>JADMIO010380214.1_pt1 | contig 39282 bp, 27 predicted proteins | sample 8958161 | NCBI WGS metagenome assembly JADMIO01 (sample SAMN16585339, study PRJNA669376) | soil metagenome | isolation source: Crop rotation soil | place: USA: Cullars Rotation, Alabama | collected 2011 | reverse complement strand
TTACCTATAAAACATTTTATCGCAGCGTGTAATGTGAATGATATTGTTACAGAATATTTAGCAACAGAGCAATTAAAACCAAAGCAGGCAATCCCTACTTTATCCAATGCAATGGATGTGGGAAATCCAAGTAATTTTGTCCGCATACTGGAAATTTTTCATCATCAGTTTCCAGAATTAAAAAATAAACTTTCTTCTTACAGCATTTCAGATGCAGAAACATTGGATACAATAAAACAAGTTTATCAGCAAGCTAATTATGTGTTGGATCCGCATGGAGCGGTTGGCTATCTATCATTGCAGCGTTACTTAAAAGATCATCCGGACGATAAAGGAATTTTCCTGGAAACTGCACATCCTGTTAAATTCCCGGAAGCCGTAGAAAAAAGTATTCAACGAAAAATTGAAATTCCCATTGAACTTCAATCAATGATGCGAGCCGAAAAGAAAAGCATCAAAATTAATGCTGACTACGCATCGCTAAAAGAAATTTTAATAAATAAACATGGATAATTTGAAAGCTGCCAATGGAGAATCTTCAGCAATCCATACAACAAAATAAAGCAGCGGCATTCGACTGGCTCGTTTTTGCCATCAGCTTTTCATTGGGATTTGTCTTTCCCAGCCTGCGGGAATTAATTATTTCTCCGATGTTTTCTAATTTAATGTTAGCCGCATTAATATTTTATACAATCGGTGCATGGCTAAAACATTTTCCACTTTATTACCGGTTAATAACAACCGGCAATACAAGCAAAGGAGTTCCCTACACATTATTTTTAATCATTGGTCATTGGGTGCTGATACTTGTTGCTATTATTTTTGCGATGGGTGCAGCAAGGAGAATTATTGGCATGCGGCCGCTGACCCGGGCAGAAGAAGCGGGTGGATGGGTTGCTTTAATAAGTATTGTTGGATCCAGTTTTATTACATGGCTGGTCTATCGCACAAAAAATAAAATAAAAGGCGGAAAAGTTTTTTCTAAGCAATATTTGTTTCGCAGAGAATTAGCCGGAGATATTTGTCTTCTCTTTGGCGTTTCAATTTTCTCTTTTATTTTTTGGGAAAAAGGAATTATGGCGATGCTTTCCGCCAGGCATAATACTTCAATATCAGATATCTGGTACATGTTTGTTATTCTGGCATTCGCATACATGTTTTTCTATTTGCCCATGCGCTATTTATTTTTAGTAGAAGATCATTTCAGCAACAAAACCTGGAAAAGAATGTTGTTAATATTTGGTCTGTTGCTTTTGAAAGCATTATTTGAAATGCTGAATATATAATTTATTATCCCGGCTTCGGTTCTTTGAGCATCTTCGTTGCGTCGCACACTTGTACTTTTGTAATTCTATTCAGCTGGAGAAACAGCCTGCTGACTTCACAAAACCATTTCTTAAACTATTAATAATTTTTACCCAAAACTCTCATTCTTACGAGTGTAACGAAGCAATATTTTCTTTCCCTTTCTTATCTTTGCATTGAGGAGTTTACACATGCATAACATCGAACCCTTTTACAACTGGCGTCACATTTATGTGAGTGAAGAAGATGATCGTTCACCTTTTTTTGGAAGAACCTATTCTGAATTTGAATACTCACAAACGGTCTATAATTATTATATCCATCCTCAATGGGACGATTTTGGCAGCCGTACCTTATACCTGAAAGTTTTATTAGCAGACTACGATGAAAAATATGCCATTATTGAAATGATTGGCGAGTGGAATGATGCTGTTGAAAATGACATCATGGAACTAAAAAGAGAAGTGCTGGAAAAATTCATGTCAGAAGGCATTTATAAATATATCCTCATAGGGGAGAATGTTCTCAACTTTCACAGCGATGGAAAGGATTATTATGAAGAATTGTTTGAAGAAGTAACTGATGAAAATGGATGGGTTGTTTGTTTGAATATGCCCGAACAAACCCAATACGATTTCAAGCATGCGCACCTCAACCGCTATGTCGAACTAATGGAGCTGGATAACTGGCGAACCTATAAACCCTACCATTTATTTAAGAAAATCGACGTAGAAATTTCTTCCAGGTTAAATTAATTAAAAGCTCAGGAATTATTGAAACTATTACCTCAAATATGATGAGGGAAAAAAATAGTTTCATCATACAACCTTTTTAACTTTTGTAGCTACTATAATCGTACGGAAATTAAATCGACTATCAAATTGGTGAAAATTCTATTTCACCAACAGGTAACGTTCTCTTCCAATTCTCCACCTGAACAAATCCAACATTCCTTCACCATTCTTGTGATTCATTCTATAATAGTTTGAATACGTCATCTATTATTTATTATAACAAAACCTATCCAGATGAAGAAGATTATCTATCGTACCTCTTTTTTTCGAAAATTTTATGTCCTGGTTGCATTTTTTTTGTTTGCCAATATAGTTGTATTGGCTCAATGCCCCGCAACTACTGCTAATGCCACAAACATTATTTCTGCCAACTGTCCCTCCAATGGCGCTTTCACAATCAGTGCGACACCATCAACCGGTGTCAAGTATCAAATTACGAGCGGTCCCGATGGATTTCCGACCGGGGCACAGGATTTGTCCACTTTTTCATCATTGCTTCCCGGAACTTACACAGTAAATGTTATTTGTGCTTCCAACTCTTCCATTTTAACCACTATCAATAATATTGTGGTTCCGGGAACTTACGTACAGATAGCAGCCAGTTCTGTAGTAACTAATTTATGTAATGGCACTTCCAGTGGCATAATAAATACAACCGTTACTGCTGGTAATTCTGCACCTTACTCTTACGCTTATTGGATTGGTGATCCGGCACTTGATGATAACAGCCTTACTTACCAGGTTGTCAATTCCGGCAGCACCACAAATGCTTTTAATGCGCCATCATTTGGCATCTGGAATATAAGAGTGAAGGACGCATGTGGTAAATATGTCACCGATCAACAGGTTGTTGCGAACCCTTATCCTGCAGGGTTATGTGTTACAAATATAGATTTAGAGTTTGATACATTAACCTGTGCTCAATTGCAGGATTCCATTTTTGCCAACTTTCAACTTGGGTCAACGCCTTTTGCAGCCCTGCCACCAGCGGGTATTGATCTGGATATATTTGAGAATACAGGAACTTGCGCAAGCCCCGTACAAGGACCATTAGTTCGAACTTATCACTATGATAATAATTCCGGCAGCACAAAAATAAAAATACCTAATAAAAAGAATTTGCTATTTGTTGTACGGACTCCCTGCGGCACATCCTGCACTTATTGCTATACCTACGATCCCGACAAAACAAGGTTTCTGCAAAATGTTTTTATGCTTTCGAAAGGTTGTGTGAACCCGGGAGATCCTATTACTTACTCTATAAGTGTAGGTGTAAATCTGTTTTACCGGTTTCCAATTACCTGGGTAATAAAAAACAGCGCAGGCGTTATAAAAGGGACATTTACTGCGAATAATTTGACAGAAGTCCCACATACTTTTGACGGACTACCAGCAGATACATATACCACAACAGCAACAGATGCCTGCGGAAATACAATAACTGATATACTTGCGCCTCCCTCTGGCCCTCCAAATGAACTTCAGGTTGTTTATTCAGGTGAAAATGTGGGTTGCACATCTATCGATGGAAAATCTTCAATAACTGTGTACATCCAGGGAGTAATGGCCAATCTTTCAAATGCAACTGCCGTTATTATTGCACCAAGTCCCGATCATGTTGGAGTGGCAGGTACACAAGCTGGCTTTGGATATTTCTCCTGGATGAATATAACTCCGGGTGCTACTTACTACATAAGGGTAGACAATGGTTGCGGTCAATCGGATACAGTAACTGTTACAGCTGGCACTTTTCCTCAGAATATATTAACACAGCACACTATTGGTTCAGTGAAACAATTTTGCGGTGGTACCGGAAGTATTGCTATAGATGCAGCGTATAATGGCTATGGAAACTTTTCATATAAAGTCACTAATAGTGCAGGGTCAATAGTCGCCCTCGGGTCTGTGCCTGGCGGTACTTACGATAATTTACCAGCAGGGATTTATACCATTAAAACCAGCGTGTATGGTTGCGGACCTTATGATTATTCATCGCAGGTTGAGATTTTGTCAGCTGGTTCGGGACCATCTGTTATTAAAAAAATCGGAGTGATTTGCGAAAACCCTGACGGAACTCCGGCCACAACGGGTAGTGCGATATTTTCATTTATTGGTGCCAAGCCTTTAAAGTTTGATTATCGTTTATCATCCGGAACTGACGCTGATTATTTGAATGTGACCAATGCATCTGATGGTACTGAAACCGTTCCCAATTTATCGCCGAATACTTCGTATACGGTTAGAATTACCGATTCCTGCGGAAACTCTACTATAACTCAGGTTTCAATAGGTCAGTTAAGTCCGGTAAAAACAGAAAATACTTTAAATCCTTGTCCGTTTAGTCCTTATACATTAAGCGTTCCCGATTTTGTTGATGCAACCTACGAATGGAAAAAAGGAACTACTGTTATATCAAATCAACGTTCCATTATTTTCAATCCATACACTCCTGGTGATGATGGCGTATATACTTGTAAAATAGTTATATCTGGATGTGTTACACGTACTGTAACTACTACTCTAAGCAGCGCCAGCTGCAACATTCCTTTACCTGTAACGATTTTAAATTTCACTGCAAAAAATCAGGATGGAAAAGTGATGTTAAACTGGAAAACAGCTACTGAAATAAATTCAGCCTATTTTGATGTGCAGTATAGTGTCAATGCAGTAAACTGGCAAAGTATAGGAAATGTAACTGCAGCAGGGAACAGCAATTCTGTAAAAAGCTATTCATTCATTCATACAAATCCATCAGGCAAAGTAAATTACTACCGCCTGAAATTGGTGGACACTGACAACAGCTTTAAGTACAGCGATATCCGTGTGGTGAATCTGGACAAGAATGCAACGGTAAGTTTATTTCCAAATCCAGTAACAGAAACCTTGTACATAACCGGCAACGCAAGCTTGCTCACAAAAGTTTCTATTCTTGCAATGGATGGTAAAACTTTGAAAGAATATAAAATGCTAGCTCCCGGTTCGGGCATAGACATGAAAAACTTTTCTTCCGGCATGTATATCATCAAGATTTTGGATGTGGATGGCAATAGCACCACTCAAAAAGTAATAAAGAAATAAATAAGAGGAATAAAAAAAATCTGAAATACTTATAAGCGAATTTCCTGACAATATGAATTACCAGTAACCACTCTTAAACCGGGTGGTTATTTTTTTAGGTAAATAAAGTGGGCGTCGTTTAATAAAATATTAATAAATAAAACATCCGTTTTACAATTTTATGATAATTCAACGTTCCGGCATATCTTTACGCCGATCGGTTGAATGATTTTTATGGCTCTTTTTGATATTGAAATTGAGTTTTGAGCAGTTTTATTGCGAAGCAGATGAAATATTTAGTGCCGGCTTTGGTTTTTCACTGCATTTTCGTTGCATCGCAATCCGAAAGGCTTCGGGATACAGCGTAGATAACTCAACAATATGTCAAGACCCATTGTTATTAAAAAAACTAACGGATGAAATGGTCTGAATTGTTTACTTCCTCGATTGGCAAAAAGTGGGTAATGGCGTTGACGGGTTTATTTCTTATTCTTTTTTTAATTATACATGTCAGTCTCAACGCATGTATCTGGGCAAATGACGGCGGTAAAATGTTTAACGAAGGCGCTCATTTTATGGGTTCCACCATTGTTCCCCGTGTGTTGGAAGTTGGATTGATCGCCGGATTTCTACTCCACATTATTCAGGGCTACATGCTCACATTTCAAAACAGGGCTAAACGCAAAAAGGGCTATGCAATTCCTACGAAAGATGGAGGCAGCACCTGGTATAACCGCAGCATGGGTTTATTAGGCACACTTATTTTAATCTTTTTAATATCACACGTTTTACATTTCTGGATTCCAAACAGAACTCATCAGGGTTGGGTTTTGGGTGAAGAGATTAATTTATATGAAACAATGAAAGAAGTGTTTCAAAATTTGTGGGTTGTTATTTTATACATCGCTGGTTGTATTTCATTGTGCTGGCATCTGATACATGGCTTCCAAAGTGCATTCCGTACCGTGGGAGTAAACAATAAAAAATATTTGACCTTACTGACGAATATTGGAATCGGGTTTTCAGTCATTGTTACACTAGCGTTTGCATTGATGCCGTTGAGTTTTTATTTGGGATGGATAAATTAAGTAAGAGGTAAGAAGTCGGAAGTATGAAGTTTTCCGAATCTTTGAAATGTTTTAATGTTCGCAGAATTTTTTTAAAATGCAAATAACCATGAAAGGATTGCATTTTAATAGCCACGGGTGAAACACGGAAAAAAGGTCAATAACTAACAGAGTGCCGATACAAATCGGGATGCCGCAAATTGCCGAATAGCATTCATGCAGCCCAATAGTGCGACGCAACAGACGATGAACAAAGAACCGTACGCTGGTATCAAAAAAATAGAATCATTTAAATCATTTATATCAAAGTAATCAGTGGTATATGTTGGATTCAAAAATTCCTTCGGGGCCGTTAGACGATAAATGGACAGATTATAAAGGCCATTGTAAATTGGTGAACCCCGCCAATAAAAGAAAAATAGAAATTATTATTGTAGGCACCGGACTTGCCGGCGCATCAGCAGCTGCATCACTCGGTGAACTGGGCTACCAGGTAAAAGCGTTTTGTTTCCAGGATTCTCCACGCCGTGCACACAGCATTGCAGCACAAGGAGGAATTAATGCTGCAAAGAATTATCAGAATGATGGTGATTCAGTTTTCCGTTTATTTTATGATACGGTGAAAGGTGGTGACTATCGTGCAAGGGAAGGAAATGTGCATCGTCTTGCAGAAGTGAGTGTGAATATTATTGATCAGTGCGTGGCGCAAGGTGTTCCGTTTGCAAGAGAATATGGTGGTTTATTGAATAACCGTTCCTTCGGTGGGACTCAGGTAAAAAGGACTTTTTATGCTGCCGGCCAAACGGGTCAGCAATTATTGATTGGTGCGTACCAGGCATTGGAAAGACAAGTTGGGTTGGGAAATGTAACCATGCACAGTCGGCATGAAATGCTTGATGTAGTAATGATTGAAGGAAAAGCGAGAGGAATTATTGCACGCAATTTAATTGATGGAAAATTAGAAAGGCATTTTGGTCATGCAGTTTTGTTATGTACTGGTGGCTATGGTAATGTATTTTATCTTTCTACGAATGCGATGGGAAGTAATGTAACTGCTGCATGGAAAGCCCATAAGAAAGGTGCTATGTTTGGAAATCCATGCTTCACACAAATACATCCGACGTGTATTCCAGTGAGCGGTGATCATCAATCGAAATTGACATTGATGTCGGAATCATTAAGAAACGATGGACGCATCTGGGTGCCGAAACAAAAAGATGACAAGCGTAAAGCAAATGATATTCCTGAAGATGAAAGAGATTATTATTTGGAGAGAAGATATCCTGCGTTTGGAAATTTGGTTCCAAGAGATGTAGCATCAAGAGCTGCAAAAGAAAGATGTGATGCTGGTTATGGAGTTGGTACAACGAAGCAAGCGGTGTATTTAGATTTCAAACATAATCTCATTAATAAATACGGAAGAGTAGAAGCAGGAAAATTAGGCATTGAAAATCCTGATATTGAAACGCTGATCAAGCTCGGCAAAGAAGTAGTGAAAGAAGAGTATGGTAATCTTTTTGATATGTATGAAAAGATTACCGGTGAAAATCCTTACGATGTTCCCATGAGAATTTATCCGGCGGTTCACTACACAATGGGTGGCCTCTGGGTAGATTATGAATTGATGACAAATGTAAAAGGATTGTATTGTTTGGGTGAAGCAAACTTTAGTGACCATGGTGCAAACCGTTTGGGTGCATCTGCATTGATGCAGGGATTAGCGGATGGATATTTTGTAATTCCCTATACAATAGGAAATTATTTAGCGGATGAAATTGGAACGAAAGTAATTCCGACAACCCACGAAGCATTTGAGCAAACCGAAAAGGCAGTTGCTGATCGCATCAACACGTTGATGAACATTAAAGGAAAACAAACTGTTGAAAGCTTTCACAAGCGTCTTGGAAAAATAATGTGGGAGAAATGTGGTATGGCCCGCAATGCTCAGGGTTTGCAGGAGGCGATTACTGAAATACAGGCATTGAAAAAAGAATTTTGGAGTGATGTAAGAATTCCGGGAACGATTAATGAAATGAATCCGGAATTAGATAAAGCAGGACGTGTTGCAGATTTTATTGAACTCGGCGAGTTAATGTGTAAAGATGCGCTGAATAGAAATGAAAGTTGTGGTGGTCACTTCCGTGAAGAAAGCCAGACTGACGAAGGCGAAGCATTGAGAAATGATGATGAGTTTGCCTATGTAGCAGCCTGGGAATTTAAAGGCGAAAGTAATTGGGAGTTGCATAAGGAAACGCTGGTGTTTGAAGTGGCGCATCCGACGCAGAGAAGCTACAAGTAATGTGAAAATGTGTAAGTGTGGGAAATGTGCGAATGAAATCCTAACCCTAAATTCTTACATATGGAAACTAAAAACATTATTGTAGAGAAGTCATTAGACTTCGGAGTCGAGATTGTTAAGTTCTGTGAATTGTTGGATGAAAAAAGAAAATATGTTGTTTCGAAGCAATTACTGAGAAGCGGTACTTCCGTTGGGGCAAATGTTTTCGAAGCTCAGCATGCAGAGAGTAAAGCTGACTTTATTCATAAAATGAAAATAGCCAGTAAAGAAGCGAACGAAACTTTGTATTGGTTATGCATTTGTGATAAAAGTGAAAATTATCCGACAAATAGCTCTTTAAAAAACATGGTTGATGAATTGATTAGAATTATATCTAAGATTATTATATCAAGTAAAAAATAAAATTATAGATGCGGAAGGGCTGAAGCATTTTCACATTTCCACATTATTCACACTTACACATTATTTTGTATGGAGCATTATAATATGAATTTGACCCTCAAAGTCTGGAGGCAAAAAAATGCTGACGACAGAGGTGGATTTGAAACATACCCGGTAAAAAACATTTCTTCCGAAATGTCTTTCCTGGAAATGATTGACGTATTGAATGAAGAATTGATCAGCACCGGTAAAGACCCAATCGCATTTGATCATGATTGCCGTGAAGGAATTTGTGGCGCCTGCTCCATGTACATCAATGGCCGTCCGCACGGGCCATGGCATGCGAATACAACTTGTCAGTTGCACATGAGAGCATATAAAGATGGCGATACGGTCGTAATTGAACCATGGAGGGCCAATGCATTTCCTGTTATTAAAGATTTAGTGGTAGATCGTTCTGCATTCGACCGCATTATACAAGCCGGAGGTTATATTTCAGTTAACACTGGTAATGCTGTGGATGCCAATGCTATGCCTGTTGAAAAAGAAAAGGCAGATGCGGCGTTTGCGGCAGCTGCTTGTATTGGTTGCGGCGCTTGTGTGGCGGCTTGTAAAAATTCATCAGCTTTGTTGTTTGTTTCTGCAAAAGTGAATCATCTTGGCTTGCTGCCCCAAGGAAAACCGGAAAGCAAAACAAGAGCATTGAATATGGTGGCGCAAATGGACAAGGAAGGTTTTGGTTCCTGTACCAATACTGGTGCCTGTGAAGCAGTTTGTCCAAAAGAAATTTCTATTGAAAATATTGCAAGGCTGAACCGTGAATATATGTTTGCCGGTGCAGTGTCGGATAAATAACCTTGAAAATATTATTTCAAAAGCCCTCTTAATTGGGGGCTTTTTTGTTTCCAAACACTCTTCGTACATTCAGTATCTAATGCATCTGCCATGAACAAAAAAACTAACTTAGTAATCCTGTCAATTACCACTATGATGATTTCTTGCAATAATTCTGACGATACAAAAAAAGAAGCCTACAAGTGGCCGGAAAATGTAGCTGCGCCAACCGCTACAAAAAAGTCACATGAGATGACAGCGCATGGGGATACCCGCATCGATAATTATTACTGGATGAATGATTATTTTAAGAAAGGACCAGACAGTTCAAATGCTGTTGCTTACCTGACGGCGGAAAATAAGTATACAGATACAATGCTGTCTGCTTCTAAAAAATTCCGGGAAGATTTATTCACTGAGATGAAAGGACGCATCAAAGAGAAAGATGAATCTGTTCCTTATAAAGATAACGGGTATTGGTATTACAGCCGCCTGGAAGAAGGAAAGCAATATGCAGTGTACTGCAGGAAGAAAGGAACAATGGACGCAGCAGAAGAAATTATTCACGATGCGAATAAAGCAGCAGAGGGAAAAAGCTATTACAGTGTGGCTGGATTACAAATAACGGACAACAATGAGCTGGTGGCTGTTGCTGAAGATGCTGTGAGCCGCCGTTTATATAATCTCAGGTTTAAAAATATTGCGACAGGAGAATTTTTTCCTGAGACAATTGTTAATACAGAAGGTGGTTCATTTGCATGGGCTGCTGATAATAAAACTTGTTTCTACATCAAGAAGAATGTTGAAACATTATTGGGCTTCCAGGTGTGGCGGCACGAAGTGAATACTGATCCTGCTAAAGATGTGAAAGTTTTTGAAGAAAAAGATAATCGTCATTATATTGATATAGGAAGAACAAAGTCAAAAAAATATATTCTCATCTCATCAGAGTTAAGTGAGCAGCAAAGTGAATATTTGTTTTTGGATGCAGCTAATGCATCCGGCACATTCACCGTTTTTCAGCCCCGTACCATGGGATTGGTATATTATGTTGATCATTATAATGATAAATTTTATGTTCGCACCAATCTTGATGCGCCGAATTTCAGATTAATGGAATGTCCATTGGATAAAACAGCTAAGGAAAACTGGAAGGAAGTAATTGCGGACAGGCCGGATGTTTATCTTTCAGGCCTGGCTATTTTTAAAGATCATCTGGTGTTATCAGAGCTCAAAGAAGGATTGACAAATGTGCGCATCATTAATCAAAAAAATAAATCGGAACACTATATACAGTTTGATGAGCCTGCTTATCTCGCATCGGTGAGTGTAAATCCTGATTTCAATTCAGATACATTACGGTTTACTTACACATCATTCATTACTCCCAATTCTACCTATGACTATAACATGAATACCAAAGAAAAAATTCTGAAGAAACAGCAGGAAGTGGTAGGAGGTTATGATAAGAATAATTATACGACAGAAAGAGTTTTTATTACGGCAAGAGATGGTAAAAAAGTTCCGTTGTCAATTGTTTATAAAAAGGGAATGAAAAAAGATGGCAGCAATGCATTACTGATGAATGCTTACGGATCATATGGCTATTCTTCATTTGCCACATTCAGCAGTAACCGTCTGAGCTTAATGGATCGGGGATTTATTTTTGCTTTGGCACATATACGTGGCGGACAGGAAATGGGCCGGGCCTGGTATGATGATGGAAAGATGATGAATAAGAAAAACACATTCAATGATTTTATTGATTGCGGTGAATATTTAATAAAAGAAAAATTTACTTCAAAAGAACATTTATATGCAACAGGCGGAAGCGCTGGCGGATTATTGATGGGGGCTATCACTAATATGCGTCCTGATTTGTGGCATGGAATAATTGCCGGTGTTCCTTATGTGGATGTAATTACAACCATGAGCGATGCAAGTATTCCATTGACAACTGGTGAATACCTGGAGTGGGGCAACCCTGCCAATAAGGATGAATATTTTTATATGAAATCCTATTCTCCGTATGATAATGTAGAAAAGAAAGCTTATCCGAATATGTTAGTCACTACAGGATTGCATGATTCGCAGGTGCAATATTTCGAGCCATCAAAGTGGGTTGCAAAATTGAGAGAATTAAAAACGGACAAAAATATTATTCTGTTGCACACCAATATGGATGCAGGGCATGGCGGTGCATCAGGTAGATTTGATTATTTAAAAGATGTTGCGCTGCAATATGCTTTCCTGTTCGCTTTGGAAGGAATTAATAAATAATCATTACAAAAGAAAATAAACCGCTGAGGTGCAAAGATGAGAGGCATATAATTTTGCAGCTTTGATTTGCTGCGGTTGCAATTGTATTTGCTCATCAGCGAACCGAACCCTGAATGGAGCGTCGCAACAGACGATCATTCGTGTTACTACTGCTGGTCTCAAAAAAATAATCAAACTATTTCTAAAGAATCATTGTTGCTTTTACTGATGCAGACCAGAGAGGATCGCTGCCGGATTCTTTCATTACAATGATGCCCGGCCCAATTGAAATTTTTGGGTTGATTGAATAATTGAGTTCGAGTTTGCTGGCGGTATTAAATTGTAAATGTCCATTATAGATACCCAATGCAGGACCTGCATATAATGTGGTAGTTATTTTCTTTCCCGTTGCGTATAAAAAACCAGCAAACGCATGTATAAAATAATAGGAGGGATAGTGGTACGGGTAACCGCTTACCGTTTCTTTTTTGCCCAAATAATAAGTTATGCCACCATTATAGGTTAACGCAAAATTCTTGTTTTTGAACAGCCCAAATTTGTGACGGGCCGGTGAGTATTCAGCGCCAACTCCAAAAATATGAGTGCCTGAAAAATTCCCAACAGGGTAAGTTACCGAGACGGCAACAGCATTATTTCCACCCTCAGATTGGGCGTTGACGAAAATACTACTGCCAGCCAGCAGCAGCAATAAAATTAATTGTTGGGTCTTACGTTTTATGTTGCTTTTAATAGTCATTGGTCAGTGCTGATTTGCCAAATTTGCCGCTTTTTCGGTAATTAACAGCATAGGATAACTTTAAGGCAATAAATATGAGGAATTTTACGATTTTAGTTAAAATACACTGCTATTGAGTTGGTTAGGTAGAATATCCGGTATTCTTTTGATGACATTGGTTTCCATGGTGAGCAGTGCCCAGTTCCCATTTAGTACCATCAAAGCAGATTCAACAAAACCTGTAACCGGAAATCTCCGGCAAAAAGTATTCAAAATAACAAGTGACAGCTTAAAAATTGATACAGTCAGTATCATTCCTAACACATTTTCGATTGCTTATATAGCAGCATCGGATTACTGGCTTGATTTTGTCCGGGGAATGCTTTACTGGAAAAATAAACCTGCAGCAGACAGCGTCACTATTACTTATCGGGTGTTTCCCTATAAATTAAATCCTGTTGCACAGCGAACGAGTTTCGATAGTGTAATGAATAATTTTTATGTCCGGCCATTTGATGCAGGCAACACTACCAATGCGCAGCGGGGGATTTTTGATTTCGGCACATTAAAAGCTGAAGGAAGTTTGGGCCGGCAAATTGGATTTGGTAACAGCCAGGATGCGGTAGTCAATTCTACTTTGAATCTGCAATTGAGCGGAATGCTGGGAGACAGTATCGAAATACAAGCCGCTATTACGGATAACAATATTCCCATTCAGCCTGACGGAAATACACAACAGCTGAATGAATTTGATCAGGTTTTTTTGCAATTTAAAAAAAGGGGATGGCAATTAAATTTAGGCGATATCGATATTCGTCAGAACCAGAGTTATTTTTTAAACTTTTATAAACGGTTGCAGGGTATTGCTTTTCAAACCACCAACCGTATTTCAAAAAATGTTGTTTCCAAAACACTGGCAAGTGGTTCTGTTGCAAAAGGAAAATTCACAAGAAATATTATTAATGCACTGGAAGGAAACCAGGGGCCTTACAGATTAACCGGAGCCAACAACGAATTCTTTTTTATAGTACTGGCAAATACGGAACGTGTTTTTATTGATGGTCAGTTAATGCAGCGGGGCGAAGATCAGGATTATGTTATTAATTATAATTCTGCGGAAATAACTTTTACTCCAAGAAGGATGATTACCAAGGATAGCCGTATCCAGGTAGAATTTGAATATGCAGATAGAAATTTTTTAAACGCCAATCTATATTTGTCACAGGAATTTGAAATCAATAAAAAATTAAAAATAAGGCTGGGAGCATTTAATAACAGTGATGCAAAAAATTCTTCTATTAACCAGGTATTGGATCCAAAGCAAAAACAATTTTTAGCTGATTTGGGAGACAGTACTCAAAAAGCATTCTATCCCTCCGCAGCGCTGGATACCTTTGCAGTTGGAAAAATTTTGTATGAAAAAATATATGTTGCTCTTGATTCTTTCTATCAATACTCTACTGATCCCGTACTTGCAAAATATAATTTATCGTTTATAGAAGTGCTGCAGGGAAATGGAAATTACATTCCCGATTTTAATGGCGCTAATGGTAAAGTATTTAAGTATGTACCACCCGTTGCAGGAATCAAACAGGGAAATTATGAACCCGTTCAAATATTAGTAGCGCCAAAAAAACAACAGCTTGTAAATCTTGGAGTCGATTACGTAATAGATAAGAATACTTTGCTGAAAGCAGAAGTAGCCACCAGCAGCAATGATGTCAACACTTTTTCTCAAAAAGATAATGGTGATGACAGGGGATGGGCAGGAAAATTTCAATTGACAAATACCAAAGCCATCCGTTCCACGAAACAAATACAATTGATAACGGGGCTTGATTATGAATATGTGCAAAAGAAATTCAAGCCGCTTGAAAGATTGCGGGGCGTGGAATTTACGAGAGACTGGGGATTGCCCATTACACAGGTGCCGCTGCCGGTAGATGAAAGCATTATAAAAGCATCCGCTGGATTAAGAAATAAAAATAACCATGCATTATCTTACCAGTTTATTAACTATAAGCGAAGTGATAATTACAATGGAGTACAAAATTCAATTTTACATTCAGTCAGCATGAAAGGCTGGCAATTTAATAACCAGTTTATTATTACTAATTATACCACCCTGAATGATAAGGGATCTTTTATCAGGCCCATAATTGACTTAAGCAAGCAATTTAAAAAATTGAATAACTGGCAAGCCGGAGTACAATATGCGCTGGAACAAAACATCACCCGCTACAAAGCAACAGATACTTTAGTTCCGCTGGCTTTTTCATTTGACAGTTATTCTGTTTATTTAAAATCAGATGAAAATAAAAAAAATAAAACTGCCATTACATTTTTTACCCGCTCTGACAAATATCCCGTTGGCAAAGATTTAATAAAGGGGGACCGCAGTTTGAATCTGAATCTTCAAACAGAGTTATTGGCAAATCCGAAGCGCCAGTTTTATTTGAATACGACATTTAGGAAATTAAAAGTTTATAATACAACAGTATCCAAACAGAAAGACGATGAAACAATATTAGGCCGTGCTGAATATGTAATGAACGAATGGAAAGGATTACTAACAGGAAATGTATTGTATGAAGTGGGGGCAGGACAGGAGCAACGAAGAGATTATGCATATTTGGAAGTGCCTGCGGGAACAGGTCAATATGCCTGGATTGACTATAACTCAGACGGTGCGCAACAATTAAATGAATTTGAGCTGGCTGCTTTTCCAGATCAGGCAAAGTATCTCCGCATATTCACACCAACTAATGATTTTATTAAAGCAAATTTTATAACCCTGAATTATAGTTTTAATATCAGCCCAAGATCGATGTTCAATTCCCCTGATCAAAAAGGGATTAAAAAATTTCTCGCAAGAATCAATCTTATCACTTCCCTGCAAACCAGTAAAAAATCTGTTGCCAAAGGAGATTTTGAATTTAATCCTTTCAGATATGGTTTAAATGATACCGCCTTGGTAACATTAAACACTACCATTCTTAATACACTTTCGTTTAACCGCTTCAGCAGTAAATGGGGTTTTGATGCAAGCAATCTTCACAATAATGGAAAATCGTTGCTGACATACGGCTATGAAAGCAGAAGATTAAATGACTGGTTGCTCAAATTGCGCTGGAATATTTCCCGCAGTATTTTGCTTTCCTTGAATGGAAGAAAAGGAGAAAATAAACTACTCACTCCGCAATTTGCTAACCGTAATTATGATTTGGATATTTACAGTGCAGAGCCTTTTATAACTTTTATCCGTGGCACTTCGTTCAGAATTGTAAGCAGTTATAAATTGGAATCAAAGAAAAATATTCCGCTATATGGCGGAGAAAAATCAATATCGAATTCTGTCAATATCGAATCGAAGTATAATATTTTACAAAATAGTTCTGTAACAGGAAAATTCACGTTTAATAATATTACCTATAATTTCCCATCAAACACTACAGTGAGTTATATTATGCTGGATGGATTGTTACCAGGGAAAAACTTCCTTTGGTCATTAGCACTAACAAAGCGACTGCTGAATAACCTCGAACTTAATTTTCAATATGACGGAAGAAAGGCCGGTGCTTCAAAAATTGTGCATGTAGGAAGAGTTGCGATTACAGCGTTATTTTAAAACCCGTTGATTGTTGTTCATTTCCTTAATCGTGAAATTTCGACACCATTAAAATATTACATTAAAGACCTGACAACTATCAACAAACAAACTGCAGTTTACACATTAAACCTGAAATGCATCACATCACCGTCCTTCACAATATATTCTTTTCCTTCAATTCTTAATTTACCAACTTCACGGGCAGCAGATTCAGAACCATATTTTACAAAATCATCATAGCTGATAACTTCTGCTTTGATAAATCCTTTTTCAAAATCTGTATGAATAACGCCAGCAGCCTGCGGTGCTTTCCATCCTTCATGAATAGTCCATGCTCTTACTTCCTGTACACCGGCAGTGAAATAAGTATAGAGGTTTAATAATTTATAAGCGGAGTGAATTAATCTGTCCAGTGCAGGCTCCGTCATTTTATATTCTTCCATGAATAATTGCTTATCATCAGGATTTTCCATTTCAGCAATCTGTGCTTCAATGTTATTGTTCATGATGATAACTTCTGCTTTTTCATTTTTAACAGCTTCTTTCAATAAATCAGAATATTTATTTCCGGTATGCATAGAAGGCTCATCAACATTCGCCACATATAAAACAGGCTTGTCCGTTAATAAAAATAAATCTGCGATAGCCACTTTTTCCTCTTTATCCAAATCCAGTTCACGGATGCTTTTTCCTTTTTCCAAATGTTGCTTGCAGCGAACCAATACTTCCAGTTCGGATTTAAATTTCGGATCAAGCTTCAATTGCTTTTCTGTTTTTGAAATTTTCTTTTCTACGCTGTCCAGGTCTTTTAATTGCAATTCAGTATCGATAATTTCTTTATCGCTTACAGGATTAATAGCTCCTTCATCACGCAAAATATTTTCATCTTCGAAACAGCGGATAACATGAATGATCGCATCTACTTCACGGATGTTGCCAAGAAATTTATTTCCCAACCCTTCGCCTTTGCTTGCGCCACGCACCAGTCCGGCAATATCCACTATTTCAATTTGGGTAGGAACAATTCTGTCAGGTATCACCAGCTCAGCCAGCTTATTCATTCTTGCATCAGGAACATCCACCAATCCTATATTGGGATCGATGGTGCAAAAGCGATAGTTGCTTGCCTGTGCCTTAGCGCTGTTACTAACTGCATTAAACAAAGTTGATTTTCCTACATTGGGTAATCCCACAATTCCTGCTTGTAAAGCCATGATCGGTGTATAATTTGTTGTTTATAGTTTGTTGCCTGTCCCCGAAAAGCAGCAAGGCTTTTAAGGGCGGCAAAGATAAGTAAATCAGACTTTCCGCAGGTTTGAGGATGCTTTAGCTAAAGTGCTTAACTTCAAACCACAAACTATAAACTACAAACTGTCATATGGCTCTAAGCAGAATCTGGTCAGCATTTATCATTATTGCAATACTGGTAGCCGGTATCAAATGTTTTTTCTTTGGCGATACACAGATATTTTCTCTTATGGTAAGCGGCAAAGCCAGCGATCCGGCCAATCCATTAAAGCTTGATGGTATCATAGAAACATGCTGGGTGGCAGTAGAAATATGTCTTAAACTTATTGGCATTCTTGCACTCTTTATTGGCTTTATGAATATCGCTGAGCAGGCTGGCGGCATCCGTTTGTTATCCCGCATTGTTGGCCCATTCTTTTCAAAACTATTTCCGGAAATTCCAAAAGGTCATCCTTCGATGGGGCATATGATCATGAATTTTTCTGCCAATCTTTTAGGATTGGATAACGCTGCCACACCATTCGGATTGAAAGCAATGTCCAGTTTACAGGAGCTCAATCCAAATAAGGAGGTGGCTTCCAATTCGCAGATCATGTTCTTATGTTTACATGCTGCGGGATTAAATTTAATTCCCGTCAGTGTTATTGCTGTCAGGGCTGCACAAAATGCATCTGATCCTACAGATGTTTTTATTCCATGTATGATCGTAACATTTGTTGGCACCATGGCCGCCATGATCATTGTATCCTTCAAACAAAAAATAAATTTATTTCAGCCTGTTATTCTTGCGTGGATTGCCGGTATCTCTGCCGTCATTGGATTGCTGGTGTTATATGTTACAAGGCTCGATGCAAAAGGCATACAGATTTTTTCAGGAGCTTTTAGTAATGGTTTGATACTGCTTGTTTTTCTCCTGATCATTTTAGGGGCGATTTATAAAAAGATAGATATTTTTTCTGCATTTATTGATGGCGCTAAAAATGGTTTTGATACAGCTATCCGTATCATTCCATATATACTCGGCATTTTGGTAGCAGTAAGCATGTTGCGTACCAGCGGAACTTTTGATGCCGTCATCAACGGTATGAAACATTTTTTTGCGCTGTTTGGTGCGGATACACGTTTTGTTGATGGTTTGCCCACAGCACTCATCCGTCCATTAAGTGGTGGCGCAGCAAGGGGTATGATGGTTAGCACGATGACAACGTTCGGTCCTGATTCCTTTGCCAGCAGGCTATCCGGTATTTTTCAGGGCGCTTCAGACACTACGTTTTATGTAGTCGCTGTTTATTTTGGTGCTGTGAATATTAAGAACACACGATATGCAATTGGATCGATGCTGCTTGCGGATCTGGTAGGAATTATTACCGCAATAGGAGTGGCTTATTTATTTTTTGGGTAAAAAAAAGCCGCCTCTGTTAAGAAGCGGCTGATGAAATACATTGATATTTTAATTATTGAAAAATGAAGTAAGGGTTCTTACATTGGCAGCAGAGTTCAAATCTGTTCTGAAACTTCCTCTCCACAATATCGTGTAACTTCTTTTTCTTGTTGGATTAATGATCAGTTGTATAGCAGCATACGTCGGCGATGCCGCCGTATTGGTATTATTCTGATAATTTACTGATGATCCTGTTGGCCGGATAAATAATGTATCTGCCTTTCTTGAATTATAAGGAATAAAACCAGTAACATCAGTAGTCGCAACATTTGTAAAAATGTTGGCGTTCAGATTTTTTGAAAACACATCCACCGGTGTTAATGCATTGGGTGAATAAGCAAAATTAGCAAAACGCAAACGTGCCGTTGTATCATCCGGAAATACTATATCAGTACGAACCAGCTTATTCTTAATAGTATTTAATGTGTCATACGTAAACAAGGTATATGTTGTGTTTGCTGTCAAGTTTTCAGCAAGCGACATAGCAGGTTGTGTTGTTGTTATCAATGTGTCTCTAATTAAAAAAGCACGGAGGCCTGCAGGCACTGCAAACTGAGAAGGGGTAGCCTGCGATGAACTCCACAACGTTGGGAATGTACCGCCATACGCAACGGCTGCACCAGTTACAGGTGCTCCGTCTACATACACATACGTACGGGAACTGCCAACAGTAGCATTGTATACCTGGATAAAAGAGCTGTTGCTGAAATCATTGCTTTCTGCAGCTACTTCTTTCAGAGTGGTATCCTTCTGACACGACACAGCCAGCAAGCAAGTACTCATTACAAAGCTGCAGTTTATTATTTGTCTGATAAGTTTCATTATAGTTAGTTTTCTGTTTTAAAAATTATGGTTTTGAAAACCACATTTCCTTTGTATGATAATCATTGCCCGGAGGATAAGCGCCAATCAGCGTCAGTGATGGGATATCATACAAATATTCAGAATTGTATGAAGGACGTACCCTTTGAACCGGTTTTCCGTTATTGCTTCCGGAGCCATTTGGACCTGTCCATAAATTACCATTTGCATTAGATGGCACAATAAAGCCGGCATATACAGGGTTGCCAGTTTTAGGATCAATATCATTTGCATAATGGTACCGGCGCATATCAACCCATGTCTCTTCAACTCCCCAGCCGTACAATGCAATATATTTTTGCAGCATGATTCTCGTAAGATTCATACCTGCGCCTGTAGCAGGAACGATATTTGGATCAGCAAGGTATGCCGCTTTGTTTGCGGGAGTGATCTCTTTACCTGCTGGTATACCTGTAGAATATTTGTCGACAAGGTGATCAAAGCTCAGGCTGATTGCATTGATATAAGCATTGCGTGATTCAGTTGTTAAACCTTTTCGGAAATAAGCCTCTGCAGCCACCAGTTGCATTTCCGATGCTGTCATTATAGGAAATTCAGCCGCATCCCGCCAGATATGTCTTCCGCCTTCAGGAGATACAGATCCGCTGGTGCCATAAGTTGTTCCAAGAAAACTTCTGCTGGAATCACCAAGTGGCAACACCGGATTTATGTTGTTGTTAAATGATGGGGAGTACCCTTTAAAAGTTCCATTATTATTTTCTCTTAATAAATACCAGCAACGTGGATCAAAAACACCGGTAAACACCAGCGGATTTACACCCGACATCAGGTTGGCCACATATGCAGACTGGCGCAAACCTGTACCGGCGCTGTTTACATTTCCTCTTGCAGAACCCATGTAATTTTTTGTTGCGGTTACACCTGTATTCTGAAAACTCAATACACTGTTATCAGCGTTGGACGTACAGGAAAGATTGGCCCACTTAATTACAGAATCTGCGCTATAAGAACTTTTATTATGAATGTAAGCAAATGAACGGGCAAGGATACCTGCCGTAAATTTTTTCCATTTGCTTAAATCGCCTTTATTAAAATAAAAATCACTTGCGGCAAATTTCGCAGGATCCATTGCTCCGCCTGTTGCATTAAGATAGTTTAGCGCTCTGTAACAGGTAGCTCTTACTGAATCATAAAAAAGTGATTGATCATCGTAATCGAATTGCGCACGGCTTGCATCAAATGCTTGTCTCAAAATGGCATCACCATATTGATCGGTTAATTCAAGCATACCCCATGCACGCAAGGCAAGTGCAGCACCTACAAAATCCCATTTTTGTTCTTCAGCACCCCATTCAATAACCCGGTTAAGATTAGCACCCTGGCTGAAGTAATACATACCCCAGATATTCACAGTGCTGGTACCGGATCCGGAAACACCACTCATTTTATCGAATGCTGTACCAGTATTATCAGCAGTACTGTTTTGATAACTATTCCAGTATTGAATATAGCGGCCTACATTAATAATATCACCGCCCAATCCGAAAGAATTGGCTGCTCCGGAACCATTTCCAAGCATGGTACCAATCATCGCAGGGAATATTAATTCGACCGGCTGACGGACTGCTGCATTTGGATTTTTATAAGCCTCATCAATCTTTTTTGTGCAGGAACTGACTGCCAGTATCAGGAGCAGCGCCGTTGCTGAAAATATTTTAAAATTATGTTTCATAATCATTTTTATTTTGAGTTATTTAAACGTTGCTTTTACACCGAAGTTGAATGATGTTGGCGTTGGTAAATTACCAAAGTCAAAACCAAAAGCTCCCACACCAAATGATCCTGCAGTATTTCCATTAGAGGAAGGATCTGCTCCGCGATAATTGGTCAGAAGTACTAAATCATTTCCAGTCATAAAAATGCTCAACGTTCTGAAAGCTTTTAATCTTTTCAGCAAATTTTCATTAAGGCTATACGTAAGAGTCAAATCACGCAAACGGAACCAGTTCACATCTTTTTCTACAAACTCTTCTTCCGGCATACTGGTGTAATAACCCTGCTGGAAATAAGGGATTATAGCGATGGTGTTCTTTGTAGGCGTAGCTGTATTTTGTAAACCATCAGCTAACACTCCGTCAATAACCCTTGGCGTTTCACGATCTTTTGTTCTCATACTTTTTCCTTGCAAAGTGAGGTACATTTCAGTAGCATTAAATACATCTCCGCCCACTTTTAAATCCCAAAGGAAGTTTAGTCCCCAATTTTTATAACGCAATGTATTATTCCATCCCACTGTAAAGTCTGGATTACGATCTCCGATTTCTGTAAACGTAGATTCTATATTTGGTAAACCGGTAGCAGGATTGATAATGATCTGGCCTGCAGTGTTACGCAGGTAGTGTGCACCGGATATCGTAGTAGTTGATCCAAAAAGATGAACGCCTCCTCTTGCATTACCATATAACCAGGTATCAGAGTTATAGTATTCTAATTGTATCGATGGTGGAAGAACCAATACCTGACTCCAGGTATGGTTGAAATTAAATTTCATATTCCATGTAAAATCCTTGTGACGGACAAGCGCCAAATCTGTAACAATTTCCACACCCTGGTTTCTTGTTTCACCGAAATTTGATGTGTTCAATACGAAACCAGTTCCATAGCTTGCTCTGAATTGTTTGGCAATTTGGTTGGTGCAAAGGGTATTGTAATATGTCGCTTCGAAGCCAAGAAAATTATTGAATAGTTTCATCTCAATACCCATCTCATAGGTCTTTTGAAGTTCAGGGGAGAGGAATGGGTTGTTATTGTCAAACCCATAGTTATAGGTCTGTCCAACATTAGTACTTGTCAAGCTGTTTACGAATACCGATTGGTTAAAATACGGTGGCGGGAGCCTTGCTGTTCCAGCCCTTGATGCCCTGATTTTGAAATAATTCAGGTACTTATTCTTCATTTTTGGAAACATATCAGATACTACCGCGCTGAAACTTATACCGGGATATTCATAGTTCCTGAAATCTTTTGGAAAAATAGAAGCTGTTTCAAATCGATGTGTATAGCTCAGAAAAAGAACATTGTTATAGCTTAATGCTGCTTCACCGAAATACGCCATCTGGCGGGTAATAGACCTGTTGTATTCTCCAAATACATTTCTTAATAAACGGGTCCGTGTACCAAGCCTTGTAATATTACTGTCTTTTGGATTTCCTACTAACTGATCAAAATTAGCATCAGTTAATATCTGTCCATTTTTATACAGTTTATTAAAGCCGGCAATATTTCCTGCAGAGCCGATTGAATCAGCAAGACCAGTACCGTTAATTGCAAAAATCTTTGTTTCATAATCCTGCCACATATTACCAACCATCAGGCGTGCAGTAAACTTGCCAATCTTTTTGGTTGCAGTAGCAGTAATAGTATGATTGTAACCGGCATACTTCAGGTAATAATTATCTAATGATCCCAGTGCTGTTCTTGTTGTTAAATTAGAAAGCGGGTGATAGAGTGTGTAGCCCGTTTGATCGTAGGTATCATATCCAAATCTTCCTGCAATTGCCAGCCATGAAAATGGATTGTAGTTGATACCACCACTAAAAATATAGCGTTGTGTTCTGTCCTGGCTATGATTTCTGTGAACGCTATAGAGTGGATTGTCTAACTCAGAATATGGATCAGAGGAGAAGATAGAAGTCTTATCACCATTGGCATCTGAGAATGTAGTAATGTCATTAAATGATGGCCATGCATAAAGGCTCAGCAAATAACCGCCGGCGCTGCGCAATGGTTTATCATTAACACTGTTGATGTATTGAAACGATGGAGTTATTTCCAGTTTCTTTCCAATTTTAGTAGAGTTGGAAATACGTACATTATACTTTCTGTATTTATTTTCAGGTATCACACCATTCTGATCAAAATAAGAACCTGTTATTTTAAAGCCTACATTCTTAAAGCCCATATCGGCACTTAAGTTATGTGTCTGCGAAAAACCTGTTCTGAAAAATGCACCGATATTATCATATACAGGAGTTCCTGCAGGATATTTCGGACCGAAGTAGCTACCGGATGTTGCAGTAAACGTGCTGCCGGGAACACCACTCGTACCAAATCCATAGTCGTTATTGACCTCGTTTTTGCGGGTTATATTAGTTACCCTGAAACTATTGTCATATGAAAATTGCATTTTACCTGCAACAGCTTTTTTAGTAGTAATAACAATAGCGCCGGAACTCGCCTGGCTGCCATATAATGCTGTTGCTTCAGGACCTTTCAACACAGTAACTGATTCGATATCGTTTGGATTGATATCAGCTATCCTGTTAGTATAGTCATTATTTCTGTTGGGCCTGTCTGATGCAAGACCAATACCAGAACCTCCATTGGAAGTTTCATTAAAGGTGCTGTTATCAAGGATGATACCATCCAATATAAACAATGGGCTATTACCTAATGACAATGAGTTAAAACCTCTCAATACAATTTGAGAAGATGCACCTGCTTGTCCGTTAGTAGGATTAATTGTTAAACCAGCCACACGTCCTTGCAAGCTATTGATAAAGTTTTCACGCTGTGTTTCTGCAATATCTTTTCCGGAAACACTTTGCGCAGAATAACCTAAGGAGCGGGGACTTCTTTTGATGTCCATCGCTGTTACTATTACTTCACCCATAGTGTTATCCGAAGCTTTCAGCGATATACTGATTGCTGAAGCGTTATCTGCTTTAACTTCTTGTGACAGGTAGCCAACATAAGTTATCTGCAGGGTTTCACCCGGATTTACTTTCAATGTAAACTTTCCGTTCGCATCTGTTTGGGTAATGCGGCGGGTTCCTTTTACTCTGATGGTTACACCGTTCAGTGGTGCTTTAGCATCGTCCGATACGATAGTACCGGTGATAGTTTTTTCCTGGGCCTGCAAAGCAGGTGGTATCAGTAAAAACATCAGCATGAAGGCCAGAACTAAATGGAGAATTTTTCTCATAGCTGTTTTTTTAGAAATATTAATTAATAAGCAGTTTCAAATTTTAATTACGCCACTTTTACCCCGGCATCGATATAGGGTTTTAATATAGGATCGTTCGCTGGTAACTCCGTTATCAGCATATCTATTTCTTTCAGGTCACACACTTTTATTGGTTGCACAGAATTTACTTTTTCGGCAATGCTCAGACAAACTACCATTTTGGAAGACTCGATCATCGCCTTCTTTAGCTGCACCACTTCCCAGTCATTATCAGTAACACCATGAACCGCATCTATTGCATTGGTGCCTAAGAAACATATATCAGCCTTCATCTCTTTTATTTTCGCAATCGCTTCAGAGCCTATAGTAATTTTGGAATTCTTTGAAATTTTATCGCCAATAACAATGACTTCGATATTCGGGTGATGCATATATTCCAATATTGCAGGAATACTTCCGGAAATAAAAGTTGCTTTCAACTGCGGCGGCAGTGAACGGGCAAGCTCAAGAATGGTGGTACCACCACTCGTAAGAATAAACATTCCGTTACTGATCAATGCAATAGCTTTTTGCGCAATAACCTTTTTTTGATTTTGCGAATAAACTCCGTTTGTTGAAAAATAAACCTGGTTGAAAGAATGGGAGAGTGCGCCGCCATGCACTTTAATGACTTTACCTTCTATGGCAAGTTCCTGCAGATCACGGCGTATAGTATCTTCCGATACATTTATTTCCGTGCAGAGTGAAGACGAAAGGACTTTATTATGCAGGTTTACCTGATGTAATATATAAGCCTGCCTTTCCTTTTTAAGCATGCCAGTAATTTTGGTGCATCTAATGTAGAAAAATTCCTGCACAAAGACGCACAAACCTGACAAAATTTGCAGGAATGTGGAAATTTGGGGGGAAACCCTGAGAAAACTAAAAACCTGCCATACGTAAAATAAAAAACCCGTCTTGCCAAAGGCAAAACGGGGAGCTTACATACAAACTCAAAGTATTGTACTAACGATCAAAATCTGTTTTAGTTGACTGAACTATTTTCCGAATGCAAACCGTGCTGTGAATCCAACTGCTGCTGGTTCAAAATTGATATCATTTATGATATTTAATTCCGGTTTCCAGTCCAGGGAAATATTAAGCGGAACGTTGGTGAATTTATAATCCAGTCCAATTACGCCCTGCGCTCCGATATTCGTATCTGTTACTGTCTTCTGTGTATTTGTATTAAGTGTTTTAACAAAGCCAAGATAACCACCGCCGCCATAAAACCAGGTAAGGCCCTGCGATGCAAGCGGCTTGTGAAATTCAACGAGTGCGCCAATTGCCAACGGATCACCAAAAGAAAGCAAACCTTCGATGGCTACTTTTTCATTCACAAAATGTTTGATGGAAACTGAGTTGTTGACCATTGCCTGTGCGCTGCTGAGACGAACGCCTAGTGCAGTTTTATAATCCTGTGCCGATACAGAGTTCAATGAACCAATACCAACTATTAATACCAGAGCAATAATAATTTTTTTCATGACGACTTGTTTTGTTGTACTTGTAACGAAAAATGAAGCCATAAAGTCTAAAGGAAATGCAAAGATTCGAGGTTGATCGTTGCTCATTGTTCGTTACCGTCTTTTATAACAAAATTTTTGAGGTGGTAAATAAATTCAGGATTAGAAAACGAACAACATTCAACAACCAACGCTCAACTTCAAAAGAGCTCATACTTCGTCTTCGGTCGTCTGTCGTCCAGCCAGCGGAAATTCGGAAGCTTCATTTCTGATGGATTTTTTTGTTTCATCGGCCAGACTGTTCCTGTAACAGCACTCCGGAAAACAACTTTATACAATCCTTCCTCCCGGAAATAAATATCCATTATATCCGACTTTGACTGGTTAATACCGGTATAAGCACTGTCGGCATCCTGTATATAATAAACGCATTCGGCAAAGCCACGGGCCCGGACAGAATCAATGGAGCCTTCTTTAAAATAAGCATCCATTCTTATTGATTTTATCTGATTGTATACTTCCGGATCCATTTTGTTAATCAAAAAACTATTTTCAAAAACTTTCATCCGGTCTGCTTTTTTATTCTTGGTAAAAACTAAAATCGTATCACCTGTTACCTGGCTTTCCTTTGCCCAAATAATTGGATCCTGGAATAAGCGAAAGACTGAATCTTTAAATGAATAAAACATGCTGTCCGCTACTGCCTGCAACGAATCGGAAAAAATACGGACATGCCGGAACGCTTCAAAATAACGGTTGGTACTGTCTTTATCATTGAATGCAATTGCTTTTTTTCCTTTCAATGTATCTGTTACCAGCGAATCTTTGTTGCCATATAAATCGGAAAGGCGTGCAGAAAATAAAGTATCGGCAGTAATATAGATAGAATCTTTTTCCTGCTTCAAAATCATCAAAGGTTTGTTTGTTGCCAGAAAGGAGCTGTTTTTTTTACTGACATAAATCATGCCTCCAAGCACCGTTGTATTATTGAGACTGTCTATCACAATTGCATTTCCCCTTAACTGAATTACACCGGCACTGTCATCATTCATAATCTGATCGCCTGTAGCAAATAAATTTTTATCGTGTATTTCTGATCGCTGTCCAAACTCTGCTTTACCGGTTTGCAAATTATAAAAGCCATCTTTTGTTTTCACAGTACGACCGCTGCTGTCCCTTATAAAAGTTTCTGCAATAAACCGTACGAGTTTTGTTTCTGTATTATAAAGCAGTGAATCCGTTTTTATATCATAGCCAGGATCTTTTAAAATAACGTTGTTCTTAAAATAAATATCCCGCAGGCCGCCATAATAATATCCTTCTTTACTGGTCAATACAGTTTTACCATTCACCACTTTGCCGCCATGTTTATAAATACCAATGTTGGTAGACAAATCATATTCCAAATCAGGAGTAGTAAGGGTGCCCTTTCCATCGGTCAGCCTTGACGATCCATCGAGGTACGCTATTTTTTTATCAGTGAGATAACGAAGGTGATTTGCAAAAACATGTGTGGTATCTGAATCGTTGATGTGAACATGGCCCCATGCTTCAAATGTTTTTGCCTTATCATTTAATACGCAGCTGTCGCAATCAAAAAAAGTATTCTGATGTTTCAGCCGTACAGCACCGGCAATAATTTGCAGCGTAGTGCTGTCATTTATTTTTTTAATGGTGAGCCGTTGTGCCTGTAAAATTTCTACGAGAGTGGAATCAGTGTTAGTGGTGGCAGGCGTCATAGTTACCTGTGACCACGCCACAAAATGTCCCATTATCAGTAAGGTGAAAAGTAAAAGTGATTTTATATAACGCATTATTGATTTGCCGGCTTCGGAATGCTGTCCTTTATAGTTGGCGAAGTTAGAGCCCCGCCTCTGTCTTTTCTGCCAAAGATGGAAAGATTAACGTAGCGTTTAGGATGTGCTCTTAAATCATCAATCAATATTTCAGAACTAAGAATAGCGTCCTGCAATTTATTATAAAGTCCTTTATCATTTATTAAAGCACCAAGCGTTCCGTCTGAACTGGAAATTTTTGAAACGGTGCCTTTCAGTTGTGCAATCATCGTATTCAAAGAATCGATCGTTGGCTGCAATTCCAGTAATGCCAGCTTATCCGTTATTTTTTTTGCATTGGCAATGGATGAATTGATCATCTCGTTATTATTCTTCAGATTGGCTGTCACTGATTCTGCATTGTTCAATGATTTTGCAAGTGCGCCGGTACGGTTATCGAGTAAGCCATTTAATGAGCTGCTAGCGCTGTTTAAGTTTGCCATAGTCTGCATCAGGTGTCCTTTTGCATCACTGTTGAAAACACCATTCACACCACTTAATGTATTCACTAAAGAATCCAGTACATCTCTCACTTTTCCAAGCGTGGGATTTATTTGTGCTTTTATATCACCTAAAATTCCATTTTCAGCACGGGTTCTTAATGTGTCGCCCAATTTTATATAATTGGTGGAGTTTCCTTTTTCAATAACAATAAAAGATGAGCCCACAAGGCTGGAACCGATATAAGCAACAGAGTTATCAGGGATATTTACATCTCTGGAAAGGCTGATGGTAACAACAATGGCACTAACATCCTTATCTCTTTCTCTTTTATCATATACAGTACCTATTGGAAGACCATTAATTTTTACTTCATTAGATTTTTCTAATGTTCCCAGGTCGTTGAACACGGCATATATTTTCCGCTCTTTTGAAAACAGATTTTTACCTTTCAAAAAATTGAAGCCAAGAATAAGAATGGTAAGTGCTGTGATGGTTAATATGCCGACTTTGGTTTCGTTGCTAATCTTCATTGGAATGCTTTTGCTGAGGTCTGGTTTTAGAATGGCAAATTAGCCAATTATTTTTAAACAGCTAAATGCCTTTTAAGTTCAGCAAATAGAGAACCGAGGCAAGCTTTAAGTATTAAAATGCCTTCTTTTCTTTCTCATCATCATTCTTGCGGGCCTTTTCTTCCAGTTTTTCCTTGTATTTTTTTAAGGCGGTAAAAATATTGGCTACAATTTCTTTTTGGCCGGCCTCGCTGGTGATGTATTCTTCCTCTTCTTTATTGGAGATAAAACCTATTTCCACCAGGATGCTCGGCATAGCTGTAGCCTGCAACACCCAAATACCTTTATCGTTTCTTTGCTTGACGCCGCGGTCAATACGGCCTGCATCTTTAAATTCTTCCTGAATATAAGAAGCCAGATTCAGGCTTTTGCGGAAATAATTTTGCGCATAAATAAGCATCCTTACTTTTTCATTTGGATCGGAAGGATCCGGTAAGGTGAGGGTGGAAGTGGAATCTATTTCACCGGAGTACTCATTATTTTTCGAAACCGAACTTACTTTTGAATCATTTTTACTGACCGCCCATAAATAAGTTTCTGTTCCCTTTGCTTTGTTCTCCACCCACACATTTTCATACTGATACTGGTAGGTAGTTCTTTTATAGGTCTTCTTTCCTTTTTTATAGCTTTTTGTAATGGGGGTTTTGCCAACCACACGTCTTTCATACCAGCCACTTGCTTTTTTACCGGCAGAGTTACAGTGAACAGCAATGAATAAATCGCCGCCTGATTCGTTTGCGAGATTGGCCCTGTATTTTAATGCAGCATCAATAGTGGATTTATTGCCGGGCAAAATATCGGTAGTCCTTGTGTAAACTATTTTTATATCGGGAAAAGCCTTTGCAATCGTATCACCTAAGCGCATAGAAACCTGCAAGGCAACATTCGCTTCAGACTCAAGCACACCTTTAGCTCCGGGGTCCATGCCACCATGTCCCGGATCGATAATGATGGTCCGGAGGGGTTTCTTTCCTTCCTGTCCAAAAGAATAAGTTGAATAAAATGAAACAAAAAAAAGGGCTATAACTACGGTGATTTTTCTTTTCATCAGAACAGTTATTTAAAAAATAAGACGTGGTGGATTTAAAATGATTGTGGTACGGGATAATTTATTTCATCATTTTCTTTTCTTTTTCTTCCACCATTTGCAAAAAAGCAGTTACATCTTTCTTCAATGGTGGATTTTTATTTCCGGAATTACCGGCATCAGTTGGTTGCTGATTTTTTTCCAGCCATGCAATATAAGTTTTTACAGCCTTTATTATACATTCAGCAATCTCTTTTTGTCCGTCTTTGCTGTTCAGATAATCTTCTTCGCTGCGGTTGGTAATATAACCAGTCTCCACTAATATACTCGGCATTGCGGTGGCCTGCAATACCCATATGCCTACACCACGCTGGCGAACATCACGATCCACACGTCCCACTTTTGCAAATTCATCCTGTACATATCCGGCAAGTGTAGCACTGCGTTTAAAATATTGTTTGGTTTTTAATAAAGAAACTGCAATAAATTCCGGTGAGTTGGGATCAATATCACCATATGCTTCTTTATAATTATCCTCCTGCATCATAGTGGCATTCTCCCGCATCGCCATTTCTTTATCATCATTTTTATGCGATCCCCAGATATAGGTTTCAGCACCCTTAGCCGGATTGGGCAGGGTATAATAACGATATTGAGGAACCGTTTTTGTTTTTTTCTTTCTCTTTTTTCCTTTGCCTTCGTAATAGGTTACTTTTTTGTGACCAATAACTTCAGACACTCTTTTACCCGGAGCGGCATTAACATGAATGCAAATAAAAAGATCACCGTTATTCTGGTTCGCAATTTCTGCCCTGCGGTGAACAGGCACAATTTTTTCCGTCGGACGGCTTTCTACAATTTTAATTTCAGGTAAATCTTTATGAAATACTTTGACGAGTTCTTTAGAAACAGCAAGACAAATTTCATCCTCATGTGAGTAAGCGCCGGGAGCGCCATTGTGACCACCATTAGCCATGATACCGTGACCTGCATCCACAATTATTGTTTTAACTAATTTTTGTTTAGCAGGCACCTTATTCTTATCAGGAATAATAAAAGAGACGATGGTGAGGCTCAGCGAAATGATGATAAAAAAAAGAAGGGTTCGTTTAACCATGGCTTTTCAAAATTTCAAATGTTGCTTTATTTTAATGAAAATCTTCACAAATTGTTTAGGCTTCGCAATAGGCAGCCTATTGATAAAGATTTACATTTGCGCTTACCTGATGATGCAACTGTACAAATTTAGGCCAAAAACATTGTTGAATCTGTTATTAACTGCTTTACTGTTGTTCACTTTAACGTTGAATACAGTGGCGGGCAATATCAATGGAGCAATTTTTTGCAGTCCTTTAACAGCTTCAACCGACACCATTCCTGTTCCAAATAAAATAGACAGTCTTAGCAGATTTATACGCCCTGCTGCCGATACAACAAAATTACCCAACGATTCGCTCCGGCAGAAAGTAGATACATTCAATTTAAAAATTTCAAAAGACTCACTCGATGCTCCTTTGCATTATTCAGCTGACGATTCTGTGGTGGTAGTGATACAGGATAAAAAAATATTGCTGTATGGAAAAACCAAAACAGAATACAAAGACATTACTTTAACAGCGCCAAGAGTTGAAGTGGATCAGCAAACACAAGTGGTGACCGCAGTAAACCGGAAAGACAGTTTGGGTGAAGTAAAAGAGCTGGCAGAATTTGCAAGCGGAGAAAATAAATTTACCAGCGATACCATCCGCTACAATTTCAAAACACAAAAAGGGCTTACCCAAAATACCTATACAGCACAGGGCGATTTTTTTGTGAATGGTGATTATGCAAAGCAAGTGAGTCCTGCTGTTACATTTATCAAGCATGCCCGTTTTTCAACCTGTAATCTGGATCATCCGCACTTTTCAATTGTAACACCGCAGATGAAAGTGATCAATAAAAAACTTGCAGTATCTGGTCCTGCACATATGGAATTTGAAGATGTGCCCATACCAATCTATATACCTTTTGGTTTTTATCCACTCACACAGGGACGCCATTCAGGTTTACTGCCACCGCAGTTTACTACAACAGAACAATTTGGTTTGGGACTTGAAGGAATCGGATATTATAAAGTACTCAGTGATTACTGGGATGCAAAGCTCTACGGTAATATTTATTCTTATGGCGGATGGTCCGTCAACGTGGAGCCAACCTACCGCAAGCGGTATCGCTATAGCGGACGTTTCAATTTAAGCATGCAGACAACTAAATTTAATTTTAAAGGGGATCCCGATTTTTCAAAAACAAAAACTTATTTCGTTACGTGGAGTCATTCGGTGGATAGTAAAGCAAGACCCGGTACTACATTCACTGCAAGTGTAAATGCAGGGTCTACAAAATTCAACCAGCTTATTCCAAATAACACTCAGCTTAATTTTCAAAACCAGTTAGGCTCTACGATCGCCTATTCAAAATCATGGATTGGCAAGCCGTATAATTTAACTATCAGTGCAAATCATAATCAGAATAATGCCACACGTCTAATAAATGTAAATCTTCCCGATGTCGGTTTTTCTGTGAGTACTATTTATCCGTTTCAAAGTCAGAATTCTGTTGGAACGCCAAAGTGGTATGAAAAATTAGGTGTTGGCTACAATGGAAATTTCCGTAACCAGGTTTCTTTTTATGATACAGCATTCAAACTGAAAAATATTATCGATACGTTGCAATGGGGAGCACAGCATAGCTTTCCGATTTCGATTTCGTTGCCACCAATCCTGAACGGAGCGGTGATCGTTGCGCCATCCGTTTCCTATTCACAAGTGTGGATTGCACAAAAATTAAGAAGAAGCTGGAACCCCGCTACAAAAAAAGTAGACTCAACTATTACTAAAGGATTTTTTACTGATCATCAGGTCACTTTTTCTTTAGGATTTAATACAGCGCTGTATGGAACTTACCAGTTTAAGAAATCCAGAATCGTAGCGATACGACATGTCATCAGACCGGGACTTAGTTTTAATTATAAACCCGATCTTTCAAAGAATCATTTTTATCAGACACAGATTGATACTACTGGTTATATCAACCCTTTCCCTTTCTCCGAATTTGAAGGAGCATTGTATTCTGGTTTTTCCTATGGAAGGACAGGAGGTATAGGGTTTACGCTGGATAATAATCTGGAAATGAAAATGCGATCTAAAAAAGATACCGGCGAGAATGCTATTAAAAAAATCAAGCTGATTGATGGATACGGTCTTTCTACGGGATACAATTTTCTCAGGGATTCAATGAAGCTGGATTTGTTTAATTTATATTTCCGGACCACCTTATTTGAAAAAATAAGTATAACAGCTAATTCCACATTCGATCCTTATCAGTATAATGAGAACGGTGTAGATATTGATAAGTATGCATGGCAGGGTGATAAGTTTAATCTTGGACGCCTGACAAGCGGAAGCGTTTCTATATCCACCAATTTTAAAAGCAAGCCTAAAGATCCAAAGAAAGAAGAGGAACGAAAAAAACAGCAGGAGCAATATTTAAATGATCCGCTTGTAATTGCTGATCGCAACAGGCTCATGGATTATATGCAGCAAAACCCTGCTGAGTTTGTTGATTTTAATATTCCCTGGCAGGTGAGTGTCAGCTACTCACTTTATTTTTCCAACAGGCTGGCACCGGATTTAAAACATTTCATAAAAGATTTTAATTCAGGTGCAAGCTTCAGCGGAAGTTTTAGTTTGACTCCAAAATGGAATTTCAGTATGAATGGAAATTTTGATTTTGATACCAAGCAAATTCAAACTTTTCAAATGTCGATCAACAGGGAAATGCACTGCTGGCAAATGTCTATCAACGTAACACCGGTTGGCTTATACCGCTCCTTCAATTTTTCTATCAGTCCAAAGGCATCTGTATTGCAGGATTTAAAAATCAACCGCACCCGCTATTTCTCCAGCTATTAAAAGATCACAACAGTTTTTTTTATTTGCCAGCAGCAGCAACACGGATGATCTTTGTTGCGACGCTCCATTCATCTTTCTGTTCGCTACTCAGCATTTTAACCTTCTCTATTTGATGATTCTATTTCGGAGTATTATTGGCTACATAATAATTCTTCATTACTTCAAAAACGATATCTCTAAGCTGCTCAGCAGTTTTTCCATCAACAGGAATGGGTGGAAGAAAATGTATTTCCAATTTATGCGGAAGAAAATAAAAAGTCTTATGAACAGACAAAGCTTTTTTAGTATTAAAAATAACGGAGGGAATAACAGCTTTATTTGTGGCAACAGCTAATTTGAAAGCACCGTCATAAAATTTTTTCAATGGTTCCGCAGTTCTGTTGCGGGTGCCTTCCGGATAAATGGACATATGCATGCCCAATGAAAGCACCTTCTTCATTTCATCAAAGCTTTTTCTTCTGCTTACTTCACTTTTTCTGTCTACCAGCACAGAGCCTTTACGGTAAAACCATCCGAATAATGGAATTTTTGCAAACGAAGTTTTAGCAATTGTTTTATTGGCACCCGGAATAAAAGGGCAGGAGAGTGGAACATCCATTAATGAATTATGATTGCAGGTAACAATGTAGGCCGTGCCTTTTGCAAAATTTTCTTTGCCCCGCACTTTCAACGGACAACCAACTAATGTTAGCCAAACCCGCATCCAGAGCCGTGCAATTTTTATGAAAATATCTGTGCCTTTTGGATCGGGAATTAAATAAGTAATCATCGATGGAATAAAAATGATAAGGAACGTTGCGATAAAACTAATGATGCCCCAAACGGCCCAGATACGTCCAAATATTTCTTTAATAATTTTCATAATCCAAAGGCATTTATAATTTATCACGCCAAACCAGCAACTAACAACGGGCAACCATCAACCAACAACCATTCTACCCCAACGACCAGTCAACCGGATCAATGCCTTTACTAATCAGCCAGGCATTTGCTTTTGAAAAATGCTTACTTCCAAAAAAGCCTCCGTATGCTGATAACGGTGAAGGATGTACAGATCGTAAGATTAAATGTTTGGATTCATCTATCAATATCCGTTTGTCCTGTGCAAATTTGCCCCAGAGCATAAACACCACATGTTCTTTCAGATCAGAAATCTTTTTAATAACCGAGTCGGTGAATTGTGCCCATCCGATTTTTGAGTGGCTCATAGGTTCACCAGCACGGACAGTAAGCGATGCATTTAATAAAAAAACACCTTGCTGTGCCCAATGTGTAAGATTGCCATGATTGGGAATTTGCACTCCAATATCATCCTGCAATTCTTTAAAAATATTAATTAATGAAGGTGGCGGAGGCACACCAGGTTGTACAGAAAAGCAAAGTCCGTGTGCCTGTTTGGGACCGTGATAAGGATCCTGTCCCAATATTACCACTTTCACCTTATCAAAAGGAGTAAGATTAAACGCATTGAAAATAACAGAGCCGGGAGGATAAATAACTTTGCCTTGCTCTTTTTCCGTTTTGATGTGTAATGGAATTTGCTGGAACCAGGGCTTACTGAACTCGTCTTTCAATATCTTTTTCCAGCTCTCTTCAATTTTTACATCCATAGCTATTGAAATTTCAGTAAAAGTAAAAAAGCGAAGCCGTAATGACCCCGCTTTTTGTGATCCGGATTGGATTCAAACCAATGACCCCAAACTTAGAAGGTTTGTGCTCTATTCAGCTGAGCTACCGGACCGTCTGAAGAGTTGCAAATATAAATGAATTAAGGCTTTCAGAAAAGGAAAATGTATCCTTATCTTCTCACATGCCGGGCAGCCGGAAACTATCCAGGAATACATTCACTTTAGCTTCTGGTAATTCTTTTTTACTGTAAGCATACATAAAGCCGATATACTTTCCATCCGTCCAGGCTTTTATTTTCCATTTGTCCTGATCTTTATCTTCCCAATAATCGAGAATGCCGCGGGTCTTTTCATTATTATTCAATATATGGCCCTTGCCATAGCCGGCCGCTTTTTGTATTTCGAAATTGGATTTTAAAAAATCAAGATAGGAGATTAACAAATCTTCTGCCATCGTCAAATCTGTGAGCGGTGATAACAGCCTGACACATATCACACCATAAGCAACATCGGCAACGGTGCATTCTCCGGTATATACTTGTGATGAATCATCACTTAATGTCATTTCATATTTCGATGCGCAATAACTGTATAGGGAACATCCGCTGTTGCCGATGGGATATTTTTTTAAGGTCTGCGCATTTGCAGTAATAACAACTAAAGAAAAAAAGGAGAAGAGAAAGGGTTTCATAATTTTTTATTACGGATAAATATACAGCACAATCTTTTTTATTTCATACCCGGAAACCGCAAGCCTTCCAGGAAAATTTCTGTTTTCTTTTCCGGTAATTCTTTTCCACTGTGTACATAAAGCACACAAATAAAATTGCCGTTGGTCCACGCCTTCACTTTCCATTTATTTTTATCAGCATCATCCCAGGTATCAAATATGCCTCTCGTATTTTCATCTTTATTTAATACATGCCCTTTATCGTATCCTTTTGATTTTACAATACCATTATCAAGTTTCATAAAATCAAGATAACCGATGGCGGTATCTTCTGCAGCAGACAAATCAGTAATTCCTTTTTTTAATTTAATGCAATAGATGCCATAGGTGACGCCGTCTTTTTCACAATCATCAGCATAGACTGTTGCATCATCTTCCAAATCATACGCATCAAAACGGCCGGGAAAACAAATAACCTGTACGGTGCAGCCCGTATTGCTTATAGGAACTCTTGCAGCATCCTGTGCAAAAACAAGAGAATAAAAAAGAATAGTAAGGAAAAACAACAGGTAACGGCGCATAAAATATTTTGGTAAAGATAAAAAAAAGCATAACGCTCAACGCATAAGGCTAAAGACATGCTGTTAAGTATTAAAAGTATTTTTATTCGGCATTCAGCGCTTTACCATTCAGCATTCCCCAATATTCATTTAATTTGTGGCCAGAAATACTGCTATGCCCACAACATTTAATTACGGAATTGATCAGCTTACCATTACAAGTGCCATTGCTATTGCTTCAGGAAAAATGAAAGCTGTGCTGAATGAAGCGGCTGTAAAAAAAATACAGGAAAGCTATCAATCCGTGCAGGAGATAGTTGCCAATGGAAAAACAGTGTATGGGATCAATACGGGTTTTGGCATTTTAGCTAACACACCCATCTCTGAAGAAGATACAGCCACGCTCCAATATAAAATACTGCAAAGTCATAGTGTAGGTGTGGGCGATCCAATACCATTGGAAGTGGCAAAGCTGATGCTGGTTACAAAAGTGCATGCATTGGCACAGGGGTATAGCGGCATTCAATTATCAACACTGGAAAGAATTATCTGGCATATAGAAAATAATATTATTCCTGTCGTACCGGAAAAAGGCAGTGTAGGTGCCAGCGGCGACCTTGCTCCCTTAGCACATTTATTTCTTCCCTTAATAGGATTAGGTAAAGTGTTTTACGATAACCAGCAACAAGCAACCAGTAACGTTCTTCAGCAAAAAAAATTACAACCAATTCAATTAGGCCCAAAGGAAGGTCTTGCATTAATTAACGGAACACAATTCATTTTATCATTTGCAGTGAAAGCGGTGCAGCGTATGCATAATTGTTTGGAAGCAGCTGATATTATTGGAGCAATGAGTTTGGAAGCATTAACCGGGACGAAAGCGCCATTTGATGAGCGGCTGCATGATCTTCGTCCTTTTGCAGGAAATAAATTAGTGGCACAGCGCTTACGCTTATTATTAAAAGATTCTGCTATCATGCAAAGTCATGTTGATTGCGGCCGTGTACAGGATCCTTATTCATTGCGTTGCATGCCACAGGTACATGGTGCATCGAGAAATGCATGGGTTCATTTAAAAGAATTAACAGAGATAGAATTAAATGCAGTAACAGATAACCCGATCATCTTCGATGCCAATGATACCATCAGCGGTGGAAATTTTCATGGGCAGCCATTAGCATTGCCATTGGATTACTGTTGCTTCGCAGCTGCAGAGATTGGAAATATTTCTGATCGCCGTTGCTATTTATTGCTTGAAGGTAAATGGGGATTGCCCATGTTATTAATGAAAGATGTTGGATTGAACAGCGGCTTTATGATTCCTCAATACACTACTGCTGCCTTGGTAACAGAAAATAAAACATTATGTTTTCCTGCAAGTGCAGACAGTATTCCCACTTCACTCGGACAGGAAGATCATGTAAGTATGGGCAGCATCAGCGGACGAAAATTGAACCGTGTCCTCGACAACTTGGAATTTATTTTAGCCATAGAATTATTATCGGCCTGCCAGGCAATTGAATTCAGGGCACCGTTGAAGAGCAGCGCTGTACTGGAATTTGCACATGATTATGTACGTGAATTTGTGGGTTTTGCCAGCGAGGATAGAATATTTGCAGATGATATTAATAAAGTAGCAGGTATCATTAAAGATTTTTCTTTTGTCAGTAAAGTGAATGAATTTGCAGCAGGCAAAGGAATAAAGTTGAATGAGAATTTTGAACAATTTAATTAATACAAGATAACCGCAGAGATGCAGTTGTTAACCAGAATTTCTGCGTCTCCCCATCTCTGCGGTAAAATTTTTTAAGCATGGTAACAAAAACACAACACAATTACGACCCCATAAAATACAAAACCCCAACCGGCAGCGAACGCACCTGCAAAGGATGGATACAGGAAGCAGCATTAAGAATGCTATTAAACAATCTTGATCCTGCCGTAGCAGAACGCCCGGATGATTTAATTGTATACGGTGGGAGAGGAAAGGCCGCAAGAAACTTCGAAGCACTCGATAACATTATCGCTTCTTTAAAAATATTAGAGAATGATGAATCATTGCTCATCCAGTCCGGCAAGCCGGTCGGCATTTTAAAAACACATAAAGATGCTCCGCGGGTGCTCATCAGCAACTCACAGCTCGTTCCCAACTGGGCCAACTGGAAGCACTTTGATGAACTGGAGAAAAAGGGCTTAATGATGTACGGACAGATGACTGCCGGAAGCTGGATATACATTGGTTCGCAAGGAATTGTACAGGGTACTTACGAAACTT
>JADMIO011460642.1_pt1 | contig 39283 bp, 36 predicted proteins | sample 8958161 | NCBI WGS metagenome assembly JADMIO01 (sample SAMN16585339, study PRJNA669376) | soil metagenome | isolation source: Crop rotation soil | place: USA: Cullars Rotation, Alabama | collected 2011 | reverse complement strand
CTGGGACGCCCGCCGATGCGGTCGCTGGCACCGTGGACATGGCCTTGTTTGATGCCGCCGCCTGCCAACATGAGCGTGTAGCAGAAGTTCCAGTGATCGCGGCCGCCGCCGTTGCCATTGATGCGTGGCGAACGTCCGAACTCGCCCATAACGGCGACCACGGTGCGCGCAAGCATGCCGCGCGCCTCCAAATCATCAAGGAGGCTGCTGACGGCCATATCGAGACCCGGCAATAGCTCGCCGCGCAGCTTGGTGAAGTTGCCGCCATGCGTGTCCCAGGTCGCGTTGGCGTCAGGCGCCCAGGCGATCGTGACGACACGAGTGCCCGCTTCAAGCAAGCGCCGTGACAACAGCACACTTTGCCCGTAGATGTTTCGGCCATAGCGGTCGCGGACGCTGGTAGGTTCGCGGTTGATATCAAAGGCTCGCTGTGTGGCAGGGGAAGTAAGCAAGTCGAAGGCGCGAGATTGGAATTCGTCCATGTCCTGCAAGCTTCGGCTTTGGCCAATCGAGCTGAGCGAAGTGGACAGGGATCGGCGTTGGCTCAGCCGGGGCTGGTTCATTTCGGCGCCAAGACCCAATTCGGGCATGTCGAAGGACGGGCTGTTGGGATCGCGAAGCACGAACAGCGGATCGCGATTACGGCCAAGCCAGCCGCCGGTAAAGCCGGGTTGTGGCGGGCCGCCCGCGCCTTCCTTGCAGATGTACGGCAAGGAAACGTAAGGCACGACGCCGCTGGGAACGGGGCGCACGAGGCCGGCAACCGAGCCAAGCGCGGGATGATCAGTGGGCTTCGCGCCGATCGCCACGGTATCATCGCCGCGATCGTGCCCGGTCAAGGCGGGATAGACCGCGGCGGCATGCGCATTATTGACGCTGTGATGCATGGACCGCACCAGCGTGCAGCGGTGCATGTGCTGAGCCATCCGCGGCAGGTGTTCGGAGAACTGCACGCCTGGCACGCTACTCGCAATCGGTTGAAACTCGCCGCGAATCTCCACCGGCGCCGAAGGCTTCATGTCCCACATGTCCAGATGACTGGGACCCCCGTTCAGGAAGATCACGATCAGCTGATCCGCCGTTGCTGGGTGGTCGGCGTTTAGCGCATCAGCCTGCGCTTGCGCACGCAACAGGCCAGGCAGGCTCAAGCCCAGCATTCCCGCTCCGCCGATTTGCAGCATTTCTCGGCGCGAAATGCGTGGTCCTGGACAGGATTGTGGTTTCATGATACCCCCTGATACGCGGAGGTCAGGCTGAAAAGCCAGACCGACTCCGACTTATGAATCTCTGTAAATGATAGACGGCCGAACCATCCTTGTTCACGCTCTGAAATCAAACCAAAGGCAGGTGTATTCTGCAAGAGGAAGAATTACTTTCTTCCTCCTTCAGGATACCAATGGAATTCCTGTTGTGCTACTACGCCAACAGAAATTCTCCAGATGTTCACCCTACTTAGCTCGCGAAGCAATGAGCTAATTTTCCGTAATCGTATCCTCGTGGGCAATGATTGCAAGGACAAATTCGGGTTATATCGCTTTTATTCGTTTGTTACGGTTTCATCCGCCGCCGCGCTCGGCGCGGTTCTCCGACCCCGCCGCTTCGCCCGACCGAAGGTCTCCCGTCCCCGTTCAGCGCACGTGACGTTGCAGAAAGCGTCGTCGGAGTGAAAGCCGTAGCGTTCCAGAACATCGCATGCAGCCCGCGGCCGGCAGAGGAGACCTTCGGTCGGTGCAGCGGCGGGGTCGGAGACCACTGCTGTAAAGGTCATTTGCTATTGTTCTTGTTCTTTATTTTGGCGAGCCGATGTTCCTGCAGGACGCGATATGCCGACGAGTGTTCGCGCTTGGTCGTTTTCGGATGAGGCGTTCGTCTCTTTTTCGGCGGACTCTTGCGCCAGCGTTCCGTCCATTGCGCGTGCAGCAACTCCATCAGCCGGTGGCGGAGTTGCTCCGGCGTTGGTATCGCATCCAGCAAACTCGTCAGTTCATCCGCCGGCAGCATGGTGTGGACGGAGATCAATTGACGCTTCACATCGTCGAACAACAATTCCGTCGATACTTGGTCAATGGTTTCTTCCGCTCCTTCGGCCACATAGGCCCGTAGGACTTGAATAAGGTTGTACAGTAGCAGACAAAACGCCAATTGAAAGAGCGTCCCACGCGGCGTCGTGCCGATCAGGTGCTGCAACGAAAACACTTCCGTGATCTTTTGAAAGACGCGCTCGATGCCCCATCGAGCCAAGTACATTTCCAACAAGTCCTCGGCTGGATACGTTTCGTCATCGAGCAGATCGGTCACCAGGATAACGCCTTCCTCCCCCGGCCGATAGAGCGTAATGCAACGCACCGTGCGGCGACGCTTGTTTCTCGGGGCGCCCAGCACGCCCCACTCTTGCTGGTACTTGCGGCCGCGGCTATCGGTGCCGGTCTTTACCGTGCGCTTCGCATCGCGGAAGAACGGATTTTTTTTGTGATAACGCAGGAGAAAATGATCTCCCACGCGTTCGCAAAACAAGCATGCTTGAGCCGGATCGCAAAACTGTCGATCACCGAGCCACAGAATGTGCTGCTGCTCACGCACTTGCGGCAACAAATACGCCACCATCCGCGAATCGTTGGCATCACCATCTTCGTCCGCCGCCATCGCCAAAGCCAAGCCGGTTTTCATTTCCAAAGCCACCAGGGCCTTGCCGCCCAACACGCCCCCCTTGCAGGAACGCAAGGGCTTCAGTCGCTTGGGAACCTGTTTGATCGCTTTGCCATCCACGGCGACGACCGCGAATTCTTGCAGCGAAGCCGGTACATCGTTCGTGGCGACCGCCTGCGGAAACACCTCACGCAAACGCGTCGTCGATTCAGCCAGAAAGCCTTGGCTCAAAGACAACGGCAAGCGGCCCAGCTTTTGGTAGGCCGCTTGCAGAGTCACCACCAGTTCAGCGTTTTCTCGTCCGCGTTGAAAGCTCTGTCGTCCGCTCCCTGCATGCTCGAGCAAGGCGTCCGCAACCAGGTTGACCATCACGGAAAACTTCAACACTCTTTCGTAGCCAGCGCCGCGATGTTCTGCAAATAGCCGATCGAGGGCCTCGGCTTCACAGATGTGCTGCCACAGCAACAATACGGCTTCGGCCAACGGAACTTTACGGATTACCGATCGAGCAAAAGTAGATTGCATCCTTACCGTCCTCTATGATGATGTCCTTGAAGAAGAACAGTGCCCCTTGCGCAGCTGCTCCCTAATCATCATAGACACAGAAAGTTACGGCTCGAAAAGATCTTTACAGCAGTGGGTCTGAGACCCGCGCCGAGCGCGGACCAATGGCAGAGTTTGGCATTGAAGCGGGTGATTGATAATAATACGAACAGCTTCAGCGCATGCTAAACCCGGCCGGCAGTGAAACAGGAGCTTTGCCGGATCATTGAGGAGCCCTGCGATGCTTATTTTCGAGTGTCCATCGTGCAAGACAAAACTGCAAGTCGCCGAGGAACATGCGGGCAAAACGATGAAATGTCCCAAATGCCAGCATACGGCACCAGTGCCGAAGCAAGATGATCCAGCCGCGAAAGCGGTCACGGCCGATCCCATGGCAGCGCTACCGCCTGCCAAGGAGACTGCGGTAACAACGCCGGAACAGGCGCAGGCGTCGAGGGCAAGCAAATCCGAGCGTAGACGCGCGGATGACGAAGATGCTGGCGATCGGCCGCGTCGCCGCCGCAAGGCATCGGATTCCTCAGACGCCGACGTCGCGGCGAAAACGGGAGCCGGCATCGCTATGGTGTTGCTCATCTTGGGCGTGAGCGGCTGTTGCATTGTCGGCGTGGGCGCCATGTTGATCGCCCTGCTGGTTCCCGCCGTTCAAAAGGTGCGCGAAGCGGCGGCCCGAACGCAATGTCTGAACAACCTCAAGCAGATTGGCCTGGCCTACCACAATTGGGTAGCCAACAATCGGAACAACGTTGACTTCCCAGTCGACACCTGGACGATGACGCTACGGCCCATTTGGGGAAACGATGGCAAGGTCCTGATATGCCCCGCCAAACTTGGTGCGGAAGCGGCGAATAAACCTGCCGGCCAAGCATTACCCTCCGATTACGGGATCAACGGTTTCGTCGGGACGGTTAAGCGGATCCCAGCCACGTCCACCACGATCTTTGCACTGGAATGGATCGATGGCGGGCCTTTTACTGCCGCCGCCACACCGGAAAGCGCCGCCACCTACCTCGCCAAAGTGCAGCCGCGGCACCAGAACCGGGTGAACATCCTGTTCGGGGATGGGCACGTGGACGGCGTTGACCCGGCGGTCTTCAGTCCGGACAGGACCGCCGACACGAACTGGAACGTCCTTAAATAGGGGAGCAGCGGAACATGCTCGATTGAATTCTGAATAATTCCCCTCCGCCAGCCGTGAGAAGCCACCGCTCGGCGCGGGGAGCGACGCCAGACACAACGGGATTTATCCGTCTGAAAAAGTGAAGGTGCTTGAACAATCCCAAGTTCCCGATGGTGTGCGAACGACGGTAAAGCAAGCTTCCTTCCAGGGTCTTTTTGCTTTGATGTGCGCTTTTAGATGCTCATACGTAACGCCATAAAGGAGGTCTAAATCAATTCTGGCGTCATTTTTGAACGGCTCATTCCGTTCGACACCACGTATCAAGTGGGGCATGTTAAATCGCCCTTTGTCCAATGGTTCATACGATACTGTCAGACGTAATCCAGTCCAATCAGATGGGACAAGAGGGATCAATTGATCCCAAACAGCCTGGTCTAGTTTAGGGCGAATTTGATCGAAAGTTCGTTGCTGTTTCACAGGAGCTACCTCTTTGGACTTAGCTCCCGTTCTTGATGACTTGTTGGACCTTGTCACCTTTGCTCCATGCTTTCGAAGAACGTCCTCTAGGGCCTTCATTTTGTATTTCCGTGCTATCCGCAAAGCGGTGAACCCTTGATGGTTTGTTCGTGTGTGATCGGCTCCGAAGCGAAGCAGCAGTTCAGCAATCTGAGGATTCGAAACCATCGTGATTGGCGGATCTTTGTGACCGGCGACAAGGGGCGCGTTGGGGTCTGCCCCATGTTCCAACAGAAGTTGAATAATGTTTGGATTCACTTCTCTTCGAATCGCCAAAGCGACGAGACCTACCTTCCGACTCTCGGTCTCTACAAGTTGTGGGTCCTTTTCGAGAAGCGTTGCAACGCCTTCCCAGTCATTGATCATGATTGCCGTCCGAAGATCGATGTCGGGGCAAGCATTTTTGATCAGCCGAAGCGTTTTTTCTGTCTCCGGAACACCTACTCTTTTGCATATGGCTGCTACTTGAAGCACCGTGTTGCCACGATCGTCACGAGTATTAGTCCGCGCTCCATGTTTCAACAGAAGCTCGACAACACCCGACGCGCCATTCTCCGCAGCAACATGTAGTGGGGTTTGTCCCTGATTTCCTTTTGCATTAATCTTAGCGCCTTTGGCGATCAATAAGCGGACGACTTCCTTCTGATTTTGCGCTGCGGCAACATGGATCGCGGTATCGCCCAACTCGGATTTTGTGTTTATGCTATGAGGCTTTTCCTCAAGGATAGCCTTAAGCGCTTTGACATCCCCACTTTCTGCTGCCGCAATTATCGTGGGTAAGGCTGATCGCTGTTTCATATTGCCTCAGTTAATTTATGGTGAAGAAAATGCGGTCTGGTATCGATTCGCAAGTCCTCTTCCGGCTGGGTTGGCTTTGCAGGCCGACCCAACGTCCATAATGCCGCTGGCAAAAACTTCAATGGACCACGAGCTCACATTTATTTTAGCGGTGGCATCGTGACTGACAAAGGATGGATTGATTCAACGGAAACCGCCATCCAACCGTGAACCGCGCTCGATGGTCGATCGTGTCCATACCGACGGAGTCGATCACGATGCCATTTTCCGAGCCTCCAGCCACCTAAAAAATCCGCAATCATCCTTTGGATTCCTCTTCCACGAACGCACGCCGCTATGCTGCAATGGCTGTGGCGACGGACTTGCTGGTTTCGCGCGGATCGGAAACTTGGATTCGGAATGCATTGAGCATGCGCTCGGAATACATCGGTCGTGGCAGTCTGCGGCTGCCAATTTGGCATGACAACCTTTGCCACGCTCCGTTAACAAACACTGTCATAGGGGTTTTAGCGCTAGAGCAAATTTACGTACCTTGCACGAGGCCGTCAAGAACGGTTTTTTTGCATGGGATCGGATCGAAGATTTTAGGCACAAGAACCATCTCGGTCGTCGGGCGAGGTCACCGTTTCGCCAACGTGGTACATGAGAGGAGGAACCCCAAACTGTCGTATCAGGCGTGGTGACTCGACAGAGCGCCAGTGTTACGCGGAGGCCAAGAGGCCATACGGAAAAAGAAGGCGTTATCGGTTCAAGCACCCAAACATCGCTAGCTGGGGTCCCGATCCTCTGCCTGGGATTGTACCGCAAGCACCCCCAACCTTGCTAGCACGAGGGGGATGATGTCGCCCAACAGTTGCGGTCCGTTGCCACGGGCCGCTTTGGACTTCTCCAGATATTCGCGTAGAGGCAGCGCTTCGGCCGCCATCGCCGGGCGGGGCAATTGCTCGGTGGCATTTTGCAGATCGGGGAGCACCCGCTGCATGGGAGTCGCGTGTTCGCGATGGAAGACGATCAATTTGTCGAGGATGGCGCTGCGGGGTTGGCAGCATAGATGGGGGACCAACATACGGCCCGCCAAAATCGCATAGGCAAGGCGGCTGAATTGCTTGGCGATCTTGACGCGGATCCAGCGAGGGTCTTTGTCGAGCCTCTGCCAGCGTTCGGTTTTGCCCAGGAAGTAGTCGTTGCAGTGGGCCAGGTGGTCGGCGATTGGCAGGAGGGCGGCGCGGAGGCGGCGATTGGCGCAGCGTTGCAAGCGGCCGGGGCGATCGACTTCATCGCTTTGATAGCGTGCGGGGCGCAGGCCGGCGCGGCCGGTGATGCGATTGGGGTTGGCGTAGTGTTCGATGGGACCCATTTCGCCAGCGAGGTCAGCGGCGCTGACGACGTTGATGCCGGGAATAGAGAGTAATAGTATATAAGGAGTTGTAGTTAGTAATGTTGCTAGGTCCTGTTCCAGGCGGCGAATTTCCTTGGTTTTTTGCAGGCGGTCGTCATCCAGATGGATGAGGCACGTGTGCAGCAGGGAGGTTTGCGGATGGCCGCTGGGGGCATCGTGGGCCCAGGCCTGGAGGGTGGCCAGGGTGGCGGTGCGGCAGGAGAGTGCCAGCGTTTTGGCGACATCGGTCAAGCCGGGCAGGCCGAGTTCCCGGATGACTTGGGCGCTGCCGGTGGCGCGGGCGATGGGGAGCGCGACGGCACTTTCCCAGAAGTGGTCGAAGAGTTCGGCATAGCCGGGCATAAGAGAGTTCATGTATTCGCGGATTTGGCAACGAAGGATGGTGTTTTTCTGTACGAGATCGCGTCGATGGCGGATGAGGCATTGCAGTTGTTGATAGACATCGGGCAGGTCCGCTTCGCGCAAGCCGAAGCCGTTGACGGCGGCGCGATGGATACCGGCCAAATCCTTGTCGTCGGTTTTTTCGGCGGGATCGGCTGCCTGGCGAAAGCGTCGGCTGACATAGGGATGCACGAGGCGGACGTCCCAGCCGGCGGCGCGAAAGGCGCGTTGCACGGGTCGATGGTATTCGCCGGTGCGTTCAATGGCGACGACGAGATCGCGCAGCGGGTGACGTTCGCTGACCTGGCGGACCTGATCGATGACGCGTTGGAAGTCGCCTTGCGCATGAGGCAGAACGGCGGGAGGTATAAGCACATTGCCGTAGAAGTCGCAGAGCATGAACTTCGAGCGTTTTTTGGCACAATCGATGCTGATGATGCCGAAGTGTTCCGGTCCGACGGCCTGAACGCGTGGATTCAACAGACCATGGGGTTTATGCACCTCGAACGCTGGAGACGACGAACGGCTTCTGCTGCGCTTACTGTGTGCAAACATGAATCACCTCTCAGGGTAAAAAAGGAAAAGATTTCCCCCTGGAGGCAGTACGGTATATGAATGTTTACTGTTTCTTTAATTTCTTGCTACTTGAACCATATACCAGCGGTCTAACGGCACGGTGACTGCCATTTTGACAGGGTCGAAGGAACGTGGATCGGCACAGGCGCGGCTTGCGCCATATGATGGCAACGAAGCGATTTCAACACCGGAGGATAAATCATGAAGCCCATCGTGCGTGCCGTCTTGGCCATGTCGGTTTTCGCGATTGTGTGGTGTGCCATGCCCGCGTTTGCGCAAACTGGGACCATAAAGCCCGCCACGTATCCGGCGCTGCCGAGCGAGATCCCGGCTCAGTTCAAGCCGGTCACCGGCGCCTTCGACCATGTCCGGCGCAGCGAGATGATTCCCATGCGCGACGGCGTCAAGCTGCATACGGTCATCCTGATTCCCAAAGGCGCGAAACAGGCGCCCATCCTTCTGACCCGCACGCCCTACAATGCCAATAAGCTCACGAGCCACGCCGACAGCGCTTACCTTGGGCCGGTCCTGCATGGTTATGACAACGCGGTGGATGTGATCTTGGAAGGGGGCTACATTCGCGTCGTGCAGGATGTGCGCGGCAAGCATGGCTCCGAGGGGGACTATGTCGTCAATCGTCCCTTGCGCGGCCCGCAGAACCCGACGCCCGTCGATCATGCGACCGATACGTATGACACTATCGACTGGCTCGTGAAAAACATCCCCCAGAGCAACGGCAAGGTTGGCATCCTCGGGATTTCGTACAACGGCTTCCTACCGTTGATGGCACTGGTCCATCCGCACCCGGCGCTCAAGGTGTCGGTACCGATGAATCCGATGGTCGATGGCTGGATCGGCGACGACTGGTTCCACTACGGAGCTTTCCGTCCGATCAATGTCAGCTGGATTTACAATCAAGTCGCCACGCGCAAGGGGGAGGCCAAATGGTGGCGAAGTCACAATGACGAGTATGACACGTTCATGCAGGCGGGATCGACGGGCGAACTGGGACGCCGGCGCGGCCTCGATCAGCTTGGCTTCTGGAACAAGCTCGTCGAGCATCCGGCCTACGACGCTTTCTGGCAGGACCAGGCCGTCGACAAACTGCTCGCCGCGCAGCCATTAAAAGTGCCGGTGATGCTCGTGCACAGTTTGTGGGACCAGGAAGACATCTACGGCGCTCCGGCCGTCTACAAAGCGATCAAACCGAAGGACACGAGTAGCGACAAGATCTTCCTCGTCATCGGGCCTTGGCATCATGGCCAAATGATCGGCAACGGCAGCTCGCTCGGCGCGGTGAAATTCGGCAGCGATACGGCACTCTATTTCCGTCAGAAGGTCCTCGCGCCGTTTCTCGCCCAGTATTTGAAAGATGGCGCTCCAAAGGCCGACATCGCTCCTGTCACCGCGTTCGAGACGGGAACCAACGAGTGGCGCCGCTACGCTGCCTGGCCGCCGAAAGCGGAGGGCGGCAAAGCGGGCAAGATGACGCCGCTGTACCTCCGCGCTGGCCTCAAGCTGAGCCATGATGCTCCCAGGCCCGATGAGATGGCCTATGAGGAGTACATCTCTGATCCAGCTAAGCCGATCCCCTTTGTGCGGCGCCCCATTCAAACTATGGGCTACGGCGAGGGCAATGTCTGGCCGCGCTGGCTCGTTGACGATCAGCGCGACGCCTCCGGACGACCCGATGTCGTGACATTTATCTCCGATGTGCTGACGGAGCCGATGAGGATTTCGGGCGAGCCGATCGCCAACCTGGTTGCCTCGACGAGCGGCACCGATTCCGACTGGGTGGTTAAGTTGATCGACGTGTACCCCGACGAAGTCGCCGGCGACGCAGTCATGGGCGGCTATCAGCTGATGATCGCTGCCGACATTTTCCGTGGCCGTTATCGCGAAAGCTTCGCCAAGGCCAAGGCGATCACGCCTGACACGCCGCTGCTGTACCGCTTCGCGCTACCGACGGCGAACCACGTTTTTCTGCGGGGGCATCGGCTCATGGTGCAGATCCAGTCGAGCTGGTTTCCACTATATGACCGCAATCCGCAGACGTTCGTTCCCAACATCTTCTGGGCCAAACCGGGCGATTACCGCAAGGCAACGCAACGGATTTACCATTCGGCTAAGGAAAGCACATTCATTGAGTTGCCCTTGGCCGCGCCCGTGCTGGCAAACTTGGCCAAATAGGCACGCAGGCAACGTCCTGCTCGGATCCAGTGATAGGTAACGCCTTGCTAAATGTGAAACACGTATTTGATTTACGCGACTGGACATTCATACAATTAAATTGGACGAGTTGGTCATTTGTGAAGGGGAATGTCATGAACAGGTTTTTCTGGGCGCCGATGCTTTTAGGTGTCGCGAGCTTGCTTGCCGGTACAGCTACGGCGTCGGCAAAAGGCGGTGGCGGTGGTCACGGTGGCGGTGGTCATGGTGGTGGTCACGCCGGCCATGTCGGCGGTGCGCATTATGGTGGTGGCCATTATGGTGGTGCGCATTATGGTGGCCATTACGGCGGTTACCATCATGGCGGCGGTTATGGTCGAGGGTTTTACGGCGGTCTCCTGTATGGCGGTTTGGGCTACTACGGGGGCATCGGGTACGGCGGTCTGGGATATGGGAATTTCGGATACGGTGGTCTCGGCAACGGTGCTGGATATTACTCGAATTTCGCATACACGCCTTCTTATAACAACAGCTATTACAGCTATTACCCCTCCGACGCCTACGTTCCTCCCGCGAATTACTACGTCCAGCCCGCTGCTCCGGTAGACACGACGGCCACCGTTCGCTTGATTCTGCCTGATCCGCAAGCACAGGTGTGGTTCGACGGTACTCTGACGGCTCAAAAAGGAACCGAACGATATTTCACTACGCCTCCCCTGTCAGCGAAGGCAACGTATCAGGTACGTGTCGTGTGGATGCAGAACGGTCAGGAAATGACGCGTGAAGAAACCGTTTCCGTGACGCCGGGACAGACGTCGCTGGTTGATTTCTCAAGAGCGCGTCCCGAAATATTGCCGCCGCCGCGTTCGAAATGACGATAAAAGTAACCGGAATCATTATGGAAGTATTCCTTACCGTTCGCCTTGCGTAGCACAATGTCGCCCACCTTGATGACGGCCGGAGCTACCGCCATATCTTGACCGGCCACTGGCGGCAGCAGGTTGCCGTGAATAAAGAAAACTCGGTGCACCATTCATCGGGGAGCCAGCCATGCGATTCATTTGGTTTCTGATGTTCCTGATCTTCGTGGCGATTGTCGGCGTCTTTGCCTTTGAGAACAGTGATCAAGTCCCCATCAACTATCTTGACCAGAATTTAGCCGTTCAGAGCATCCATTTACCCATGTCCGCGCTGATTGGGGGAGTTTACGTGCTGGGGATGCTCACGGGCTGGACGGTTGTCGGCTTCCTCAAACGCACCGTTCAACATGTGACTCAGGGTCAAAAGGGATAACGGGGAACTCCGTCAGCCATGGATTGCCTGTATCAAAAGAACGCCTCCAACAACGATTAAACCGACATGGACATAGACGATGAACGAGTCGGCTTTCATTCGTCGATTGATCCATCGGCCCAGGATAATCGCTATGAGCGCGACGGGTAACGAAACCAAGTAGCAATAAGTTACGTCTGATACCCAAAGACCAGCCAGCCAATAACCCCACAAGCCGACAATGCTGGCAGGCAAAAAATATCCTTGCAACGTAGCCCGAAAATGTTCTGGCGACCAGCGGCGCAGTGAACCATAAATGACCAGTGGAGGACCATTCATCCCGTAGGCCCCTCCCAAAATCCCAGCAACAAAGCCAAAAACCCAGGCCATTCTGTCGCTGTGCAATTCCAGCTTACCCCGACTAACCAGACAATACAAGGAAAACCCTATGATGCAAACGGCGAGGATCGCCTTGACAACAGCTTCCTCAAGCGTCGTCAGAACGCAGAGGCCAAGTGGAATGCCAAACATGGTGGACAAAACCAGACCCAAGGCGCTTCGGAGATGAACCTTTCGCCAATCCTGCACGAGGACAACACCGGCAACGGTGATCGACACGAGAACTGCTAGTGGGGCGGCGACTTCCACGGGCATGACAAGCGCAAGCAATGGCACAGCGATCAGAGCTTCTCCAAACCCGAATCCCGAGCGAATCACCGTGGCAAGAAAGATGACGGCTAACATATGCAGGGTCGTCCATTCCAAAGCCATCACTCCCTTGCGCTTGGTTCGGCATCAAGGCATAAGCAATCACTCTCGTACCAAGGCGAACAACCTGGCATCAATATACTTGCCGTCTTTCAAGTAGTGCTTTCGCAGGTAGCCTTCCTGCACGAAGCCGCATTTTTCAAGCACCTTGGCCGACGCTGAATTGTTGGCAAAGACATGGGCCATGATCTTCACCAGTCCGAACTCCGCAAAGGCGAATTCGCATGCTTTCCGCACCACGGCGGTCATGATGCCACGTCCCCAATACGGCTTTGCCAGCCAGTAGCCGATTTCTGCTTGATGCGATTTGCCTACCTGCAAGCCGTCAAATCCGCAACCGCCGATCAAGTATTCCTGCACATTTCTTATTGCCCACTGGACCGGTCGGCCCTGCTGCTCAGTCGTGCGCTCGACAATCTGCAACCACGCCTGAAAATCGGTCTCGGTGTAAGGATAAGGGATGCGGAGCGTGCGGTCGTAGATTTCCTTTTCTTTGAGGTGTTCCACACAAGCGGCCTGGTCGGAGGGTTGGAATTCAGACAGATGGACTTGGTGATTGACGCTGATTTTCATGACCTGGTCCTCGATGATGTCATCTTGGAGGACACGGATTCCGAGGAAAGGTTCGTCGCCAAAATACCCGGGCAGTCATGGTAGTAGCCACGCGTAAAAAGTCCGTTTGGAATCGGTGCATGCCATGTGTACGAGGAACCTCTGAACGAACAGGTTTCTCCGCCAAAACTGTTTGCAATCGGTGCGCGCTGTGCGTCGCGAACCACCAAAATGGTGTTTTGGCAAAGATGTAACGTTTCTTCGTCATTCTTTGCTTAGAATTGCGTCCACCACAAAGCAGCCGCGCACATGCATATAGTCCAAATGATGTAAATGGCCCAGAACATTTTGGTCCTCAAATCCAGCTTCCTGAAACGCATGGACCAGCATCATGAGTCGTTGCGGGTCAAATATACCTTCTGGCATGGTTCGCTCGTTATAGACCGCTTCGGCAAGCTTCACAATCGTTTCATTGCGACTGGCCGGATTGAGGACTATTTCGTGGAATGGATTGCCGTGCATGTCACGAATGACCTGAGATATTTCAGTTCGCTCTGCCTTTATTTTCTCCTCCCCATCCCCCATGGATTCCATCGCTTCAAGCACATTGTCTACCGTTCGGCTGACTTCTATGCCATCCGGTGCCATGACGCATGAAAATGCTTCGAAGACGGCGGATGCGGTAAAACCGTATTTATCCAGATCTTCAACAGCGGCATCTCGCGCCCTGGCCAATCCGGCGGTGCTCATTGCACCATCAGCAAACAATTCGGCAAACTCGACTGCTTGTAAAACCTTATTTGGAATACGATGTGGAATAAGGCGGCGAAAACAGTAGCACGCGAACAATCTGAGCTTCCTTGCACTGGTTTGTCCGTTGCTTCGCAGGTAGTCAAGCATTATGGTCGGTTCGTTGCAACTCAGCCATTTTTGCTCGTCCATATCGTTGACCCTTCCTGCTCACTTGCTGCTAAGCCAATTCAGTAAATAAGGTTGGTCGAAATGTTTTCCCGAATGCCCGCCGAAAACTGTTTCAACATCTGCTAATTTCATGCCAATCTCAATGCGGTTAAGATCCCTGTAAGGGAGCGAATTTCGTTGCTCTACCGATCGGATCGGTGTAATTTGGGCGCTCACGTGTGTAGCAGCGCCCACTCACCATCCATCTGGGAAACGTCAGATGGGTCCAAACACCGGCGAAGGAAGCAGAAATGCTGAACGGTCCCCGCGTGGGTCGCTTCAAAACCCACAATGAGTCCCTGAACGATTTTGACCGATTGGAAGCATCATTTCAGGAGGACGGTTACCTCTTTTTCCGGGATGTGCTCGACGCTGCGCAGGTCCTCGAAGTCCAACGGGATTTCGTTCGCGTCTTGCAGCAGCAGGCAGTCGTGCCGCCGGGGACGTCGGAACCCATTTGGACCGGAGCAGGCCTGGAGGCCATCGACGATAACGGCCTTTATGGCTTGGATTCTTATGTCGAGCTGATCGAATCGACCGGCATGAAGCAACTGATGGAGCGGGTTTTCGGCGAGCCGATCTTCATGTTCCGCGGCACGAACGTCCGCTACGCCCTGCCGAACGATCAGGCTCATTTGACCCCTCCGCATCAGGACCATTTTTTCATCCGAGCAAATCGCGAATTCCGGACAGTATGGGTTCCGCTCATGGAAATCGGCGAAGAGGTGGGTGGGTTAGCCCTTGCCGCCGGTTCCCACAAGCGCGGACTCCGCGAACACCGCGAGCAGGAAAACGTGTATTCGTATCAGATGAAAGGACGCAAGCAAGCCGGCGTGGCGCTCGCGGACATTAGCGAGCCCTGGCTCACGACGGATTACCGGCCCGGCGATGTCCTGGTGTTTCACAGCTTGATGCTGCACTGGGCGCTGCCCAATCGCTCGGACCGTATCCGCTTGTCGCTGGACGCCCGCTGCCAGCCGAAGACGACGCCCCGGACGTGGCAGGCCGAAAAAACCATTCCCGAGCTCAGGCAGTATCGCCAAGACGTGAAGCGCCTCGCCACCGAGGCAGGTGCGAGCGAGAAGCTGTTCGAAGCGGTCGTCATCGAGATGATGAAACGCGGCCTCGACGCCAAGCGCGAAGCGGTTCAGGCCGTCATGGTGGATGTTAGCGGCGTTTCACAGTAGCTTGGAACAGCGTGAATTCCATTGGAAAATGATCCACGATGTCCCGCATATCCCCGCTCGGTTATGAACCACCCGCCGGCGCTTTCTGCCAAGGGCTGGACGCCGACTCGCGCCACGCCTTCCAGCCCGGCGGGATGTCCGCGATCTCCAGTACGCTGGGATCAAGCTTCACGATCTCTTCTAGCGCGACGAGTACGGCATTGGACACCTCAAACTTCAGGCCGTCGAGGAACTGCCAGCCGTGATCTTCTTCATCGTGGAACACAAGCAGAATCGGCTCCCCATCAAAGACGATGGAGCGGAGGCTAAATACCGCACACCGCCTCTCCTGATCGAATGGCCAGGGGTCATCCGCCATGGTATTTAACAACCGCGCTCAGCAGCCGGGGGCGCTGAGAGACCATTGAACCACGAAATTTCGGGGACATTGCGGGCATCCTGGATTATTCGTCCAAAGCAATCCAGGATGGCCCGAATAGTCTCCGACATTTACTCGAGTTTTCCACTCTCATCAAGCTCCACCTTGTTCCGACGAAGTACCGGCGGAACGGTGCGATCCATGATATTGGTCAAAATCCGATTCCAAAAACTTTGGGGAGCTGGTGGCTTAACACCATCGCCAGTTATACAGAGTTCACGACGCCCTGTGTTCGCGAAGGCTTCCTCGCATGCCAGTCGCAAGATGCGCATTTCTTCGTCTTCACATTCTGCGCAATCCTTCGCATGCCTTAACTCTATCCATGTATCAACCTTTCCTGTAATAAGAAGAAAGCCTAAAATAAAGACCAAACCCGCCAATAACCCACCAGAAAATTTGGAGCGCACACTCATAGTCACCCTCTTGAACGCCATCAAGATTGCGCGTGCTCAAACGAAACCTGTTGACGAAATTGAATGCTTGACCGACATCACCATGCCGCTAACAATATCTGACTGTTCAGACTTGGTGAAACGGCAGAAAGTTAGCCTTTGTTAGAACAATTGCTCCGGATCAAAAGACTCGATGATTTCGGTTATCGTATCTTCATCCCGATTTCCCTGTGTGTGCATGAAGGCAAAAACGATCGTATTGCCGCCCACGGCACGGAAAAAACAGTCAACGTTCGCCGTCGCAATATAGTCGTAAAAACGAAGATCAAAAGACAAGACAATACGATTCCACCGACCGGATTTCTGCGTGCGCGGTACAATCTCGTGACCAATGATCCGTTGAATCTCCTCGCATGATTTGGCAACGAATTGCTCACAAGCCTTGTCCGCCGGCATTTCTAAGTCATAAACCCTAAGCTGGACATCACGGTATCCTGCCCCGGCACTCCACGGGGTCGCTCCGCCATGGACACAGCATCGGTCAAAAGGAAAAGCAGCGTTGAGGACGCTCGCATACTCGGAATCCCATTCGCCTTGGCCGACCGCCACCGCCTCAAGTTCTTCACGACTCGTGGCAATATTTCCTCCATGATCTTGAAGCCAAGGCATCCATCGCTTAGGAATGAAAAACGTCTTCTTGCTAGGGAATAATACGATTTGCGGAATCTTGATTTTGGAAAAGGCGTGGTCTTTCGCGTTGTTGGAGGTCTGCCACGGCTGTACGGGTATCCATTTTCTCATAGGCATTGGCTTTTGGGTTGAGCCTTGACCACAGCCTGAGGCGAAACAAATCCAGATTAGAGCGACAATGCTAAGCAATTTCATATTACTACACAGCCTCCCCAAGAGGGGAACATCGTGAATTCCTTTGGAAAATAGTCCTCGCTGTCCACCACGCTCCGCACGTTCACCCCTTCAACCCAAACAGCGTCCGCGCGTTCTCGTGATAAATCTTCGCCTGGTCCGGCGCCGGCAGCTTCAGGCTGTCAAATCGCTCGATGATCAGGCGCGGATCGACCCAGGGATGATCGCTGGAAAACAGCAACCGGTCCGCGCCGGCGAACTCGTAACCGAACTTCATCGCCAAGCTCAAGGGGGAGACAATATCGTAATGCACCATCTTGAGATACTCGCTCGGCGTACGCTTCAAATTACGCGGCCCACGCCGCAGCACGGTCATCTGGTGGTCCAGCCGGCCGACGATGTACGGCAGCGTTCCCCCTAGGTGCGGGCAGACCAGCTTGAGCGCGGGATAGCGATCGAAGACACCCGACATGATCAGCCGGGCCAGGGCGATCGTGTTGTCGAACATGTTGCCCAGGCCGCTGATCATCTCGTATTCGCGGACTAAGGACGCCGTCACCGGCAAAGCGGGGTGGAGCAAGATCGGTAGACCGAGCGCCGTGCAGCGCGCAAAGAGCGGCCGATACTGCGGCTCATCGGGGAAGCGCCCGGCCAGGTTGGTGTACAGCAGCACGCCTTTCATCCCCAGCCGCTCCACACAGCGCTCCAGCTCGGCGAGCGACGCCTTCATGTCTTGCAGCGGCAACACACACAGACCGAAGAAACGCGCCGGATGGTCGCGGACGATGCCGGCGATATAGTCATTGGCGATCCGAGCGACCGCGGGCCCTTCCGTGCCGAACCACTCCGGGCCGGGGTCGTTGATGCTCAGGGCCGTCAGGCGAATGGCGTTGTCATCCATGGACGCCAGCTTGGCCCGGACGTCGCTATGATTGGACAGCACGCGCCGGTTCCAGTCGCCCATGCGAACCCAGCGCTCGCCGCCCCGCGTCTGGAGCACGGGATCGGTCTTGCGCTTGGCCAGGAGCGCGAGAATCTCGGGACAAAACAAATGGCTCTGACAGTCGATGCGAAACGGCGCGGGCCGGGCGGCCGCGTCCGCAGCAAGCGCTGCAGGCGCCGCGGTCGCAGCCAAGCTCGCCGTCGCTATGAACTGTCGGCGATGAATTCCGGACATGAGATGGGTCCTCGTTGCAAGGAACATTGCTGACGCGGCCGAACGACCAAGCTCCGCTTGATAGGTCTGCGGGGTCTGCGGGTCATCCTGGATTATTCGTCGAAAACAACCCCGGATGGCCCGAATAGCTGGGACCGATGTCTCTCGATCATGATGTCCATGTTCACCCTGTCCCAGCTAAGAAATTTGTCGGCAGGATACAGAGGAGCTACCTCTTGCCGGTCAGAAGATCGTGAACCTGCCTAAGCCACTCAGAGTACGACACGTCATCGGCGGACGGCAAGTACTCGCAGCCAAAGCGACCCAGAACCGTCCGACGCTCCTCTTCGGTCATCTCGATGCGGAGAAACTCGTTGATCTCCGAAGCAACTCGTTGTACTTCCTGCGGGTCGGCGTCCAGGCAATACCTGCGGATCACCGCTTCGGGTGTTGGGTCATCCATGTCCCAGTCCTGGTGGAAGTAGCAGCCGCACAGTCCGTAGAGGTTGGGAAACCTCAACCTTATGTTCATGTCCTGCTCCCCGTCATATTCCCCGTGCATCAAAAAGTAGTTTACTGCCTCGATGCCGTCAAGAAGGTCTGCGGGTGATCCTGGATTATCGTCGCAAACAATCCAGAATGGCCCGAAGGGGTCGCTGGCCGGACGGGTGTGGAAAGCGGACAAGGACCACATTGCCCCGTTTCATGGCTTCTCCGGCAAATCGTCATACTCATCCCGGTCCTCGTGCTTGATCCTCTCCCAGGCCAGGGCCTGCAGTTCTTCTCGTGTCCAGGGGCTGTCGTCGTACTCGTCCTTCATCAGACGCTCGTATTCGTCAATACGCAGCAAGACGAACATTTCTTTGGATCGTGGGTTCAACATGCGCGGAGGGGTGACGTCTGAAGTTTCAAGCGCCTGCATCTGCTGTTCGGTCATTTCGATCATAGCTGGCTCCTTTCCGTCATCTTACAGCAAAGCGTGGATTCTTTTGGAAAATCATCCACGATGTTCCACATGCCCCTTTGCCTTTGCTACCTGTGGCTCTGGGCGAGCCAGTCCGCGAAGCGGGTTGGACCCAGACGCGGGTTATCGCCCGGCGTCAGAGATCGGTCGTCCACGGCTACGCCGTAATAGAGCGCCTTGGGATCGGTGATTACCGTGCGTGCGTCCCCGGTTGCGTTCAGGAATTGCCGCACGAGGTCGTCTTGACGGATCGGTTCGGGACCGGCCAGATCGAACGTGCCGCCTAACGGCTTCGCCAGAGCCGTGTCGGCCACGGCGGCGGCGACATCCTCCGCCGCAATGGGCTGCATCAGGGCCGGTGGAAGCCGGACCGTCTGCCCTTCCGTCGAGAATTGGGCGATGCCCCCCACGAACTCGAAGAACTGCGTGGCGCGCACGATCGTGTAAGGAATCGGCGACGCCTTGATAAGTTTTTCCTGAGCCATCTTCGCTCGGAAGTAGCCGCTCGCCAGCAGGCGGTCCGTGCCGACGACCGACAACGCCACATGATGGCGAACGCCCGCGTCCGCTTCCGCAGCCAGGAGATTGCGGCCGGATGTCTCGAAGAACGCCAGAACCGCGCTGTCCTCCCACGATGGCGCATTCGCGACATCGACGACCACCTGAGCGCCAGTCAGCGCTTGCGCCAGCCCCTCGCCCGTTACGGTGTTGACGCCCGACGATGGCGAAGCCGCCACCACCTCATGGCCGCGCTGACGCAGGTTCGCCACGACCTTTTTCCCGATGAGTCCGCTTCCGCCGATGACGACGATTTTCATAGGTATGCTCCCGCTGTGCTATTTTGTGGCCGAACGACTGCGTTCATCCGCCCGGGCGCTGCAACGGCGTGGCGTCGCGCAAAGCCGATATACGACCCCCAGTCAAGGTGAGCGGCTGGTTCCCTGGCGGCGCCTTCGTCAGTAAACGATGAACCCCTTGCAAGTCAAACAGAACCCGGCAAACGCGCGGAGCCAGGCGGGCCAGTAGGTGCTCTCATTGTAGACCGGTTTTGGCGACAGAAAATTCTTCCAGTATCCAGTCGGAGGATAGACGTCGCTCAACCAGTCAACACCGTTTATGTGGCTTTCAATGATCTCATTGCCCAGCGCTTGCGCTTCCTCTTCACTGATTTGAACGCCGACCCAATAATCACGAAGGCGCTCACGACGGACTTCATCCACGATTGGTAACTGCCAAAGAATTTCCAAAGTGGCCCGAAACCTTCCGTTGCCAATGGCGATGGAATGTTCTTCGTCGCCAAGATCGACTAGAATGACGCCCATCGCGAACACCCAAGCGAGCGAACGACACAGTTCAACCGCGGCGACCGCGCAGTGAGCCGTGATGTCATCACGAACCAGCGTCGCGGCCAGCGCCTAACTAGATTACACCCGGAACAACCGATCTCCCTCACGCCTCAATCCGGCTTTCTGGGCGAGCTCGTCCAGAAAGTGGTCGCGATCCGCAGGGGAAATCATCACAGCCTTGAAGACCCCCTGCCCGAACTGGATGCCCAGCCGATCGAGCGAAAGCGCCGGAGCGCTGAGCGGGTTTTGGGTCGGCGTCACTTCCGAAATATCGGCAAGCGGTATGCGTTGGCGGCAGACCCCGAACCTTACCACCAGTTGGGTGTCGTCCAGTCCGTACTGTGTGGGAAAGACCAGCCCGATGTAAATGCCTGCAACCGCTACGGCCACCGCAACGCCCAAAAGAATGCCGAACGTTGAGCCGGCGAGTACGAAGGCGACGCAGACCGCGAGCGCCACCAACGGCGGCAGGCAGAGGACCGGGACGAGCCACCAATCGATCTTTGACCGGTACCACCGCAGTTGCTCCACTGACATAGATGCCTCCCATTTCGTTGCCGTCGCCGGATCGTTTTTCGCCATCCGGGAATATGGGAATTTATTTAGGAAAACAATCCACGATGTCGCATATCTCGCCCTGGTTACGGTATCCCCAATCCGACCTTCAAGCAGTCGTCGAACTTCTGCAGCAGAACGGGCGAAAGGCTTCCCAGCACTTGGGCAATCGTGTCGGTATAGACGGTGTCGAGCACCAAGCTGGAAACGACCGAATCGATGAGCAGTCCGGTCGCTTTGCCTTCGGACGTGCTCATGTCGATGAACAGACAGGCGGGGTCGTCCTTTAGCGTCAGATTTTTCGTAACCTCCGCAACGACGAGCGTGCTGACCGTGGCGGCGTAAGCATCCGACTGGACTACGACAGCAGGCCGCTTCTTGCCGCGTTGACCGGACGGGTGCGGAAAGCGGACAAGGACCACATTGCCCCGTTTCATAGCTTCTCCGGCAAATCGTCGTACTCATCGCAGTCCTCGTGCTTGATCCTCTCCCAAGCCAGGGCTTGCAATTCTTCCCGTGTCCAGGGGCTGTCGTCGTACTGGTCCTCCAGCAGCCGCTCGTATTCGTCAATACGCAACAAGACGAACATTTCTTTGGACCGCGGGTTCAACATGCGCGGAGGGGTGACGTCTGATGTTTCAAGCGCCTGCATCTGCTGTTCGGTCATTTCGATCATAGTTGGCTCCTTACCATCATCTTACACGACAGCATGGATTCTTTTGGAAAATCAGCCACGCTATCCCACATCCCCATTCACCCTTCCGCTGACACGCGGCTGGCGGACAAAGGCGAAGGCAGCGCAGCGAGCGTCATTGCATTCGCGGCTCGCTGGACGCCGGCGTCGAGGGGTAGGTTCAGCCAGCGGAGCAGCGGGACCAGCGCGAAAATCCGGTTGCGCAGCCACAAACCCATGGCGGTTTTTGGGATCATGGCGCCGGAAGCCTTCGGGGCCAGTTGCTGATTCACCTCGGCGAAATGGCGCATCGACCGCTCGTACGCAGGGAACGCCGCCCGGTGGTCGCCGCCGGCCTCGGCCAGCGCGGCGGCGAGCTGGTACGCTCCGACCACTGCCAGGCTGCTCCCCTGCCCAGACAGGAACGACGGCGCGTAGCTGGCGTCGCCGATCAGCGCCACCCGCCCCTTTGTCCAGGACGGCATCCGGATTTGGCTGACCGAGTCGAAGAAGAGGTCGTCCGCCGACCGCATGGCCGCCAGCAGCCGTGGCACCTCCCAGCCGTCGCCGGCGAAGGCCCGCTCGACCAGCTCGAGCCGCTCATCCAGACTCAACCTCCGCTCGATGGGATCCTTGACGGCAAACACCAAAAGCACATTGGTCCGGCGCTGATTGCGCACGGCGTAGAGAGCGGCCATCCGGCCCGGACGGTTGTGCATCACGACCTCGCTGTCGAAGCCGAAGTCAGCATCCACCGAAAAACCCATGAAGTAGTAGCCCAGGTAGCGGTAGAATTGTGGCTGCGCGCCAAAGACCAGGCGGCGCACGTTCGAGTTCAGCCCGTCAGCGCCGACGATCAGCCCGAAGGTCCGCTGGGCTCCGCTGCGGAAGCTCACCCGCACGCCGTCATCGGTCTCGTCCAGACTGCTGATCGAGTTGTTGAACAGGTATTCGACAGCGTCGCGGGTGGCGCCATACAGTATGGAGCCAAGCTTGCCGCGTGGGAGCTCGACGTCGTAACCGGCCCCAGTCAACCTGGCGAGGTCCATGTGGGCTGTCCGCCGGCCACGGGAATCGACACACGTCGCCTGCCTGGTGGCAATGTGAGCGGCCCGGACCTGCGGCAGCAGCCCCATCCGGTCGATCGCCTCGATGGCGACGCCACGCAGGTCGATCGGGTAGCCGCCGGTGCGGAACGTGCTGGACTTCTCGACCACGGTTGGCCGAAAGCCGCAACGGTTCAACCAGTACGCCAGGCTCGGTCCGGCAATGCTGGCCCCGGAGATCAGCACGCTGTAGTTCATAGGAGCTCCTCGGTCGCAAAATGCCACCCCAGCGCTAGGTAGCCGAATTCGCAAGAATTCGGGCTACGCAAGCGTTTCAAAAACCCCGAATTCTTGCGAATTCGGCTACAACCCACATCGATCCAGCGCTGGAGTAATGCTTGCTTGCCGCAGGCCAGGGGTAACTTACAGGGCGGCAGAGGGATGTCCACGACAGGCTGACGAGGACCATGCTACTTTCCAATGATTCATGGTCCTCGTAAATTAGACACAAATCACCCAAAATAATCGCTAAACATGATCGGAGAGAGAATATGACGACCGAAACGAAATGCCCGGTAGCAACGAACGGGACTCACCAACGCGCGGCGGCCAGGGGCCGGTTGAATCGAGAATGGTGGCCGAACCAGTTGAACCTGCAGGTACTCAGCCAACCATCTCCGTTGGCCGACCCGATGGGCGAAGCATTCAACTACGCGGAGGAGTTCAAGAAGCTCGACCTCGCCGCCCTGAAGAAGGACATCGTCGCAGTGATGACGACGTCGCAGCCCTGGTGGCCGGCCGACTACGGTCATTACGGGCCGCTCTTCATCCGCATGGCGTGGCACTCGGCCGGCACGTACCGCATCGCCGACGGCCGAGGCGGCGCCGGCAGCGGCACGCTGCGCTTTGCGCCCCTTAATAGCTGGCCCGACAATGTGAGCCTCGACAAAGCCCGCCGCGTGCTTTGGCCGATCAAACAAAAGTACGGCCGAAAAATCTCGTGGGCCGATCTGATGGTCTTTGCAGGCAACTGTGCCATCGAGTCGATGGGGCTCAAGACGTTCGGTTTCGCGGGCGGGCGTGAAGACGTCTGGGAGCCTTCGGATATATACTGGGGGCGCGAGACGGAATGGCTCGGCGACGAGCGTTACACCGGCGACCGAGAGCTGGAAAAACCGCTCGGCGCCGTGCAGATGGGCCTGATCTATGTGAACCCGGAAGGGCCCAATGGCAAGCCCGATCCCATCGCCGCCGCCCGCGACATCCGCGAAACCTTCCGCCGCATGGCGATGAATGACGAGGAGACCGTAGCGCTGATTGCCGGCGGCCACACCTTCGGCAAAGCCCACGGCGCCGCCAGTGCCAAGGAATACTGCGGTCCCGATCCGGAGGCTTGCGGCCTGGAGGCGCAAGGGCTCGGCTGGGCCAACACGTTCCAAACCGGCAGAGGCCCCGACACCATCACCAGCGGCCTGGAGGGCGCCTGGACCTCCAACCCGACCAAGTGGGACAATGGCTACTTTGAAAACCTGTTCGGCTACGAGTGGGAGCTGATCAAAGGCCCCGGCGGCGCCTGGCAGTGGACGCCCAAAGATCCCAAGGCGCAGGCCACCGTGCCGGACGCGCACGATCCCAAGAAAAAGCACGCCCCCATGATGTTCACGACAGACCTCTCCCTCAAGCTGGATGCGAACTACGCGCCGATTGCGAAGCGCTTCCACAAGAACCCGAAAGAGTTCGCCGACGCCTTTGCCCGGGCATGGTACAAGCTGACGCACCGCGATATGGGGCCCGTCTCGCGCTTGCTCGGGCCGCTCGTTCCCGAACCGCAATTATGGCAAGACCCGGTCCCCAAAGTCGATCATCCCTTGATCGACGAAAAGGATATCGCTCAACTCAAAACCAAGATCCTCGCCTCCGGGCTGTCCACTTCGCAGCTCGTGACCACCGCGTGGGCGGCGGCGTCCAGCTTCCGTGGCACGGACAAGCGCGGCGGCGCGAACGGGGCGCGGATTCGACTGGCCCCGCAGAAGGACTGGGACGTCAACCAGCCCGCCGAGCTGGCGAAGGTCCTGCCGGTGCTTGAAAAAATCCAGAAGGATTTCAACAGTGCATCGGGCAAGAAGAAGGTTTCCCTCGCCGACGTCATCGTTCTGGGTGGTTGCGCCGCCGTGGAGGCAGCCGCGAAGAAGGGTGGGCACGACGTGAAGGTCCCCTTCTCACCGGGCCGCACCGACGCCACGCAGGACATGACCGACGTGGAGTCCTTTGAGGTGCTCGAATTGACCGCCGACGGTTTCCGCAACTACCTCCGCAAGGGAGAAGAGCGAACCGTGGAGGAGCTGCTCACGTTGCTGGTAGAACGCGCCCACCTCTTGACGCTGACCGCTCCGGAGATGACGGTGCTACTCGGCGGCCTGCGCGTGCTAAACGTCAACCACGGCCAATCCAAGCTGGGCGTCTTCACCAAAAAGCCCGAAACCTTGACCAATGATTTCTTCGTGAACCTGCTCGAGGTAGGCACGGAGTGGAAGAAGTCTTCCCAATGCGAGTACATCTACGAGGCACGCGACGCCCGCACGAACGAAGTCAAGTGGACCGGCTCTGCGGTCGATCTGGTCTTCGGATCGAACTCTCAGCTCCGCGCCATCGCGGAAGTCTACGGATGCAGCGACGCGCATGAGAAATTCGTGCACGATTTCGCCGCCGCGTGGGGCAAGGTGATGAATCTCGACCGCTTCGACCTTGGCTCGCACGCGTCAACAACGGAAATCCAGCGCGGGAAGTGAGCAAATCTGGTTCCCGGCGAGCCGAGCGCCGTAAGGCGCCGGGTACCGCGTAAACCGTCCACAAAGACAACGGGAGTCTTGGCTTCGCACCAAGGAATGAGAGTTTCCGGCGCGAACCGAAGACTCCCGCCGCCTTTCCGGACAGCCTCTCAAATTCCATCTGAGCTAATGTGCAGGCCAAATTGCAGCCTCTCGGCACGCCGCGGGCTACGCTAGAGAGACTTTTTATCCAAAGAAACCAGCACCGGCTGGCCCGTCTGATGAAGCGGCTTGTTCGCCGCGATAATTTTCGGTGTCCTCTTCACACGCAACGCAAGTCACCTTGGCTGGAAGCTATTGCGGCAGATAGAATACACCCACGATGTTCCTCAGGGCTAGGAGACATCCCGATGCCGCTGCTCGATCACTTCCACCCGCCGCTGAGTGAGACGCGCAAGTGGGAGGGATTTCATAGTCACTGGACCAGTTCGCTCGCCGCCCAGCTCAACGCTGGGTTGCTTCCGCCCCATCATTTCGCAGAGCCGCAGGTGTCGCACGGCGGTATCGAAGTGGACGTCGCCGCCGATCGGCTCCCCGGCAATGGAGCTGTGTCCGGTCCGGCCTCTACCTCGTCGAGCGGCGTGGCAATGTTGGCCGCGCCGGTCTGGTCGCCACCCACCCCTGCGTTAGAGATGGACGCCGTATTCACCGCCGAGTTCACGGTACTCGTCATCAACATTGAGGCTGGTCCGACGCTCGTGGGGGCCATCGAGCTTGTCAGCCCGAGCAACAAAGCCCGCCCCGCCGCGCGCCGGGCCTTCGCCATGAAGTGCCTGAACTACCTCAACGCCGGCATCGGCCTGATCATCGTGGACGTCGTGACGCAGCGCCGCGCCAACTTGCACGACCAGATGGCGCGGCTCATCGTCGGCAACGCCCCGCGGTTCCCCGGTACGCCATCGACCTACGCTGCCGCGTACCGGCCCTTCCGGCGCGGTGATGAGGCAAAGATTAGCGTCTGGCCGGCCACTCTGACCGTGGCCGAGCCACTGCCGGTGTTGCCGCTATGGCTGCGCGGGGTCGAGGAGCCGGTGCGCGTTGATCTCGAAGCCGCTTACACCGAGGCACGGCAACGCAGTGCCCTCCGCTGAACGTAACTTATCTGCGGCGACCGGTTCGCCATTTCCGCGTCACTGAAGGAAGTGTTCCATCACACCGCCCCAGAGATCCGGATAGCTCTCATCGGAAGCGTCCCAAAACGTAAAATTCGGCGACCGCCAGTGGGGGGGTGTGTGGGAAATACTGGATTTTTCGCCGCTTTGTCGGTCGCTGAATCGAATATTGCCACAAGTGTGCGCGGTTACGAGAAACTGCTGCATGTCCCGACTTGCTTGCCGCCGGCCCGGCAAGTGAACGCAGTCGTTCTGCGAGGGAAGGTGACGGGCAGCATATGGTCCGAGTAGGCGATGTTTACCTGATCCCCCTGCTTCCGGGTAAGCAGGCCCTGGCGGCGGCCCTCGCCCTGGGTGCTCATCCGTGGCTCCCCCGCCTCCGGGTAATGCTCATCGGGGCCTACAACTGCATTGTCGAGGGCACGGCTCCTGCGGACTTGCCGGAAATGCTGGCTCAACGGTACTGGTGCGTCGGCTCGTTCATCGCAGAAGGGAAGTGGTCGCTGCTGCGGCGCGGCATCCCCGCTTCCTCGGAGCGGCCATCGTCGGCCGACTGCGTGTGGTTCACGCACGAGTTGTTCCTGGACGACCTGCGGCAGCGCCTCGGGCTGGAACGGCAGACCTACACGGGCGCCGAGTTTACGTTCTCGACGCACTGCCAGGAGTGTGGGGCGCCATTGCACCAAGGGTTCGCCCGGTGCCCTCGATGTCGGGCGATCCGAGAGGAGTTCCGCGGGCTGGAGCGTTTCGTGGCCGACCGGGTCGGCCTTTGCTGTCTCAGCGCGGCACGGTCGGACGTCCAGGACTCGGATGGGCGGTACTACTGGGCACCCTACTTCATCGACCGGGTCCGGGCTGGCTTGTCGGGCGGCACACAAGACGCCGAACCAGGCGTTCCACCTGACTGCGGTGGCAGCAGGTGAAGTCTGGGTTCAACGTCTCACCAGCCGCCGCAGCAGGTGAACTGAACCGTTGACGATCGGAGAAAAATCATGATTCGTCTGTTGCGCTCCGTGTTGGTCCTACTCGCCACCCTGACGCCAGCGCTGGGTGATCTCTCACCGCTCCTTGCCGCCGGTCCGCCCAAGGATAACGCCCAACCGCTACCCAAAAATGTCGTCGAAGCGTGGAAGAAGGCCGGGGCACGAGCCGGCTGGATCAGCATGGATCGGTGGGGCACCTTCCGATTAGAGCGCGACCGAGCGAAGCCGTCGGGTGATCGCGCGATCCCCGGGTTCCGGTTGGACACGCTGCCCGACGGGGCGCTCGCGCGCTTGCCCATACCGGATCGACCATTCGGGCTGATACTGGAGGATGCTACGGACGCGCGGCTGAAGGAACTCGCGCCGCTCACACAACTTACCTCCCTCTCGCTGGGCCAAACCAAGATAACGGACGTGGGGCTGAAGGAACTCGCGGCGCTCAAAAACCTCACCACACTCGACCTGCACGAGACGAAGGTGACAGACGTGGGGCTGAAGGAACTGGTAGCGCTGAAACGGCTCACTAGACTCGGCTTGGTCGGCCTGAAGGTAACAGATGCAGGGCTAAAATACCTGGCACAGCTCAAACAACTCACTGCTCTCGATCTGAGTTGGACGGAGGTGACAGACGCGGGGCTGAAGGAACTGACGCCGCTCAAGCAACTCACCGAACTCGACCTGTTCAACACGCATGTGACGGGCGAGGGGTTGGCGCAGCTGGCGCCACTCAAGAACCTCACCGAGCTCGACCTGGCCTGCTCGCCGGTAACGGACGTGGGGTTGAAGGGGCTGGCGCCGCTCACACAGCTCACGTATCTCCGATTGAGCGCCACGTGGGTGACGGACGCGGGGCTGAAGGAACTGGCGCCGCTCAGGAACCTCACCAAGCTCGACCTTTCCAGAAAAGAAATAACCGACGCGGGGTTGAAGGAGTTGGCACAGCTCACCAAACTTACCGCCCTCGACCTAAACCAGGCTCAGGTAACGGACGCGGGACTGAAGGAGCTGGCGCCTCTCAAACGTCTCACCGAGCTCGACCTGAGCGTCACGCGTGTGACGGACGCGGGGCTCAAGGAGTTGGCACCGCTCACTCAGCTCACTTCCCTCTACCTAAACAGCAAAACGACGGACGCAGGGCTGAAGGAACTCGCAAGGTTCAAACACCTCACCGCCCTCAACCTGCGAGGCGCGAAGGTGACGGACGCGGGACTGAAGGAGCTGGCGCTGCTCAAACAGCTCACGCACCTCGACCTAACTCTGACCCAGGTGACGGACGCAGGGCTGAAGGAACTCGCAACGTTCAAACACCTCACTTTCCTCAGGCTGTCCCAGACGGAAGTTACGCTCGAAGGGTGGAGGGAGATCGAGCAAGCGCTACCGAGATGCACGATCGAAAGGTGAGCCAACGCCGCGCTGCAGCTGACCGCTGCGTCGTTTGTTTCCCGTTGCTCGCCGGTTGCTGTTGTAGTGCGCTGGTTTCGCGGCCGGGCAGGTGAGCTTTATCGGTTGGACGAATGATGCAAACCGCTATCGGAAAGACAATCTTGCGCCTCATCACGGGCGACATCGCTGAGCAGGATACGGACGCCGTTGTCACCGCTGCGCATTGGCGACTCAACAAAGGAACCGGCACGGATGGCACTATCCACAGCAAGGGTGGGCCGAAGATTTACGAAGAGTGTCGACGCATTGGCGGGTGTCCCATCGGGGATGCCGTGATGACGACGGGAGGCGATCTTCAAGCGCGATACGTCATCCATGCCGTCGGGCCGGTCTGGCGTGGCGGCGATGAGCACGAGCCGGAGTTGCTGGCAAGCGCCTACCGCAGGAGCTTGGAGATCGCAGCCGAGCATGGACTGCACAGCATTTCCTTCCCGTCTGTTTCTACCGGAGCTTTCGTTTACCCGCTGCGCTTAGCTGCACTGGTCGCAGTCAAGACGATCATGGAGTTCTTGCGACGGGAGCGACATTGTTTCGACGAGGTGCGGATGGTTTTGTACACTCGTGAGAACGAGGCAGCTTATTCCGTGTATCAGCATGCATTGGAGCAATTGTTGTCGGAGAGAGTCGGCGATGAAGCTCCCTTACCCATACACGGCCTCTCCTGCCAAGACCTCGCACGTTGATTGTTCCCTTTTTCTTGAACTTTTTTGAGATGTGGGTCGCGGGACACCGTGGAGTATTTTTGGAAAAGGAGAACATGCGAAGCGAAAAATAGGAGAATGGGCGAGCCGAGAAAACCCGTTTCGCAGCCCGACCATTCACTCCGCGACAACGTGAGCGCCTTTTTCAGCCACTGACCGCTTCATGATGAACACCAGACCCACCAGCATCACACCCAAAGCGGCACACACGAAAAAGACATCGAAAAACGCCAGCGAGGCAGCCTGCTGCTGGCGGAGATTGTCGAGGACTTGCAGGGCCGTCGCCTGCGCCTGTATCGGGTCGCCGCTTTGCTGCAACAAAGAGGGCTGGCTCTGCGCAAAATAGGCCTGCACTTGCGGATTGAACGGATCAAGCGTGTCCGTGATGCGGGCCAGATGGAACTGCTCGCGGCGTTGCTGAATCGTTTGGGCCATCGATGTGCCGACGCTGCCGCCTTCGTTGCGTAACAGTGCAAACAGGCCGACCGCGGCGGCGCGTAGATACTGCGGCGTGTACTTGAAGGCGGCGACATTGAGCGGTGCGAAGATCATGGACAGCCCGGCAATCACCACCACGCGCGGCCAGACGACTTGCCACGGGCCGACATCGAGATTGAGGATGCTGGTCCAGAAGCAGCCGGCCGACATGATGAGCAGTCCAGCGCCGATCAGCCAGCGGGCGTCAACGCCTCGCCCCAGCGCCGTTCCGACAAAGAGCAGCGTTCCCAAGGAAAACAGGCCCGCCGGCGACAATACCAGCCCGGAAATGTAGGCATCGTAGCCGAACAACGATTGCAAAAGCGCCGGCAAGCTCGTGCTGGCGCCATAGAGCACGCCATACGCACTGAAGATGATGATGCAGGCGGCGGTAAAGTTGCGCTCGGTCAGCGGGCGAAAGTCGATGACCGGACTGGCGGTGTGCAGCTCCCAGAAGATGAGGCAAGCGAGTCCGCCGACAAACAGGACCAGCAGCGTTTGGATCCGCCAAAAGGGGTCTTGCAGCCAATCCCATTCCTGCCCCTTGCTGAGCATGATTTCCCAAGACGCCATTGCCAGCGCCAAGAGGCTCAGACCGAGATAGTCGAAACGAAGCGGCCGGCGGCGCAGCTCCGCACGTTGCGCTTGCAGGTACGGCGGATCTTGGACGACGAAGTAGCACATCGCCAGGGCGAATGCGCCGACCGGAACGTTGATGTAAAAGATCCAGCGCCATTCGTAGAAGACGGTCAGGTAGCCGCCGAGCGTAGGTCCAATGACTGGCGCCAACAGCGCGGCAAAGCCAAACAGCGTCTGGGCGGCGCCTTGCTTCTCGGGCGGGAAGGCATCCAGCAGCACGCCCTGGCTCGAAGGTTGCAGCCCCCCGCCGGCCAGCCCTTGCAGCACGCGGAACAGAATGATCTGCTCCAGACTCGTGGCCATGCCGCACAGCGCCGACGCGATTGTAAAGACGGCAATCGACAAGAGAAAGTAATTGCGCCGGCCCAGGTGCGCCGCCAGCCAGCCCGAGATCGGCAAGATCGTCGCGTTGGCGGCTAGATAGCTGGTCAGCACCCACTCAGCGTCGCTGACGGCCGCCGACAGCCCGCCGGCGATGTACCGCAGAGCAACGTTGGCGATGGTTGTATCAAGTACTTCCATGAATGTTGGGATGACGACCGCCGCCGCGACGAGCCACGGGTTGATCGCACGCCGTACGGGCAGGACAGTGGATGCAGTGCTCATGCGATGGACTCCATTGGGGCAGCCCGAGTGCTACTTTCGCGGCAGGTTGGCGAAAGGCTGCAGAAATTCCCCCGCGTGCGGTCCACTGGCGGGTTCCTTGAAGTACACGTAAGGCGTCGCCGAAAGGCCCACGAACAGCGGTAGCTGGCTTGGATCATAGTCGGTCAGTTCGATACGCACCGGCAATCGCTGCACGATCTTCACGAAATTGCCGGTCGCGTTCTGTGGCGGCAGGAGGGCGAGCGTTTGCCCGGTCCCAAATGTGAAACCGGTGATGCGCCCCTCGAATTCCCGCCGGCTGCCGTACATGTCCACCTCGACCTTGACGCGCTGGCCGATGCGCAGATCGGCCAACTGGGTCTCCTTGAAGTTCGCGTCGATCCAGATTTCCGTCAGCGAGCGGACGGCCATCAGGCTTTGGCCGGCGGTGACGTTGTTGCCGTTGTTGACGTTGCGGCGCGTAACGACACCGTCGATCTCACTGAGCACGTCGGTATAACGCAGATTCAACTCGGCCTGTTCGAGGTCGCGGCGGGTCTGCAGGAGCTTGGCCTCCGCCTGTTTGACGATCGGCGCGTTGGGCAGAAGGCGTTCATAGATCCGATTGAGATCGCCTTGGGGATCTTGCTTATAGAAGGCGACAACCAGTTCTTTCGGCGTGGTGTTCCACGAAACCGGAAAATAACCTAGCTGCGCCGCGCTTTGCATCAGCTCGGCAAGGGCCTGGCGCACCGCCGAGAAGTTCTGATCGAGATCCACGGGAACATCGGTCAGTTCCTTTTTGTCGGCGGGCAGCGCCGGCAGGCCGAGGCCGACGCGGATGGCGTAGGCCTGCTGCAACGTTTGCTCGACGGCCGCGGTTGCTACCTTCACCTGCTCACGGCGTTGATCGAGCTCCTCCTTGCTAATGGTCCCTTTGGGACCCAAGAGCTCGCCGCGCTTCAAGTTTTCAGCGGCCAGCTCCAGGGACGCCTTGCGGCTATTGAGCGTTGCCACGGCGGCGCGGAGATTGGCGATCTGGTTGTTGACGTTTTCAATGGCGTGTTCGAGCTTGAAGCGGTTGGCGCGCGTCTGCGCTGCCAGCCCCCGCACCTGCGCCTGCGCGGCGGCAAGGTCCGTTTCGGCCGCGTCCACGGCCGCCTTTTTGATGTCCACCTGAACCTGATACGGCTCCTTGTCGAGCCGAACGAGGACGTCCCCCTTCTTCACCCGATAGTTGTCATCCACCAGCACGTCGACGATCTGGCCCGGCACGCGGGCGGCGACAAAGGTGACGTGGCCGTTGACGTAGGCGTCGTCGGTGCTAACCGTATTCAGTGTCAAGATAATCCACGGAACCGCGAAATAAACAGTAACCGCCACGCCAATCGCTGCCCCGCTCCAGAGCAGTACTTTGCGGAACCGCGCTGGAGCCGTCGTGCCGGCCGGCGACGCCGGAGTACCGTCTTGGCTTTCGGCGTGCGAATGATCTACTACGACTGACCTCATCTGGTCCTTGGTTGTTATCGCTTCCCTTGTCTGCTCATCGGGGACGGGACCAGAGGCGGGCGCAAAATCCGGGTTTGACCCGTGCTTGTCGGCTGTTGCCATATTGAACTCCTTCTGACTGATCGGCGTCTTGAGGGAATACCGCCAGAAACACAAAAGCTTACACAAGAATGCTACTTTCATGCCATGTTGACTTGGTTCATTGCCGCTGGTGCTGCGCCTGGCAAGAGCAGCCAAGATTCTCAGCCACAACCCCTGCTTTTGCAGGTGTTTGTCATTTTACGCAAGCTAACGTTCACGCACGTCGAGCTTGGCTTACACAATGAACTCGTCCTCCTGAGAAATGAGAAAAAATCAATTCGGCTGTCGATTTCGCCCGATGCTGTTCGACTATACCGTGGTAGCACGAAGGGTGCTTGAGCGCACCTCAACCAGCGACATAAAAAGGAGATACCGATGAAATTTGCCTTCCTTGGCTATGGTGTGGAACAAAACTGGGACGCCATGTCAAAAAGCCAGCAGGACGCAATGATTGAGGATTGCTTCTCTTACGACAAAGCGCTGCTCGAGAACGGGCACTTGCTTGACGATGGGGCGGCGCTGCAAGCCAGTCGAATGACCAAGTCTCTGTGCTGGCAGAACGGCAAGGTGATCGTTTCGGATGGTCCCTTCACCGAAACCAAAGAGCAGCTCGGCGGCGTCGGCATCCTGGAAGCCAACGACATCATGCACGCCGTCGAGCTCTTGTCCAAACACCCCGGCCTGAATTATGGCTCCACGTTCGAGATTCGGCCCATCGATGAAGAATCGCTAAGACGCAAAGCGGCGTCGCTCGAAGCAGTCCGCAGCCGCGCGCCTGCCGTCGATCCCCGCGCGCAGAAATTCGCCAGCCTGGGTTACGTCAATGTAACCGACTGGGGAACGAAGTCGCCAAGCGACTTCGACGCGATGATGAAGCAATGCATTGCCTTCGATGAAGCACGCATCAAGAGCGGCCAATGGCTAACCGGCATCGCGCTGCAAAGCGCGCAGACCGCCAAAACCTTGCGGTCCCGAGCCGGCCAGGTCGTCGTCACCGATGGCCCATTCGCCGAAACCAAGGAATATCTGGGCGGCGTTGTCATGCTCGCGTTCAAGAACCAAAGCGACGCCGTCGCGTCGCTCTCCAAGCATCCGGCGCTACCGTTCGGCGTCGTCATGGAGATTCGGCCCATCAACGAGGAGATCGACAAAATCTGGGAGGCCGAGTTAGCCGGACGTGCAAGCGACGGATAGTCTCACGGTTGGGCATCGCCACATGCTCTGCACGGACTCATTTTCCTCCTTTGGGAGGCGCCGCAGGTCGAGACATGGTCAGCTTGATGCAAGTGCTGGCCGCCCGGGCGACCAGATTACCCTTGTCATCCGTCACATCGCATTCGACGTAGCCGAGCGTGCTGCCCGCCTTGACGACATGCGCGTCGGCGGTGAGCTTGCCCTCGCGCACGCCGCGCAGGAAGTTGATTTTCAATTCCACGGTCGTGAACGATTCGTCCTCGCCGAGAGTCGCAGCGTAAGCGTAGCCCATCGCCGCGTCCGCGAGATCACAGTAGATGCCGCCGTGCAGCGTGCCCATCGGATTATGATGGCGCGCGTCAACCTCCATCTCGAAGGCCGCCCGGCCAGGTTCGATCGTTTTCAGAACGAACCCAAGTAGCCGAGCGATCGGCGGAGGCGATGCCTCGCCACGCAGGACCTTGTGGGCGGATTCCAGAATCGCGTTCATTTGAGTCTCCGAAAACCGGTGGAAATCCGCCCGGCCAGGTTGCTTGTCAGGCAAACTGCTCCAAAGCATAGAGAGCGGAAGCGCAGATGGAATTAGATTTCCAAAACCCCCATGCTGTCGCCCAGACGGTCGGGGCGGACGCCCATGCGGTCGAGCAGGGCGAGATGCAGGTTGGCGACGGGGGTGTCGCGCTGGAAGTCGATGTGCCTGCCGGAGGTCAGCTTGCCGTTGCCTTTGCCGACAACCAGCATGGGCAGGTTTTCGTGGATGTGGCGATTGCTGTCGGAGATGCCGGCGCCATACACGATCATCGAGCGGTCGAGCAAGGTCGCATCGCCGTCGCGGGTGGCGTGGAGCCGGGCGATGAACTCTGCGAAGAAGCCCAGGTGGTACGTTTGAATCCTTGTCAACTTCGCGAGGGTGGCCGGATCATTACGATGGTGCGAAAGCTGATGGTGCGATTCGGTGATGCCGATCTGATCGTACGAGCGGATGCTCGATTCGCGCCCCACCATCATGGTGCTGACGCGGGTCAGGTCGGCCTCGAAGGCCAAGGCTTGCAGGCGATACATGAGGCGCGAATGCTCGGCATAGTCCGCCGGCGTGCCGGAGGGGCGCTGAATGCCGGCGCTGTTGCTCTCGCCGAAGCGCTCCAGACCTCGTTCCACTTCCCGGATGCATTCCAGGTACTCATCCAACCGACGACGGTCAGCAGGCCCGACGTTTGCATGAAGGCTTTGCGCTTCCTGCACGGCACCGTCCAAGATGCTGCGCCGGTAGCGCAGGCGGCGGACGGCGGCAGCGCGATCGGCATTCGGTTGGCCGTTGCCGAACAGGCGCTCGAACACATGGCGGGGATTGGTCAAAGGAGGCAGAGGGGTCGTGGGCGTTCGCCAGCTAATGCTGCTGGTATAGGCGCAACTGTATTTGGCGTCGCATAGGCCCACCATGCGCGTATCTTCCAGGCCCAATTCCAGCGAGGGGAAGCGTGTCTGGTTGCCGATTGCCTGGGCCGCCAGCTGGTCCGCCGAAACTCCCGCGAAGATGTCCGAACCCGACTCGCGCGGATGGGCCCCCGTCAAAAAGCTGGCCGATGCGCGCGCATGATCGCCTGCCCCGGAGCCCAAGGCATTGGCGTTGCGGCACATCAAGTGAGACAAGACCAGCGTGTGGTCCCGAAATCGCTCCAGCGGCCGCAGGATGGGAGTGAAAGCAAAGTTTCGCCCTTGGGCAGCCGGCGTCCAGTCTTGCATGACCATGCCGTTGGGGACATAGACGAAGCAAAGCCGCGTCGGTGCAGGCCGTGCGGTGCCTTGGGCCCATCCGAGAGCGGGAACCATCGCATCTAGGAGTGGCAGACCAATGATCGCGCCCGCGCCGCGCAAGAATGTTCGACGGGATAGGTGTTTTCTGGTGATGATCATTGCTGGTCCTTTCGATCGTGCTCCGGTAGGTCCGGCGAGCCGAGCCGGACCGTGGCGCGATGGTGCCGCTCGCGGCACCTACCACCTAGTGTCGGTCCGGCAACTTGCTTTTCGATACTTTATGCTTCCAGCTACCGTAAGGCCAATCTTCATATCGACTCACGAGCTTCGCTTTTACGGGATTTTGTCGGATATATTCCATAATGCGCACGTCCTCCTCATCCGAACGTGACCAGTGATCGAACCATTCGTTTTGCCAGAAACTTTCCTTGTTCAGATCGAGAACCTTTGCGGCTTCGTGGCCCGTCCATCGCTTGAACTGTTCCATTGTGTATTTTAAACTGTTATTTAACACTTCGACAAAAAGATGCAAATGACTCGGCATCACGACGTACTCGAGCACGTTCCACGTCCGTCCGTGGCGGAACGCAATCGCCTCCGTAAGAACGCTTGCTACTTCCGGCCGTTGCAGATGCGTGACATGATCGACTCGATCCAGCCATGCTGCCATTTCCAGGTAGATGCGCCTTTGCAATCGCAAGCGCGCCTGCGTGTCGTACTCTGGAATGCTGTTATGTTCTGCGGCAAGCGCATAAATGCGATCTTGGCCTTCCTTCGGAATTGCGCCAGCCAGATGGACCGTTATGAAATATCGTCCTTCCGCCACTTCCCGATGAGGCAGCCGTCCTGTCCAGAACCCGATGGTTTCAGGCTTTCTCGGCATTTCACTTCGGTGTTGCTAAGCCCGGCCAGCCGGGCCGGTGCCGCTCGGCTCGCGGCACCTACTTGATCTTTCCCCGCAACTGGAATGCGTCGCTCTGCCCGATTCCAAGCACCAAGCTGGAGAACCGGTAACCTTCCCTCGCGACTTTGTCGGCAATCGCCCGCACGCTCGCTTTATCGGAATGTTCCAGGCCCCGTCCCAGGGCATAAATCAACATCTTCTCGGCCAAGCCTTCGGTAAAAGCATTCGCGTCGGCCTTCAAGAGAGCGCGCAGGTCTTCGTGCCCCTTGAAAGACCTGCCATCGGGCAATGTGCCTGCGCTTTCAATGGGGAACTTGCCGTCTGTCTCGCGCCAGCTGCCGATGGCGTCGAAGTGTTCCAGGGCGAAGCCTAACGGATCCATGCGGGCATGGCATGATGCGCAGCTCGCTTTGGCCCGATGCTGATCGAGGATTTGCTTCAGGGAAACCGCTTTGCCCAGCGACTGCTCATCGAGCGCCGGCACGTCCGGAGGCGGCGCTGGCGGCGGAGCGTTGAGCAACGTTTCGAGGACCCATTTGCCGCGCAGGACGGGCGAGGTGCGGTTGGCGTATGACGAAACCGTGAGCACGCTGGCCTGCGTCCAGACGCCGCCGCGCCTCGTCCCCTTCAAATCGACTTTGCGAAATGCGTGCCCCTTGACGCCGGGGATCTTGTAGAACTCGGCTAGGCGCTGGTTCAAGAAGGTGTAGTCCGCGTCGATAAAATCCAGGATGGAGCGATCGTCGCGCATAATGTGCTCGAAGAACAGGTCCGTTTCCTTCTTCATCGACATGCGCGTGTAATCGGTGAACTCCGCGTACTTCACGCGGTCGGGCACATGCGATTCCAGGGCCCGTGTTTGCAGCCATTGACCGCCGAAGTTCTCGACAAGGGCGTTGGCCTTCTCGTCCTTGAGCATGCGCCGCACTTGGGATTCCAAAACCACCGGATGGCTAAGCTTGCCCTCGTCAGCCATGCGGAACAGCTCGTCATCGGGCATGCTGCTCCACAAGAAGTACGACAAGCGCACCGCTTGCTCATGAGACGTGAGGGACGAGTGGCGAGTGGCGAGAGAAGAATTGCCGTTCTCGCCCCTCGCAACTCGTCCCTCGCCCCTCACTTGTTCCAGGCGAAACAGGAAGTGCGGCGAGATGAGGATCTGCTGAATCGCCAGGCACATACCCTCTTCGAAGGAATCGCCGTCCTTCTGCACCATCGCGACGAGATTGACCAGCTTCTCGACCTCCTGCTTGGTCACCGGACGGCGATACGCTCGCCGTGCCAGGTCGGACAGGATCTTGCGGGCAAAGGCTAAGTCGCGTGGTCCAGGGCGATCCCCGAATATCTTCTTGACCGACGCCGGCGCCGGGCCTTTTGCCTGCTTGTAAGGCCCAACCACGTCGAGATACATGGGGAAAAACGCATCCGTGGCTGTCGATACACCACCCGAGCTGCCGGTCGCGGGCTTAGGCCCTTTGTAAGCAGCCGGCAAGCCTTCATACATCCGCTCGACCGTGACCGACAGCCAATGCTCGCCGGCGGTGATCGGCAGCCGGCACTCCGCCCACATGCCGTTCAATTCGCCCGGCCTGCGACCCTCTATGCCAACGGTGGGGACTGCGAGCTTGGCCTGGTGAACCATCTTGCCGTCGATCCAGAAGGCAAGCTCGACGGGCTTGGAGCCAACAGGCCGAATGCCGCGCAGGATCGTGCGCAGTTTGTATTCGCCGGCGACCGCGAACCGCTGCGTGACGTGCAGCGCGCTAGGCAGGCTTATACCGGTTTCGTCGTAATCGAACTTTACGCTCTTGTTTCTGGAGAAGGCGTCGGCCGTGAAGAAGGGCTGATGCGCGATGCGCTCAGGCTCCATCGGCTCAATCCCCAAGATGGCCGTCCGGGCTACCTTTTCCGCCGCCGCCAGGTATTTTTCCATCAGCACCGGCGACACCGACAAGACGCCGGCAATATTATCGAATCCATGCCCTGGCACATCGGCTGGGAAATCATCGCCCGGCTTGAAGTCGACGCCGAGCAGATCGCGAATCGTGTTGTTGTACTCCGCCCGATTCAGCCGCCGCATGGTCACCCGATTCAGCCGCGCCTCCTGCTCCATGCGCTGGCTAAATGCCTCCAACCAAGCAAGCACCGGCTTGATCGCATCGGCGCCAGGCTGTGGCCGTCGCTTGGGAGGCATGGCCTCTTTGCGCAACATGATCTGAACCCGGTCCAAGATCGCCAATCCTTTTATCAGACTCTTGTCGTCGTGGAATTGGTCGAGACGAACGTCGCCGCTTTTCTTGTCGGTATGGCACTCAAAGCAGTGCTTGGCCAGGAAGGGCAGCACCGTCTTTTGAAATGCCGGCCAGTCATTGACGGATTTGGGCGCAGGTGCTTGCCCTGCACTTTTTGCAGCAACAGCGATGACAAACACAAAACTGGCCAAAACCAAGGTGGGATGTCGCGACAAGGCTTTCCTCCACGAGGAAAAAGCGGTGTTCGGCAGGAATGAGACTACGCGGCGTATGCTGACATTGTAGCCGGAAATTCTCGCCAAGGTAATCTTGGTGCTGGTCAGTCCACATCATGCTTCAACAGGTGGGACTACGGCGTCCACGCCAGCGCCCGGATTTCACCGAACTCGCGCGGGAGCTTGTGCCAGGATGCTCCGCCATCGCGCGAACGATACACCTGGCCGCTGCTTTCCAGCACAGTGGGATCCGAAGCTTGGAATTCACGTGACTTGAAGTCGCGGC
>JADMIO011089347.1_pt1 | contig 39295 bp, 27 predicted proteins | sample 8958161 | NCBI WGS metagenome assembly JADMIO01 (sample SAMN16585339, study PRJNA669376) | soil metagenome | isolation source: Crop rotation soil | place: USA: Cullars Rotation, Alabama | collected 2011 | reverse complement strand
GCGACAACTTGTCCACGTGGAATTCTAAGCTTAGGATCCCAATGTGCTGGAAAGGGCTTATGCCACTACGCTCTCGAGGAGACCGATTTGGCAGCAGGACGGTTGCGCGAAGCCCTGGAGCTCGACTCGGGGCACATCCTGGCTCGAGGATGGCTCGTCCGAATCGGGAAAGAAAGCGAGAGAGGTGCCGCATGTTCACCCGCGTAAACGGGAGGTCGCCGCAGGCCGCTCCGGCCGCACGCCAGCCGTCCTCCGGGGGCGCCCCGAGCTTCTTGCCGCTGCGTATCCAGACCAAGCTCGTCGTGGGCGGGGTGGACGATCCGCTCGAACGCCAGGCCGAGCAGGTGGCGGAGCGGGTGGTCTCGCGGAGCCCGGGTCCGCTCGGCATCTCGTCCCTCGGGAGCGCGGCCGTCCAGCGGTGCGACGAGGTCAACGACGACTGCAGCGCCTGCGAGGTCAAGCGGAACCGGGAGGACGACGACGCCGCGGATCCGGACGAGCCGGCGCGCAAGAAGAAGAAAGCCGCCGATGTCGTGGACATGGATGCCGAGGACGCCGCGAAAGGCCAGGAGCCCCCCCAAAAGAGAAGGAGGCCGGGCGACGACGACGATGTCGAGATGGCGCAGCGGGAGGCCATCTCGGCCGCTCCTCCCACGGGCACCGTCACCGCCGGCGTGGAAACCTCGATCCGCCAGGCTCAATCCGGTGGCGAGCCGCTGGCGGCACCGGTGCGCGAAAGGATGGAGCAGTCTTTCGGGGTCGATTTCGGCCGCGTCCGCCTCCATGCCGATTCCGGCGCCGATCACCTGAACCGCTCCCTTTCCGCGCGCGCCTTCACCACCGGTCCCCACATCTTCTTCCGCAACGGTGAGAACCGTGCGGACAGTCCGGCCGGCGAGCGGCTGCTCGCGCACGAGCTGACGCACGTCGTGCAGCAGGGCGGTGCCGAGCCCGGGCCGCGCGGTGTCGCGCCGCGCTTCCTGACGCCGGCCGTGGGCAGAGCCGCCGGCCGGCGGCTCGCGCAGCGCGCGGTGTTCGCCGGGCCGCAGTTCGCGGGTGGAGCCAAAGACAATACCGCCTACGCCGGTCACGATTTCAACAACGGCGGCGCGATGGCGAACACCGGCTGCGGCATCCAGAACTCGATCCGGACCGCAGGCGAGAAAAAGAACCAGGGCGCCTCGGATGCCGGCACACCGACCAACTTCGACCGCTACAAGAATGGCGGCGATGTCGATTTCTTGCGGAATTCCGGCCTCCTCTCGGACCCCAGCACCAAGAAAAGCTGTGCGGTCACCAAAATGCATCTCATCAACCACCGGCTGGAGAACACCAACAATACTCAGGACAACGCCGCCAACATCCTGCTCGGCACCCGGATTAGCAACAACCCGCGGCACCTCCACGACGTGGAGAATCACGTCATCAATGCCTTGGGGTACTCCAGCCGCAAGAACGCCGCGTACCAAACGGCGATGGCCAAGGCCAAGGCGACCAAGAATGGGGCGAATGAGGACGTTCTGTTCTGGAAGCAAGGAGAAGAGCCCGCCGCCGGGGTCCTCTCCGAGGCCACCGACGACGTTTTCCTGCTGGACGGCGACGTCGCCAAGGGCGTGGCCGGAGCGGCGGCGAACTTGGCCAAGGACGTGGAAGGTGTCTCTCTCGTGGTGGATGCAGGAACTCCGGCCAGGAATCGCCGGCATTTGTGGCTGGACTACAAGGTCACGGCCAACTACGGCGCGTATCCCCCGTACGTGCAGGACAACATCGATCGGGAGCGCAACCACAACAATGCCTTGAAGGCTCCGGTCAAGGAGACGGAAGACCGGATCGTCGAGTTCACGAACACCTGGGCGAGCAATGCCTTCCCTCCCGACTTCGATTGTGACGTGAGCTACTACTCGGCGACCTACGAGCCCGGCAACATCTATTTGAAAGAGACCGAGCATCACAACATGCGGACGGATCTCAAGTAGTGCCCCGGGGAGAGGGCGGCGTGGAGCGGGCTCCGTTCTCGCGCTGCGCGCTGTGGCGGGATCAAAAATCCTTCTACGGCCGGGAAGGGATCGAGGCCTGGAACGGCCAGGTCCCCTTCTACATCACCAGCAACCCCTATCTGGCGCACGCCTATTCGACGCTCGTCCTGCGCTTCCTGCAGGATCTGCGGCAGCGCGGAGGGGCCGGACCGGCGGTCGTCCTCGAGCTGGGGGCCGGGCACGGCGCCTTCAGCTTCCAGATCCTGCGCTGTCTCGCCGAGCTGCGTGAATCCTGCCCGATGCTCGCGGCGGATCTCGTCTACGTCATGACCGACGTGGCGGAGAAAAACGTCGCCTTCTGGCGCACCCACCCCGCGCTCGCCCCCTTCGTCGCCGACGGCCTGCTCGACTTCGCGTTCTTCGACGTGGAGGCGCCGGCCGAGCTCGAGCTCTTGGTTTCGGGCCGCTCGCTGCCCCTCGCGGGGAGGCCTCTGGCGGTGATCGCCAACTACGTCTTCGACTCGGTCGCGGCCGACCTCTTCGTGACGCGGGACGGGCAGCTCCGGGAGGTCCTCGTCCCGCCCGCGATGACCCTTCTCCCCGCTCTCGACACGGCCCCGTTCTGGGACGAGAGCCAGGAGACCGGCCTGGCCGACCCGCGCTACGGCTCTCCGCTCGATGCCGTGCTGCGCGAACGCGCCGGCACCCTCGAGGGGCGCTTTTTCTTCCCTTCCGCGACGCTCCGCTGCCTCTCCCGCCTCTCCGAGATGGCGGGGAGAGAGATGCTCCTCCTGGTGGCCGACAAGGGGAACGTGGATGCCGGGCGTTTGCCGGAAGCCAGACGTCTCGCCCTGGGCGTGCACGGCGGCTGCGTCTCGACCAGCCTGGATTTCCGCGCTCTCGAGAGCTTCGCCCTCGGCCAGCGGGGGGATGCGTATCTCTGCCCGACCGGGGGCATCCTCATCGCCGCCTTCGCTTTCGGCGCCCGTTTCGAGGAGCTGCCGGAGACCCGTCTCACTCTGGCCCAACTGCTGGGCGTCTTCAGCCCCGGCCACCTCTACGACGTCGCCAAGCACTTCGGGCAGACGAAGCGGGCGGCCCGCCTCGAAGGGATCGTGGCGCTCCTCGAGCTGACGCTCTGGGACCCGGTGGTCTTCGCCGACTTCCTGCCGGTGATCGTGGCCGCCCTGCCCGAGGCCGCCCCGCCGGTGGTGGAGAGGCTCGCGGGGAGCCTCGAGCGCATCACCGCCAATTTCTACTTTTTGCCGGGAACCCTCGACACGTTCTTCCAGGTGGGTCTCGTCTTCCAGGAGCTCGGCCGCCACGAGGCGGCGCTCGGGGCCTACGAGGAATCGCTCGCCTGGTTCGGCGAAACCGGCGGCACGCGCTACAACATGGGCCTCTGCCGGTACCAGCTCGGCCGGAGCGACGAGGCCCTGGAATCGTTCCGGGAGTCCCTCCGGCTGGCTCCGGAGTCCATCGAAGCGCTGGGCTGGATCGCCCAAATCGAGCACGAGCGGGAGGCCTAGCTCGCTCAGGGCCCAAGCAGGCTCCGGCAGGGCCGGCCGGAAGACATCGGACGGCTCATCCAGAAGGAGCAGACCCTCGAGAGACTCCACAAAAATGGTAGCTTATGGCGAAGCCTGACTATACAAGGAGCAACCGTTCATGACTTGCCGTTCGATCCTCAGCTCGCTCTTCCTCCTGATCGCAAGCTTTCTCTGGGCCGCGCCCGCGTCGGCGGCGGGTCTCCTCGTCGATGCCGGTGTGCCGAACGGCAGCGACGATACGGCCACCCTGCAGGCCATTCTGGATGCGGGCAACACCGTGTCGCTGCGCCCGGGTCTGACGTACCGCCTCTCGGAGAAGCTGAGCATCACCCGGAGCAACTCCGGCATCACCACCACCGGCACCCCGGCCGTGCTCTATCTCAAGAACACTTTCAACAACGTCGAGCCGCTCGAGATCTGGGATGCGTCCCGCGTCGACTCGATCGCGATCCGGGCCGAGGGGAGCTTTGGGGCGCTGCTCAACAACATTCGGCTGGAAAACTTCAAGATCGAGAGGCAGCACCTCGACGGCACCTACGTGACCGCCGTCTGGTTCCGGGGCGTCAAGAACGGCCGGATCGTCGGTCTCGACATCGAGGATTTCGCGCTGGGGCCGATCGTCGCTCTCGATTCGGTCGACAACGTCAGTGTCCGCGGCTGCAACCTCCACGACTCCTGGGCGAATTCCGTGAGCTCGTACGCCAGGTTTCCCCAGCTCTCGGGGATCGTCGTCGACGACAACAAATTCTCGAACAACGGCGGTCAGGCGGTCGGGTCGACCCGCGTGACCATGGCCGACAATACGATTTCGCGCCTGCGCTTCGGCAGCAGCCTCTACAACCTGCAGCGCGGGCAGTTCCAAGGCATGAGCGGCACCAACCCGGTCGGATACCAGACCGACGGGATCACGGTGGGACCCGGCGGCAGCGACATGGTCATCGTCGGGAACGTCATCGAGAACGCGGGCGAAGGGGTCGACCTCATGGCGGAGAACGTGTTGGTCCGCACCAACAAGATCCGCGATATTTTCGATTGGGGCGTCAAGTTCGTGCACGGGGCGAAGAACGGCCTCGTGGAAGACAACGACCTGGGCGCCGCCGGAACCGGCTCGATCGTCGTGTCCGGGACCACCGAAGCGAGCTACGGCCCTACGTTCGGCCACCTCATCCGGAACAACCGCATCAAGCAAGTGGGCGGTCTCGGCGCGTTCTGCGGCTCGGCGGTCGCCGCTCCTTATCGCATCTTTTCGACCTGCCCGACGAGCCCGTCGGCGGCGGCCTTCTCGGTCATTCCCAACGGCGGCGTGGGCTGGCCGCGTTACAACTTGTTCTCCGGCAACAGCGTGACCGCCGTGCCCGCCGACGCGCGGATGAAGAGCCTAATTCGCATCGATGCGCCCGCGGACTACAGCCTGTTCTTCGGCAACAGCTTCTCCAACCTGACCGGCCGGACGATCGGCAATCAGCTCGAGGCGGGCACGGTCGGTACGATCATCGATGCTGCCGCGATCAACGTCGTCCGCACCGACTTCAACGGCGATGGCCGAGACGATTGGTTCGTGGCCTGGAAAGCGAGCGGACAGAACTACCTGTACCGGCAAAACGGCAACGGAACGTTCACGCGGTTCGACAACCTGATCAGTTCCAGCGGGATCAACGGAAGCCCCGACAACCTGCTCAGCGGTGATTTCAACGGGGACGGGCGCGACGATCTGCTCTTCCATTGGAAGAGCGCCGGCACCAATCGCCTGTACCTGAGCGATGCCGTGGGCTCGTTCGACGAGGTGCTCGACCCGATGAACGTCTCGAACGTGGGCGGCAACCCGGACGACGCCCTGACCGGCGACTTCAACGGCGACGGCAAGACCGACGTCTTCTTCTTCTGGCGGCAGCCCGGCACCAACCGCTTCTATTACGGCCAGGCCGGCGGCACCTTCTCCGAACGCCTCAACCCGATCTCGGTGACCTCGATCAACGGTTCTCCGGACAAGGTGCTGGTCGGCGATTTCGACGGCGATGCGAAGAGCGACCTCCTCTTTTTCTGGGGAACCGGAACGAATCGCTTCTTCTACGGCACCGGCATCGGCTCGTTCGCCTCGGTCGACGATCCGATCGCTCCCGGCGGGATCAACGGCTCGCCGCAGATCGTGATCGCCCTCGAGGCAAATCGAGACGGGCGGGAGGATCTGCTTTTCTGGTGGCCGACCGGCGAGTTGCGGCGGCTGTATTTGGGACGAGCCAATCGAACGTTCCTCGGCGAATAGCGACCCCAACGGCGCCGGATTCTCGAACGCCGCCCTGCCGGGCGGCGCCACGAAAATCGACCGGGAATTTCCGGCGCCGCTTAGTCCAACATCGTGATCGCGAAGACACCCCGCCGCTCGCTCCCGACGTAGAGGATCGCCGAGTCGCGCGGATCGAGCGCCAGCGGGACGCGCACGGCATCGAAGCGCAGGGCACCGGGCGGCAGGCCGGGCAGCGGGCTCCAGGTACGGCCGCCGTTCCGGCTGCGGAATACTCCCTGGAAGGCGACCGCGGCATAGACCCGCGACGGATCGCGCGGGTCCACCACCAACGCCTGGATGGGCGCACCCCGGCGCGGCAGATTGCCGGTCGCCGGACGCCAGGTGCGGCCGCCGTCGGTGGTGCGGAAGATCTGGTTCTGCCCCGTGCCGAGGAAGAGATGGCCGGAAGCTCCCGGCGCATGCGTGAGCGCGGTCAAGGTGAGGTTCGTCGGCAGCCCGCCGTTGACTCCCGCCGTCGTCCAGGTGTTGCCGCCGTCCGTGCTCTTGGCGATCCGCTTGCCGAGCGGGCCGACGGAGAGCGCGTAGACGTTTCGCGGATCGACCGGATCGACCTCGATGTCCGACGCCCAACCCAGGGAGATGCATTGCCAGCTCCGCCCGCGGTTCTGGCTGCGGAAGCTCCGGCAACCTCCCCCCGGCAAGGAGCTCACGGCGTAGACCGTTTCGGGTGCCCGGGGGTTGAAGGCGAAATCGTCGAGAAAGAGATTGGTTCCCGGCGGTCCCAGCCGCGGCAGCTCCGACCAGAACACGCCGCCGTTGTCGGTACGGATCATCTCCTCGCCCAGGAGGCCGAAGGTGGTGACGAAGAGCTGGCGCGGGCGGCGGGGATTGACCGCCAGACGGATGACGGCGTCCAAGTCGTTGTCGAATCCCGGAGAGCGCTCGAAAGCCAGCCAGCTGCGCCCGTGGTTGCCGGTGCGGAACAGGCCGTCGCCGAACGCCGCGGCATAGAGGGTCGAATCGGCGCCCACGGCCAAGTCCAGGATCCGCGTGGCCGTAATGCCGGTGCTCGACGAGGCCCACTCCGCGCCGCCGTCGGTGCTCCGCCGGATTCCGGCCGAGGTCGGGGCGAAGAGGAGTTGGGCGGGGTTCGCGGGATGGGCGGCGAGAACCCGGCCGGGCTTGTCGGGCGCGGTGTGCGTCGCCCAGGTTTCGCCGAAATCGTGGCTCACGGTGTAGTCGGTCACCACAAGGCCGCCCGGGAGCGCCAAGAGGGGAAATCCGGCCGCGATCGGCTCGCCCCAGGTCTCGCCGCCATCCGTGCTGCGCCACACCGCGGACTGGACCGGTTCGATCTCGTACGAGACCGAGGCGTAGAGAGTGCGGGGCCGGTCCGGCGCCACCTCGAGGTCGAAGTGCTCCTCGCGCAGCGGAGGCAACCCGAGGAGCAACCGCCAGGTGGCGCCGCCGTCCGTGGTCTTGAAGAGCTGCCGATAGCCGTCGGGCAGCGCAGCGCGGCGGATGTAGAAGGTCTCGGCATCGGACGGATCGAGCACGAGCGCGGTGACGAAGGCCGTGCCTTCGGGGTAGGCGATCTCGCGCCAGTGGGCGCCGCCGTCGTCGCTCCTCGCGAGCCCGTTGCCGAGGCGCGCGTAGACGATCCGCGGATTCGACGGCGCCACCTCCACCTGGGCGGCCGGGCTGTTGAGCACCGGAAGAGCCCAGCGGGCGCCGCCGTCCGTGCTCTCCTGCACGCCGGCGTCGGAAGCGGCGTAGAGATGGCGCGGCCGGCTCGAATCGACCGCCAGGGAGCGCACGGTAAGATCCGACAGCCCCTGGCTCGCTCCCTTCCAGATCGTCCCACCGTCGGTCGAGCGGAAGACGCCGTCTCCCAGGGTGGCCGCGTAGGCGGTCGAGGCGCTGCCGGCATCGAAGGCGATATCGCTCACCGGACCGCCGAACGGTCCGATCTGCGACCACGAGCCCACGGCCGCAACGAGAGGGTTGCCGAAGAATGGGATAGAGAAAACGAGAACGACGGCGAAAACCGCGGAACGAAACGAAGGCATGGCACCTCCCTGGGAGACGATCGTTCGTGAATCCTGGGTACCTCTGCCTCTTCTACGAAGGAAAGTGCAAAAGAGTCTAGATCGGGTGACGGAGCGGCCGCTGCAGAATTCGGCCGAAAAGCCTCTCCTCGCCGGCTGGGTCTTCCGACAGTCGTAGAAACCTTATCTCGGCGATCCAGGCCTTCTCTCGGCGGAATAGATTGGACAGCAGTCGAAGGAGGCTGATCCGCTCAGGATAAGCCTCATCCTGGCAGGCCGAGACTCTTGGGAGCCGGATCGACCTCATCCTGTCCGGCCGAAGCCGATCAAGCTGCGCCGAGCTTCGGCGTTCCAGGAAGAGCCCTTTCGACTACGCGAAGCTTCATCCTGCCAGGATAAGGCTCATCCTGGCCAAATCGATAAGGGGCTCGCAGAAGGTCTGCACTTCGCCTGAGGCCCGGCTCCGCACGTGTTGCAGCTCCGGCACACTCCTGCTAGTCTCCCGCCCCCAAAGGCAGGAGGCTCCCTGAAGCAGATTCCGCTCCCCAAAGGGCCCGACCGATGATCCGCCGCCGCGCGGCCGGCGAGCCCGTGCCGGGATATCTCTCGGGGATTTCAGGGATCCTCGTCGTCCTCCTGGTCATCGTCCTCTTCGCGCTCCCTCTCGTCGCCATGGTCGTGGCGCCGCTGCGCACGCCGGGGCAGGCGCCGCCGCGGGGCCTCGAGCTGATCCCCGAAAACCCGAGCCTGCAGTCGTTCCGCGATGCCTTCGCCCTGGTGCCGCTGGGAAGCGCGATCGGGAACTCGCTCTTCGTCTCGCTGACGGCGCTTCCGCTGACCTTGATCACGGCGTCGTGGGCCGCTCTCGCGCTGACGCTTCTCGAAGGGCGGGCGCGCGCCTGGCTCGCCGGCTCGCTGCTGCTGCTCGCCATGGTGCCGGTGACCGCGGTGTGGATCCCGCGCTTCGCGCTCTTCGACGCTCTCGATCTCGTGGGCACGCACGTGCCGCTCATCGCGCCGGCGCTCATGGGGGGCAATCCCCTCTTCGTGCTGCTCTATGCCGTCGCCATGCGGCGCATTCCGCCCGAGCTCTTCGAGGCGGCGCGCATGGAGGGGGCGGGATTGCTGCGGGTCTGGTGGCGGGTGGTGCTGCCGCTCGTCAAACCGACCACGGCGGCCATCGCGCTCCTGACCCTCGTCACCTTCTGGAGCAACTTCATCGATCCCCTGCTCTATCTGCGATCGGAGCGCGACCTGACCGCGCCGCCGATGATCCATACCCTCGAGCTTCTGGGGCCGACGAACTGGCCGGTGTTCCTCGCCGGCTCGCTGGTCGTCACCTTGCCGGTCGTGCTCGCGTTCCTTCTCGCGCAGCGCTTTTTCTGGAGTCAAGAAAGGGGGACGGGATGGCTGGGTCGTTGAAAGTCTTCGCCGTGGTCCTGTGTTCGATCCTGGCCTTCGCCGCCTGCAACCGTGGCGACGGACCGGCCGATCCCGCGCTCTCCGACGAGCCGCTCCGCCTGCAGGCGTTCGGCGATCCGGCCGAGCTCTCCGCCTACAAAGAGCTCATCGCGGCGTTCGAGAAGCAGGCGCCGGGCGTCGAGGTCGAGTTCATTCCGGTGGGCAAGCAGAAGGATCACATGGCCAAGCTGACCACCGGCTTCTCGGGAGGCGATCCGCCCGATCTCTTCCTGATCAACTTCCGGCGCTACGGCCAGTTCGCGGCCAAGGGCGTGCTCGAGCCGCTCGGTCCCCGCCTCACCGAACGCGGCCAGTACAAGGAAGAAGACTTCTACGAGCCCGCCGTCGAGGCTTTTCGATACGACGGCATCCTGACCTGCACCCCCCAGAACATTTCGAGCCTCGTCGTCTACTACAACCGCAAACATTTCGAGGAGGCCGGCCTGGCCCTGCCCACCGACGCCTGGACGTGGGACGATTTCCTCAAGGCCGCCAAGGCGCTCACCCGCGACACCGACGGCGACGGCAAGACCGACGTCTACGGCCTCGGCTTCGAGCCCACGGTGATCCGCCTCGCGCCGTTCGTCTGGCAGGCCGGGGGCGACGTGGTGGACGATCTGAACCGGCCGACCCGCTTCACTCTCGACGAGCCGGCGGCGCGCGAGGCGCTCGATTTCGTGCGCTCGTGGTATGCCACCCACAAGGTGGTGCCGCCGCTCATCGAGAACAAGAGCGAGGACCACGAATCGCGCTTCGCGCGCGGCGGTCTCGGCATGATCCTGCACAGCCGGCGCTATACGGCGACTCTGCGCACCGTTACGGGGCTCGACTGGGACGTGGCTCCCCTCCCCCGCCACAAGCAGGCGGCCACGGTGCTCCACGCCGACGCCTACTGCCTGGCCAAGGACTCGAAACGGAAAGACGCGGCCTACCGCTTCGTCGAGTTCGCCTTGAGCCCCGAGGGAGCCGGCATCATCGCGCGCTCCGGCCGCACCGTGCCGGCGCGCAAGAGCGTGGCGGAAGGCCCCGACTTCCTCGATCCCTCCGCGCCGCCGCGCTCGGCGCGCGTCTTCCTCGATTCGATCCCGCACATCCGCCGCACGCCCAACGTCGCCTCGTGGAACGAGGTCGAGACCCGCGCCGATCCGCTGGTCGAGGAGTGGTACTTCAGCCCGACGCCGCCGAAGAAGAGCCTGGGGCAGGACATCGCCGACGCGACCCAGGGGCTCCTCGGAGAACCGGCGAAGTGACGGCGGCCGGTCTCGAGATTGGCCTCGAGATCAGGGGCCTGACCAAGCGATATGGAGCGGGCGCCGTGGTCGACGGCGTCTCGCTCTCCGTCGCGCCGGGCGAGATGCTGGTCCTGGTGGGGCCGTCGGGAAGCGGCAAGTCGACGCTCCTGCGCATGATCGCCGGCCTCATCCGGCACGACGGGGGGAGCATCGCGATCGCCGGGCGGGACGTGGGGAACGTGCCGCCCGACCGGCGCGACGTGGCCATGGTCTTCCAGAGCTACGCCCTCTTCCCCCATCTGTCGATCCGCGACAACCTCGCCTTCGGCATGCAGGCGCGGCGCGAGCCCAAGGAGCGCATCCGCGAGCGCATCGGGGAGGTCTCGGCGGTGCTCGGCCTCGCGCCGCTCCTCGAGCGCTATCCGCGCCAGCTCTCGGGCGGCGAGCGCCAGCGGGTGGCGCTCGGCCGCGCCATGCTGCGCGAGCCCAAGCTCTTCCTGATGGACGAGCCGCTGTCGAACCTCGACGCTCAGCTGCGCGTGCAGACGCGGGCGGAGATCCTGCGCCTGCACGCGCGCCTCGGTACCACCACGGTCTACGTGACGCACGACCAGATCGAGGCGCTGTCGATGGGCGACCGCATCGGCGTCTTGCGCGGCGGCAAGCTCGAGCAACTCGGCACGCCGGACGAGGTCTACCGCCGGCCGGCCTCGCTGTTCGTCGGCCGCTTCGTCGGCAGCCCGCCGATGAACGCGCTGCCGGTCGAGGCCGCGCCGCCCGGCGAGGTGCGGTGGATGGGGAATCTCCTGCCGGCGCCCGGCCGCGTCGAGACGGGCGAGGCGGGGCGCCGGCTAGTTTTGGGCGTGCGCCCCGAGCACGTGTTCCTCCGCGGCTCGCGCTGGGCGATCGGCGAGCCGCCGGCCTCTCCTCTCGCCGCCAAGGTCGAGGTGGTCGAATCGGCCGGCGACCAGATCTTCCTCGTCCTCGACGTTCAAGGTACGCCGCTCGTGGCGCGGGCCGAGCCGGAATTCCGCGCCCGCCGCGGCGACCTCCTCGAAATCTGGTTCCACACCGGGGAGCTGCACCTTTTCGACGCCGCGACCGAGCTCGCGCTCCCCTCCCGAGAGCCCGCGTGATGCGTCTCTCCGGCACTTCGGGAGCCCTGCTCCTCGCCGCCCCGCTGCTCGCCGCCACGGCGCTCCTGGTGCTCGGCCCCACGGTAGTGACGCTGGCCATCGCCTTCACCGAGTACGACGCCTTGAGCGGCGCGCGCTTCAACGGGCTCGACAACTTCCGGCAGCTTTGGGGCGACGGCCTGTTCTGGAAGTCGCTGTTGAACAGTGCCTACATCGCCGGCATCGGCGTGCCGCTGCGCCTGGCGCTGGCCCTGGCGCTCGCCCTGCTCCTCGCGCCGCCCCGTTTCGGAGCGCGCACGGCACGGGCCACGGCCTACCTTCCTTCGGTGGTGCCGGACATCGCCTACGCCCTGCTCTGGCTCTGGCTGCTCAATCCGATCTACGGCCCGCTCGGCCTCGCGCTGCGCGCCGCCGGGCTGCCGTCCGAGGAGTGGCTGCTCTCCCCCTGGGGAGCTCGGCTGTCGCTGGTGTTCATGAGCCTCTTCCAGATCGGCGAGGTCTACGTCGTGCTCCTCGCCGCCCGCCGCGAGCTGCCGGGAGAGCTCTACGAGCTCTGCGCGCTCGAAGGGGTCACTCCCGCCTGGACGTTCTGGAAGGTGACGTTGCCGCTCCTCCTCCCTACGCTGGTCTTCCTGGCGGCGCGCGACGTGGCCTGGAGCCTGCAGTCGTCGTTCGTGCCGGCGCTCGTCATCACCAAGGGAGGGCCGAGCTTCGCCACCCTTTTCCTGCCGCTCTACATCTACCAGAACGGCTTCGAGTACCTGAAATTCGGCTACGCCTCGGCAATGACGCTCGCCATGTTCGGCCTCACCGCGGCGATGGTCTGGGTGCAGTGGCTGGTGCTGCGCCGCTGGCAGAGCGCGCACGCGTAACGGGATCGTCACGGCGGGCGTTGTCCCGCGGATCGGCTCATAGACACCTCGCTCTATAGAGGCCCCCGCCGCGCAGATCCGGCTTGGCAGCGGGCCGCGGCGGGAATCGCCTCGAACGTCAACGACACGAGGAGGTGCCCATGCTGCAGAAACTGATCTCGCGGGGCCGTTCGCGCCCCACCCTCGTCCTGTGGCCCGCTCTGGGCCTGGCCGTGCTGGTGCTCGTCGCCGTCACCGGCGTGCCCTGGGCGCAGCCGGCCGCCCCCGGGCCGCTGGTGAACCTCGCCTTCAAGCAGCTCGACTGGCTCGACGAGAACGGTCTGGTGGTGGGCGACAATTCGCGCTCCGGCGTCGCCGAGGTCACCTTCACCTCGGCCGCGGCCGGGCTCGCCGTAGGCCCGGACGGCGCCTATCTCAATCTCTACACCAGCATCGACGGCGGCGCCCATTTCCAGCTCGCGGTCGAGAATCTCTGGGTCCAGTTCGACGATCTGACCGAGCTTTTGGCCGGCAAGTATTCCACTCTCATCGACCTCGGCAATACCAACGGCACCGCCGTCTCCCAGGTGCGCTATCAGGTCTCCCTCACGCACGATCCGGTGGATCCGCTGGTGGCTCCCGCCTTCGCGCCCTCGCGGCTGGGCAAGAGCGCGGGCAGGATCGAAGAGATCAAAGGGCCGGGCTTCCACACCGACTACTACAGCACCGATTTTCCCGGCGAGCCGGTGGTCACCGACTGGCCGGAGGAGCCGGTGACGACGGACTACGAGACCACCGATCCGGACGAGATCTTTTTTCAGGACGAAGTCGATCATTACGACGACCTGACCACCGACTACGAGGAGCCCGCTCCGGCTCCCACCTACGGCTATGCGCCGCTCCCCTCGGCGCCGGTCTACGTCGCGCCGCCCGTGCAGCAGGTCGCCATCGGCTTCGGCGGCTTCGGCGGCGGCGGGCTCGTGGGCTTCGGCCAGCCGCCGCGGCCGGTGCCCTTCCGCCCCGTCTGGCGGCCCGGCCCGGCGGTGCCGCCGCGGCCCGTACCGCCGCCTCCCCCGCCCGGCCGGCGCCCGCAGCCCCTGGGCGGTGTGCTGCGTCCGGTGCCGGTGGTCAACGAATCGCCGATGAGCTGCGCCCCCTCGGCCGTGGCGCGCTCGATCCAGTACATGCTCGACGTGCGCGGCAGGAACAGCCCGGGCGCCCAGGCGATCATGGGCAACCTCTACAACCTGATGGGCACGAGCCCGGTCAACGGCTCGTCGATGCAGGGGATCCTGAACGGCAAGGCGGCGTTCTCGAACCAGAACGGCTTGGGCATCCAGACCGTCTTCCCGGCCAACGCCGGCCAGGCGGCCAACACGCTCAACAACGGCGGCGACGTCGAGCTCAACATCATCTGGCCGAACTCGCGCAACCGCGGCGGCTGCCCGGGCGGCGGGCACGTGGCCATGGTGACCTCGATCTCGCTGTTGCCGAACGGCAACTTCCAGGTCACCTACGTCGACGACTCGAACCAGCACGACGGCCAGCCGAGCAACGATCACCACACGCTGATCGTGCGTCCCAACGGCGCCATCGTGAGCGGCTTCCCCTGCCCCGGCGGAGTGATCGCCGGCCTCCTCGCGGAGAACATGCCGTAACCCCCCTCCCTCTGCGCCCCCTTCTCTCCCGGGAGAAGGGGGCGTTTCTCCCTTCCAGCCCTTCCGGCCCCGTTCCGGAACCTCGGCTAGAATGCGGGCTCCAGGCCTGGCAGGAGACCCCGCACTTTGGCTAACCCGGGAGAATGGATCGGTGCTTACCGGCTCGTCCGGCGTCTCGGCGCGGGCGGGATGGGCGAGGTCTTCCTGGGCTGGGACCAGCGGCTGCAGCGCACCGTGGCGTTGAAGCGCCTCCTCCCCGGGCGGGAGACGGCGCGGGCGCGCGAGCGGCTGCTGCGCGAAGCGCGCGCCGTGGCGCGGCTCAACCATACCCACGTCGTCCAGATCTACGATTTGATCGAAGAGCCCGCCGATGCCGCCGCTGCCTCAGAGGGTGGGGCCGGCGACTGGCTGGTGCTCGAATACGTCGACGGCGTACGGGTGGCCGATCTCCTGGGCGACGGCCCGCTCGCCGCGGGCACCGCCGTGCACCTCGCGGCGCAGGTGGCGGCGGGGCTCGCGGCGGCGCACGAGCGCGGGCTCATCCACCGCGATCTCAAAAGCGAGAACGTGCTCGTCACCCGCCACGGCCAAGCCAAGATCCTCGACTTCGGCATCGCCCGCTTCGTCGAGCCGGGGGCCGCGGCCTCCCTCACCGCGGAAGGGGCGGTGGTGGGGACCTGGCGCGCCATGTCGCCCGAGCAGGCGGAGAGCGCCGGCGTCGACGCGCGCTCGGATCTCTTCTCGTTCGGCGTGCTGCTCTACGAAATGCTCGCCGGCCGCCCGCCCTTCTCGGGCGATTCGCCGCTCGCCCTCGTGCGCAGCATCACCTCCGAGCCGCCGCCGCCGCTCGCGGTGCCCGGCCTGCCCGAGCCGCTCCTCCGCCTGGTGGCGCGGCTGCTCGAAAAGGACCCGGCCGCGCGGCCGGAAGGCGCCGCCGAGGTGGTGCGCGAGCTCGCCGGCATCGTCCCGCTGGTCGGCGAGCCCGCCTTCGACGGGCCGGCCTTCCGGGCCGCCGCCACGGCGACGGCCGATTCCGCCCTGGCCATGGCCGAGACTTCGCCCGAGCCGGCCTCGCCAAAGCCACGGTCGCGGGCCGAGCCGCCGGCGAGCAGCGAGACCCGCCGGTTCCTTCCCGTGCGCCCGCGGAGCCTCGTCCTCGTGGGGCTGCCGGTCCTCCTCCTGATCTGCGGCTTCTTCGCCTGGTTCTTCCGTGCCGCGCTCTTCGCCCCGGCCGAGCCGCTGCGGGTGGCGGTGCTCGAGCCCGCGGGCGGCGGCGCGGCGGGCGAGCTCGCCGTGCCCGGAGTATTGACGGCGGCCCTCTCCGGCCTCGCGGCGCTCCAGGGCGTCACCCCCATCGACCCGGCGCAGATCGGCGAGGTGCGCGGCTCGGCGGTGGCGGTGGCGCGCGCCGTGGCGGCCGACGAATCGCTGGTGATGGCGTTCGAGGCCGGCGGCGATCTTTCATTGAAGAGAGTGGGGGCCGACGGCGCCGTGCTGTGGGCGGAGACGCTCTCGCTCCCCCGCGCTCTCGAAGAGGGGCCGGTGCAGGCGAACGCCGTGGCGGCGGCGCTGCGCCGCGGCTATCCCGATCACCGGCCGCGGCCGGGCGTGCCCGACGTCGAGGCGCGGCCCGAGGACTACACCGAGCTGCTGCGCATCAAGCGGCGGCTGGCCGCCGGCGGCGGCGCCTGGGGGCCGGAGCTGCCGCGCCTCGCGGCGCTCCTCGAAACCTCCCCCCGCTTCTTGGATGCCGCCCTCGAAACGGCCACCGTGGCCCTTCAGCTCTATGAGGATTCGGAACGCCCCGAGCACTTGCGAAGCGCCGAAGCGGCCCTGGCACGCGCCCGCTCGCTTCTGGCCGACGACCCGCGGGTGCTGGCGATCGAGGTGCGCGTGGCCTCATTGCGCGGCGACTGGCCGCGGGCCGAGCGGGGGATCGAGCGCCTTTCGGAAGTCTCCCCCGGCGACGTGCTGGTGCTCTTCCAGCGCGCCCGTCTGGCGGAATCCCGCGGCCGCCTCGACGAGGCCATCGGCCTGCTGCGCGAGGCGGTGGCCCGCCGCCCCGCCTGGCGCTACCTGCTGCGCTTGGCCGATCTCGAGGTGCGGCGGGGGGACGTCTCGGCGGCCCGCGGCCATCTGGAGGAGCTCCTGGGGCGCGTGCCCGGCCATACCTGGGCGCTCGCCAAGCTCGGCGTGCTGGAGCTCGTCTACGGCGATTTGAAGCGCGCCGAGCGGCTCTTCGCCGAGCTCGTGGCCAGCGGTCCGCAGCGCAGCGATCTCAACAATCTGGGGTTGGTGCGCTACCTCTTGGGCGACTTCGCCGGCGCCGTCGACGCCTACCGCCGCGCCCTGGCGCTCGAGCCCGGGCACTGGGCGGTCGAGCTCAATCTCGCCGACGCCCTCCTCGCCCAGGGGCAGGAGGAAGAGGCGCGAACGCTCTACGCCCGCGTGCTCGCGACGCTCACCGCCCACGCCGAGACGGCCCCGCTCACGCCGATCGAGCAGACGGTGACGGCCCAATGCCTGGTCCATCTCGGAAACCGCCGCGAAGCCGTGGCCAAGGCGCTCGAGGCCGTGCAGGCGAGCCCCGAAGAGGCCGAAGTCGCCTACCAGGCCGCCCTGGTCCTGGCCGTGGCCGGCGAGACCTCGTCCGCCCTGGCGCTCGGCAAGAAGTCGCTGGCGCTGGGCATGGGGCCGCGCTGGTTCTCGATCCCCGCCTTCGCGGGGCTCAAGGCCGCGGATCCGGAGCTGGCACAGATGGTGGCGAAGAAAGGTCGACCCGCTTCCGGCCCCTGAGCCCGGGCGCCGCGCGTCTACGGCCCCATGCTCCCGCGGTTGTCGACCACCGGGTCGCCGCTCCCCACCCAGACCACCTCGCCGGTCGCGATGCGCAGAAGCGCGACCTCGAAATGGTAGAACCCCTTGAAGCCCTCGTTGCCCATGCCGGCGACGCGGTCGGTATGGTAGGTGAGACTGGTGAAGGGGCCGAGAAGCGGATTGGGTGAGGGAGTTTCCCCCTGATACTCGTAGAAATTGATGCGCGGCCGGAACTCCCCCGGCAGGCCGGGGATGTTCAAGAACCGCCACTCGATCACGTCCAGGGTGTCGAAGACATGGTGGTCGGGGGTGACCACGAGCTTCTCGCCGGTATCGTCGAAATCGACCAGGAAGGTCCTGGTCGCGCCTTCGTCCTGCGGGTGGACCGAAAGCTCCACCCGCGTGCTCGCCACCAGGGAGAGCGCGCCATCCTGGCCGCCGCCCATGCCGCGCTGGGCGTAGGCGCGGTAGGCGATCGAGCCCGGTGCGAGATCGACGCGGCAGGGTCCCCAGATCTCGCCCGCGCCCTGCGACAGGCTCTCGAACGGGCCGAGAAAGAGGTTGCCGGCATCGCGGAACTCGATCCACGGAGACCAGCTCTCCGGTAGCCCGGAGAAGCGCCAGAGCACGCTGTCGCCCGGGCGGATGGCGACGCTCGGGTGGCGCACGGTGAGGGCGATCCGGATCGGGTCGAAATCGACCAGGATCAGATGGGCGATCGCGCCGGCGGGAGGCTTGGCCTCGTTGTCCATGTCGAGCTCCTTTCTCGAGAATCGAGCGATCTGGAGAGAAAGATCCGTGCCAGCCGGCCCATCCCTGGACGGCTTCGCCTTTCTTTCCCTCGGGTCTCGCAGGTGCGCTAGAGTAGCCCAACGGATCCGCTTGAGGACGCTCTCCCGTGCCCGCCTACCTCGTCTCCCTGACCGGCCCGCTCGCCGGACGCTCTCTCGAGATTCCCGAGAAGGGGCTGACCCTCGGCCGGCATCCGTCCAACTCGCTCGCCATCTCCGAGCCCACGATCTCGCGCTTCCACTCCCGTCTGGAACGAAACGCCGACGGCTTCACGGTGACCGACCTCGACAGCCGCCACGGCACGTTCCTGAACGGCCGGCCGGTGCGCTCGGCCACCCTCCGCCACGGCGACCTGCTGGTGATCGGCGACTCGACCTTCCTCGCCGCGCTCGAGAACGAAGCGGAGCCGCTCACCGCCCCTTTCGAAGCGGCGGCCGATCTCGAGGCCCTGCCCGGCACGGAGATCCGCCTGCCGGCCGGCGATCCGTTCGAGCGTCACACCGAGCGGCTGCGTCAACAGTCGGGAGACGGGCAGCGGGCGCTGGCGGCGCTCGCCGCCCTGCTCGACTTGGCCGCCGCCGTGTCGGCCGGAGAGGTACGCGACGCGGCGAGCCTGGGCGCGGCTCTCCTGCCGCGGCTCTTTCCCGCCTTGCCGGCCGAGCGCGCCGCCCTCCTGCCGCTCGAGGGGGGAGCCGATTTCACCGCCGTCTACTGGCGGGCCGGGCTGGGCCGCGAAGCGGCGCCGTTCGCGGTCAGCCGCACGCTCCTCGCGCGCCTCGCCCGCGACCGCGAGGCGGTGGTGTACAACGCCTTGTCCGGCGGCGCGGTGCCGGCCGAGAGCGTCGAGGCGGCCGGGGTGCGCTCGCTGGCGGCGGTACCGCTCGTCGCCTTCGGCCGGCCCGTGGCCGCCCTCTATCTCGACCGTCTGGCTACCGGTCCCGTCTTCTCCGCCGACCATCTGAGCTTCCTCGCCGCCGCCGCGGCGCTCGCCGCCGGCGCCCTGGCCCAGGCTCTCCATGCCGAGCGGCTGGCCGACGAGAACCGGCGCCTGCGGGACGGGCAGCTCGGCCATGGCCTGGTCGGCGAGAGCCCGCCCATGCGGCGGGTGGCGGAGCTCCTGGCGCGTGCCGCGCCGGCCGCTTCGACGGTCCTGGTCCTCGGCGAGAGCGGCACGGGCAAGGAGCTCGCCGCCCGTGCGCTCCACGCCGCGAGCCCGCGCGCCGCGCGGCCTTTCGTGGCGATCAACTGCGCCACGCTTTCGGAGACCCTCCTCGAGAGCGAGCTCTTCGGCCACGAGAAGGGGGCGTTCACCGGCGCGGTGGCGCGCAAGATCGGCAAGCTCGAGGTGGCGGAGGGGGGCACCCTGTTCCTCGACGAGGTGGGCGAGCTCCCCGCCGGCCTCCAGGCGCGGCTCCTGCGCGTGCTCCAGGAGCGCAAGTTCGAGCGCGTCGGCGGCACCCAGCCGATCGCCGCCGACATCCGTCTGGTGGCGGCGACCAACCGCGATCTGGCGCGCGCCATGACCGAAGGGCGTTTCCGCGCCGACCTGTTCTACCGCCTGAACGTGATCACGGTGGAGATGCCGCCGCTGCGCGAACGGCGGGAAGACATCGCCCTCCTCGCCCACCACTTCGCCGCCCTGCACGGCCGCGCGGTGCGCGGCCGCTCGATGGGCATCGCCCCCGGCGCCCTCGCCCTCCTCCTCGCCCACGACTGGCCGGGCAACGTGCGCGAGCTGTCGAACGCCCTCGAGCGGGCGGTGGTGCTCGGCGCGGGCGAAGGCGTCGAAGTGGCCGACCTGCCGGAGAGCGTGCTCGAATCCTCGCCCGCCAAAGCCGCGGGCCCGGACCCTCTCGCCTACCATGAAGCGCTCAACCGCACCAAGCGCCAGCTCATCCACGAAGCGCTCGACGCCTGCGGCGGCAACGTCACCCGCGCCGGCGAGCGGCTGGGCCTCCACCCCAATCACCTCCACCGCCTGATCACCAGCCTGGGAATGCGGGAATAACCGCGAACAACCGCCCAAAGAAAACAGGCCCGGGTAAAAGTACCCGGGCCATAACGAGGGAGTTCCGGCAGGGATGCCCCCTCGCGTTGAAACGTGGCGAAAGAGCCTGCCTCAGAGGGCGGCTCGGCGGCTCAAGGCGATTCGAAAGAATGACAGCAAGAAACGAGCAAATGGATTGTATGCAGATCTCGCCCGCTTACGCTTCCTGAAAATTGCTCAATTCGCCGTTCTCGCGATCTCCTCAGAGCGCAGGTTGAGCCGAAGGGTAGGCCGAGACGGTATTCCGGGTGGAGAAAGAGGGGCGCGGCTGAGCCTGCTGGGCCTGTCCCGCCGCCAGCTTCTCGGCGAGGAGCAGGGGAAGCGCCACCAGCAAGGGCGGATCGAAGACGTTGCGCTGCCGCAGGATGAGGTCGTTGCGGCCCAGGATCTCTCCCCGCTCGACCTTCACCGGCCCGGCCGTGGCCACCGGCTCCTTGGGGCCGGACTCGAGCAGCAGGTCGAGCGGATCGGTCGAATCGGGCCAGCGGACGGCGAGCAGGAAATACCGCCCGTCCCGCGGGACCTGGATCGAGAAGGGACCGGGAGCCGAGGCCACGGTGCAGCCGATCGGCCGCGACTGCGGCACGGCGTGGGAGAAGAGGCCGATGAACGCCGGCCCCGGGCGAACAGTGGGGGTGGGCTCGATGCGGCCGACGAGCTGGGCGCGGGCGGGGCCGGGCGGGGGCAGGCTGAGGAAGAAATGGCGCACCTGCTCGAGATGCTCGGCCCGGAAATCGTTGGCCAGCACCCGCAGCTGGGTCGGCGAGAGACCGACCATCTGAGTGAAACGGCTGGTGAAGTTGCCGACGCTGGCATAGCCCACGTCGAAACAGATCTCGGTCACCGAGCGTTCGGTGGTGAGCAGCAGCCGCTTGGCCCGAGCGAGGCGCAAGGCTCCCAGGAACTGCCCCGGCGGCAGGCCGGTCATACGGTGAAAGACGCGGTTGAAATGGTAGGGGCTCATCCAGGCGAGCTCGGCGAGCGCCTCGAGCGACCAATCCTCGATCATGCGCTCGTGCATGACGGCGATGACCCGCTCGACCGCCTGGGCGTAGCCCACCATGGTGGAGGGACGGCTGGGGACAGAGAAATCGAAGGCGGCTTTCTCGAAATCCATCCTTTTCATCCTGTCTGGCGAAGAGAGAAGGAGCCTCTCAAGTCTCCGTTATCAATTTACACGGAGACGCAGATGCTTTGTAGAGGTGCCCTCTAAAGATTCTGGTGCGCGAGGGCGCCCAAAGCGAGCCGCCCCGGGAATGCCCTACAATCCCCCGTCCATGTTGAAGCCCGGAAACCGCGTCGCACACCGTTTCAACCCCGAGCTCGGCCCCGGAGTGGTGGCCGAGGTCCGGGGCAAGAATGCCGTGGTCGATTTCCCCGACCGCGGCGAGCGCCTGCACTTCGCCCTCGATTCCGACGCTCTCGAGCCTCTCGTCCTCGCGCCGGGCGCCCGGGCGCGGCTCGCGGCCACCGGCGAGACCGTGGTGGTCGAAGCGATGATCGCCGGCGGACGCTGCCGGCTCGCCGACGGCCGTGAGGTGCCGGCCGACGACCTCTGGCCGCTGCCGGTCGAGCTGCCGCTCGAGGAGCGCCTGGCGCGCGGCCGGCTCGACGGCTTCGAGGATCTGGTCAACCGGCTGGACGGCCTGCGCCTCCTGCGCCTGCGCGAAGCCTCCGGGCTGGGCTCGTTCTTAGGCGGCCGGGTGCAGCTCTTCCCGCACCAGCTCTACGCCGCCGAGCGTGCCTGCCTGACCGACCCGGTGCGCTGGCTGCTGGCCGACGAGGTGGGACTGGGCAAGACGGTCGAGGCCTGCCTGATCCTGGCGCGCCTCCTCCACACCCGCCGCGCCGAGCGGGTGCTCGTGGTCGCCCCGGAGACGTTGACGCTCCAGTGGCTCGGCGAGCTGTGGCGCAAATACCACCAGACCTTCGCCCTCCTCGACGACCGGCGTCTGGCCGATCTGGTCAAGGACCACGGCGCGGACGCCAACCCCTTCGACGTCCACCGGCGGGCCGTGCTGGGGCTCGAGACGCTGATCGCCCGGCCCCGGCTGACCGAGCAGGCGGTGGCCGCCGGCATCGATCTCCTGGTGGTCGACGAAGCCCACCACCTGCGCCGCCCGCCCGGCCATCCGGGCAACCCGGCCTGGCGCGCCGTGGCGCCCATCGCCGCCCTCGGCCGGCATGCTCTCCTGCTCTCCGCCACGCCGCTCGAGGACGACGCCCACGGCTTCTTCCGCTTGCTGCAGCTCTTGCGACCCGAGGAATTCCCCGAGGAAGGGGGATTCGAGGCCCGCCTCGCCCGCCGTGAGCCCCTGCCCCCCTGCACCAGCGCGGCCCGCCGCGCCGACATCGGCGGCCTGCCGCCGCGCCAGCCGGCGCCGGTCGAAATCGCCGGCCCCCCGGCCGCGGCCGGCTGGCAGGCCCTCGACCGGTTGGTCGAGCACCTGCGCACCCTGCCGGCCGGCGATGCGCTGGCGCGCCGCAAGAAGGCCGAGCGGGTGGCGCGCGCCCTCTCCTCTCCCGCCGCCCTGGCCGCCGGCCTCGACCGCGCCGAGCGCGAGGACCCGGCCCTCGCCTCGCTCGTCGAAGAGGCGCGGCAGAAGGATCCGCGCGTCGCCTGGCTGGTCGAGCAGGCGGGCCACTGGACCAAGGCGGGCGAAAAGACGCTGGTCTTCGTGGCCCACCGCGAGACGCTGGACGAGCTGAAAAAGGCGATCGAGCTCGCCGCCCGCGGCCGGGTGGGCGTCTTCCACGAGGAGCTTTCCCCCGAGCGGCGCGACATCGAGGTCGCCCAGTTCCGCCTCCCCGACGGCCCGGCCGTGCTCATCGCCACCGAATGCGGCGGCGAGGGGCGCAACTTCCAGTTCTGCCGCCGGCTGGTGCTCTTCGACCTGCCGTGGAATCCGACCGTCGTCGAGCAGCGCATCGGCCGTCTCGACCGCATCGGCCGTACGATCCCCACCGAGATCGTCTACTTCCGCCCCGAGATCCGGCTCGGCCGGGCGGTGGCCGACTTCTACGAGCGCATCGGCATCTTCGAGGAGCCCCTGGGCGGGCTCGAGCGCGAGCTGCGCCACGCCGCGCATGCCCTCGAGCAGGCGGCGGTGGCGGGCCCGGGGGAGGTCTCGCCGGAGGATTTCGCCGCCGTGCTGGCCGAGGCGCGCGAGGCGCAGGATCGGGTGCGCACGGCGGCCTATCACGAGCTGCACCGCGATCCCTACCGCGCCGAGATGGCGCCGGCGATCCTCGCCCGCGTCCCCGCCGACCTCGACGAGGTGACCGAGGACGTGGTGGTGCGCGCCGTGTCGCGCTTCGGCTTCGACGTCGAGGAGCAGCGCGGCGAGGGCACCTTCCGCATCGAGTTCGGCTACGAGGCGTTCCTCGATCACCTCCCGGGCGTGCCGCCGGGAGCCGCCTTCCTCGGCACCTTCGACCGCGAGGCCGGGGTCGACGACGAATCGCTCGACTTCTTCGCCTCCGGCCACCCGCTGGTGGAAGGGGTGCTGACCGAGCTCGAGGAAGGCCCGCGCGGCCGCGTCACCGCCTTCCAGATCGCCGGCGGCGAGGATCTCTTCGCCCTCCTCGCCCTCTACAAGCGGGGAGCCGAGATCGAGGCGGTGGTGGTCGACAGCGCCGGCCGTCCGCGCCCCGACTGGGCGGAGAAGCTCGTCGCCGCTCCCATCGTCCCCGAGCCGGTGGAGATCAAGAAATGGACGGCGCAGGCGGGGTGGGAAAAAACCATCCGCCGCCTCGCCGGTTTTCTTCCGCCGGACGAAACGCCCCAGGCGCTCGCGGCCTTCCGCGTGCGCAAGGCCGCGCCGCGGGCGTAGCCGCTCCTACCCCCGCCGCCCGAAGCGGCGCTCGAGGTCCGAATCGGTCATCTGCAGCACGATCGGCCGGCCGTGGGGGCAGGCGTAGGGCTGCTCGGCCTGGAAGAGCTCGGCGACCAGGGCCTCCATTTCGGGAGCGGAGAGCGGGTGGTGCATCTTGACCGCCGCCTTGCAGGCCGAGGAGGCGGCGAGCGCCTCGAGCAGGCGCAAGCGGAGCGCCTCGACCGTCCCCTCGCCGTCTTCGGAGGCGAGGCTCGCGAGCAGCGCCTCGGCCTCGTCGGCCGACACCGGAGCGGGGACGGCGGTGAGCGCCAGGGTGTTGCCGGAGAGCGGCGCGACGGCAAATCCGCACTCTTCGAGCGCCGGCGCGAGCTCGGTCAACCGCAGCCGCTCGGTGGGCCCGAGATCGAGCAGCACCGGGGTGAGCAGGTGCTGCACCGGCGGCGCCTCCGCGGTCATGGCGCGGCGGAAACGCTCGTAGAGGAGGCGCTCGTGCGCCACGTGCTGATCGATCAGATAGAGCCCGTCCGGCCCTTCGAGCAGAATGAGCGTGCCCTTGTACTGGCCGAGCAGACGGAAAGGGCGGGCCTCGCCCCGGCGGCCGGAAAGCGGCACGATCGGCCGCTCGATCGGCGTGTACGAGGGGGTGGCGATCCACCCCCCCGGCGAGCCGCCCCAGGGCGGTGGCGCGGGCTCGGCGACGCCGGAGAAACCGGACCGGCTCTGCACCCAGCTCGGGGCCTCGCCGGCCTCGGAGCGGTCGCTCTTCCCCTCCATGCCGGGCGGAGCGGATGAAGGCGACGGCTGAGGCGGCGGAAAAGTCCGCTCCCCCAACCCCTGCCAGGCGAGCGGCGCCATCCGTTCGAGATGCGGCTGCCTGAGCGGTGCCGGCTCCTCGCCGCGTGCGGCGACCAGCCCGGCGCGCAGGGCGTCCGAGAGGCGCTCGAGGAAGGAGAGGTCGCGGAAACGCACCTCCGCCTTCTGGGGATGGACGTTGACGTCCACGTCCTCGGGAGGCAGGTCGAGGAAGAGAAAGAGCGCCGGGTAGTCCTCGCTGTGCCACTCCTCGCGCACGGCGCGGTAGAAGGTGGCATGGATCGAACGGTCGCGCAGCAGCCGCCGGTTGACGAAGACGAACGTGCGGCGGGTGCGCGAGGTATTCGGCGCCCCCAGGAAACCGGTGATGTGCTCCCCCGGCCGGAGACCGTCGCCGGGCACGGGCGGGATTTCGGCCAGATGGGAGGCGAACTCGGCGCCGAAGATCTGGCCGATGCGCTCGCGCGGCCCGCCGCTCGCCGCGAGACCGGTCCCTGCAGTCAGCGCATCGAGGAGGTGCCGCCCCTCGTGGAGCACGGAAAAGCGCACGTCCGGCCGCGCCAGCGCATAGCCCTGCACCACCTCGAGACACCGGCGCAGCTCGGTGGCGGGCTCCTTCAGGAACTTGCGCCGCGCGGGCACGTTGTAGAAGAGCGAGCGGACCTCGATGGCCGTGCCGCGCGGCCGCGAGATGGGCTCGGCGAACATCACCCTCCCCCCTTCGATGCGCACGCGGTGCCCTTCCCCCGGCGCCTCGGCGGTCGCGAGCTCCACCTTGGCCACGGCGGCGATCGAGGCCAGGGCCTCGCCGCGGAAACCGAGCGTTCCCACCTTTTCGAGATCCTCGAAGGAGGCGATCTTGCTCGTCGCGTGGCGGTCGAAGGCGAGCAGCGAGTCGTCCCGCCCCATGCCGTGGCCGTCGTCGGTGATCAGGAGGCGCGACTTCCCCCCGGACTCGAGCTCGACGACGATCTCGCGCGCCCCGGCATCCAGAGAGTTCTCGAGCAGCTCCTTGACCACCGAAGAAGGGCGTTGCACGACCTCCCCGGCGGCGATCTGGCTCACCAGGAGATCGGAGAGGTGATGGATTTTCGGCATGGAGCTTATTGTACACGCGCGAGAAGTCGCGCCTTGAAGCAACGCCGTTACGGCTCGCCCCACCCGCCGCCCCCCGGCGTCTCGAGGATCAGCCGGTCTCCCGGGCCGACCTCGCGCGCCTCGATGCCGGCGAGATCCTCCACCTCGCCGGCGGCGCGCACCAGCCGCTGCCGGCCGGTTTCGCCCGGCCGCCCGCCCTCGACGCCGTAGGGGGCCTCGACCCGGTGCTGGGTGAGGAGCGACAGCGACATCGGCGCCAGGAACTCGATCTCCCGTACCGCGCCGTCGCCGCCGGAGAACCGCCCCGCCCCGCCCGAGCCGCGGCGGATGGCGAAACGATGGAGGCGGACGGGATAGCGGTGCTCGAGGATCTCCGGGTCGGTGATGCGAGTGTTGGTCATGTGGGTGTGGACGGCCGCGGCGCCGGCGAAGCCGGGCCCCGCGCCGGCGCCGCCGCAGATCGTCTCGTAATAGCCGAAACGTTCGTTGCCGAAGAGGAAATTGTTCATCGTCCCCTGCGAGCAGGCGGCGAGACCGAGCGCCTTCAAGAGCAGATCGACCAGGCGCTGGCTGGTCTCGACGTTGCCTCCCACCACGGCGGGCGCCGCGCGGGGATCGCTGGGAAACGGCGGGTTCAGGATCCCCTCGGGCGTTCGGATCTCGACCGGCCGCAAGAGCCCCTCGTTGAGCGGCAGCGGCTCGCCGAGCAGGAGGCGCAGGGTATAGAGGATGGCGCTCTGCACCACGGCCGGCGGCGCGTTCAAGTTGCCGGGGTGGACGCCGGCGGAGCCCGCGAAGTCGAAGACCGCGGCTTTTTCCTCTCCCGGCCGGAGGGCGATGCGGACGGCGAGAGGCGAGCCGTCGTCGAGCCGCTCCCCGGCCACCAGATCGCGGTGGCCGAAACGGGAGAGCGCCCGGCGCAGGCGCTCGCCGGCGCGCGCCGTCATGGCGGTCATGAAGCGGGCGACCGTCCCTCCGCCGTGCTCGCGGGCGAGCCCTTGGAGCACCTGGGCCCCGCAGTGGTTGGCCGCCACCGCGGCGCGCAGGTCGGCCAGATTCTCGGCCAAGGCGCGCGTAGGGTACGGGCCGCCGAGCAGACGCTCGGAGATCTCCTGCCAGCGCGCCTCTCCCTGCCGGAAGAGGAGGAAAGGCGGCAGCACCACGCCTTCCTCGGCGAGATTGCGCGCGAACGGCGGCATCGAGCCCGGGCGGATCCCGCCGATCTCGGCGTGGTGGGCGCGGCTCGCGACATATCCCAGGAGCCGCGGCCCCCCGTCGGCGGGCGGATCGCCGAAGACCGGCGTGACCACCGTCACGTCCGGCAGGTGCGAGCCGCCGAAAGCCGGGTGGTTGGTCACCGCCACGTCGCCGGGTGCCAACGGCAGCGCCGCGGCCAGCCGGCGCACGCAGAGCCCGAGAGCCCCCAGGTGGACGGGGATGTGCGGCGCGTTGACCACCAGCTCCCCGGCGGCGTCGAGCAGGCCGCAGGAGAAATCGAGCCGTTCCTTGACGTTGGTCGAGACGGCGGTGCGCGCCAGCCGCTCCCCCATCTGCCGGGCGAGGGCCGCGAAGCGGTGCGTCCAGAGCTCGAGCTCGACGGCCTCCGGACGCCCCGCGGGGCGCGCGCCGGTCACAGCCGCAGCCGCCCGTCGATCAGCCGGGAAAGCTCCCTTTCGCGCGGCCAGCGGGTCAGCATGGCGAGGAAGCAGAGCAGACCGAAGACCGCGCCGTAGCGAGGCGAGCCGGTGACAAGCGACAGGACGAGCCCCAAAAGGGCGGCCCCCTCGAGCACCGCCAGGCTGGCGACCGAGGCGCGGCGATAGGCGCCGGTGAGCACGGCAGGGGCACGGTCCGGGTGGAAACGCGACACCGCCACCCCCTCCTTCAGGATGCGCGAACGCAGCCGCGACGAGAGCAGAATGAGGATGAGCGCCACCCCGAGGAGCGGCCAGGTCACGGTGTCGGCGATCGCACCCTGGAGACGAAGGCCGGCGGGCAAGGCGAAGTGGCAAAAGGCGGCGAGGAGAAGGAGGCTCGCCGCCAACCCCGAGGCCACGGCCTGTTGCCGCCGCAGGAGCCCCTTGACCTCGAAAGGCTTGGGGCCCTCGGCTTCTTCGATCTCCTCGATTTCGTCGATCTCGTCGATCTTTTCGACTTCGTCGTTCGTCGTCACGAATCCGCCCTCCGGTCGCCGTCGGCGAAGGCCTCGAACGCGGTGCGCCGCGGCCAGCGGGCGAGCATCACGTAGAAGCTTGCGGCGCAGATGACGAAACCGTAGAACGAAGACTTGCCGAGCCAGGCCGAGGCCAGGCCGAGCACCGCCGCGCCGTCGGCGAAGCCGAAGCAGAGAATCGTGGCGCGAAAGAAAGCCTGCGCCAGCTCCGCCGGCCGCGGAGCCTCGCCCGCATCCTCCTTCGCCTCGACGAACGAACGCAGCACACGGGACCGCGCCGCCCCGGAGATGAAGAGCAGCAGCAGGGCCGCGAGCGCCAGGAAGAAAGGCCCCGTCGCCGGCGCCTCGGTCCACGGCTTCCCCGCCTGCTGCTCGACCAGCAGATAGATGAGCAGCGCGCAGAGCAGGACGCTGCCGGCGAGCGACATACAGATCAGGGCGGCCCGGCGCAGGATTTCTTCGACCGCGGTCTCGTCGGCTTTCATGGCGCCCCCTTCTCTATCACCAGCCCCCCGGCGCCGTCCACCCGGCTTGCAAGCTTGGCGTGACTCCACTGAGCTATGATGAGGTGTGCCATGAGCGAACCAGCCGAGATCTTCAAGGCCCAGCAGGGGGACCGACTCCTCAAAGTGACCTTCAAAGATCCCATATTCTCTCTATTCGCCGATTTTCCTGCTCTTTGCCAGGAAGTATATCCGCGGCTTCAGGCGTTTGGCCTGCGTTTAGGCGGCATGAGACTCGAGTCTACCGGAGGAGATCTAGGAGAGGTCCATCTGCGGTGCGAAATTCCGGGTTCCGTCACGGTCAGGCTCTGGATCGACAGATTTGAGACATGGTCTGACCTCTTACAGCTTCCTCGCATAAGACATGCCGAGCTGGTGGATCACCTTCTGGAAGGCCTCGTCTCTCATCAACCTTCTCTTCAGAGCTTCGAGGCCGATCTTCAGATCCACGGATCCCTTAGGTCGAAGACACCCCATGAGTTCCTCAAAACTTGGGGCGGGCTGGTACCCGAGAATCTAGGACCTCATCTGGGATCTGGTGTCGTTTTCTACTTTGGCCCCCACGGAAATCGAGCTGTATCGTCCGTGACTCTGGATAACTCCGCTCGGATACAAGGAGGCCTCTTCATCCGGACGAGAACCGTCGGAGATGCCTCGACTCTGCGTGGCCACGAATTAGGAGAAGTCGCCGACTCTTTTTTTGCAGACGTCATGCGCGAGGTGGGGTTTACGACAGAGGAGACGAGGTCATGAGTCTGCCCGCTATCGACCTCTACCTAAACCTGGGAAACTTCCAGGGGGTGAACGAGCCTGAGCGGCAGCAGAAACCAGTGAGGCTGGCCTCTGACCTTACTCGGACTGGCAATGTCATTCCTTTCGATTCTCGGGGAGCCCAGAGTGGAAATTCGACCATGGGGCGTGGCCTCCCCTATGCCGCCTCAGTTAGAATCCTCTTGCAGCGTGGAGCCATCAAGAGTGCCCGCGAGCTTCTGAAGCTCGCCTTGCACGAGATTCCCGACGATCCGGAGCTGCTGCGTCTCGATAAGGTTCTTGCTCCTCCCAAAGCAAAGAAGATTCCGGCCTTGGACCATGATCGCAACCCGGAATTCAGCTGGCTCAAAGAAGCGAGCGTCCATCATCGAGGTCGTTGGGTGGCTCTGGACGGGGAGACTCTGCTGGCCGAAGCCTTCACGCTCAAAGAGCTCCTCGACCGGCTCAAGGTCATCGCCCCGGCTCGTGCCCCTTTAATTCACCGTGTCGCGTGAGGTCAGGCCCATGCTTAAGCTTGCCGGGGAGGATTTCTCCTGCGGGTGTGCGCGGTTTTTCGATTACGATCCGGAAAACCGAGAGCTCACCGCAAAGATCTTCGTCAAGGTTCGCCTTGAGCAGCTACCGTTTACTTTGCTGGCTCAATTGGACACGGGAGCAGCTTGGTCCGTGGTCGATCCGGAAACGGCAGAAGCGTTGGATCTTGTAGAGCGCCCAGGTGAGCCCGCCACTTTGGAGACTAGGTTCGGTCGCCGCCAAGGCAAGCTGGTCCCGGTCACTTGCTCGTTCCTGGCCGATGAGGGAAGGGGTGATGCGCTCGAAACAGAAGCTACTTTTTTCGTCGCCGACGATTGGCCACCGGGCCGTTGTTTTCTGGGGTATAGCGGCCTCCTCGAACGAATCCGCTTCGCCATAGACGCCCAAGAAAACCTCTTCTATTTCGGTCCAGCCGACGAATCCAATTCCTGATTTTTTTCTATCACCAGCCCCCCGGCGCCGTCCACCCGGCCGTTCCAGCCGCTCTCGATCACGGCGGCGGTATGGCTCTCGAAGACCAGGGCGGGGCCGGCGAAGCGGGCCCCCGGGGGCAGGGCATCGCGGCGGAAGAAGGGCACCTCGGAGAGGAGCCCGCCGAGCCAGGCGCGGCGGTGGCCGGCGGGCTCGGCCGCGAGCGGCGGGAACTCGGCGAGGATCTCCTCCTCGTCGCGTTGCGCGGGGCGGCTCGAGGCCACGGCACGCAGCGATTCGAGCTCGAGCGGCCGGCCCTCGGGAACGTAGCCGTAGATCTCGCCGTAGGCGGCGAGGAACGCCGCTTCGGGATCGCCGCCCCCGGCGGCGAGATCGACGGTCAGCGCCGTCTCCTGGCCCAGGAAACGGAGCGACAGGAGCCGCCGGCGCACCCGCACCTCCGCCGGCTCGACGCCGAGGGCGGCCACCGCCGCGGCCGCCTCGTCCTCGAGCTCGGCGAGCCAGCCGGGCCAGCGGTCGGCCACCTCGGCGAGCGGCTGGAGCACCTGCCGTTCGCGGAAACGCTCGAGCACCGCCGCCCCCAGCCCCAGCGCCGAGAGCAGGCCGGCGTCGGCGGGCACCAGGATGCTCCGGATGCCCAGGAGATCGGCCACGGCGCAGGCGTGCTGCGCGCCGGCGCCGCCGAAGGCGACCAGGGCATACGCCGACGGGTCGTAGCCGCGGCGCAGCGAGATGCCGCGGATGGCCTCGGCCATCTTTTCGTTGGCGAGATCGAGCAGGCCGCCGAGGAAGGCCTCGCGCGACGCCTCTCCGGTACCGCCCGGTAGAGCGGCCAGGAGCGCCGCGAAAGCCGCCTCGGCCGCCTCTTGGGAGAGCGGAATCTCGAAACCCTCGGGGTCGAGCCGGCCGAGCAGGAGGTTGACGTCCGAGAGGGTGAGCGGCCCGCCGGCGCCGTAGCACGCGGGGCCGGGGCTCGCGCCGGCGCTCTCCGGCCCCACGGCGAGCCCGAGCGGGCCGTACGAGCAGATCGAGCCGCCCCCCGCCGCCACGCTCTCGATCGCCAAGGCCGGGGCGACCAGCCGCGCGTCTCCCACCCGATGCTCGAACTGGTACTCGAAATCGCCGTCGAAGCGCGACACGTCGGTGCTCGTCCCCCCCATGTCGAAGGCGATGAGACGCGCGAAGCCGGAGCGCCGCCCCGCCCGCGCCGCGCCCACCACGCCGCCGGCCGGCCCGGAGAGGAGGGCGTCCTTGGCCTGGAAGACCGGCCTCTCGACCAGCCCGCCGGCGCTCGTCATCACGGCCAGGGAGCTATCGCCGGAAAGCGCCGCCTCGACCCCGTTGAGATAGCGCGCCAGGATCGGTCCCAGCGTGGCGTCGACCACCGCCGTCTCGGCCCGCGGCACGATCTTGACGAGCGGTGCCAAGCGGGCCGACAGGGCGACGTAGGGGAACCCCCAGGCGCGCAGGGCATCCCCCAACTCCTCCTCGTGCGCGGGGTTGCGGTAGCTGTGGAGGAACGCCACGGCCGCGGCCTCGAAGCCCTCTGCGAGGAGCGCCCGGGCCGTCTCCTCGACCGCCGCGAGGTCGAGCGGCTCGAGCACCGCGCCGTCGGCGGCCAGGCGCTCCCCCACCTCGACCACCCGCTCGTAGAGCGGCGCCGGCTTCTCGATGGCGAGCGCGAAGAGGTCGGGGCGCTGCTGGTCGCCGATCGCCAAGAGGTCGCCGAAGCCGCGGGTGATGAAGAGTGCCGTCCGCGCCCCTTTGCGCTCGAGGAGGGCGTTGGTGCCGCGCGTGGTGGCGAGGCGCAGCTCGAGCGGCGGCAGGGGCGCCGCGAGCGGCGTGCCGGTGGCGAGGCGGGCGGCGAGCACCGGCGCCTCCTCGGGCGAGGTGAGCTCGACGAGACGGCCCGCGGTTTCCTCGGGGAGGGGCCGGTCGAGCGTCAGCGAGCGTCCACCGGCCGAGCTCCCCGCGACGTGCCACGTTCCGGTCTCGGGCGAGGCGGGAAAGCGCAGGGCGAAGTCGGCGAAGAACTCGTCCGGCAGCGCGGGCAGAGTGGCTTCGAGACTCAGCGCGCGGCCGGAGCCGGCACCGGCCCGGCCGCGCAGCGACGAGCTCGACAGCACCTTGACCCGGCCGAGGCGGCCGTCGGGAGCGACCGCCAGGCAGTCGGTGAAGGTGCCCCCCGTATCGGCCCAAATCCGCCAGGGCGACGCCGCCCCGCCCTCCCGTTCATCCATGCATGGCCCTCTCGCCCCGGCGGCGCCTCAGACCCCGAGCTGCGATGCCAGGGAGCGCACGCGCGGGTTCTCCTGGTCGATGGCGATGGCCTTCTTGAGCCATCCCATGGCCTCCGACTCGTCGCCCGAGGCGAGCGCCAGCTGCCCCATGGCGGCGAACGACTCGGCTCCCCGGCTCTCGAGATGCAGGGCGCGCTTGTAGAAGCGCCGCGCCTCCTCGTAGCGCCGGTTGCCCATGCTCAGATCGCCCAGGGCGAGGTAATTGTAGGGATTGCGGCCCTTCAGGCGGGCGGTGAGTGCCAGAAGGGTCGCCGCCTCGTCCCTCTGTCCCTGCAGATTCAACAGGGTGGCGAGGTTCTGGTAGGCGGAGACGGCGCTGGCGTCGATCTCGAGCGCCCGGCGGTAGGCCGCCTCGGCGGCCTTGACGTCGCCGCTGCGCCGCTCGGCCACTCCCAGGTTGATCCACGGGCGCGGGTGCTCGGGATCGAGGGAAACCGCGATGCGCAGGTACTCGAGCGCCTGCTTCGTCTGGCCGGCGCGCAGCATCTCGGCCCCCCGGTTCGAATAGTGGAGGGCGATGGCGGTGCGGTCGGAGATCGAGCGCACGGGGCGGAACTGCTTCTCGGGGTTGGGCGAGAAGTCGAAGATCTTGAGCTCCTTGCCGGAGCCGAAGCCGGCGCTGATGTGCCCCGAGACCACGATCAGATCCCCCACCTTCTGGAACTCTTCCACCTCCTCGACATCGAGGTAGAAGACCGGTGCCCCGACCTCGCGCGCCAGCCCCACGAAGAGGCTGGTGAAGGCGAGGCAGTTGCCGCGCCGGGAGGCGAACACCTCGCGCGCCGTGCCGGTGGCCTGGGCGTCGTATTCGAGCTTGAAGTCGTCGGGGTTGAAGAGGCTGCCGATCAGGAGATCGAGACGGCGCTGGTAGGGAGCGTTGGTGGGCACCCGCTGGCGGACCCAGGCGCGCATCTCGTCGGAGATGTCGTACGGCACGACGATCTCCGAGCCGTATTTTTCCTGCTGCTGCTTCTTCAAGCTCTCGAGCGCGGGGCCCTGCAGCACCAGGCTGTGCGAGCCGCTGCAGCCCGGCAGGGCGGCGGCGGCCAGGGCGAGGAGGAGCACCGGGAGCGGGCGGTGGAGCGAGAAACGGACGGGCGCGTTCTGCATGGCTCTTCCCTCGGGAGCCTGCCGACTTCAGGTCGGCCGGACGGCCGGCCGGCGGACCAGGAACCGCCTGCCGGCAAAGAACAGTAAGCTGGCGATGAGCAGCACGGCGAGCACCGGCAGGACCACCGCCAGCACCGAGAGCACCGCCGAGCCGCCGGCCTCGACCGTCGCCACCAGCGGGTTGCCGAGACCGCCGGTGGTCCAGGTCGAAACCTGGCGCGTCACCGCCGTCATCCCCTGGAAGACCGCCGCCGCGCCACCTCCGGCGAGGACGGCGAGCGTCCAGCGCAGGAAGGGATCGGCCCCGGCGAAGGTCGAGGCGGTCAGCAGGATGCCGGCGACCACCGCCGTGGGCGTGGCCGCGGCATCGAGCAGATTGTCGACCCAGGGGATGTAATAGCCGGCGATCTCGAGGACCGTCGCGGCCGCGAAGGCGTAGAGGGCAGGATCGGAAGCGAGCCAGTCGAAGCCGTCGGCGAGCGCCAGGTGGCCGCTCCTGGCCGCCAGGTTGGCGACCAGCATCGGTACGAAGACGCGGAATCCGCACGCCGCGGAGAGTCCCAATCCGATCAGGATGCTCAGCAGGATTTCCATGGCTCGGCTCCTCCTGGTCTATGACGGCGCCCCAGGGAGGGCGGCTGCACCGGCGTTCGCCCCATGGTACAGCAACCCCGGCCCGTGGGGGCCTCCTCCAGATACGCAACGGAAAGGAGGAGGTTCTGACCCTGCCGGAGAGAAGAACGATCCATAACCCTTGGACGGGAGGGGTGTGGATTTGGTTCCCGCGAGCCCTCACCCCCTCGAGACCCGCCCCCCACCCCGGCTGGCACGGAGGCCAGCCGCTACGGAAGATGTCTGACTTCGGGCCTTCTCTTCCGTAGCGGCCGACCTCCGTGTCGGCCGGGGAGGGAGGACGGCGCCCTACCCCCAGGCCGGCTCGCCGCCGTCGTACGGCGCCCAGGCGAGGCAGAGGAAGCGCACCTCGACGTCGGCCTTCTTGGGCTTGACCGCCACCGTCTCGAGCGGCGCCGCCGCGGCGTCGAAGCGGTCGGCGAGCTCGGCCACCTTGCCCTCGAGCTCGGCATTGAGCGCCGCGATCTCGGCGTTCACGCTCTCGAGGCTCTCCTCGGCCCGCGTCACGTCGCCGCTCTCCTTGCTCGCCCGGCCGACGCCGCTCACCACCCGGCTCGCCTTGTTGATCGTCGAGGAGGAGAGCAGCTTGCCGCGGCCGAAGAGCACGCCGAGCACCGCCCCGCCGAACGAGGTCGCCGCCTTCCATTTCTGCTGGCTCGCCTGCTCCTCCTGGCGCGCCACGGCGTCCTTGGCGCGCGCCAGCCGCTCCTGGAGGCGTGTGGCGCGGGTGCGGTACTTCTCGCGCAAGGCGGCGGTCTCGGCGTCGCGCCGCTCGCGCGCCAGATCCCCCAGGCGGATGCGGAAATCGCGCTCCGACTCCCCCGGCCTGGCCACGGCGCCGAAGTCGGCGCTCTTGGCGATCTCGAGCCGCCGGGTGCGGAAGAGCGCCTCGGCCAGATCCTTCTCCCAGGCGCCGTAGCTCCGCGCCTTGACCGCGCTCTCGGGAAGCGGGGCGAAGGCGGCGCCCGCCGCCCCCTCCCGCTCGAGCTCCTCCTGCGCCACGCCGGCGGGCTCGGCGGCGTACCAATCGACGCCGTCGTCGCCGATGCGGGCGAGGAGAGAGATGGTCTCCGCCTGCTCGATCCCCAGCTTGGCGTCGGCGTAGTGCACCACCGCCGTGGCGAAGAGCCGCGGCTCGTAGGTCGTACCTTGGGGCCGCCGGCGCAGCGGCAGGAAGCGCTGCGTCACCTCGGGCGGCAGGATGGGGGCGGCGGTCGCGGCCGAAGTCGCCGGCGTGCCCGCGGGGGCGGCGGCGAAGCCCGAGGCCGGGGCCTGCGGCGCCGCCCCGGCTGCTCCAGATGCCCCGGACGCCGCCTTGCGCCCGGCCGTCAGCCGCTGGATCTCCGGCCGCGTCAACGGCCCGCGCAGATAGGAGAGCGCCCAGCGGCTCTCGAACACCACCGGCTCCTCCTCGTGCACGTCGTGGAGCAGGAAGTTGCGCTTGGCAAGGCCGGCCAAGATCTTCTCGACCTCCTCGCGCGGCAGGCTGCCGGCCGAGCCGGAGATCCCCTCGATCAGACGGGCACGGTCCTGCTCGGTCTGCAGGCGCCCCAAAAACCAGCTGCCGACGTTGGCGAGCCCCTTGTAGTCGAGGTCCACCGGGTTCTGGGTGGCGAGCACCACCCCCAGGCCGAAGGCGCGCGCCTGTTTCAGGAGCGTCAGGAGCGGCCGCTTCGAAGGCGGCGCCGCCACCGGCGGCATGTAGCCCACCACCTCGTCCATGCAGAGGAGCGCGCGCAGGCTCGAGGTGCCCGGCTGGCTGCGCATCCACCCCAGCACCTGGTTCAAGAGCAGGGCGACGAAGAACATGCGCTCCTGGTCCCCGAGGTGGGCGATCGAGAAGATGGCGATGCGCGGCTTGCCGGTTTCGGTGTAGAGGAGCTGGCCGATGTCGAGCGGCGTGCCCTCGCGGAAGGGGGCGAAGCTCGGCGAGGCGAGCAGATTGTTGACCGCCATGGCGAGCTCGAAGCGCTCCTTGGCGGGGTAGAACGATTCGATGTCCATCACCCCGACGCGCGTCACCGGCGGCTTCTGGATCTGCCCGATCAGATCCGGCAGATCGAGCGGCCGGCCGGCCCGCCAGGCGGTCTCGAAGAGCGTCGAGAGGAGGATGGTCTCGCGCCCCTTGACCGGATCGGCCTCGATCCCCAGAAGCGAGAGGAGGCTCGACACCACGGTGACGATGCGCTCGCGGAAGAGGTCGCCGTCGGCCGCCGTCTCGGGCGGCGGCGGGGCGAACGAAGCCAGCACCGAGACCGGCAGCCCGGCCTCGCTCCCCGGCGTGTAGAGGGCGAGATCCACGGCCTCGCGCAGGCGGCCGATGCGCTCGCCCGACTGATCCCACGCGGCGAGCCCCTTCTGCCATTTCGCGGCCTCCTGGGCGGCGAAGTCCTCGGGGGAGACGCCGGCGCGCGCCGCGGCGTCGCGGTCGATCCAGGGGGCGAAATCGGCGGCCGCGAGTTCGGGGAAGGTGAGGAGGAGGTTCGCGAGGTCCCCCTTGGGATCGACCACCAGCGCCGGGATGCGGTCGATCGCCGCCTCCTCGAGCATGGAGATGAGGAGGCCGGTCTTGCCGCTCCCCGTCATGCCGACCACCACGCCGTGCGTCAGGAGATCGCGCGAATCGTAGAGCAGCGGCTCGGGCAGGGTCTCCCCCCGCGCGAGATCCCGCGGCCGCCCCAGGTAGAACACGCCCAGCTTCTCGTAGACCGATGCGTCGCTCACGTTTCGTCGCCTCCTCTGAGAATCGGGGAGAGCATATGACAAGGCGGCCCTCACCCCCGCTTGCCCCCCCGCCCGATTAGCGATAGAAACCCTGCCATGCCTTTTCCCGAGACCCGCCTCCGCCGCTTACGGCGTACCTCCACCCTCCGCCGGCTGGTGCGCGAGACCCGCCTCTCGGCCGACGACCTCGTCCTCCCTCTCTTCGTCTGTCCCGGCGAAGGGGTGGCCAATCCCGTGGGCTCGATGCCCGGGGTCTTCCAGCATTCGGTCGACCGCCTGGTCGAGAGCGCCGGCGAGGCGCTGGAGGTGGGCGTCCGCGCCGTCCTCCTGTTCGGCGTGCCGGAACGGGCGGCCAAGGATGCCGTGGGCAGCGCCTCCTGGCAGGAGGAGGGGCTGGTGCAGCGCGCCGTACGGGCGCTCACGGCCGCCTATCCCGAGCTGGTCAAGATCGTCGACGTCTGTTTCTGCGAGTACACCGACCACGGCCACTGCGGCGTGCTCCGCGGGCACGAGGTGGACAACGACGCCACGCTCGAGAATCTGGCCCGCCAATCGGTGTCGCTCGCCGCCGCCGGGGCCGACGTCATCGCCCCGTCCGACATGATGGACGGCCGCGTCGGCACCATCCGCCGCGCCCTCGACGGCGCGGGCTTCGCCGAGACTCCCATCCTCTCCTACGCCGTCAAGTTCGCGAGCGCCTTCTACGGCCCGTTCCGCGACGCCGCCGACTCGGCGCCCGCCTTCGGCGACCGCCGCGCCTATCAAATGGACGCCGCCAACGCCCGCGAGGCGATGCGCGAGGCGGCGGAGGACGTCGCCGAGGGGGCGGACCTCTTGATGGTCAAGCCCGCCCTCCCCTATCTCGACATCCTCGCCCGGCTGCGGGAGCGCTTCGACTTGCCGCTCGCCGCCTACCACGTGAGCGGCGAGTTCGCCATGTTGAAGGCCGCCGCCGAGAAGGGGTGGCTCGATTACGACCGCGCGCTCATGGAGTCGCTCACCGCCATCCGCCGCGCCGGTGCCGACCTGATCCTCACCTACGGCGCCCGGGATGCCGCCCGCCTCCTGGCCGCCGGCTGGAGCGAATGATGAAACACGACGAAGCGGCCCGCACGGTCTCCGTCCTGGGCACCGGCCTCATGGGCGCCCCCATGGCCCACCGCCTGCTCGACCGCGGCTTCGCGGTCACCGTCTGGAACCGCACGGAAGAGAAGCTCGCGCCGCTCGCCGAGCGCGGCGCCGTGGCCGCCCCTTCGCCGCGCGCGGCCCTCGCCGCCTCCGAGGTCTCCCTCCTCCTGCTGCGCGACGGGCCGGTGACCCGCACCCTGCTCCTCGAGGGCGAGGGCCTCCCCGACCTCGCCGGCAAGACGGTGATCCAGATGGGCACGCTCGCCCCCGCCGAGACCCAGGAGCTCGCCGAGGCGGTGCAGGAAGCGGGCGGCGACTATTTGGAAGCGCCCGTTCTCGGCAGCACTCCCCAGGCGCGCGAGGGGAAGCTGATCGTCTTCGCCGGCGGCGAGGACGCGGTGTACGAGCGGTGCCGGGCGCTCCTCGCCCACCTGGGGCCGGAGCCGGTGCGGGTGGGGCGGCTCGGCAGCGCCGCCGCGGTCAAGCTGGCGCTCAACCAGATCATCGCCTCCCACATCACCGCGATCTCCCTCGCCCTGGGCCTCGTGCGCGGCAGCGGCGTGGCCGCCGAGACCTTCATGGACATCCTGAGAAAGAGCGCCCTCTACGCCGGCTCCTTCGACGGCAAGCTCCCCCGCCTCCTCGACCGCGACTTCGGCAATCCCAACTTCCCCACCGAAATGCTGCTCAAGGACGTCGATCTCGCCCTCTCCGAGTCGCGCGATCTCGAACTCGGCACCGGCGCCCTCGAAGGAATCCGTACGGTCATCGAGAACGCCATCGCCTCCGGCTTCGGACGCGACGACTACTCGGCGGTCTACGCGGTGATCGACCCGGTACGGTAAACGGCCGGAGCGGGGCGGCTCGCCGAGGCGGGCTCCACCCCGAGCTTCCGACCGGTCCGTCTTCGTCTCCGTCGCCGATCCCAGATCTTCATCGCGGGAGGCCCCCGGCTCCGAGCCCAACCTCTTCGGCTCGAGAAGGAAGCCTTCGAGAACGGCGCAGGAGACCGCCCGTTCCAGGCGGCAAACGAGCGCATCCCACCGGGACGCCTCGCTCTCGGCGCGGAACCTCTGGCGCTCCTCGCGGGGGGTGTTTCCGTCGCCAGGAGCAGCCTTTCGAAGCGCGCGGGACGTCTCCCGTGTCGAAAGGGAAGGGTTTCGTGTGGCCCGAGACGTCTCCCGCGTCGAACGGGAAGGGTTTCGTGTGGCGAGGGACGTTACCCGCGTCACAGGGGAAGCATCCCGCGTGTCTCGGGACGTTGCCCGCGCCTGAGGGGAAGCCTCCCCCGAGTCTCGGGATGTCCTCCGCATCCGAGGGGAGGCATCCCGCGAGGCTCGGGGCGTTGCCCGCGTCGTCGGGGAGGCAACCACTTTCCAGCACAGTGGGATCCGAAGCTTGGAATTCACGTGACTTGAAGTCGCGGC
>JADMIO011306038.1_pt1 | contig 39297 bp, 27 predicted proteins | sample 8958161 | NCBI WGS metagenome assembly JADMIO01 (sample SAMN16585339, study PRJNA669376) | soil metagenome | isolation source: Crop rotation soil | place: USA: Cullars Rotation, Alabama | collected 2011 | reverse complement strand
CGCGACTTCAAGTCACGTGAATTCCAAGCTTCGGATCCCACTGTGCTGGAAAGTGTCGTGCGTATCAATAAATAATTGTTCCCCGGTCTCGGCATCCTCGATAACCACCATTCCAATATCAGGAATATCCACTTCGCGGGGGTCCCACAGGCGGACCGACAGGACTTCGTGCTTTTGCGTCAACAGCCGCAGCGGCACTTCCCAACCCGGCTCGCTGATAAAGTCGGACACTATGAATACGAGTGAGCGCCGCCGGATGTAATTATTGGCGGCGGCGAGCAGCGTGCCCAAGCTCGTGAAGGGGGCGCGCCGCAGTTTCGGCTCATTTTGCAGGTCGTTGATGAGACGCAAGACCTGGAGTTTGCCGCCTGCCGCGGGAATCACTTTGTCTACGTGCGAGCCATAAAAGATGGCGCCCACGCGGTTCCCGTGCCGGGTCAAGATGCGGGACATGACGCCCACAAATTCGATCAAGTAATCGCGTTTTAGCGCGTTCACCGTGCCGAAATCTACGGATGGGGACAAGTCGAGCAGGAACCAGGCGCTAATCTCACGGTCTTCGTGATACTGGCGCACGTACGGCGTCCCCATGCGCGCCGTTACGTTCCAATCCATGTAGCGGATGTCGTCTTCGGCGGTGTATTCGCGGATTTCCGCCAGGTCAAGCCCGGTCCCTGTAAAGAGAGACCGGTACTCACCCTGCAAAATTCCATCCAGCCGCCGAATGACGGTCCAATCAAGCCGCTGTAAAAGCTTTTCCGGTGTCGCTAATGACATGAGAGTTAAAGGTTGCAAGTTGAAGGTTGAAAGTCTTGACCTTCAACTTGCAACTTGTAACGCATCCTACGCGTTCACCGGGACGCGCTCGGGCTGCGGAATGACGGGGATTGGAATCTTGTCCATCACCTTGCTAATAATTTTGTCCGCCGTAACTCCGTCGGACAAGGCTTCGTAGGTCAGGACCATACGGTGCCGCAGCACGTCAAAGACCATGTCAAATACATCTTGTGGCAGGACATAGGTGCGCCCGCGGACCATCGCCAGCCCGCGTGCCGTCAGGATCAAATTGATCGAAGCGCGTGGCGATGCGCCAAAGGCGATGTACTTTTGCAGGTCAGGCAGCTGGTATTTCTTGGGTTCGCGCGTTGCCGTCACGATGCGGACTGCATATTCAATCAGCGCGGGGTCCACATATACCTTGTCGGTCTCGTGCTGCAGCGTAATCAATTCTTCGGGCTGCAGAACCTTGGCAATGGGCATCAGGGCGTTGATCATGCGCTCGACAATGACAAATTCCTCACGGTCCGTCGGATAGCCGACCAACACCTTCATCATGAAACGGTCAACCTGCGCTTCGGGCAGGGGATACGTTCCTTCCGTTTCAATGGGGTTCTGCGTCGCCATGACCAGGAACGGGTTCGGGACTTTGTGCGTCACGCCGCCAATCGTCACTTGGCGTTCTTGCATCACTTCCAGCAGCGCGCTCTGGACTTTGGCCGGCGCGCGATTGATTTCGTCGGCGAGAAGCAGGTTGGTAAAGACGGGACCGAGCGATGTATTGAACTCGCCGGTCTTTTGATTGTAAATGCGCGTTCCAACCAGATCGGCAGGCACGAGGTCAGGCGTGAACTGGATACGTTTGAAATCACCACTGATCGCTTCCGCGAGCGACTTGATGGCAAGGGTCTTTGCCAGCCCCGGTACACCTTCGACGAGAATGTGCCCGCGTGCCAACAACGCGACGACGAGCCGTTCGAGCAAATGGTCCTGTCCGACGATTGTCTTTTTCACCTCGAACAGCACTTGCTCCATCTTGGCAGCGCTCGGGTGCTTTACTTCCATCTTTTTGATATCCATTGCCATCGGCGGAGCCGGGGGTGCATTCAGAGACATTAGTTCCTCCAGAGAATCTTACGGTTTACGTTTGACGAATCGAGACGATGTGAAACGTCAAACGTCAATTTGCTAAAAAGGATTCGGACCTGCCGCGCTCGCGGCGGCGTCAATTGGGACGGCAAAGCCGATGCCGACGAAAAAGTTTTGTTCCGTGGGATTCAACAGACCCGTGACGATACCAATGACTTCACCGTACCGGTTCACGAGCGGTCCGCCTGAATTGCCGGGGTTCACTGCCGCATCAAACTGAATCATTTTTTCAAGTCGCGTATCCTTGTTGGGATGATAGACGCGGTTCAGTCCCGAGACGATGCCTGCCGATTCCGATGCGGTGAGACCAAAAGGACTGCCCAGCGCAAACACTTCATCGCCAACGCTCAACGAGTTGGGGTTGCCTAATACGGCGGGCAAGAATTGCTCGGGCATTTGAAGGGGCTTGAGCAAGACAATATCATTTTCGGGCTGACTGGTAACGATCTGCGCTTCGCTGCGGGTCCCGTCCATGAACACGACTTCGATTTCAAAGGCGTTCTGTACAACGTGGAGACTGCTCAAGATTTGGGCGTTCTCATCAATAATAACACCTGCGCCGCGTCCCCCTTCTTCCTTCCCGTCGGTGCCCAAAATTTTAGTCTCAATTTGGACCAGCGAGGGCTGCGTCATCTGAAAGACGCGTGCGGACAGGGCGGGCGGAGCCGTGGCAGACGCCATCACCTGGGCAATACGATCGTCGAGTTGTTTTTGCGAAAGGGGCTGCTGCGCGGGATTGATGAGGTTAAAGAGAACAAGCGCCAGGAGAGTGATGAGGACGCCAATGGCGACCGGCGCGATTTTTTTGGCGAGCGTGGAAACGCGTTCGGATTGTACGCGGAATCGGATAGATTTAGAGGGTTTCTCTTCTTGCATAAGGGCCGTTACGCATCTGCGTGGCAATCCCGCGGGTTCGGAGGGCGAACCGGGTTGCAGCGCTGCTGCGGAAATTTAGTTTTCAAAATTACGGAGCGAACTGACTGCGCATAGGTGCATTATAACGCAGTTTGTAAAGCCAGGTGGAGGGAAATCCTAACTTGATTATTCTGGCTTTTGCAAGTTAAGTAAGGATGAGAAAGGCGTTAATGTTACGCATTTTTCGGGGCATATGCTGACCCAGAGCCCTCTCCCTGCCGGGTTAAGCAAATTGTAACAACTCGACAACCTCGATGTAAGCGACCATTCGGACAATGAACGAGCTTTGAGATTCCAAAGGAGGTTCAAATGTTCCGAATAATTCTATGTGCGTTGAGCGTCACAATGCTGGTTGTCCTTGGCGCTGCCTGTGCCCCCGCCGCCGCGCCCGCTCAGCCCACCGCCGTCATGATGGCGACGGAAACTGACACTGCTATGATGATGGCGAAAGAGACCGATACCGCCATGATGGCGAAGGAAACCGATACTGCCATGATGATGGCAAAAGAAACCGATACCGCTATGATGGCGACGGAAACTGACACTGCCATGATGATGGTCGAATTTCCAGCCCAGCAGTTCGCCGCCCACTTTGTAGATTCAATGCCGATGCATGAGGAGACCCTCGCCGCACCGCCTACTCAAGTGGTCCTCAATTTCAACTTTACCCTGAGCGATGCCTCTACAATAACAGTCGAAAAGGACGGCTCGGAGCTGAAAACTGTGCCGGGTAAATTGGGCGCTGATAAGCTGTCCATGACCACCGAGCTGCCTGCCGACGCGGGGGCGGGACTTTACCTCGTCAAGTACAAAGCATGTTGGCCCGACAATTCGTGCCATAACGGGCAATTTGCCTTTGCGGTCAAGTAACAATTCGAGCCGCGGCTATACAATTCCTTACGGACGCACGTCCAAATCCGATGCTTTATGCCGAATTACTCTATGCATTCGTGGTTCAAACTATTAGGAGTGGTGACCGCCAGCGCGACGCTGGCGGTCTTGATCGCTTGCTCCACGGATGCGACCCCACCAAGTCATGTGCCAATGGACCTTCCGCTGAGAACGAGTACGCGGCTTCTTGATACACCTATTGCGCGCCTCTCCACCGCTGAACCCTCCCCAACACATCGCCCGCGTCAACACACCGGAGAACATATTGACGGTTTGGGCAATCCAACTGACACGGTTCATTTCGTAGATTCATTTCCAAATCATTCACAAACGCTCACTCAATCGCCCGCGCGGGTAGGGATAAACTTTGATGTCGCGCTCGGAGCGGGTTCCGGTATCCGCGTGGTGCGCGAGGGCGCGGCAATCTCCGTTGAAACTGTGGAGTTTGACCCGCGTCGCATCTACATGTCTGCGCCGCTGCCGACAGAACTCGGTGACGGACTGTATCTGGTCCAATATACGGCTTGCTTTGCTGACGCGGGCTGCTCCGAGGGACAAATCGGCTTTCAGGTGGACGCGGCGGGTCTCCAGGAATTTTCGGACATGACCGGGCAGTCGCAGGTGACGATTCAGCTGCAGGATATCCGGTACCAGCCGAACCAAATTATCATTTCACCCGGGACGACTGTGACGTGGGTGAATGACGACTCGTTCGAGCATTTCGTCAACTCGGACCCGCACCCTTCGCATAACGCGTATCTGCCGCTCAACTCGCTCGACATTCCACCGACCGGCACATTTTCATTCACCTTTGAGGAACCGGGCGAATACGCGTTTCATTGCAGCGCACATGTTCCGCAGAATATGTTTGGCACGATTCTTGTAAGGACAGCTGAACAGGTAATTGCCGGTACGACCAGTACCTCGGTGCCCACTGCCGCGCCAACCGAACTTGCACAGGTCGCGCCGGCCGAAACGCCTACACCGATTGCGACGAGAACATCCGAGGCGGCGCCTACAGTCGTCCCGCCAACTGTTGTACTCACGGTAGCGCCAACACTTGCTCCGACAGTAACCCCATCACCGACAAAGCAAAAGGTGCCGGAATCGGATTTGCCGGCGCAGCGTTTCGCCGCCCATTTTGTTCGCTCCGTGCCGGAGCATGCCGACCTCTTGTCGAGTCCACCCGCACAGGTCAACGTCTATTTCAATTTCACACTCGCGCGCAGTTCCAACATCGAGGTGCGCAAGGATGGGGAAAAGTTGCCGCTGGATGGCTGGGAGCTCTCCGAGAATCGCTTGGAGATGACAATCAACTTGCCCGATGCGGGTGCGGGAACATACCATGTGTTGTTCAATGCTTGCTGGCCCGACAAGTCATGTCATCCCGGCGAATTTGCTTTCGTGGTGCGATAAAAAGCAATTTATGAATTTGCGGCAGCTGATGTATCCTCACGCAATCTTTTTGCGTGAGGATATTTTTACATGACAGACAGCAACGCACGCAAGCGGCGGGTGGGATTGATCGGGGCGGGCTGGGCAGGTGAAAAACGGGCGCGCAGTGCCTTCGAGCACTCCGGCACGGAGCTGGTCGCCATCGCAGACGTAGACCCGGTGCGGGCGCGCAAACTCGCCGCGCTCTATGGCGCGCCCGACTGTCGCGTGACCGGCGACGGCATGGAGGTTGCCCTTGCGCCCGACCTCGACGTGGTCGTCGTCTCGACCGTCAACAAGTTTCTCGCGGCGTTCGCGATTGCAGCGTTAGAGCATGGCAAAGATGTGTTGAGCGAAAAGCCGCTGGGGCGAAACGTGGCAGAAGCGCAAGCGATGGTGCGCGCTGCCGCAGCGAGCGGGCGCACCCTCAAGACCGGATTTAATCATCGTCATTTTGCCGCGATAACGGAAATGAAATGTCAGCAGCAGGCGGGGGCGATTGGGCGTCCGCTTTACCTCCGCATCGTTTACGGACATGGCGGGCGACCGGGGTACGAGACCGAGTGGCGGATGATTCCCGAACTGTCCGGGGGTGGACATTTGATGGACCAGGGAATTCATTCCATAGATTTGGCGCGGTGGTTCCTCGGCGATTTTGTGCGGGTGTTTGCGCACATGCCCACCTTGTTCTATCCCACACCCGAAGAGGATAATTTTTTTGGATTGATGTGGACGGAAGGCGGGCAGGTCGCACAATTCCACACCGGGCTGACGCTGTGGAAAAATCGGTTCGAGGTCGAATTGGGCGGTACGGACGGTACGCTGCGCGTCGAGGGACGCGGCGGCAGTTATGGCATGCCGCGGCTCATCTTGCACCAGCGCAATCCGCAAGGCGGACGTCCGAGCGAGACCATTTGGGATTTTGAAGATACCGACACTTCGTGGGCGCGCGAGTGGGCGGAATTTTTGAAGGCGCTGGACGAGGGACGGCAGCCCGACGCGAATGGGACAGAGGGCTTGCGCGCGATGGAGCTGGCGGAGGCGCTCTATACCTCTGCGCGCACGGGCACCGTGGTCGCTGTGGTGCTGTAAGGCAAATTCACAAATTTGCCTAACGAGATTTCTAATCCTACCGCACGATATCAAAGGCGGCGGTGTTCAATTCCATCCCTAGACTCTGATTGGTGAGCTCCTGGCTCGATTGGCTCAGTCTGCCGCGATAGAACTTTGGATACGCCAGCACGGTGGCTGCGTTCTTTTTGGGGGTGTTGCTGGGAGATGACAACTCAAGCCGGAGCCGGCGGTCGAAACAATTCCGAATTGGTGTTGGCAGCTGCAGCGTGAGACGTCCCTGCTTGTTGAGTGGGTATGTGGCGGCGAGACGGGTAGCCAGTACCTGTTTGGTATCTACGTCTGCCAGAGTCATGTTGAGCGGCGCGCTGTTTTCTTCTTTTTGCTTGACAACGATTACACTCAGATCGTAGAGGGTCTCGACCGGGCACACAAACTGTTGCTTGACCACTGCCTTGTCCGCAATCGGCTCCAGCTCCTCGCCGTGTGCTTCTGGCAGAATAAGCCACCAGCGGACGGGCTCGTTAAAGAACGAGAGCTGCGTGCGCCGCATGTACGGCAAATTGCGCTCGATGGTAGCTCTAATTTTTTTGGCTGCCTTGACACTCTCCATCGCCGAGGGCGGCTGGATTCTGCGGTTTTGTAGAATGAACTGGTTCATCCGCCCATACGAGGTTGCCCAGAGGCGGGTGTTCTGCCAGCCGACGAAATTCGTTGCGACAATCAAGCCCAATAGCATGGGTGCGACCAGCCAATTGAGCGCCCCCACATACTGCGTTGTGCTGACACGCGTGACCAGCAAAATGTAGGTACCCACCACGGCGAGCGTCGTGATTGAGATATAACGCGAGAGCAGTGCCTCTTCCAGTCCAAGCTCCGCGCGCCCTATCGTAATCAACGCCCCGGTGAGAAAACCAAAAAGCACCAAGCCCCATGCAGCACTTTCATGTGCGGGCGGGAGCTTACGCGTCCGCAAAGTTGCAACAATCAGCCCGGCGAGCACAAGTAATACAACGAATGTAACAAGGCGCGCCCACAAGATTTGGTTCGCGCCAAGTACAGCCCCTATCAGCGCGCCAAAAAATCCAAGCAGCGCTCGCGGAGCGGCAATGCCGTTGGCAAGAGTGGATCCTGTATTCTGGCTATTAAAGTTGTACAAGTAGCCAGCATAGACGACTGCCGCGCTCACAACCCAAGTGACGAATGTCTGCCACCGCGACCGCTGTAGCGCAAGCTGTCCCAAGCCCGCAACCCAAATGATCAATCCGCCCGCCGCCGAAAAGCTGCCAAGGACCGCGCAGGCGATGGCAGCAACGAATGTGAGGCGGCTGTCCCGCTGGAGCAAAAAAGCCGTCCAGACCGCAAAAGCGACCATGCTCAAGTACCCAAATTGAATCGCGTGCAAAAAGTTTGCAAACTGGCTCGCGTGAATCAACAGCCCTGCCGCGGGTAGAAAAAGCCAGATAGAGCGATTGCCCGCGCGCCGGTAGATGAGCCAGACGCCGACAAGGGCTAAGGCGGTGGGAATGAGACCGGCATACAGCTCTGTCACGATATTCCAGCGGGTCAGCGGGACGAGCGCCGCCATCATCAAGCGCATCACTGCGTAGCGATTTTCACTGTCCTGGTGAAAGAGGTAATTCCACCAATCGCCGCCCTCCATCAGACGCCGCACGTAGGGCAAATAGGACCATTCGTCGGCGACGGGGATATTGGAGCCGTAGCGATAGACCAACCACGCTTGCAGTGCCAGCGGCACAAGAATCAACAGGGCGAGAACACTGCCGATCCAGGTGTAGCGCTCCAGCGTACTGCGCCGGTTGCCGCCGAGACGGTTGCCGTAAAGTTCTAACTTGGCGCCTGCATCGGACACGGTTTCGCGCAAATAGAGGCGAGGGAAAATCCTATCCCGGTACAGGTCAAGTTGGGCGACGATGTCCCGCAGAGTTTCGCGCAGCCGGATACGAAACCATTTCATCCGCGCGTCTGCTCCCGGACCGGATGTCGCGCCGGACCCATCGTCATTGAATTGTGGATGCGGTTGGTCAGTGGTTCGCCCAGGACCGTGCGGACGATTCGATGCAAACCCATAGCATGGAGCGGATTCCGCACTGCATAATACACGCGGCGTTTGAAAGTGCGCGGCGGGGCAGGGGGAGGAACGAGCTCGGTCCGCTCTGTGCAGGCTTGTTCCTCTAGCGCCGGGACCGACGCGCGCACAGGCGCGATGAACGGTTCCGGTAAGCGGTGCTCATGTGCGCCCGAATTGAGGTACCAATTCACCACCGCCGCGCGGTCCTTGCCGAGCGGTTCATGCCAGAGCGTATTGACGTCGCTGCGCAGGCGATACAGTTCCAACATCAAATTCGTGACCAGCGGTTCTGACGCTGTGCGCGGGCTTTCGTCGGTGTTGAGCCACGCAAAATAACTGGTCTTGTCGTCCACACGAAATGGGCGTGACCAGTGCTGCTCCCCATGCAGGTCGCGCCACATGCGCCGCGCCTCAATGGGGATCGGCGTGCCATCGCTAAAGGTCGAGTGCCCGTACGGGATTCCTTTGACCTCGGTGTAGCCCCGCGCACGCAGCGCGTTGCCGTATTCGCGCAGCAATTCGGTCAGTGCGGGCGTGTCTGTCGGCAGCGCGCGTTTGAAATGCGTAGAGAGCTGGGTTGGAGTGTCGGGTTTGTATCCGCTAAAGTGGAAAAAGGTCAGCGGCTTGCCGTTGATCCGCCACGTTCCTTTTTCGCACGCGAGTTTCCGCTGCGAGAGATTCCAATAGGCGACGTTGTAGGTTTCGTCGCGCCAGATGTGGGTGCGTGGGCAGTAGGCGGGAATCAAGTCCGCCCAACGCTGGTCAACAAAGTACCCGCGCGCCGTATCGTGCAAGCATTCTTTTTCGAGCCGCTCGCCCCACCAGTCCAAGAGGGTATCCACCCGCGCAGTTTTCTTTAACCCAATGAATCCCAAATTGTAAACGCCCGACTTAAGAATATCCAGTTCGCTGGGCAACTCACCCGCATCCAGCGGTGCAAGCAAGTGCGGTGTCAGCACGGCGTCATACTCATCCAGCGCGCGCCACAACGGATGGAATGGCTGATAAAAGCAGATGTCAGGGTCGAAATAGAGGAGGCGTGTCAGGTCATACCGAGCAAACAAGAATTTCAGCCAAAAAGGTTTTACGGCGGTCGACAGCTCGGTCACGTCATAGCGGAACGCCATCTGCTTGAAATGCGGAATGCGCAGCGCAGCGGCATCCACCCGCGTGAAACGGTCGGCGTCGGACGGAGGCGCCTGTTTCCAGCCATCTACGCTCAACACAAACACGCGTCCACGCGGGTGCTGCGCGAGAAAGGAATCTGTCAAAAGCCGCGCCCGGTCAAGATAATTTTGCGCGATGATGGTGCAGATGACGGGAGGCGTCGGTTGCGAATCTTTCATGTCTGCATCAGCCAGGTTCTTTCGGAGGGATTATGCGCTGTTGGCGCGGCGCGCTCACTCCTGCACTTGCAGTTCGTTCAGTCGGGATACCATTTCCGCGCCCACGGTCTGCGCGTTGTAATTCTGCCGAATTTCGCGCGCCGCCAGTGCCCCGCGCTGGCGCGCTTCGTCGCGTTCTGTGACGACATGTTGCATCCACCGGGCGGCGTCTTCCACATCCGGTTCCGCCCAGGTCCACCCTTTGCAGTACGGACCATAGTCCTGCTCCAGTTCGGTGAGCGTATAGTCAACGAGATAACTGTTCGCCGCATTCATAAAGTCGAGATTGGCAGAGTATCCTGTGGCAATGCACGGCTTGCCAAAATACATCGCCTCCGCCAGCGTCAGCCCAAAGCCCTCGCAGCGGTGGAGTGAAACATAACAATCACACAGGGCGATGAGAGCGTGCGCGTGGGCGCGGTCGAGGCGGCGGTCCAGCAAAAGCCCGGATACGCTCGCGACGGCGTCTGCAATCTCTGCGCCAAAATTCTCGTTCACCCCCAGGTAGCGCGCGGTCTCACCCTGCAGGAGCGCGCGATTGTTTATCTTGAGCACCAGCAGGGTGTCGGGTGAGTGATCGCCGAACGCGCGCCGGTACGCTTGTACGAATGCCAACGGATTTTTGCGCGCTACAACACTCAATGCGTCGAACGCATAGAGAAAAATGAACCTGTTCGGCGGCAGCCCCAGGTCAGCGCGCGTTAACGTTTCGTTTTCGACCGGTTCGACGACATGCGGCATCGCGCGCACAGGCACGGGCGCCACGTCCTGAAGGGTGCGGCGGATGTGCGTGCTCGGCACCCAAATTTCGTCCAAAGACTCGAAGCGGTCCCGCCATTCCGGCGGAAATTGGGTCATTTCCCACGACCACAGTCCAATATTGGTTCGCTCGCGCAAGAATGGCGCGCCCAACTCGCCAAAAATGTGCGGCGTCACATCGGCATTGAACTGGAACAAGTTGAAAGGGTACGGTCCGCGCGTGCTCTTTGGGCTGGCAGTATGCTCGCTGGTCGCTTCGGAGAGCGTATGCGTCCAGAGTGGATACTCCTGTGCACGCAGCGCGCGCACAGTGCTGCGTCCTGCCTCGCCCATCCCTGTTGCCGCGTGCAAATAGCCGACAAAATTCGCGCCGTGCGTCTTGACGGGTCTGCGCGGCGCCAAGATTTGGCGCACGGATTGGGTGACGGTGGAAAGCTTCATCAGTCATTCCGCCGGAGCGAGCACACCCTGCAGCTCCGCCGTAGCTCGCCCCGGGCGGGGCTCCAATTCGACCCATGAGATGGCAAGCCCCAACTCGCGGTCATCGCTATTGTTTTCTTCGACATCAATCGGGCGGAGGGTCTGGGCGACCTGCCATTCCAGTCGCACAAATGGGCTTGTGCGCACCACGTGCGCGGGAATCTGTGCTTGGTACATGCTCGTGCGGTCGGGCTGGACAGTGCGCGTCCATGCGAGCTCAGTCCCGTTGGCGCGCAACTGCACGCCTTCCAATACGTCCGGCTTGACAACATGCAGGACACAAAAGCGCAGCTCCAAGTCGGTTTCCGCCGGGCGCGGCAGAATCAGCGAACTTGAACGCGCCGGACCGGTCCAGCGAAAATAAGGTCCCAGGTGTGATTTTTCGAGTCCGTGCCAGCCCTGCGCCGATTCTGTATTTTCAAGAAAATTAAAACGAAGGGTTTGTGATGGGCGCTGAGTCCGGCGCCGCGCCAGACGACTCTGAAAATGCCTTACCAGCAGCTCGTGTATTATTTCGGCAGCGAGGGGGAGCGGCGCACGCGCATGGCGGGCGGTGCCGTAACGCTCGCACAGCGTTTCCATCAGCCACTCGTACCGCCGGTCGAACAACTTGCCTGCAAATTCATACAGTTCGATGTCTTTGGTGTTGAACGCATGAATTTGTTTCAGGGTCCCGGGGGCAACCGCGCGCGCATCCGTGGGCTTGGGCGCGCGATTGAACGTCAGCCTATTTTCGAGGGGATACCAGCCAAAAATAAAAGAAAGCATCCAGAGTGACTCTTGAAAGCGTTCGGTCAGTCCAAAGAATGCGAGACTCGCGAGCTGGTCACATGCATCGCTTACCGGCAGCTGTGGCGCGTCTTTATTCTCTTGCTGCAACAGCAGCGGAATGGCACGGAGTTCCTTTACGGGCAGTGGCGCGGCGATACGGCGCGTCTGCTGGTTCGACATCGCGTTTTTGCGGCTTATACCCGGGTGTTCGACAAATTCGTCAAGCGACATTGAACGAAATTTTTCCCACGCTGCTTGTTCCCGCGGAGTCCGCTCAACTTGTTCGCGTTGCACCTGGTAGAAGCCCGAAATGTAACGCGCGATGGGTTCGCGCAAGACTGTGATTGTCTCGAAGGGACGCTCCAGCAGACTTGCCAGCGCATCCAAATAAAAGTGACCCACAAAACTCTGCGCGGGCACAACGTCCGCGAGCGTTGCCGTGGCCAACTCCCGCATCAGATACACCTTTGCGCGCTTGTGCGGCAGCCACATCGGATCAATCAGTGTGCCAAGTGTAGTCCCCGCGGTCTTGGGAATATGCAAAAAGACAAGTGTGTCCTCTTCGGTTATATCGTGCTCGCGCACTCTGCTCTCTGTTTGCGTCTTTGGCGTCTCAGTCATGGGCCTCTGTTCCCTCGACGGAAGGCAGCAACTCGATCCAACGTACTGCAACGCCGAGCTTGCGTGAGTCGTGCAGTGTGCCGTTCTTGTGGAGCACGGTTTCGCCTACATCCAACACGAGGCGTAGAAACGGGCTGTTGTTGATTGCCGGGTGCGGGATGGTGCCTTCAAACATAAGGGAACCGTCGGGTGCATCGTATTGTTCGAGATTGAGTGGGGCATCATTGGCACGCAGCGCCAGGCGCGAGACAGCAGGCGAAATTTCCTGAAAAATCACGTTACAGCGCAGCTGCAAATCGCCCTCGCGAAAATCGGCAGGGAGGGGTACCTGGAGCTGGGCGCGGGGGTCGGGTCCGGTCCAACGGTAGGCGCCAAACTTGGCGTTGTATTCCACGTTATACCAGCCGCGCCCTGCGAGCGCGCGGTCCATGTGCCAGCGCAGCGCATGCACATGCCCATTTTGAGCGGCGCGGCTCTCAAACCGGGCAACGAGAGCCGCGTGCATCCCATTGAAATCCGACGGTTCACACGCCAATGCCCGTGCCATCTCGGTGGCGCGTTCCTGAAACAACTCAGAGCCGTAGGCATACAATGCGGTATCCCACTCGTTCTCCCCTTCAAGTTCGGCGCGGGTTTCCGTGGCAATCTCGGCGACAGTAGAGAATATTCCGGCGGGCAATTGCCCATCCGGCTGCCAGCCAAACGTGTACCACAGCAGCAAGAGCGTTTCGATGGGGCGGTCGGTGATGCCCACAAAGACCATGCCTTCCAGGACCCCACATGCCCGCGCAAATTCGGCGCGGGTGAGGGGAGCATTCTGGTAGAGGGCGTCTTCGGGCACCTTGGCTTCCGTCGCGGCAGTGGCGCCCAGCCACCGCGTGAACGCGTTCGCCGCAAGCAGGTCCTCTGTCGCGCTCAAGAGGTCTTGCCGCATGGCAAGCGCCCGCTGCACGGGGTCACGCAAGAGCGTGAGCGAGGTCGGCGGACGAAGGAGGAGTCGGGAGAGCTGGTCATAGAAAAATTCACCACGCACGAGACGGTAGCGGGCGAGAAATTGACGCGGCGCGCTCGGAATGTCGGCAAGTTTACGGGCGGGCGCGATGTGCGTCGGGTCAAACTGCGTCTCCAGGGCGCGCGTGAATTCATCAAAACCCGAATGCGGTAAATCGAGCGCAAAGATCGTCTCGTCAGTATCCAGTGATATCTGTGCGGCGCCGTCCGCGGCGATCTCGGTCGGGGTCGTCGGGTCGGTGCCGGCGCGGTCATAGGCATTGAGGACGCGGGCAGCTACCCCGATCATTTGGACGCGTCCATGTGACAGCCACACCACCCGGTCACACATCCCGCGCAGCGCCGTGCTGTTGTGCGACGCAATAAGCACCGTGGCGCCGTGGGAACGCAGCTCTGCCATCCGCTCGCGCGAGCGCTTGGAAAATTCCGCGTCGCCCACCGCCAACACTTCGTCAATCAGCAGGATGTCCGGCTCAATATCAGTAGCAATCGCAAAACCAAGCCGCGCCATCATGCCGCTGGAATAGGTGCGAATGGGTTGGTCAATAAATTCTCGCAGCCCCGCAAACTCAATAATCTGTTCGACTCGCGTGTCGGTTTGCGCCCGTGTCCTGCCGAGCATCGCTGCTTTGAGATAAATGTTTTCGCGCCCGCTTAACTCTGAATCCAGACCGGCACTCATTTCCATCAGGGGCGAGATCACCCCATTCACGCGCACGCGCCCGCGCTGCGGCGGCAGAATCCGCGCGACGACGCGCAGGAGCGTGGATTTCCCCGCGCCATTGTGTCCGACCAATCCCAAAGTTTCACCGCGTTCCACGGTGAGCGAGACCTCGCGCAGCGCATAAAAGTCGCGTGCCGCCGCGCGCTGTCGAAACGCGTGCTGAAAGAGACTTGCCAGCGTCGGACGCCCTTGTTCCCACAAACGATAGCGGACGGAAACGTCTTCGAGTTGGAGTGCCGGGATTGCGCTTGCCGTATCGGGAGAACTCATATCACACGTAGTACACAAACTCGGGCGCGCGCCGGGTGTAAATCCACCACCCTGCGAGGAAGACGAGAATAGAGACGACAATCGCTCCCATTAGGATTTCGGGGGGAGGCGGGATGCCATCCATCAATACGGCGCGCGAGACGAGGATGAGCCACCACAGCGGGTTGTATGAAATAATGGTGCGAAACGGTTCGGGCAAGATGGTGATGGGATAGACGATCGGGGTCAGAAAAAACAGCGCGGGCAGGGAAAGTGAATAAATATGCGCCACATCGCCAAAATAGACCGCAAGCACCGCAATACACATGCCTACCCCGAGCGCGAACATTACCAGAAACACTATCACAAAGGGAAAGAGCACCCATGTCGGCGGAAACGGCATTTCGAGCAGGAGCATGACGAGCGCGAGCGGAATGAGCCCCAGCAGCAAGTTGACCGCACTGGTGCCCGCATCCGCGACGAGATAGAGCGTGCGCGGCAGGTACATGCGGCGGGCAACGCCGCCCCCTTCGACTGCCGAATGAATGGCGCCCGTCGTCGCCTGAGTGAAAAAGTGCCACACCAAGAACCCCACCAGCACGTACGTCGGATAGTCCCGCACCCGCTCCCGGAACAGGGTGCTGAACGCAATCGAGAGCACGACCATGTTCATGACGGGATTCAGGAAAATCCAGAGGATGCCGACCGCCGAACGGCGGTACCGCGTACGAAATGAGTTGATGAAGAGCAACCCGAGCAGAGACCGATAATGCCACAGCTCGCGCGCCTCCCGCCACGCGGGCGAAACGGGGTCGGCAGAGTCGTAAAACTCACGGGATGTCCCGGCGGGCAAAGTTTGGTTCATTTTGCTTTGGACTTGGGTGCGCGTATTTTTTCGATTTCTTGCTCCAGCGAGCGCGCATACGTTTCGGATATTTTCAGGTACTCGCGTGTCTGTTCGAGCGTTGATTCCAACGAGCGCGCGTACTGTTCCGCATCCGCACGCTGCGCCCGGGTCTGTTCCAGCGTATCTGCGAGCGACGTGGCGTAGGTTTTGCTCGTTGACGCCTGCAACAACGCCTGCACGAGCGCGTTTTCCAGGGATTGGGTGTACTCGATAGATTCTTGCAAGCGTTCACGGGTTGCGTCGAGCGTTTCGCGCAGCGATGTGACGTACTTGTTCGATTCTTGCAAGACGGAAGGGGCGGGCAGCGTGTAAAACGCTTCCGTCGTATCGGGTTCGAGCTCGGCGCACAATTCCAGCAGCGCCGCGCGGCGGCGAGGACGCTCAAGTTCGGTAGCTCTGCTCTCAAGCGCGGCGGCGATCCGTGTGCTCGCCTCGACATTCGGAATATCCGCACGTCGTTCCAGTTCTGCATAAATACGCAGTGCTTCAGGGTGAATCACGGCGAGCGCATCGAGTACCCGCGCGTCCAGCGCGATGTGACGCAATTCGTTTTTGTGATACGTCTCGGCAAAGGCAGCACTGTCAAACGCAAGGGGCAGCTCCAGTTTGCGCGTGAGGGCATTCAGAAAAACTTCAGGTTGGGCTGTAACGGTATCAATCGAGCACAAAAAGCACCGATCGGGGTGGCGTCCGTAAAAATCCAAAATACGTTCGTTGTGCCATGTCCACGCTTCAAGCCCTTCCAGCAGCCCCGCCATGTTCCAGTTTTTGCGCCGCATGAGCGACAGGAGCACTTCGAGCGGCGAACGATAGACAAAGAGGTAACTTGCCGTCGGAAGAACCTGTGCCCATACAGCGAGAAAGAAACACGCGCGCGGGTCCTTCCACCCGCGCACTCCGACTTGGTAGAAACTCGCCGCCAACGTGTGCGCTTGCGCCAGCTCCCGGTCAGTGGGTGTCGCGTCAAAGGAATGCGCCCCGAAAATGGTTTGCCCGCGCGCCTGGAGCATCTCCTGGTGAAACTTCACCACGTCCATATCTTCAAAATAGCCGTGGGGATTGTCGGACGCGCCCTGGTTCAAGTTGGCGCCCAATTCCAAGCCCGCGCGCTGCAGTAGACTCGCCGTGAGCGAAGTGCCGGAGCGGTGCATCCCGGTGATGATGAGAAAGGAAGGTGTCTCGTTCATGCGGCTTGGCATCAGGCAGAGCGTGGGCTGATCAAGGTAGAATATCCCAATTCGTGCAGGGTGGGTCCGACGAGCGATTCAATTTCAGAGACTTGAAAATGCGAGAGCTGCGCTTGCCAGTCCGAGATACGCGCAGGGTCAGGCGGCTGGCTCAACAAGGCGTCGCGGCTTGAGGACGCCGTCGCGTTCGTGCTTGGACAGAGAGTGTCCTTTTCCAACTGAGGATACTCCAGCATTTGGGCATCATACGGCAAGCCAACGAATTCGCAAATGCGACGCAGCGTGGCTTCGGGCTGCGCGACAAGGTCTTCAAAGTGCACCTCGAGATAGTGAGTCAGGCGCGGAGCCAGCGCACGCGCCTGAGAGACATACACCTGCCACATCAACGCCTCTTGCGCCAGGGTCGGTAGGGCAAACTCCATCTTTTGCCGTGAGAGACTTACGGCGCGCCCATCGCGCACAATATGCACAAAATGTGCTTCCGGTAGGACTGTCTGGATGGACAACAGATGCTTGAGGTTGACTGCGGTTTTTTCGCCCCAGCGCGTCTTGCCGCGCTGTGCCGCGTACTGGTAATAAAACGCGCGGAGGGCAGCCGTGAGCGAGAACGGCTCGAGCTGCGCGAGGCGGGCGCGCAGGGCTTCAAGATCCAAATTCCAGGTGTCGGCGCGGGGGTTGACTTGGAGTTCTTGCAGAAAGACAGCCGCAGGATCAGGACCCTTTAGGCTATGATAGTAGAGACGAAAGTGCGTCCCTGTCTCGGGCAGAATCGCCAGCTGCGGATGCGCATTGAGCATTTGTCGCAAGAGACCGGCGCCCGAACATCCGACACCCACGATGAATGGCGCGGGGAGCTTCGCTTTGACGGTGGCATACGGCGTGCGGGCGCGCTCCACTTGTTCCTGCAGGTAGCGCACGCGGCGCGGCTGCTTGAGCGTGAGGGCATCGTCCGAGCGAAACTCGTGCAACTCAGACTGCGCGGGCAGGACAAATTCCGGTAGCTTTTCAACATCCAGGCGCCACCCGTGCAAACCCTGAGCGTCCGCACCGTACGGAAAGCGCCGGCGCACGTATTTTTGCCGCATTGCCGCCGTGCTCAGATAAGGATAGTGCTTGATCTTGAATGCGCGCGGATGGGTGCGTCTGCCCTCGAAAAGCACGTGATGCCCGGAAGAAGCAACCAAATTCACGGGCGCCGCCTGTTTCTTCCATGCCCGCACTTTATGGAGCGAACGCAGTTCCACCGGGAAATACCACAACATCGTCTTGATAAAATCGGGGTGCGCGTGGTCGGGTGCTTCCACCGTGGGGATAAATTCGTACTCGTCGAAATGGATGGCGCTGTAGCCCTCGGCGTCCACGCGCGCGATGGCTTGGCGCAACGTTTCGCGCGCATGGGGCGGCAAGGTTAACTCGTCAATGTCCTGGTGGATGAACCAATCGGCGTCGAGAGTCTGAGCCAGTTCCTGCTTGCGGGCGAGGATGCTCCTCGAATCAAAGAACCCCACCCGCGGCAGCGTCTCTACTGCCAGTAAACCGCGTCCCAGAAATTGTCGCGCAATCTTCGCCGTGCGGTCGGTGGACTCGTTATCCAGCAGATACACCTCTACACCGTGCGCGGTCAAATGTTCGATACATGCTTTGACGTACAATTCGGCATTGTACGCCGCGATGAGTGCAATCACGCGAAAGGGGCGTGACGGCGACGCTTGCTTGAGCGCATGTTGGACCTGTTCCCCCAAATAGTTGACAGTACGCGGCTGTTTATTGTCCAACGCATCATCGCCGGTGAACGGGATGAGTTCCGCTTGTGACGGCAGCTCAAAACGCATGTCGGCGCGCAATTGCGGACGCCAGCTGTGCCAGCCCTGCGCCACCTCTTTATCCACATAGACGCGACCCGCGTATTTTTCGATGGCGTGAGGGATGCTCAGGAAATGATAATGACGGAGTTTGAACGATTCGGGGTACAGCCGTAATCCATCAAAGACAACGCGATGACCCGACGACTCTACAAAATCGAACGACGCCGTCTGTTTGCGCCACGCGTTCAAGCGGTGCAGCGGGCGCGGGCGGAGAGCATAGTAATGGCGCATCGTCCGCACAAAGTTAGGATGCGCGTGGTCGGGCGCTTGCTGCGTGGGCACAAACACAAATTCATCGAACTGGACGGCGTTATAGCCCTCCGCGGCGACTCGCGTCAGCGCCTGCGCCAGCGTTTCATGCGAACGCGGCGCAACGCGAAACTCGTCAATGTCGTGCTGAATAAACCAATCTGCATCCAACTCGTGTGCCAACTGCTGTTTACGCTGTAACAGCTCGCGATAGCGAAACTTGCCGTGACGCGGCAGCGTCTCGATGCCGATCAAGCCGCGCCCCAGAAACGTCCGCGCGATTTCAAGCGTGCGGTCGGTTGACTCGTTATCAATTAGATATGCCTCGACCCCTTGCCCGATGAGGTGTTCCAGACATGGGGCGATATACAGTTCTTCGTTATATGCTGCCAGCAGCGCAATGACGCGCATTTGCGTGACCGGTATAGACTCGTCACTTTTGGAGGGTTCAGTGACACTCGGTTTTTCCACCAGTTCCCCAATGAAATGGATGCGCCGCGGTTTTCGCATGATCAGCGCGTCGTCGCCCTTGTAAGCTGTGAGCTCGTCCTGGGATGGCAGTGTCGTCACCATCTCGGCGCGCAGGTTGGGACGCCAGCCGTGCCAGCCCGCATCCAATTCTGCCTGGAGGAAAGGACGTCCGACAAGTTTGCGAATGGCGTGCGGCAGACTCAGAAAGTGATAGTGCCGCATCTTAAAGTGTTCGGGCGCGAGTTTCTGCCCCTCGAACAAAACGCAGTGCCCGCCGTGCTGTTTCAAGTTGACACGGGTGGGCTGTTTCTTCCAGGCATTGACGCGGTGCAATGGACGTGGGCGAAAGGGATAGTACCACTGCATGGTCTCTATAAAATTTGTGTGTTCGTGGTCAGGGGCTTGGACCGTGGGGATAAAAACAAATTCGTCGAATTCGACGCAGTTGTACCCCGCCGCGTCGGCGCGCGAGAGGGCTTGGAACAACGTCTCGGAACTGTGCGGGGGCAGCCGAAACTCGTCAATATCTTGATGGATGAACCACTCGGCATCCAGTGTGAGGGCGAGCTCTTGTTTCCGCTCCAGCTTGCCGCCGAGACTGTGGATGCCGCCCCGCAGCATTGTTTCGATGCCGATGAGGTTGCGCCCGAGGAATTGCTTCGCGATTTCGACGGTGCGGTCAGTGGACTCGTTGTCAATCAGGTACGCGTGAATGCCCTGTGCCTCGAGATGTTCAAGGCACGCCGCGATAAAGAGCTCTTCATTATAAGCAGCCAGAAGGGAGATTACGCGGAATGGCGGCATCAACAATCGCTCATGTGAGGATGCGGCGATTGTAGCACGAGTCGGAAAGTAGTTAAATAGGGCGTACGACGAGGGATTGACTAAACCGGAAAGGTTGACGTGTCATTGCGAGCCGCGTTCTGAGCGGAGCAAAGCACACTCGGAGGAGTATAGTCGAGGGATGCGGCGTGGCAATCTCTATCTGTTGTCATATAGATTATCCTAAGTGGCGAGCACTTGAAACCACCGGTAGCCATAACGCGGGAGTTGGAGCTCCAAGACACCTTGCAACGGGAGGGTCTCGCCTGTTTCAAGGTCGCGCAATTCGCCGCCGGCACCCGGACTCACCGCCGCCGTTTGCGCGTGGGCAGAGAGATTGTTGACAACCAAGAGCTGTTCTTGCGGCGTGGTGCGGGTATAGCCAAAGATGGCAGGATTCTCGGATGGCAGGGTTTGGAGCTCTCCGCTGCCAAACGCGGGATGCCGGGCACGGATGGCGAGCGCGCGGCGCAGCCAGTTGAACAATGAATCCGATGCCTCCTCTGCCGCTGCCACATTCACCCGCTTGTAGCCAAACACGTCATCGTCAATCACGGGCAGGTACAGACGTTCCGGGGGAACGTCGGCACCCGCAAATCCTGCATTTTTGGACGCATTCCACTGCATCGGCGTGCGGCAGCCCCAGCGGTCATCCAACATCGTATTGTCGCCCATGCCGATTTCGTCGCCATAGTACAGGACGGGCGAGCCGATGAGGGTCAACAGCAGCGAATGAGCGACCTGAATTTTCGCACGGTCATTTTCCAAAAGCGGCGCGAGACGGCGGCGTATCCCCAAATTCAGCCGCATGTTGTGGTCCATCGCGTAGTGGTTCCACAAGAACTCGCGCTCGTCGGCGGTCACCATTTCGAGCGTCAGCTCGTCGTGATTGCGGAGAAAGGTTGCCCACTGGCAATTCTCGGGAATGGGCGGTGTCTGCGCCAGAATCCAGTCCAGTGCCTCTCGTTTGCCCTGTGCCAGTGAAAGAAAAATACGCGGCATCAGCGGAAAGTGAAAGTTCATGTGGAACTCGTCGCCGTCGCCGAAATAGGGGAGGGTGTCCTTTGCCCACTGGTTCGCTTCGGCGAGCAGCATCGTGCCGGGCGAATACGCTTCGATGAAACTCCGCAGCCGTTTGTAGTATGCGTGCGATTCGGGGAGATTTTCGCAGCTGGTGCCTTCGCGCTCGATGAGATAGGGCGGTGCATCCACGCGAATCCCATCTGCGCCCTGATCTACCCAGAATTGCGCGACGCGCATCATCGCCTTTTGCACGTCGGGGTGGTCAAAGTTCAAATCGGGCTGGTGGTGAAAAAACCGATGCCAAAAATACTGCCCGCGTACCGGGTCGAAGGTCCAGTTTGATTTTTCGTAATCAATAAAGATGATGCGCGCATCTTTATATTTTTGGTCGGTGTCGCTCCATACATACCAATCGCGATATTTGGCATGTTCGGGATGCTCGGGGTCGCGCGAAGCTTGAAACCACGGGTGTTGGTCGCTGGTGTGATTGGGGACGAGCTCGACGACCACGCGCAGGTCGCGTTCATGCGCTGCCGCGATGAGTGCCCGAAAATCTTCCAACGTGCCGTAATCGGGATGCACGTCGAAATGCCCGCTGACGTCATAGCCGTGGTCGCGGAGCGGCGAAGGCGTAATTGGCATCAGCCAGATCGTGTTGACACCCAGTTCGCGAACGTAATCGAGTTTCGACGCGACCCCACGCAAATCACCAATGCCGTCGCCGTTCGAGTCGGCAAAGGCGCGGACAAAGATTTGATAAAAGACCGAGTTGCGGTACCAGTTTGACATAACCAAAATCGCGACCGTATGCAAAGCCGGTCAGGTCCGCCGTGATTGCACCGCAGACCTGACCGGCTTCAACTTAACCCTTGACCGATCCTGCCAGCAGCCCGCGCACGAAATAGCGCTGCAAGGCAAAAAAGATGAGCATCGGCAGCGCCATTGAAATGAACGCTGCAGCCGTTAAAACTTGCCAGCCGCTGCCCAGCGATGTGACCATGTTGCTGATTTGATAGGTCAGCACCGGGTTCTCACCGCCGAGGAACACAAGCGCGACCAGCAGGTCATTCCAAACCCACAGGAACTGAAAGATTGCGAGCGATGCGATGGCAGGCATTGCCAGCGGAACCGCGAGTCGCCAAAACGCAGTCCAGTGCGTTGCGCCGTCGAGGTACGCCGACTCGAACAGTTCGCGCGGTAGGGAGCCGAGGAAATTACGCTGCAAATAGATGGCATAGGGCAACCCAAAGCCCGTATGGAACAGCCATACTGCCAGGAAGGTTCCGTTGAGATCGAGACTCGCGTAGAGTCGCGAAATCGGAATAAGCGTCATTTGCAGGGGGACAACTTGCAACCCGACCAACAGCGCAAACATCCAGAGCCGCAAGGGAAAATGCAGCCAGGCGAACGCATACGCGGCAAAGCAGGCGATAAAGATCGGGATGACGGTAGCCGGAATGGCAACGATGAGACTGTTGAGAAACGCGCGTGCCATACCGCGCGGGTTTGCGAGGTCAAAGAGATCGCACTTGAGGTCAACCGACTGCGTGCCCGCGAGACAGTCTTCGGTATAGGTGCCGCGCCCGCGATAACCGACCAGCGCGTCAATGTAATTGTTGAGCGTGAACCGTTGATCGGAATCAATTCCCGAAAGGATACGCAAATAGTCGAGGATGTCGGCGGTCTGCTGCGGGTTCGGCAGGGGTGTTCCGCCCATATGGGGTTGTCCGTTAAGGTCTTGGCGCAGCACGACTCCCAGTTGGACAGACCGCGTAAACTGGCTGATGAGCTCCGGGTTTGCCAGGTCGGCAGCGGGAATCTGGTCGCCGTTCGCGCCGTGACAGCTGGCGCAGAATTCATTATAGTCTGCCTGCCCCGCGGGCGGACTGAACACCGTCCACCATCCGCTTTCGACGACATCTTCCGGGGGGCGGAAAGAAGTAACCAACAGACCGATGGTCGGAACAATCCAAATGAGACAAAAGCCGAGTAGCACGATGTGCTTGGGCAGACCGCCCAGGCGCTGACCGAGACTTTTGGCAGGTTTTTGAATCATCGGGTCGCCTCCTGTTCGCGAAAGCGACGCACGTTAAAATACATCGCGGGTAGGATGACCAGAATGAGCACCACTGCAATCGCTGCCGCCCGCCCCGTCTGATAGTTCGTGTACTGCTCAATGTACATCTGGTTTGCAATGACCTGCGTGCCGTAATTGCCACCGGTCATCACATACACAATGTCAAAAATTTTCAGGACGTTGATGACCATCGTCGTAATGACGACGGCGAGGGTCGGCATAATGATGGGCACCGTGATGAGGCGAAATACGTCGAGTTCGCCCGCGCCATCGAGCCGCGCCGCCTCGAGCAATTCCGCAGGCACACCCTTTACGGCAGCGGCGAGCACCGTCATGCAGAACCCGGTCCAGACCCATACCCCCACAAGGTTTAGCGCGACGATGTTGACGAGGGGCACAGTCAACCACGGCACCGGATTCCCGCCCAGGGCAACGACGATCGCGTTCAACAGACCGATCTGATTATCCCCGGGGCGAAAGTCGTACACAAATTTCCAAATGACCCCTGCGCCCACGAACGAGATTGCCATGGGCATAAAAATCAATGCCTTGGCGAGCGGTTCATAGCGCACGCGGTCGGCAAGCACGGCGATGAGCAAGCCCAATGCCACCGTCGCGCTGACCATGATGACGATCCACATCAAATTGTTAAAGAACGCTATGCGCATAATGTCCGAGGTCAGCGCATAGCGATAATTCTCAAAAATGCCCCAGCAGGGCTGTCCCGGAAGACAAGCGGCACTTGCCCAATCGGTGTTCCCGTTGTTTCGAAAGCTCAAATAAACGGTATTCGCCGCGGGGTAGACAATAAAGATAAACATGATGACAACCGCGGGCAGCAAATAAAGCCACGGCGTCAGCGCACCTTGTAGCATGACCTTTGGAACAGTTGGATCCGGCGTGCGGACCCGGGCTCGCTGGATTTTGGCGGCATCTGCTGGGACCATGTCAACCTCCAAGCTGGAGAATAGGGGTTGGGATAGATTCGGGTTGTGATGCCCGAAATCTATCCCTTCCCACAAGTTGCTACTTACATGTGCTTTTCCTTACTCTGACTCGGACATACTACTGGCAGGCTGCGCCCAATGCTTCCTTTTGCACGGCGGCTGCGTTGTCGAGCTGTGATTGGATATCCTGCCCATTCACCGAATTGACGATGGCGGTCCATTCCGCTTTGCCAAAACCACCCGGGATGGAATCGCCAATGTCCGGTGTAAAGCCCTGCGTGTTTGCCAGAGCGTCACCCTTTTTGAGCAGTGCGGGATCGACATAGTTACCCGTTGCACCCTTGTTCGGCGAAAGGTCAAAACTCGCCTTTGCCCAGTTCGCGCCGCCCTGAGTGGACGTAAGGTATGTGACTAACGCCTGGACTGCCGGTTTGTTGTCGAATGCCATCAGCCAGTCTGCGCCACCTTGCAGACCTTGTGCGCCCGGAACCGCAAAGAAATCATAGTTCGTGCCATATTCGAGGTCCGGGAATTGCGCTTCGATTTCACCCGCAGCGAACCCGGACTGCTTGACCATCATGGCTTCCGGGGGATCCGCGAATGGCTTGTAGATCGCTTCCAGGAAGGGGGTTGTGAGTGTACCTTCCGCGCCACCCACGGTGTATTTCGGATCGCTTGCCCACTTGGTATAGATATCGTACGCGGCTTTTACGCCTGCGTCGTTATATGCCACTTTGCACCCGATAAGGTCGTTCACCCAGTCCGGTCCTTGCGTAACGAGCAGAATGTCCTGAATGAAATCAGAACCGGTCCAGCCCGTCGCATCGGCGGACTCAAAGCCCATGCTCCACGGCACGTTGCCATCGGCAACCATCTTTTCCACTAACGCGTCGAGCTCATCCCAGGTTGTGGGAACTTTATAGCCGTTGGCTTCGAAAACGGAGGGATCGTACCAGATTATGGTTTTGATATCCGCTTTGACGGGCAAACCCAGCCATTTGCCGTCAATCGTGCCGGGCGCTGTAAAGAACTCGGCATAGTTCGCTTTGTCACCCCCCGCCTCGTCAATCGGAACAAGCTTGTCTTTGTATTGATTGAGCTGTGTCACGTTCCAGAAAGCGATGTCAGGTGGATTGCCGCCTTGCACTTTGGTGTCCAAGAGCGCCTGGTCGCGCGTTGATTCGGGCTTGACCACGATACCGCACGCATCCACCAGCGGCTTGAGGATTGCATTAAATTTTTCTTCTTCCTGTCCGGACCACTGGTACAGCATCGAGATCTCGTCGCCTTTTGCCGCGCCCTTGCAGTCAATTGCGCCCGCAGCGGATGCGCTGGTTGTCGCTGCCGGAGCGGTGGTCGCCTCGGGGGCAGTGGTTGCTTCCGGCGCGGTTGTCGCTGGCGCGGTGGTTGCTTCCGGCGCGGTTGTCGCCGGCGCGGCGGTTGCTTCCGGCGCGGTTGTCGCCGGCGCGGACGTGGGTTGTGCCGGAGCCGTGGTGGGTTGGGCTGCCGGTGAGCACGCGGCGATGATTGCCAAAGCCGCCATCATGCTCACAAGTAAAATAATTCGTCTAATCGCAATGGTTTTCATTGCACCTCTCCTCCTAAATACCTACAGTTTGGGTCGTCGTTAAACTCGCGGTGCATTCAATGTATTTGCCGGTGTGCCTCCTTTCTGTTCCAGGTTGCGGAGAATCAGGTTGTCTTGCGTTCAACTACCTCTAGCGTCAAACGCACTTTTTGAATTGGGCGGTGGCGGTTCTCCAGACGAGACAAGAGCAGCTCGACGGCGAGTCGCCCCGATTCTTCAAGATGCTGGCGAATTGTCGTAAGCCCGACATAATCGGCAATGTCCAAATCGTCAAAGCCCATGATGGCTACGTCGCCGGGGACTTGCAGCCCAAGTTCATTCACCGCTTTGAGTGCTCCAAGCGCTTGCGTATCGCTCGCGCAGAAAACAGCCGTCGGCGGGTTCGGGTCATTCATGAGCCGCGTCATACTCTGCTTGGCGTTCTCCAGACTCTGCGCCGCAAGGGAGAGATGGGCAGGGTCAAGTGCGAGTCCCGCCGCTTCAATCGCCGCCCGGTATCCGGCTAAACGGCGGTCGCTGGTAGGGAACGCATATTCGGGCAAATCGCTGTCGCCAATAAAGCCGAGCACGCGGTGCCCTTTGCCAAGTAAATATTCGGCGGCGAGTCTTCCCCCGGCATGGTCGTCAATTTCGATGCTGCTGAACGAGGGATGATTCACTTCAATTGATACGGTTTCGATGGTGTGATTGACCAGGCGCTCGACGGTGGATTGGGTAAAAGGCAGCGCCATCAGAATCAACCCATCGAGACGACGAGTTAGCGTTAAACTGGTCACATAGCTATCGCGCCGCGCAGTACTATCAACGCTGTAGACGGTCAATTCATACGGCAGGGCAGAGAGGGCGTTCGCGACCCCGCGCAGGCGTTGGACGAACGAGGGGTACACGAAAAAAGGCGCGAGGACGCCAATGCGTCCCGCGCTCTTGCGCGCGCGTGCGGCGGCTTCCGCCTTGGGGACATAGCCCAATTCGTCAATGACGGTGAGGACGCGGCTGCGGGTTTCGGGATTTACTTTCTCGGGGGAATTGACAACGCGCGAGACGGTAGCAATGCTTACGCCTGCTTTGTCTGCAACATCGTACACTGTCGAGTGCGCCATTCGTCCGCTCCGTCGCGAAATACTGAACCGTACGTCAGGGATTCATTCACGGAATTTCTACACAGATTCTGTGCACGACCCCAACAATAAGGTTTAGGCGAATTCGATCTTGAGGAAAAATGTAAGAAGAAAGTGCTTACATGAAAGCACTTACAAATACAAGTTTAGCAGAAAAAAATCTCTGTGTCAATAGGTTTCACTTTATATAAAACGGATTTCGCGTTTATACTGGACGCTCAACTTTACACCGGAATTTCACCCCCTATGGTTATTGGAACTGTCGCCCGCCTGTCGAAAGCCACCGTCTATTTTGGCGCGCAAGAGATTTTCCGCGACCTTTCGTGGGAGATTTATCATGACGCGCGCGTGGGGCTGGTCGGTCCGAATGGGGCAGGCAAATCCTCCATTTTGAAACTTTTCGCCGGAGAAATGGACACGAGCGAGGGACTGGCGCAGATCACCCGGGGTGTGCGTATCGGTTACTTGCCGCAAGAGGTCTATTTTGGTCTGGAACGCACCCTGCTCGACGAAGCACTGGATGCTTCGCCGACCCTCGCCGCGCTCGAGCACGAAATGAAATCGCTCGAAGCCCAGATGGGCGACCCGCAGGTGTACAACGACGAGCGCAAATTGACGCGCGTGATGGAACGGCACGCCCGCGTTGTCGAGGAATTTGAAGAGCGGGGTGGACTGAATTTTGATAACCGCGTGCGCGCCACCCTGCGCGGGCTCGGCTTTGGCGACGAAGATTTCAACCTGCCGCTTTCGGCGCTGTCGGGCGGACAAAAGAAACTGGTTGGGCTTGCCAAGCTATTGATCGAACAACCCGAACTGTTGCTACTGGACGAGCCGGACAATCATCTCGACCTGCGCGGCAAAGAGTTTCTCGAAAAGCTGATTGCGGATTATCCCGGCGCGGTCGTAATTGTTTCGCATGACCGCTACCTGCTCGATATTGTGGCAGAAGAAATTGCCGAGTTGGAGGATGGCAAGATCACGCTGTACGTCGGCAACTATTCCGAGTACCAGTTCGAGAAACGCCAAAAGCTGCTGCGCCAGCAGCAAATGTTTCAAATTCAGCAGCGCGACATTCAGCGGCTTGAGTTTTCGATTCGCCGCTTGATGGGCTGGGGCGCAGGACAGAATGAAAAGTTCGTGCGCCGCGCCCGTTCGATGCAAAAGCGGCTCGACAAGATGGACAAGATTGACCGTCCCAAGATGGAGCGCAAGTCCATCGGACTCGACCTGAACGCGTCGAGTCGCGGCTCGAACAAGGTGCTGGAAATACAACATCTCGCCAAAGCGTTTCCCGACCCGCGCGGCGGGGTGAACCAGGTACTGCGCGATGTGAACATGACAATGTGGCTTGGCGAACGCGTGGGCATCATCGGACCGAACGGTGCGGGCAAGACGGTGCTGTTTCGCTGCATTCTGGGTCAAGAAGACCCCGACCGTGGGGAGGTGTACGTCGGACCGTCCACCACGCGCTCGTACTATTCGCAAGAGCACGAGACGCTGAACTTTGATAACTCGATTGCCGACGAAGTGCGTCGTGTAAAACCGATGATTGACCGCGAAGTGTTTGGGCTGCTCGGACGCTTTTTGTTCAGCGCGGAGGACTCGAAAAAGAAAATTCGCAATCTCTCGGGCGGCGAAAAGGCGCGCGTGCAAATGGCAAAACTGATGCTGCAAGGCGCGAACCTGCTGATGCTCGACGAGCCGACGAATCATCTCGACATCCAATCCGCCGAAGTGCTGGAAGATTCCCTCGATGGTTATAACGGCTCGCTGTTGATGATTTCACACGACCGCTATTTCCTCGACAACGTCGCGACCCGCATCGTGGAATTGGAAGACGGCAAGCTGACAGAGTACCTGGGGAATTACACGTACTATGTCGAGGAAAAGGCACGGCGTGAAAAGTTGGCGTTAGAAAAAGCTGCTGTGCCGAAAAAGCGCATCCGTGCCAACGAGAACGCGACCGGACGCAATAACAACAAGAACGCATCCGCCAAGAATAATGTGGGAGAAAAGAAAAAGGGTTAGGGAAAATTGTGAAAGCGGCATCCACGCCGCTTTCACAATTTACAGAGATAATCAAGTGCGAAACACGCTCACCGTCACCTGCATCACGGGTTTGTGCAACCGCCTGCGCGTGCTGCTCTCGGGCAAGGCGCTGGCGGAGGCGAGCGGGCGCGAGTTTGCAATGGTCTGGAAGCGGGATGAGCCGTGTGGCGCGTTGTTCGATGAACTTTTTTGTAATGCATGGAACGTGCGCGGGGATGTCGGGTTTGATGCCGCGCGCGGGCTAAATCTGGAGGGCGTGGTGCCTTCCGAAATGCCTGACTTGCTCGAATCTACCAGTCCCGCGCTGTCGGTGAGGCATTGGGGCTGGCTCATCAATGCGGAACGGTTCCCCTCGCACGTCCCCCTCGAAAAGCGCTGTCAAGAGTTGATTGCGGAATTGGAACTGCTGACCGTTTTGTCGGCGCAGGTAAAAAATTTTCGCAGCGAGTTTTTTCGCCCGCAGATGATCGGTGTGCACCTGCGTTTGGGTGACCGCGCCGCCTCAAACCCGCACTTGAAACCGAGTATCCCCACCGTCATGACGCATGTAGACAAGTTTCTTGACCGTGCGCCGCACGCGGGAATCTTGTTATGCTCCGACGATGGTGCGCCGGAACCATATACAGGGGCGGCGACACCTGTAACAAATGCGGCGGCGGGATTCGTCAAGCGGTATGGGAAGCGGGTGGTGATGACCAAGCCTTTGACCTTGGACCGTCGCTCGGCGGCTGCGATTCAAGCGGCGCTGGTTGACTTGTATCTTTTACGCGCTACGGATTTTTTTGTCGGGACTTTTTTTAGCGCGTTCTCAGAGTTTGTGGTGTATGGGCGAGACGTGCCATCGGTGTTTCCGGTCCCGCGCGCCTCGCGCTACCGCCGCGTAACTCATCTCCTCAAACGGCTGGGGAGGAGGTTCAAGAATGGCAAATGAACGGACGTATGCGATCTTACCGTGCCGCGAGCTGGACGAGTCGATCGCGTTTTACGAGATGCTCGGGTTTAAGCGAACGTACCGGCAGGTGCGACCAAACCCGTGTGCGGTTGTGCAGTTGGAAGATATTCACATTCACCTCGCGACGATTGAAGGATTTAATCCCGCCGACTCGTATGGGAGTGTAATTATTGTAGTGCCGGACCCGGATAGTCTGTATCGTGATTTTGCGACGGGTATGCGCGCCAAGCACGGCAAACTGCTGACCGCCGGTATCCCCCGCCTCCTGCGCCCGCGTAAACGTTACGGCACGGTACGGGGCTTTACGGTGATTGACCCGGGCGGCAACTGGTTGCGGGTGTACAAGCAAGGTGACACGGAAGAGGACAGCGCCGCAGAAAAAGCCGAGGGGCTGGCGCAAATTGTTCTGGTGGCTGCCCGGCTTGGCGACGCGCGTGGCGACGACGCGCTGGCACTCAAAACGCTCGAAAATGGAATAAAGCGCTATCCGGGAGCCGCGCCCCTCGAACGGGTCAGGGCGTATCTCTATCGAGCCGAGTTGGCGCTCCGGGTTCAGGATGCTGAATTGGCGCGCTCGTCATTGCGGACAGCTGTGGCGATTGAGCTGGTGGAGGAAGAGAAGACGCTGGTGGCAGACGAGCTGGCGCATGTGAAGGAGCTGGTGGAGCAAGGATGAATGAGTGGTGAATGGTGGATGGACAATGGGGAAGTGGGGTTGCTTCGTTGATTGAAACAATTGGGAAGAATGCGAACGTATGGTTTTTGGCATGGTGGAAGGCAACGAAAAGGAGTAAGTGATATGAACAACGTACCCGGATTCCGACGGATTGTGGGATGCATTAGTGTGAGCGCGCTGCTGGTTTGGTTGTTTGCTGCTGCACCGGTGCAAGCGTCCCCGTCTCCGCCATTGGGAGTGCATGCAGCGATTCCGGTCGCACAGCTGCTGCGTGCCGATGGTACGTTGGATTTGGCACGAGGGACAGAGGGTACGCTGAATCTGGCAGGGTGGCAGGTATCGCTCGACCCGCAAAGGGGACCTGTGTTTGTCCCCAATTCCGCGAACGAGGTTGGCTGGACACCGCTTGGCAATGGCTTGACCTCGCAGGTGAATGCTGCTGCCATCCAGGGTACTAATGTGATTGTCGGCGGCGAATTTGTGCAAGTATGCGGCAACAGCGTATGTAACAGCGGGAATCTGACGGTCAACAATATTGCGAAATGGAACGGGAGCGCGTGGTCAGGACTCGGCAATGGGTTTAACCTGGCGGTCCACGCGCTGGTAGTGAGTGGGACCGATGTATATGCGGGCGGCGACCTGACGCTTGCGTGTGGGAATGCACAGTGCGACAGCGGGAATGTGCGAGTGAACGGGATTGCCAGGTGGAACGGCGCGGCATGGTCGGGTGTAGGGAATGGGTTCAACTCGACAGTGAATGCACTGGCGGTCAGTGGCAGCAATGTGTTCGCTGGTGGCGGCTTTTCCCAGGTCTGTGGGAACTCGCTGTGCAATAGTGGGAATGTGACGATGAATCATATTGCGCGGTGGAGCGGCGCCGGATGGTTTGCGCTTGACAGTGGCTTGAATGGGGCAGTGCTCGATATTGCGCTCGATGGCAGCGACCTCTATGCGGGTGGTGGGTTCCTGCAAGCATGTGGCAACGGCACGTGCAGCAGTGGGAACATGACCGTTAACCGAATCGCGAAATGGAATGGCGCGTCGTGGGCGGCGGTGGGACACGGGTTCAACTCGCTGGTGCAGGCGATTGATGTTGGCGTAGACGGGGCGGTGTTCGCCGGCGGCTCGTTTGTAGAGGTGTGCGGCAACAGCGCATGCAACAGCGGGAACGTGACCGTCAACCGGATTGCCAAATGGACCGGCAGCGCGTGGAAGCCGCTCGGGAATGGCTTTTCCGGTAGTGTGATTGACCTTGCCGTCAAGGGAATTAACGTGTATGCGAGCGGGGCGTTTGTAAACATCTGCGGCAACAGCGCGTGCAGCAGCGGGAACACCACTGCCAATCGGATTGCCCACTGGAACGGCGCGGCGTGGGCGCCGATTGTGAATGGGTTCAACGGGGATGTGTATGCGGTTGTGCGTACAGGACGCGACTTGTATACGGGTGGAGCATTTTCTCAGGCATGCAGCAACAGCGCGTGCAACAGCGGGAACTCGGTCGTGAACCGCGTGGCGAGATACAGTCTGCCAAACTGCAACAGCAAACCTGCCAAGCCGCAGCTGAAAAAGCCGGGCGATAACGCGAATGTGGACAATCCTCGTCCGAGATTGAAATGGCACCCGACAAATTGCGCAGACACATATACAGTGATTGTGAAAAACACGTCTACCGGCGATCAGGTCTACAAGGAACAGGGAGTCACGGCATTGAGCCACAAGCCGGACCCGCTGCCGACAGACACTCTGCTCAAATGGTATGTCAAAGCCTGCAATGATGCGGGATGCACCAAATCGGACAAGCGGAATTTGGTGGTGCAGTAGAGTTCCGGATAGAAAAATGCCCGAAACGGTTTCCGTTTCGGGCATTTTTCTATCACTCATAAATTGTATCGCTTTTGGCTTGAAACACACATTCGCGAGTGCTATAGTTAGTAGACGCGGCGGTTTAGTAGTGGTAGCTGGCTCGAGTTTTGGCTTTGGAAGAGGGAGGTAGCATGAACAAGAAAATTGGCTTGACACTTTCGGGCGGTGGTTTTCGGGCGACTGTGTTCCATTTGGGTGTGATGGCGCGCTTGGCGGAGCTAAAAAAACTTGAGGATGTGACTTTTATTTCGACAGTTTCGGGCGGGAGCCTTTGCGCGGCCCTCGTCTATGCGGCGAACGATTTTTGCTTTCCAAGCAGCGATGAATTTAGGGAGCGGGTTATACCGTATGCGCGTAAAATCCTGACAACTCACAATCTCGAACATGGACTAATTTGGAAGGTCTTGAAAGCGCCACTGCATATCCTGGGGACTCGCGCAAATTACCTTTCCGAGCTCTTACGAGATAACTGGCAGATTACCGCGCGCCTCGACAGCATACCAGAACAGCCGCGCTGGATGATTAACGCGGCGTGTTACGAAACAGGCAAGAATTGGCGCTTTGAATCTTTTCGCATGGGCGATTATGAATTTGGCTACACCAATGATACGAACATCCCGCTGAGCGATGCCGTCGCGGCGTCCTGCGGTATTCCGGCTGGGGTCGGCGCGTTGGCTCTCAAGACGGCACATTCATCCTGGTTCAAGTACAAACGTCCAAGTGTGCAGCAACCCGACACTCTCGAGGCGCAGGTGCTTGGCACTGACATCCTGCCCGCGCTGGAAGCCCCCGCAGCGCAAAAGCAGCGAAAAACGGAGAAGATAGATCCTAAATTTCCGGAGGTGCACCTCTGGGACGGCGGTGTCTATGATATTTTCGGTCTGGAAGGGCTCTTTGATCCGGATACGGGCTGGCGCAGTGGGATCGAATTTATGATTGTCAGCGATGCGTCGGGCGTGCCCAAGCAGGAGGAATATAAAATTGGCGTGAACGCGCTTATGCGCATCATAACCGGCGTGATGATGCCGCAGGTTCGCAATCTACGGGCACTGCAAGTGATGGAATTCATCAAGAACCACAACGGTTGTGGGGTGTTTCTGCCGATTGGCAAGACGTGCGCGCAGGCGATCGGAAATTCAGCCCACCTGAACGAGGTAGATCAATTGAGTCCCTTGTGCCTCAACGCCAATTGCGCCGACGAGGCGGCGAGGACACCAACCCGCATCAAACGAATGACTGATGACGAGTTTGAGCTCCTCTTTCGACACGGGTACGAAGTTGCCTGTTACGGGACTTATGCCCACTACAGTGCCGACTACCCCTTCAAAAGCTACGCGGATTCATCCTGGGGCAAAACAGTCTATGCCCAACACATTCCGGATTGCGCCAAAAATGCATCCAAATAGAAACGCCCGAAACGAATTTTCGTTTCGGGCGTTTTTGTTTACCTATTGCTTTTCGTAGGGGATCCCTTCCGCCGCGGGTGCTCTTACTCTGCCGACGACCCCCGCCAGCACAATCATCGTCGCAAGATACGGCGCCATCAACAAAAATTCGGACGGGATGACACTGGTGAGAATCTGCAACTTGAGCTGGAGTGAATCCATGAACCCGAACAGGAGGGATGCGCCGAACGCGCCGAACGGGTTCCAGTTGCCGAAAATCATGGCGGCGAGCGCAATAAAGCCGCGCCCATTGGTCATGAGCTTGTCAAAGCGCCCGACCGAGCCGAGTGTGAGGAAACAACCCGCCAACGCGGCAAGCAAGCCGCCGATGACGACATTCACATAGCGGATGCGAAAGACGTTGACGCCCAACGTATCCGCTGCTTTCGGATGTTCGCCGACCGCGCGGGTGCGCAAGCCCCAACGCGTCGAGAACAACAAAAAGTTGATGATGAACATGATAATCAGCGTGGCATACACGAGAATGTTTTGATTAAAGAAAATCACGCCGAGAATTGGAATTTGCGCCAGACCCGGGATGGCGATTTTGTCGAACGTGCCCGCGTTGTTCAATTCCTGCACGGGCGTCAACCAGCGGAGGTTGAGGTAACTGGTGATGCCGACGGCAAAGATGTTGATGACAGTGCCGCTGATGACCTGGTCCACTTTAAAGCGGATGGAAAAAAGCGCATGCAGTCCCGCCAGGAGCGCCCCGCTCCCGAGTCCGGCGACCAGACCGAGCCACAAGCTGTCGGACGCGCTTGCGACGATGACAGAGATGAATGCGGCGGTGAGCATCATCCCCTCGATGGCGATGTTGATGATGCCGGACCTTTCACACATGATGCCGCTCAACGCGCCGAGTAGAAAAGGTACGGAGCGAATGAGCGTGCTTTCCGCCAAGCCGGTCAGGTTCAACGACGCGCCGCGAATGCTCCAGGTCAAAAAGATGGCGAGGATGAGCAGAGCGACGACGCCAAAGACCACGCCCGAATTGGTAAAGCCGCGGACGAGATGATAGACGCCGAACCCAATCAAGAGCACCGAGAGAATCATGTTTGCCGCCCCGGTGGGGATGTCCACTTCGGGGAGCTGCACCGGGTCGCCGCCGCCCGTAAAGCGAAAGGTCGAGACCTCATCGCCCGCCACCGAAATGCTAAAGAGCCACAGGCACAGCAGCCCGAGTCCGATGATGATTGCGCCCGAGATCCAACGGCGCTGGATGACGCCATCCGCCGTGCGGCGAATTGCTTGATTTGCGACCATTCCGAACATGTTAGGCTCCCCAACCGCGGGCAAATACTTCGGTGTCTTTTTGGATCGGTTGTTTGAGACGATAAATCCAACGAACAATTTCGGGTGCGGCGATAAAGGCGATGATGAGTGCTTGCATGACAGAGATAATGTCCACCGGCACACCGGCGATAGATTGCATGCGGGTCGCGCCGTTCCGCAAAGCGCCGAACAGCAGCGCGGCAGCGAGCACACCAAAGGGATTGGATTTCCCGAGCAGGGCGAGCGCGATGGCATCAAAGCCATAGCCGGGTGAAAACGCGGACGCAAAGTAATAGTTCAAGCCGAGCAGTTCGTTGGCGCCGCCCAGACCGGCGAGAGCGCCGGAGAAACTCATGGTCAGGACGAAAATTTTGCCAACGCCGATGCCCGCATACTTGGCGGCGGTCGGACTCGCGCCCACGGTCCGAATTTCAAAGCCGATAGTGGTTTTCCACAAGACCCAATAAACGAAAAAGACGGCAGCGATGGCGAGCGGAAAACCCCAATGCAGCCGCACCGGGTCGGGGAGAAAGTGTGGGAGTTTGGCGGTATCCAAAATGCCGGGACTGCGCGGCGCGCCGCCACCCGCGTTCATGGGACCGTTCGGACCGACGACCCAATCGGCGAACCGAAAGATAATATAGTTGAGCATGATGGTGTTGATCACTTCGCTCACACCACGCGCTGCTTTGAGATAGCCCGGAATCGCGCCCCAGAGCGCCCCGCCGACGATCCCCGCAATGAGAGCCAACGGCAAGTGAATGAACCACGGCACACCCGTAATGGCATAGCCCACAAACACCGCCAAAATCGCGCCCGCGTACAACTGCCCTTCCACTCCAATGTTGAATAGACCGCCCTTGAAACCAACCGCGACGGCGAGACCTGTGAAAATGTACGGCGTCGCGGCGACCAGACTTTCGGCGGGGTCACGCAGGGCACGCAAGAGCGGCGTCGCATTGCCCGTGGTAATCCATGTCTGAAAGCCCGAAATCATGGCAGCGGGGTTGCCGAACGCGCCTTGAAATAACGCAACGTAGGCAGTCCACATGGAATCCCAAATGGCGACGAGGAGTTCGACGGGGTGCGTCCAGAATTGGGGCAGGAGCGCCAGCACGTCAGGGTCGGTAAAAGCGATGATCAGCCCGCTCAAGATAAGCGCGGTGAAAATTGCCAGGACCGGAATGGTGAGCGTGTCGAGCGCCGACCGCCAAAAATTAGAGCCGGGCGCGCGGGCAGTCGTGGCTTGAGGGACGGGTTTGGATTCAGCGGTTGCTTGAGCCATTGGTGGCAGATGGCGGATAGCAGATGGCTGATGGCTATGACAAAAATCCACGCTTTGCCATATGCTATCTGCTATCGGCTATCATGCTATTTCATCCTGCATTTCGGCTTTTTGTTCGTCGGACAGGGGCGGAGGCGGGGCTTGCGTCGCAGATTCCGCATGTACACCTGCCATCAAGAGCCCGAGCGCTTCTTTGTCCGTTTCCTCAGCATTGACCGTGTCAATGATTCTGCCTTTGTACATCACGGCGATGCGGTCAGAGAGGGACATAATTTCATCCAGCTCGTTCGAGACGAGCAAGACCGCTGCCCCCTCATCGCGTTTGTCAATGATGCGCTTGTGAATGTACTCGATGCTGCCGACGTCGAGACCGCGCGTCGGTTGCGACGCGATGAGCAGCTTGATGTCGCCGGTGAACTCGCGCGCGATGATGACCTTTTGCTGGTTGCCGCCGGAAAGGTTCGCGGCGCGGACAAAAATGCTCGGCGTGCGCACGTCATATTCTTTGACGCGCTCGGCGGCAGCTTTTTCGATGGCATCGCGCTGGAGGACGATGCCCTTGGCAAATGGCGGCTTGTAGTACTCGTTCAGAATAATGTTGTCTTCGACCGGGAAATTGAGCACCAGTCCATCCGCCTGGCGGTCTTCGGGAACATGCGCCACGCCGAGTTCAAAGAGTTCGCGCGGCTTGGCACGGGTTGTGTCTTTGCCGAGAACTGTAACGCGTCCCGACTCCACGGCGCGCAGCCCCGTCAAGCCCTGCGCCAGTTCCGTCTGCCCGTTCCCCTGAACGCCTGCGATGCCCAGGACTTCGCCGGAATGTACCTGGAATGACACATCATTTACCGCCACACTCTGGCGTTCATCGCGCACGACCAGGTTTTGCACGTCCAATACAACGTCTTTCGGCTTGGCAGGTTCCTTGTCCACCGAAAGAATCACACTGCGTCCGACCATCATGCGCGCCAGCTCGGTGCTGTTGGTCGCCTTGGGATCGGCGCTCCCTACCACTCGACCGAGGCGCAGCACCGTGATCCGATCGGCAAGCTCCAGCACTTCGCGCAATTTGTGAGTGATAAAGATGATGGAATTGCCTTGTGCCTTCAAGTTGCGCAGAACAACAAAAAGGTCATCTACTTCCTGCGGGGTGAGAACGGCAGTGGGTTCATCGAGGATCAGGATGTTGGCGTTGCGATAGAGCAGCTTGATGATTTCGACACGCTGTTGAATCCCCACCGAGAGGTCTTTGATATAGAGGTCAGGATTGACTTCCAACCCATACTTGACGGAGAGGTCGCGGATTTCGCGCGCGACCTTTTTGCGGTCCAGAACGACTCCACCCGTCACGCTCTCGTCGCCCAGCATCACATTTTCGGTGACCGTGAAAACGGGTATCAACATGAAATGTTGATGAACCATCCCGATGCCCTGCGCGATGGCGTCGCTCGGTCCGGTCATCTGGATCGGTTTACCTTTGACCAGAATCTCGCCCTCGTCAGGGTGATACAGCCCATACAGCACGTTCATCAGGGTGGACTTGCCTGCGCCGTTCTCGCCCAGGAGCGCGTGAATTTCACCCTGGTTCAGCGTCAGGTCAATATGGTCATTGGCAAGGACACCGGGAAAGCGTTTGGTGATGCCGCGCAATTCGAGGAGTGGAGTGGTCAATTCGGTTAGGGGAGAGGATGAAGGATACTGCGCCGGAGCTCAGCGCAGTATCCTTCGTTCCTGAGAAAAGCATTTGGAGGGGTCTGGCGAACAGCGTTCGTCAGACCCTGCCGGTTGAAAATCAGTTCCTAATTGCCTTGTCCGCTTGCCCAGGCTTTGATGTCAATATCGCCGGCGATGATTGCCGCCTTTAGTGCATCAAGTTCTGCCTGAACTTCGGGCGTCACTTTGTCAGCATTGTCATGATAGGGCGAGATGGCAACGCCATCGTTGGCGAACGTGCCGCTGTAGACACCACCCTTGAACGAACCATCAGTCATTTGTGTGATGGCTTCGAACACTGCATTGGAAATGTTCTTTTGCACACTGGTCAGCAGGACGGGGCAGGCATCGGGCACACTGATGCACTGGTCCACATCCACGCCGATGGCGAGGGTGCCTTTTTCCTTTGCGGCGGTGAAGGTGCCGTTGCCGGTGAGACCGGCGACGGGCAGAACGACGTCCGCGCCTTCGTCAATCAGCGACAAGGCGGCTTGCTTGCCTTTTTCGGGATCGGTGAAAGTGGCGGTAAAGACACCGTCGTTCTTGACGGTATCCCAGCCGATGAGTTCGACGGTGTCATTGTGCTTGGCATTCCAGTAGTTCACGCCTGCCTGGAACCCGACCATGAAATCCACGACGGGCGGGATGTTGACGCCGCCGTAGGTGCCGACCTTTTTGGTCTTGGAGACGGCAGCGGCGAGATAGCCCGCTTGCATGGCGGCTTGCTCGGTGCGGAAGGTGAGCCCGAGGACGTTCGGAATTTCGGTCGCGGAGCCGCAGTCCTTGCCTTCGACGGCGGTGCCAAAGCAGTCAGGATATGCATAGTCCACGATGGCATATTTGACATCAGGATTCGCTTTCGCGGAAGCCGCCGTTGCATTACCGAGCAAGAAACCGACCGTGACAATACCCTGGTAACCCTGCGCGATAAATTCGTCAAGGTTCTTGGCATAGTCCGTTTCCTGGCGCGACTGCAAGAACTTGCTGTCGGCATTGATGCCCAGATCGCTGATGGCGCGATTGAGCCCCTCAATGGCGGTAAAGTTGAACGACTTGTCATCTGGTCCGCCAACGTCCGTCACCAGACCAACCTTGACATCGCCTGCGCCCGTAGGAGCTGCGCTGGACGACGGCATTGTGCCGGTACCACTAGCCCATGCCTTGATGTCGAGCTTGTTGCCAATGATGTCCTGTTTCAGTTGGTCGAGTTCTGCTTGAACTTCAGCTGTCACTTTATCAGCATTGTCGTGATAAGGTGAAAGAGCAACGCCGTCGTTTGCGAACGTACCGCTGTAGACGCCACCCTTGAACGAACCATCAGTCATTTGCGTGATGGCTTCGAACACTGCATTGGAAATATTCTTTTGCACGCTGGTCAGCAGGACGGGGCAGGCATCGGGCACGCTGATGCACTGGTCCACATCCACGCCGATGGCGAGGGTGCCTTTTTCCTTTGCGG
>JADMIO011124147.1_pt1 | contig 39300 bp, 27 predicted proteins | sample 8958161 | NCBI WGS metagenome assembly JADMIO01 (sample SAMN16585339, study PRJNA669376) | soil metagenome | isolation source: Crop rotation soil | place: USA: Cullars Rotation, Alabama | collected 2011 | reverse complement strand
CGACTTCAAGTCACGTGAATTCCAAGCTTCGGATCCCACTGTGCTGGAAAGAGCTTACGATCCCAGGTACTTTCCCGTCATTTCGCTGTAGGCCGCTATTACCCTGCCTACCACTTTGGTAATGGCAACGTACTCGGCGAGTTTCCACAATGTAAGTTGCCGCAGGAGAAAACCGCCTTAGTTCCCTGCCGTTTCGACGGCTGCATTCCGCGTCGTCAGGTCGAGGGTAAGAAACAAGCTGCACTGTACACGACGCCCGAAACGCTCCTTGCTCTTGACTCTCAGGCACAGATGGTAGAGCGATGGCGGATATGGCGGAGGGATAGGACTAATCCGCTGGCGATGGCCGGGCTCCGCATTACGTCTTTGGCTATCGAACACACGCTTGGTCATCCGCATGCTGCAAAGGCGATTGAACTTTGGCTCGATACCACGGAAAGCCTGTTCAAGTTTCGTCACCTCGATTCCCCGTTTGCCGGTTATATAGTCAGGTGGGACGCACGAACCTCGGATAACTGGTTGGTTGAAATAGATCCAAAAGGCCAGGAGACACCAATAAGACCGTGTGAGTTTCTAACCAACCCTGACCCTAAGACCTGGAAGAATCAACCATTCCTCTACTGCACGTCTTTTGAGGATTCCCGCTACGATCGAACCGGAGACGATGGAGCCAGAGATAGGTTCAGACGATGGGAGCCGTCCATCGATGAATACACCGGCCTTGTTGTCGCGTATGTGCAAATCCACGGAGCGTTCACGAAGGATTCCAAAAGCGCTGATGCTCAACGGCGCGCGATTGCAGAGCGCATTCTTGAAAAAGTTCGCACTCAGATGCGCCGCGTGGCGCGTTACCTACAGGCATTTGCATACGTGCTGGTTCGCCCATGTGGCGGTTTCACTTTCAGAGGTTGTGCTGAGAACAATCCGTGTCTGGAGTTCCCGTTTTCCCGCGCCTTCCAAAAGGTGCTGGGTGATCCATTTCGCGTCTCGGGAACTTTCGAGGATGCGATGCGCGCCGCCGGAGTCTACGATTGCGTTTTCCCTCGTAACAACCCGTTAATGAATGCAACCGAAGCGCTCAACCGGCTTTCGACGTTGCCGTCCTTCGCTCGCTCTCGAGACTCAGGTCTGTTTGGTTCATTGAGCGCTCAGGATTTCATTCGTGCGGCCAGACTTCTGCAGTGTAACCAGTGCTTCGATGTCTGCAATCAAAATGGATCCGGCCAAAGCTTTGCACTCTGCTACCTCCTCTCAAAGGCGGCTCGCTACGATCCTGCACCCGTGTTCACGGACTGGATGGCGCTGCCTGGCGCCCATGATTACAAGACTCTCCTGGGATTGGTGGGCGATGCCACCGCCGATGAAACAATCAAACGCGCATACTTTGCTTACTTCAACGGAGCCATGACGCAAGTGACGTCATCGGAAGCGAGCGCACTGGAAAAAGGAGGTGAGCGCGATGGAGCACTGGCGACTGCAATCGCACTCCTACTCACCTCACCGGCTATGTTCGGTGTCGATTTAAGAGAGAAACTGTTCAAACAACTCAGCGAAATGGCTCAATTGTTGTCGGATAAGTTCCAGAGCAGCCCGATTATTACAACTGACTCCGACGGCATTGGTTTCAGTGATAAAGAACCAGCTGGTGAGTGCTGTCATGAGGGAGAACAGCTTCAGCTCATCTGCGAGTATCCCGACAAAGTAGGCAGTTGGCACGGGTTCCTTACCGCCTTGTCGGTGGCTTGGCTCCACGCGTTGCGTGCGCGTGAACCAGAGGTAACATTTCCCTGGAATGCGATTGCACTTCCGACGACTGAGTCAATGCGGCAATGGAGACCGGTTACGATCCCAGCTGAGTTGGTTGACCCTATACTCAGGGATCGCTTGCCGGTTCCTCGAAGCTTCTGGAGTGGATCTCCTTCGGGAGCGATAGACCTATTGAATGCCGCACCCAATCGCCCGAACGACTCTGGTATTGGACGCCAAGAACCACCGCGTGGACAGGTTCACCGGATTGATGTGCAGGGAAGCATCCTGGCGACGACTAAGAGAATAACCCTGGCCGCGCCGCCCCGACCGGCTCCCGGAAGCAACACTCATCAGCTAACAGCGGTGCCGAACGTTAGAAGCGCGAACAAGGGAGTTCTTAGCGTGAACGTGCAGAGCGATAGTGTAATAGTCACAGTCACCCTGGGCAGTATCCTGGCGATGCCGATCGGGCACGCCTCTCTACAGGCGGACGTCCTTGTGAGTTGGACGCCACCCATCTGATGAATGATCGCGGAAACTACTCGCAGCGCAGAGCCACCAAAGGATCTACTCGCGTGGCGCGGCGCGAAGGTAGGTAGCCAGCCACCAGCGCCACCACGAGCATCAACAACGCTGCGAAAAGCAGTGAAACCGGATCCGTCGGTGTCAAACCGAACAGTAGTGTCGCTGCCAATCGAGTTACGGCCACAATCAGCGGCAGACCCACCGCCACGCCGGCGATAACCAGGACCAGCGCTTCGCGTACAATTAGCCAGCGCACGTTGCCAGCTTGAGCACCGAGCGCCATCCGAATTCCAAGCTCGCGTGTCCGACTCGCGACGCCGTAAGAAAGAATTCCATACAAACCAACACTGGCCAGCACCAATGCCAGCACACCGAAGAAACCGGAGAGCGTGGCCATCAAGCGCTCGCGCAGAATCGTCGCTTCGATCATTGGTTTGAACCATTTGAAACTAACGGTAATGGCAGGATTGATCTGGGTGAGCACACGCGTGACTTCAGCGACGCTCTCGCCTTGCGCAAGGCGTGATCGGATCAAAACACTAGCGACTGGGCCAGAGCCTGTTGTTTGCCCGATCGTGTCGTAGACGATTGGTCCAAACTCTTCGCGTAAGTCTTCATATTTAGTGTCTCGAACCAAGCCGACGATCTCGTAGAGCTTCTCGGAATCGCCGGGCGTTGCTTCGATCCAGAACCGACGACCAACCGGATTTGCTCCATTGACGAATTGTCTCGCGAAGGCTTGGTTCACAATAGCCGCCTTAGGCGCGCCGACCGTGTCTCGCCCATCGAAGTCTCGCCCTGCCAGCAGCGGGATTTGCAGCGTCTTGAAATAATCGGGACCCACTCGGCTGCGGTTTACGCCCAATCCCTGGCGCGAGTCCGAGCCATCCATCCATATGCGATTGCCTCCACCATCACGGAACGGGATCATTCCGATGGCAGCCGATTCCACGCCTGGCGTTGCGCGGATGCGATCGACAAACTCATCTTTGAATGCGGGAATGCTGTCGGGCGAGAGATTCAACTGCTGGAAGTTAACGGTGGCAATCAAGACACCTTCCTGCCGGAAACCCGTGTCCACCGTGAGCAATTTACCAAGACTCCGTGAAAACAGGAGCGCGCTCGCCACCAGCACAAGTGATAACGCGACCTGGGCCACCACCAGCGCACGTCGCAAGCTGAACCGTTCGCGGCCCGCTGTCATGCCGCGGCCTCCTGCTTTCATTACCGCTGCAGGGTCCATTCGCGTCGCCCGGATGGCCGGCACCATTCCAAATAGAAGACAGGTGAGGCCGGCCAGCCCAGTTACAAAACCAACCACGCGCCAGTCAAGAGCGAGGTCGAGAAAAACCGGGTTATCAGTGGTACTGAGAAATGCGATGAGCAATCGGCTCAAGGCCAAAGCCAATGCGACACCAAGCACTGCACCTACTCCGGCGAGCAACAGGCTCTCTACCAACAACTGGCGAACGAGTCGTCCTCGCGATCCGCCTAGAGCCTGGCGAGTGGCGATTTCACGTTCTCGCGCGCTTGCCCTTGCCAACAGCAAATTCGCAAGATTGGCGCAGGCTATCAACAGCACCAGCCCACCAATCGCCAACAACAGCCAGAGAGGCTGTTCATATTTCTCACGCAACTGTGAAGCGCCAGATTCGGCGGGGACTGCAATCAGTTTTGAATTCAAATAATCTTTGACGCTTGCGGGTGGGTAATTCGCAGGCAGCGCCGCCTGAAAGAGCTCGGGCGAGATAGCCTGTATTTGAGCATTCGCCTGTTCGAGCGACAAGCCCGGTTTTAGACGGCCATTGACCGTCAACCACCAAATTATTCCTGAAAGATAGCGGTCATTACCGCGCACCAGCGGTGCGGCGCAGATGGGCAGCGCCATGTCAAAAGATTGTCCCACCTCCATGCCGAAAAAGCTGGCGGGTGTAACTCCGATGATCTCGTATGAGCGATCAGCAAGCTTGAGTTGGCGCCCGATGACGTTGACATCGCCGGCGTACTCACGTTGCCAGAACGCATCGCTGATGATCATACCTGGCGCAGCACAGCCTCGCTGATCATCTGTCGTAGTCAAGAGACGACCGCGCGCCGGTTGGACACCCAGGGTTGTGAAGAAGTCGCCGCTCACGTAAAGCATCCTTGCGGGTCGCACCTCCCCGCCTGGGGCGAGGTTTACGTTATCAGCGCCCCAGGCAAAGATGCCGGAAAAGGTTTGTTGCCGATCCCTTATCTGCTCCCAAATCACATTGGTAACTGCCGATGGGCGACCGATGCCTCCGCGCATGCCTTTCGTATCCGTGAGATGAACTTCGGCCAATTCCTGCGGTGCCTTGACCGGCAGGGTCCGCAGTCGCACTGCGTTGAGCAATTGAAAGATCGCCGTGTTAGCGCCGATGCCGAGCGCCAGCGAAAGAATGGCCACGGTAGTGAACGTCTTACTCTTAAGCAACATTCGTACGCCGAAACGCAGGTCTTGAAACATCTCGTCCTCCCATCTGCGAGGCTGTAACCAAAGCGCATCGAAGAATGCGCCCGTGCTGTGCCCCAATAACTCCAGTTTGCTGCGGCCGTCGAGCTTGTCCCACTGGGCGAGCTGCGCTTCACGGTAAAGCAACTCCGCCTCCCACTCCTGCTGCCAGTCAACGCGCAACCGGCGCGGCACAATCAAGCCGATGAATGTGATCAGCCAGAGCCAGGGACCTCTTCTCGTTCGCTTAATCACCGAGCACCTCAGCCCTTTTGCGGCGCTGGCCGTTCAGAGGCCAGCGGTTCGAGTTGTGTCAGCAATCGAAAGCGGCTGCGGGCTTCTGTTAATGCCGTTCGGCCAGCCTTACTCACTTCGTAATACTTGCGCGCCGGGCGCTGCTCCTGTTGTGCGATGCTCGGGCGCTCCCACTTGGAAACGACAAAGCCGGCATCTTCAAGTCGACGCAGCGCCGGATAGACAGTTCCGCTCGCGAGTCCCGTAATGGTCATGATGTCGAAGCCGTAGCGGTACCCGTTCTCGGTCGCTTGTAAGATCAACGCCATCGTGTACGAAAGATAACTTTTGCCCACCTGTTGCTCCTTGAGAGTCAAGCTCGCTAATACTTAGATACCTATACATATAATTATCTACATAGCCTTGTCAACTGAATTTCGAAAAAGGTGAGAATCTCGATTAAAGGCGCGGTGTTGATCGCGGCTCTGCCGCCGCACAGTGCGGAAAGGCTCTGCCTTTCCGAAATGCCATAAAATCTCTTTGAGGCTACGCCTCGAAACGATGAGGCAAAGCCTCGAAATCCTAAAGCCCACCCCGCGGAAAGGCAGAGCCTTTCCGCACTGTGCGGCGGCAAAGCCGCGGGCGAGAATCCATAGTGATGTTTTCGGTAAGCCTTATATTAATTCAAAGTGAGACCCGGCTTGGCTGTGCAGCAGCGTTAGGTAGCGCGCCTTTAATAATAAATCGGGTGAGGGTAACGACTTAGAAAGCTCGTTCACTACCCTGTCCAGCAAAGTCAGTCCGGAGCGCTGCAGTTCTCCTCCCACAGTTTCACACCAGGCGCGATGCCTGGAGAATCCGCTCTCAAGTCCCGCTTCGGCAATCGCCTGCAAATGATCATTCAATTCACCAATCACCCGATCGCGATATGACCCGGTTGAAAGATCTGTGTCAAAGATTGGAAACTCCTCGTCCGGCTCATCCGCATCGTCTTTGACTTCCGCGAGCTCGTGATGGGCCAGCGCCGGATTCTGTTTCGGCAGAGCGTCAAACGCCAACTGGAACACACGAATCTCTGGATCGTCTGCGCGCAAGATCGAAATCGGTTCAACCGATAGGGCACCGCCTTCCAAAGCAAGTCGGACAACGAATCGCCAACGCGAGCCTTCAGGCGGTAAAAGGTTTTCGAGAATCGCGATCGACTCCTTGCTCCAGTCGCGAAACGGCAGCGACAGAGTTAACTCCATTCCTAAATCGTCGTAAAGAGTCCACAGCCAAGTCTGCTCGATGGGATCAAATTTCTTTGCTCCATAACCAGCCGGCTCAAGCACTGCAATCAAGTCCAGCGGATTAGGTTCACGCAATCCGAGCGGCTGCTTTTGCCAGACGTACTGGAACAGGCTGCCCCACGACCTAAAAAGTCTTTCGCCGAATTCCAGCCCTTGCGGATCAGTTGGCGATAACACGAGCGCACTGGTTTTTGTCGAGCTCGAAAGCCGCCCGTTAGCAGTACGACGAGCATGTCGCAGCTTGAGACTGGCAGCAGCAACCTGCTGCGGACTTTGCGCGCCATCCCACGGTCCATCCGCAAAGAAACGCTGTCGCGGATCGAAGCTACGTTCATCCGGCCGCGTGTCGGACCAGGACAAGAACTCCTGACTTTGAGAGGACCAGAACAGCACCGTGAGCCCGCGATAACCTGAACCCGTCTGCCACGTGTACGCGCCTACGCCAGACAATTCGATTTCCGGAACATCAACGTACTGTCCGCGTGGCGCTCCCGCCAGATCCAAATTCCGGTTATCGCCGGCGGATCGAATGACATCCATCAACGCGTAAATGTTGGCCATCAACAGCAGCAGCCGTGCTTCATCGGCGCGAGCCTCTCGTTGAAGAATCGACCTCACTTCATCAGCGACTGATTTCAGTCCGAGCGAAACACGGTATAGGTTAGCTCCCTGTGCCGACACAGCGAGCGTCACCATGCGATCGGCCAACACTGCAGATACATGACTCAAACCTACTGCGATAGCCTCCTCAAAAAGAGCGCAAGCTGAATCGAGAATTTCTTTCGGGGTTCGAGGTGTGCCCCCAAGATCAACAAGCGCCTTTTGTGCGGACGCAGTCGGAATCGGAAGACCGAGCGACTGCCGAAGTGCCAGAATCGCAGCCACGCCAGCACGTTTTTTCTGAGGCTGCGGCAGGATCATTCCATCGAGACCTGCAGCCGGCATAAAGCGTGTCTCGAGTCCTGTCGGCAACAACCGTACCAGGACCGTGTCTTCGTAGCTAATCACTGGCGGTAAACTATTCTTTTCAAACAACGCAACGCCGGCTCGATAATCCGCGCTGCCCGCCCACGCTTTCAATCGCTCCGGAGTGAGGAGTGTGATCTCAGATCGAATAGAACTTTCGGTGTGAACAGTTTTGGGCTCATCTGCGACGGCCGAAAATGTTTGCAGATAAAGTCCGGCGGCAATGATGTGTTGGCAGACGCCCGGCGCAGGACAAGAGCAGCGCGCCTTTGCCGGACCACTCGCAGGCATTGTGACAACAAAGGGCGGTACATTTACCCGCACGGCTTCGTTTTCAACTCCCAACACTTCGATCGCCAGACCCTTCTCGATGTCTTTGCGCGCGCGTCGCAACAGACCCGTACTCGCCAATGCTTCCCATGCAGCATCGTCAAAGCCGCTAACAATCGCGACAATCCTGGTTATGAGATCGTTTTGGCTAACCATTCCGCAAAGTATTTTGGCGTTAGCGCCGCGATGTCCATGCCGGCAGCCGCAAGTGTCTCAGCCATCTGCACGTCGTAGCTGGGATTTGCATTCTCGTCGAGCGCTGCTAGTCCCAACAGCTTGGTTCCGGCTTCGCGAAATCGCCGGCACGATGCGACAAGCGGCGCCGGTGAAGCGCCCTCGCAAAAGTCACTGACCAGGACGACGATGCTGCGCTTGGGATCCTCGATGAGTTGCTCGCAGTACTGCATTGCCTGGCCGATGTTTGTACCGCCTCCCAGTTGCACGCTCATCAAAAGCTCGACCGGGTCGTCGATGTTGTTGCTGAGATCGACCACTGATGTATCAAAGACCACTAGCTTCACATCAATCAGCGGTAGACTGCTGAGGATGCCGGCCATGACTGCGCTATAGATAACAGAACTGGCCATGCTGCCGCTTTGATCCACACACAGAACTATGCGCCAGGGTAAACGACGCTGGACGCGTGAAAAGAAGAGCACCTGCTCGACTACGAGTTGATTTCGTCGCGTATCAAAGTGCTTGAGGTTCTTGCGAATGGTGCCCCGCCAATCAAGATTCTGTGCCATCTTCAAATTGCTGTGGCGAAACCGATTGGTTCTTCCCGAAAAGGCGCGTCGTATTTCGGCAGCAAGTCGCTGCTTGATTTCTTCAACCACAGTCCTGACGACGCGACGAGCTTCGTTCAGCACCTCACCTTTCAAGTGACCTCGAAACGTGAGCAGCACCTTCAACAGATCCATGTTGGGCTCGAGCCGGCGGAGAATCTCAGGATCAGTAACCAGCTCCATCAATCCATATCGATCGAGCGCGTGCTTTTCGATCAGCGCCACAGTCTCTTTGGGAAAGAGCTCGCGGACTTCATTTAACCAGAGCGGTACAGTCAATTGACTAGGATCGAGGCCTGCTCCTCGGGGCCCGGAGGGATCTTCTTCTTCGCGTACGCCGCGACCCTGATATTCGCGTGAGTAGAGAAAGTCCAGCGCGTTCTCAATGCGTTGCTGGCCCGTGCTCATGCCCACGTCGATCTGATCCTTCGCGTACTTGCCAAGGATCAAACGCCAGCGAGCTAATGTTGCTTGCGAGGAATTACTCATCTTTTAGCCAGTGTGATAGTCCGTCCCGGTCAAGCGTCTGGAAGACCAACGCGGTGATCCGGGCGTTGAGATGAAGCTCGCGTTCACTGATCTGAACCTCTAGTAGATTTCCTAACTGCTGTTCTCCGTGGAGACTCGCTACGAGCGCAGCAACTCGATCCGTTTCACGAGGAGTAAGGTCGGCAAGCGCCAGCCGCAAACTCGGCAGCGCCGAAATGAATTCTGGCTCATCCCAGCTTGCGACGATCTGATCGAGTGAAGTCATGAGATTTACGTTTTGCCAGGCCGCCTCGCGACAAGTTTTCAGGAGACCGCGGAGGAAGCCGACCCGCCGCTCTGAATCCGAGATACCGACCAGGTAGCCAACAACCAGCGCGTCCATTTGCTCCTGACTCATGCGGCCTGAACCAAACAAGAGACCGGCGATTGCGCCACAGATTGTGCTGTATGGAGCATGTGTCTGATTGTTGACTTTAAGAATTCGCGCGGCAGCTTCCCAAAAGAGATCATGGTCGAGTAGATCTTCTGAAGCGGCCAAGAGCTCTCGCATGGCCGACAGGCTGTCGAGCGCAACGGTTAATTGATTCTCCGGGCACTGCGCCAATGTAGGCACCAGGTAGCAGGCACGAATGTAGGCTGACTGTATCAGCGCCGGGACTGCCTTCAACGAATGCGCTTCGAGTGGCTCGCGCGATTGCCACAGCAGCAGTAGTTGATTGGCAGCGCCAATCGCCTCAATAAATGAAGGCTCCTCGCCGATTGCCGACGCAATCAGACTGAGCAATCCGGAAGTGTGTCGATGCAGGCCCATGCGGAAGGCGTTAATGAGCATTGAGACTGCCGCTTTCGCACTTCGTCCTTTTCCCTCTTCTTCCAGATGTGCGATAACTTCGCGCAGGCGATTGGTCGTAGCTTCCTCAATCGTCGAACCATAAACCGCAACGCTGATGAGGGCGCCTTCAGTCATCGGACTCCACGCGTACTGCCAATGTTCATGAATGCGCTCGAGACCCGTCCCTCGAACAAAGTCCGGACCTGCTGTCAAAGCTGCGAAGGGAATGCCCAGGAAATTCAGACAATGCAACAAGCGACTCGTGCGGCGGTGGTTATCCTTGCGATAGAGTTCCAGTGATAGGCGCTTCTTGAGCGAATCACTGATGTCCAGCCGTGCTCGCTCACATTCCTTGCGAAAGCTACTGATTATCGGCGGCACTCCCGCGGCCGCGGGAACGTCACCGATTTCTTTGCCGGTAAGCAAGTGGCTGACAATACCCATCAGCACAGTGCCTTCCGCGTCCATTGCGCCTTTAACGAAACAGCTGCGCACGCCATCGAGCAGATCCTCGCGTGTTGGTCCCGGATGACCGCGCAATGCAGCAAGTAGCCGTGCTTGTTGCAAGGCCGCGATTTCGTCGGCAGTTGAAAGGGCAATCTGCATGTCCTTTCGTCTTGTGAGCGCACCAATCTCAACCAGCAGCTCAGTGGCGACAGTCGCGTGCGGGTCAGGTTCGGCCCCATCAAGTTCGCGCCAGAATCTGTTGTAATAATTTGGTGACGGCATCCCCGATGAATAGCCGTTCAACGCATCGAGTTGTTCGAAGCTGTAACGAATCAAAGCTTGTTGCACTGAATCAGCGGGTCGCGACATGCCCACCGCTCGATTGCCGCCAGCTTCAACTAACTGGGGCAAGGCGATGGTATGGAACCCGCCCGTCACAATCAGCACCGTTCCGGAAGACTTCTCTTCCTCCACGCATGCAGCCATGGCTTGCTCACGAGCATTTGTGCCATCAATCTCGAGCAGCTCAGGGGCAGTGTCACGACGAGCGAAATAGCAGTACGTCGCAACTTCTCGCATAAACGATTCGGTGGATCGAGATTGGAAGTCTGATTCGAACAGGTGGTCCCACATCTCGTTAAAATCGCGACAGCCGCTGCGCTCGGCAAGGGCCTTGAGATAGGCACTCTGTTGCAGATGGGTTTCCTCCATCAGCGTTTCGATCCGAGGCTTGACGCTCTGTTTTTCGACCCTGTGTTCGGTGAGGACTTGATCGGCATGATCGAGATCGATGAAGCGAAGGTTCGCGCCCACTTCCCGGCCAACGCGCAATGCAATCAACTCTGGTGAGTATTCGCAGAACGGATAGTAACCAACGAATCGTGCTGGTCCGAGATCGGGCTCACCTTCGGCAGGCTTGTAGAGCTTTCGTCCAACGTCGATGAAGTGGGTGTAGATCGCGACCGGAGGTTTGGTGCCGGCGTCGAGAATCGTGGGGATTAGAGGAGTAAAGCTTGCTGGTCCTTCGACCAGAATGGTCGTTGGCTTTAGCTCCCGAATTAGGCGACCGAGATGCCAGGCGCAAGCCGGGCTATGATGACGAATCGCGAAATAGACGCAGTTCTCACTGAAAAGGGCATCGAGCGCGCGATCCAGCTCCGACATTTGGAGTGCGGCGTACTGTCGCCGATTTGGTCCATCATGCATGATCCAAACGAGATTTTCGAAAAGTTGATCGACACCCTGAAAATGCGGCTTGCCGCCGCACAGTGCGGAAAGGCTTCGCCTTTCCGAAACGATCCAATTTAGCTTTTCCGAGGCTATGCCTCGGGAATGAGGCATAGCCTCCCAAACTCTTATAAGAGTTGCATCGGAAAGGCACAGCCTTTCCGCACTGTGCCGCGGCAAGCCGCATTACCGATCCAGGCATTTGCGGGCGTCCCAGTAGGATTGCCAGGCGCGGTTCTTTTTTGCTCGTGCCTTTACCACGACGTCGAAATACTGTCGGAGCTTCTTTGCATCTTCAGGATTATCCTTCAGCACGGTGCCAAGCAATTGGCGAGCGATGTGAGATCCATCCATGTCGCCGTTACCGAAATAGTGAGCTTCAAGACCAGCCGAGAAACCAACGGCGACTGCTTCGGCTGTAGACATTACTGTTGAGGGTCGCTCAACGATGGTTCCATCCGCAGCTGCGCCTGAACGCAAATCCTGAAAAGTTGAAACCAGCACTTCCATCACGTCTGGTGGACAAGCTACGGGAACGCCTGCCTCTGCGAGCAACATCTCAGTTTGCTCGGTGACCAGTTTTATCTCCTGTTTGCGCTCACCAATTGGGTTGACGGTTTCGAAATTGAAACGGCGTTTGAGTGCGCTCGACATCTCATGAACACCGCGATCTCGAATGTTCGCAGTGGCAAGGACATTGAATCCCTTCTCGGCAAACAAAGCCGCATCGTCACCGGTCAACTCCGGAACGTTGAGCACCTTGTCGGACATGATACTGATCAAACAATCCTGTATTTCAGGCTGGCAGCGAGTAACTTCTTCAAACCGCACAATCAGTCCCTGCTTCATCGCTGTGTAGAGCGGCGAGGGAACAAGCGCTGCAGGCTTCGGACCCTCGGCAAGCAGCATCGCGTAATTCCATGAATACTTGATCTGATCTTCAGTGGTGCCGGCTGTTCCCTGGATGGTATGAGTCGAGACACCCGAAATGGCTGCGGAGAGCAACTCTGAAAGCATGGACTTCGCGGTGCCGGGTTCACCGACAAGCAATAGACCACGATTACCCAACAGCGTCACGATGCAACGATCAATCAACGCATCATCGCCATAGAACTTTCGCCGGATCGCTGTCGATCGTCGAGCTCCATGCCATTCATGACTCAGCGCTTTTTCGTTTGATCCGACAATAAAAGTTCGTACGGCTTGAGGAGAAAGATGCCAGCCCTCAGGTCGCTTGCCGGTGTCGTTGGCTTTCAAAGCCGCCAGCTCTTCTGCAAAAAGAACTTCACAAGGCGGCCGCAGTGCTCGTGGTTGGAACTGCTTTTCCACACCGTCAACTGTCATTTCAGGGCTCCGTTTGTTTTTCCCAGTCTGGTGAAAACCCGGGACCTTCTGCCGCCGCCATTCTAAGATCGTTCCAGCATTCAGACAGCAGCACGCGGGGCAGCTCGCCCAGCGTCAGCCCTTCACTATACGTTGGTCCAGCCTGAATATGCTTCCGCGAAAAGTGGAGCCGCTGCAGTGCTACCGTGCGATTCTCTTCCGGCAATCCATTACCCGTGAACTCAATTACAGCTTCGACACCCAGACCGGGAAAATTCTTGTGATAGTCGTAGAACCATCCGCCGTCCTGAGCGGCGCCGCGTGTGTATCCAAGCTTGGTGAGCCGGTTTCGCAGAGAAAACGCTTTGACGATGTAGCCTTGAAATTCAGTGACCTCATTACCGCTTTTGAGAGTCTCAGGCAAATCAAATTTCGCTTTCCCAAACTGCTGGAACAACGGATCGACTTTGTAGTCAGCAAAGTGTTGCAACCAAGCCTGGCGATCGGAGTCCGGAAGTGTTTCGTCATGGGCCAACGTAATCGATGCCTCTTGACTGATCGTTACCTCAGCATCTTCGTGATTAGTCAGCGAGCCGTCCGGCAGCGGTCGGAAAGAACCCACAACCTTGTCGTTCTCAGATGCGAGCCAAACCAGCCGCTGACAATAGCGTCCGACGATCGGATGTTTGCGAAGGTAGGTTTCCCATTCGTCAAAGCGCCACGTGCGCTGCGTGCACATTGCTTCGTAAAGCCGCTCCTTTTGCATCGCCAGCGATGACTTCAATTCTTTGCGAGCCGCGGACAAATTTGCCTTCGCCTGCCTGGCCTTTTCAGCATCGTCGGACTGATTAGGATCCGGCAAAGACGCTACCGTCTTCCCATCCGGATTAGTCAAAGAGATAGTCATCTCTTCGTTAAGCTTGGCGATAAACTTCCGCGCCCCGTAATCGAGCTCCATCATACCGTCTTCATCCAATCCGGCTGTCGGAATCGTTCGATCAGACAGCTGATTGAAGGTCCAACCCTTGCGCTCGGCCAGCATGTTGCACAACCGCATCGCTTCTTCTTGAATTCCCTTCGTGCGAAAACGATTGGCTACCGACAACACCACTTGAATCGCGTTGGGATGTTCGATCCAGGCCAGCACCTGCAATAGCGCTTTGGACTGCGCACCGCGGTATCCATACCATTGCTTGACGTAACGATGAACTATCGGCGCCGCGTCCCCGCCACAACAAGCACCCGCCACGGCAAGAATGCCTTTGGTGCTCGTTTGTGAACCTTCAGGTTGAGTGAGAAGCCGGTTAAAAGTCGCCTGGTAAAATCTCTCCTCATTAAAATCCGGATAGTACTTTGGATAATTCTGAGCTGAGATCGCGGCGTGACGCGCAAATTTTTGAGCCTCGGCAGCCGCCTGCTCTGCCGTGTACAGCGGCTTGGTGTCCATTGCTATCCAGGATTCCAGAATGAATTTGCCAAGCGCTTCGCGATCGTCTTTCCGAATCAACGAGCAGTAGCGTCGCAGGATTGGGCCCGCTTCCGCATTACCCAGCCTGCAACTCTGGACCAAAAACCATTGCAGTACTGTCGCTGGGACTTCATTTCCTGAATCAGACCAACGGACCGCCGGCAACTGCGCGAAAGGAAACCATTCCAAAACTTTCGGTATACCTTTCTTTAATCCCTGTTCGGCTTCCTGGTCGAGCTTATCGCGATCCAGTAACTCCTCGAGCGAAATTCCAAGTACTTCGAGTGCCTTGATCAGCTGGTCCTTGACCGGCTCGCTCTTTTCCTTTGCAAATGCTGCTTTCAGGGCAGGGATGGCTTCCTTATGTCTTAGCTCGGCGAGCCATTCCGCCGCTGCCGAACGTGCATCCTGTTGCCTACTCGCCAGAGCGGCGATGATCTTCTCCTCTTTATTTGGGAAGCTTTCAAGACATTCCTGGGCCTGAGGTCGTTCGGTCTTTCCGCGTCCGAGCGCTATGTCCCAAAGCAAAGGAACGAACCGTGCAGGCGGGTGCGGAAATAGCTTCAAGATCTCAAAAGCATTTTTTCGTCGCTCCGACTCCCAAAAGAATCTGTCCTGGCCCTCGTTCGCGAGCTGCCTCAACCCCAGAGCCTCTTCGAGCAATTCGAGTCTCTCCGAAAAATACGGCCAAATGACGCTGCCGCGCTGCAAAGGAGAAATCGCATAGCGGTTCGAATTCAGTAGCTGCTTGCCAATCGTTCGGTTGGGTAATCCAACAGTTTCGAAGACAGCGGCCAGCTCGCGCAGATCTATCGGTTGCTTGCGAGCCTTCTGGTATGCACTCAAAGAACCGCGCCACCGGTAATTAATCGAGAATTCCAACCAGTCGCTTCGCTTTTCCTGATCGGAACGTCCGGTAATGAGCAGACACCAGCGCACGAGGTGAATCAGCTTAAACTTTGGATGCGCTGCAAAGTTCTCAAGCGTGAGGTGGGCCACGCCCCTCAGTGGGTGATTGATGTACGACCAGTATTCGCCTTCCTTAACAACGAAACTCTCGAGCAGAGAAATCAATTGGTGGGCAGTGCGAGCATCGAGAGGAATGCGGCCCTTGTACAAAGCGACGGGGTTGTTACCCGCGAGCTCCCGCGTCAGTTTTTCTTCGTAGTCCTCGAGGCAGCGACACAGGTCCTCAAACACTTGCTTATCTAGCGGAGCATGAACCGGAACAGCAGCTACTTTCGGAAGTTCGAAATCTTTTTTTGGAGAGACCGCCATCTCGGAAGCTAAATTACACGCGCCGCCTAACGCTTCAATTACGCGGGCAGATTTTTCTGACTGTAGTCGTTGAACCAGGAACGTGTGCGCAGCTTCATCACCGCGCTGCGCGAGCAGACGAACCGCATAATACCGTTCGTCGCTGGTCCCCTTCTCGGCCAGCTTCTCTAATGACGATTGGAATATTGGAAACCGCTCAGAAATCATGCGGTCCGCGACTTCCCTTACCCCTTTCGATCCGGAGACCGCTAAAGTGGCAATCTCATCCGCAAAAGGCTCCAGCGAAACATTCAGTGCAACAAGAGCGTGCAAGACAGCCGTTCGACAACCAGCATCTTTTTGCTGAAATGCAGGACGGATTATGTCAGGCGCGCTATGGACCAGCTCAGCAAATCCGGTCAGGCATTCAAAATAGACAAATGGCCCTTTCAACCATTTGTTCATCTTTGTCTGCCCTGTTGAGTCCTCGTAAAAGAAGGCGCCTTTCACTAATAATGACGGGTCGTGTCCTTTGGCGACGATCATCTTGCGCGCCAGGCTCGCGGGAAAACAGTTGCGTCGGGTCCCTACTTCGGAGAGTTCAATTAGAAAGTTGGTGAACCAATCAAGAGTGCCGGCGAATCCCGGAATGGAAATTAATGATGAATAGCGAACGATTCCGGTGTTGGCTTGCTTAACAGCTTCGTAAACCCGGGATAACCGCAGATACAATTCGGGATCTTCAGGTAAAAGCTTGCCCAGCCTCGCCAGGTGATCAGCCAGGGGAGAGGCAAATATTTCATGATCGATCGAGCCATATCTTGAAGTCTGAGGCCTAATCGTGGAAAGTTCACTGAGTACGCTTTCGCCTTCACCGGTCAGGGCAAAATTGATCAGGCGGTCCAACAGGCCATATTTAGCATTCGGGAACTTTTCCACCTTTGCGAGTTGCGTACGAAGCTCCGCCTCAGCCTCCGGAAATGAGTGCTGTTCACCGCCAATTTTGTTTTTGAACCATCCGAGTACTGCTGGCATGACGTTCTTAAAAGGATGAGAATCTACGGGATATACCTGCTGGATTTGGGATATCCGGAGGCAGGGCAAATCCAATATAGCACGTGAAGTGGATAGAAATGTTCAAGAATTTTTCCTTGGGTGAGACGCCGCGTGTGAACTTGCGATTTGCATCGCGGCTTAGCCGCCGACCAGTGCGGAAAGGCTCTGCCTTTCCGGCGGATGGGCTAAAATTTTGAGGCTTCGCCTCATATTTTCGAGGCGTAGCCTCGAAGAGACTTTCGCGGTAGTCCCGGAAAGGCATAGCCTTTCCGCACTGTTCGGCGGCAAAGCCGCGTCAATGGAATGAAGTTCAATCCTGTCAATCGAACAGCAACAATCGTGGGGTTGATCGTCGCGTGGGGAGGCGTGGCTGCACTCGTCAGTCCTCTTGGCAGGTTGCTGGGTCCGCCGGAAAATAGAACGACGCAGGTTCTGGGTGAACTAATCCTCTGGGGTTTGCTCGCCGCAGTCATCGCAATTGTCATTTTGTGGGAGAAGGAACCGCTGGCTTCAATGGGCTTGCGTGCCTTCCTGTGGACATCGGTCGCGTGGGGCCTCGCCTTCGCTGCGGCGGTGATGTATCTCGTCATGCCTGTGCTCGCATGGATACTACAACGTTCAGGCACGCCTGGTTTTGAATCAGGAATCGCGAAGGTACTGGTTCTCCCGCTTTGGGTTAGAGTCTTCGCAGTGTTGACCGCAGGGATCGTCGAGGATGGGTTGTTCCTCGGATACGCTTTCACGCGACTAACTCGACTCACGCAGAGTTACTGGATTGCGGGTGTCATCTCAGTGATCGTTTCATCGTTCCTGCATCTACCGCATTGGGGTATTGGTCCGGTGATGGCTTTCGTCGTTGCCGAAGCACTGGGAACTGCTTTCTTCGTGTGGAGGCAAGACCTGCTCGCCAACATGATCGCTCACGTCATCGTTGACGGCATGGCATTCGTAATTAGTCCAATCTTCTCTCGCTAAGTATGACTCGCCGGTTGGCAACTAATTAGAACTCACAGCCAGCGCGTGCGAACGGTTGTTTTCTTAGCACCGGTGCCTTTGGATCAGTGGATTGACTCTTTGGAGTTTTGGCGTTTGCCGCAGTCGGATCTTTATATACATAACCAGGACGAGCCCTCACGACAACTTCCGGCCGAGTGACGCGCACTTTGATCAGCCGCCGCTCGCCCGCCGTTCCCTTCTTCGTTGGGTAGTAGCCGATACTGTATTGCCGGCTCAACTCTCCGGCGATTTGGCTGAATGCGTCACGCAGATAACTCAGATCCTTATTGGCTTCATAGACCTGACCTCCGGTCAACTCCGCGAGCTCTTCAAGATAACGCTGTCCGCGCTCATAATCGGCACGCGTGGAACCGGCGCCGCCACCTCCCCCGACATTAACATTGCCGATACTGGGCAGCGGCAACGGTATTTTCCCAAGTATCCCGGGCAATCGGAGCGGTTGAGAAGTTGTCTGGCCGCCATTATCAATCGACGGATCGTACGTGTCGTAACGAATTGAATAAATCAACGCGTCCAATTCCTCGGCATCTCTGATATTGCTTTCGTAAGTTTCGTCATTGCTTGTCGCATCCACTCCATCCGTAAAGAGAACCACTGCTTTGCGGCCTGGTAGCCGCTCGAGATACTTGTCCATGATCTTATGCATGGCATCGTAAAGGTGTGTGCTCAGGCCCTTGCTGGTATCGTCGATAGCTTTGCGGATCTTTTTCCGGTCGGTCGTGGCTTCGCACTGGATCTTAAGACCCATGCCAAAAGACGTAACCATGACTTGATCCTCCGGCGGCAGTTGATCGACAAACGCGTTCGCAGCGTCTCTGATTTGTCCCAGCTTCGACCAGGTTGACGCGCTGGTGTCGAGCACAAGAACGACCGTGAACGGCATATCGATGGTCGCAAAGTAGGCGACTTCCTGCTGAATACCATTTTCATAGATTTCGAAGTCGCCCTGTTGGAGATCGATGATGAACCTGCCGCCACGGTCGCGTACGCTAACGGGCACTGTTACCAGATCCGTGTCGATCTTGATCACATCTTCTATTCGAGGATCTGCTGCGTCGCCACTCTTGATCGGCTGCCCCTTCTGATCCAACTCGGTTCCCCTGGTCCCCTGGTTCGGTGACGGCGAAGGTGCAACTGGTGGTCCTACCTGACGTGGTCGTGTTTGGGCTGATGAACCGGTAGCCAGAACAAAGAAAATAACCAGACACTTGGTTGTGGAAGTAAGACTTTCTCTCATGGAGCAATCCGCCTTTTGGATGAGCTGTTGGTTCATGCACTCGGCAAAGTGGCCGGCGTTTGTGCGGCTACAGCGCCTACGAATCGAGAACGATCCAAAGCGGGAGAAGGTCCGAAATACTGCGGACACGTAATAAGACGCGAATTCGAGAGAAAGATCGCCCGTATCGTTAAGTTTGGACGACCAAATTTACGATCCTGGACGGCTTCAAGGTGAGAACCTGGTGGGTTGGCCAAGAGTAGGAAGGAAACCGTGCGCGAAAAAGAAATAATCATGGTGTTGATTTTCATACACGGCTTTCGCGGAATGAGGTATTATCCGCGGCGCTATGGGAGCCTCACTTGATAAGCCTTACCGAGGGCCGGCGGAGGGACGTCCAACGGGAGTACCGCTACCGCCCGAGCATCTTCCTCTCTTTCGACATTGGCAACTCCGCAAGACCTGGCATTACGTTTCATTCTGGAGTCCTGAACTCTCTGTCTGCGCCGCGCGAGTAAAAGTCGGAGCGCTGCAACAGGAGTATTGGGGCATCTGGGATCGAGCGAGCCAACAGTTTCGAACCAAATCACATTTCTTCACCAGCCGCATAAACCACGAGCTGAAGCGTACGAGAGTTAAAGACGGCGATGCCGAGATCGATATTCAGTTCGAGCCGGCCAACAGCTTCGAGCTTTATCGGCCTGCGGATCGGGCATACATGTGGGCGCACAAAGACTATTGTCCCGGCGCGCGTGCCACCGTGAAGTACGACGGGAACCAACGCACGTCAGAGGGCGTGCTCTTTGTCGACATTCAGGCTGGTTATCACGAGCGCGATACGAAATGGCGGTGGGTTGCGGGCGTGGGACGCGATCAGAACGATCGACTGATTGGCTTCAATGCAATCGTCGGAGTCTTCGATACTCCAGTCAATAGTGAGCGCACGATCTGGATCGAAAACGAAGCGACTGAGATTGGACCAAACAGTTTTTCAGATGATCTCAACACGATTCATTTCACTGAAGGCGGGACGCTACACTTCACGCCTGAGCAGCTTATTCATCACCACGACAATTTTGTTTTGATTAAATCTGACTACTACCATTGGTTCGGTAGCTTCAGCGGGACGCTTCCGGGTGGGATTGAGTTGCGCGAGGCGCACGGTGTCCGCGAACGGCATGACGCACTCTGGTAATGAGGCGTTAAAAGGCTAAGGAGATTTTCCATATATCATTTACCAGTTCTCATTTCTCATTATGATCTCGCCGCCACCGCGACAAATGAAAAATCAAAACTGCTAAATGATATATGGAAAATCTCCTTTATACTGACGGGCTCGAAGCTCCTACTCAGCCAGCCACACGAGGAACCTCGTCGACTGTGACCGTCTGCGAGTGAATCAGAACGCCGCCGATGAAATCAGCAATCACTGTTCGTCCAGCGCCACGACTGAATTCATAACTGGTTACGGTCTTACCGTCTAAGGTTCGCTCTTTTACTGCATCCGGTTTACCCATGACGTGCAGGACGGCCGCAAGACTTAATCCTTCTTTCAAGTAGGTGCTACGCGGTCCAATTTCTACCACACCGTCTTCCGAACGGCGTGGGCTAGCGGTCTTGTACGAGACATCCTTCACGTTTCGTTTCGAGTCGCGTTCAGTTTGCGCTGAAACGCCCGTCGCCGCGATCAATAAGACTGTTAAAAAGGTAAAGACTTTAATCATCTTCTCTCCGTTATATCGTTGACCTGACTGGGCGGACAAAAGGCCCGCCCCCGTCCTGCGCGGCTTTGCCGGAGCCCAAATCAAGCAAAGCCGCTGCATCTTCCCCCCGTGCTCGATCGCTTCCCCCACTTGGCTAACGCGCAAATCTTCGCTAAAAAGGGCCATTCGCCCTGAAAAATTCTTAATTAGCCGCAAAATGCGCGATTGAACGTGAATTTGGAACAGAAAGTATTGAACCGTTGAAATTCCCGGCGGACTGAGATGACGAGATTGAGCCGCGAGTTTGCTCTTTAGTTTGGCCTTATTTAAGAGGAATGGCGCCGGCCGCGGGATCGGGACGTTGACCGGGACACGGCGCTCGAGCAGACCAGCATCAATCGAAAACAATAAGCCACTATTCACAGTCGGACCGTCTACCTGTTAAATGGCGCTTCGCTGATCCAATGAAAGCCTCGGTTGAGCAAGCGGAAGCTGGATTGGTCGCGCCGCTGCAATCTCATTTCAACCTGATGCCCATTCACTTCACCCTTTAAGAGCATTCCGTTCGGTGGCGAGAGCTCGTAATGGAAATTCGCTTTCCACTCGGGATCGTCTCGACTCGTAAGACTGATGGCCTGGTTTTGCTCATCGAGTCGCATTGCGTAGCGTTCAGAGGGTGCGTCCATTAATTGAACGCCAATGCGGTTTGAGTACTCAAAGATTATTCGTTGCCAACTATTCGCATCGCTCATCGAGGGCGGACGCATCTCACCATCAACCTTGTACTCATGCACTGACCAAATACCCTGAAGTGGCTCAGGAACTCTTCCGCCCAACAGCTCTTGCTGCTGTTGCCAGGATTGGAAAAGGGAAACACCCAGGAATAGAACCAGGAATATGAGTTGGAGCCACCTCATCGCATCGTTCAACCGAACGCGCTTGAACAAGGGTCGCGGCGGTGCGGCTTCGGTGGGTCTATTCAAGACGAAGACATTCATGAGCCTCCCGAAATCCGGTAGAGCAATGAATAACGACATCAGGATCAAATTGAAAGAGAACAGCTTCACCGGCACGTCGTAAGCCATATTTAGGATGAACACATTTCCCATCGTCGCAATCGTGATGAGAGCACCCAAAGTCGCGAGCGGAGGAATGATTAATAATGCGCCTCCGACGATCTCGGCGGCACCAGTAAATAAATTGTAGGCATACGAGCTCCCCATGAAGGTCCAGAGCAATCCCATCGGAGAAGAATCGCCGTAGGGCTGCGCGAGCCGGCTGAGATTCGGCGCCGGAAACTGTGACTGAATCACCTTGAAGGCGCCATAGCTGATCAATATCCCGCCAACGTAAAGCCTGACATATAACCTGAGCCAGTTATGAAGGCGGTCGTAGTTCACGCGCTTGCGATCGAGGATGGACCACACCACCGTCGCAGTAATCGCAAGCACGCAAAAGATTAAATTCTGCACCCAGGCGTAGGTCGTATCCCCACTGCCCGTCTGCACGAAACTCACTGGATTACTTATATGAAGCAAATGCCGCGCTATCCAGGGGACCAACGCCTGCCAAATGCGATCATAGTAAGAACCGATAGTCTCTGTGCCCGGCAGCGCGCCGATGGGAAACGGAAACTGATAGAGAAAAAAATATGTGAAGGCAAGACGGAAAGCGATGCGCTTGGCGAACGACCATTCCACGGCAGGCGCCGAGGCCTCAGCGCTTGCTCGAGTTACATCCGAGAGGTGTTCGGCCTCTGGCTCCGAGATCGTTGCCACAGGCTGAACTCCTGAAAAGATCGACTCTGTCTCCACTGATTGGCTCCGGAAATAAGATTTATTGAGGAGAAAAACCGGCGAGACGATACTCCTGAAACACTGTTGCTGGCAATCTTTCTTGTCACGGGGAAGAGACCACCTGCTTTAGCTGCGTGGAGTCTCCATTTCAGCCTAAATCAAAGTCACCCCTTTGCCGCAGAGACCACCGACTTCAGTCGCGTGGAGTTTCCATTTTTGCCTTTTCCCGTTAGTAGGCTGAAATGGAGACTCCACGCGACTGAAGTCGGTGGTCTCTTCAAAACGCACTAAGGATTTAGTCTAGGTTGAAATGGAGACTCCACGCAGCTAAAGCAGGTGGTCTCTCAGGTTGTGTGAGTCAAGGATGTTATTGCCATTCCAAGCGGTGAGATGAGAGAGCTCAAACACCAAGCAATAGCACTCTTATTGCGAGCTCCGAGCTTCACTCACAATGGCGAGATACTGGCGAGCTCGTTCAGTGATCACTTCAGGCTGGTTTTCTCGCAACGCCTTCAGATCAACAAGATCCGCGCCAACACCGAGGGCCATAGCTCCGGCTTTGATGAAATCAGCGGCAGTCTTGAGAGAAACTCCGCCGGTTGGGACCAATTCAATTTGTGGAAGCGGTGCTTTTAGAGATTTGAGATAGCTTGCCCCTCCGACTGAACCAGCAGGAAAAACTTTTACCGCATCGGCGCCGGCTTTCCAGGCGCGCACTACTTCGGTGGGAGTCAATGCGCCAGGCAAGACCGTCACATCGCGGGAGCGACACAAAGCGATGGTGTCTTCATTAAGTGCCGGACTCACGACAAACTTCGCGCCCGCATCGATGCACGCAGTAGCTGTCTCTGGATCAAGGACAGTGCCCGCCCCGATCAAAACTTCATCACCATAAGTCTCGGTTAGATCTTTGATGAGCTGCACGGCATTCGGGACAGTCATCGTCACTTCAATCACGTCAATGCCTCCGGCTTTGACGGCGTCGATGGCTCGCTTCGCCTGGTCCGGTGATTCGGCTCGAACTACAGGGATGATTCCAGTTCGTTTTAGCCACTCGAGTACTTCTGGTTTTGACATAAGAGCGTTATCCGCAGATTACGCAGATTTCACCGATTACAATCCGCGTAATCTGTGGATTCTATCGCGCCACTCGGGCGGTGCCGCCTTTCATCACCTTTTCGACCTCGGAGAGAGTTGCCATCGTCGTATCACCCGGCGTCGTCATCGCCAACGCTCCGTGCGCAGCTCCACATTCCACTGCCCACTGCGGACCCTTATTCATCAGAAAGCCGTAGATCAAACCCGACGCGAAAGAATCTCCACCACCAATTCGATCGTAAATCTCCAACGCTTCGCGCAGCGGTGCTTGATAAAGTTCCCGGTCGCAGTAACAGACAGCACCCCAATCATTGATCGTCGCCGTGCGAGCGTTGCGCAAAGTTGTAGCAACCACGGCGAAGTTAGGAAACTCCGCAACGGCTCGCTCAATCATGCGGCGAAAATTTTTCACTTCAAGCTTCGAATGCTGCTCGTCCATACCTTCAACTTCGAAGCCGAGCGCAGCGGTGAAATCTTCTTCGTTCCCCAGCATGACGTCGATCGAGGGCGCCAATTCGCGATTGACTTGCCGAGCTCGGTCGACTCCGCCAATTCCCTGCCAAAGCGAGGGACGATAGTTCAAATCATATGAAACGATCGTGCCGTGCTTTTTCGCTGCTTCGATTGCTTCACGTGCAACCAGCGGAGTGGATTCTGACAAGGCGCAAAAAATTCCTCCGGTATGAAACCACCGCGCGCCTTCAACGCCAAAGATCTGTTCCCAGTCGATGTCGCCGGGTTTTACTTGTGAGATGGCCGTGTGGCCTCGATCAGAACAGCCTAATGCGGCGCGCACTCCAAATCCGCGCTCAGTAAAATTCAAACCATTGCGCACAGCGCGACCCACGCCATCATATTTCACCCAAATCAAATGTGATTGATCGACACCACCCTGATAAATGAGGTCCTGCACCAACCGCCCTACAGAGTTGTCGGCCAGCGCGGTGACCACTGCTGTGTCGAGGCCAAAACATCTCTTCAAGCCACGGGCGACGTTATATTCACCGCCACCTTCCCATACCTGAAAGCTACGCGCCGTGTGCACGCGCGAGTCGCCCGGGTCGAGTCTCAGCATCACCTCGCCTAAACTCACGAGATCCCACCGGCACTGAGCTTTTGATTTGATATTGAGTGTCATCAAAGTCCGACAAACTTCAGTTTGTCGATAATGCGGCGTGAATCGTGTTTCTCCTAATTGGAACTCCAGACTAAGTCAACGACAAACTGAAGTTTGTCGGACAATTGTCGGACACTAGCTCAAGAAGTCCTCGCGCACGGGAGAAAAGATGTCCACCAGTACGACTTCCTCATCCAGCATGGTGGCGCCATGCCAGGTGCCGGACGGAAAATGAAGTACATCGCCAGTGTGGGCAACACGCTCTTCATTGCCGATAGTGAAGAGAACCGACCCGCGTTCGACCAGCGTCATCTGCTCGTGCGGATGTTCGTGGGCAGGCGTGACGACGTGGGGAGCAATGCGCAACCGACAGATCATCAGCTTTTCACCGATGACCATCTGGCGTTCAATTCCCTCTTCTAGTTGCTCGACGGGAACTTTGTCCCAATCGGTGTGTTTCGCATGTCCGTTCGAATTTCCGTTTTCGTGCATAGCCGTTTCCTGAGTTGGATTCTGTCCAGTCGTATTAGCGAGACAAGTCAGAGACTTTCATCGCGATACGAAAATGCACTGGCTGCTTCGCAGGCAAATGCAGTTGTGAAGCTTCATAAATCAAGTGATGCAATATGGGCTGGCGAGCTCCGCGACCCAGGACATCGTTCGCGGGAGCTATCGAAGAAATAGTGACGGGCCAATCAGCCTTTAGTTCTACCAATAGATCCTGGTCCGTCGTCGATAGTCGATCGCGCCGCACTCCACCTGCGAATTCTGTTGTTAGCTTATTAGCCGTACTCGGTAGGGCAAGCCACCATCGTTTCAACGTCACGTCCTGTTCCGATTTGAGAGTTTCATCACGAATCAGCGTAGTACCATCGACTCGCCATGTAACCTCACTCGTAATACCCGGATCGACAAACTCTCCGGTCTTACCACTTACCTGGGTCCAGCGCTTCCAAACAGCTTTCAAAGAAGTACCATCCCCGCTTGGGAGTATTTCATCCGCGCCGTCACTGGCGACGAGCGTGCGTCCATCCGGTAACTCCAGGAACGGAACCAGTGATGCATCGATCTGCTCGACTGGATTGGTGAAACCCGGTAGGCCATGCGGCGCCGGCAAGTAGTCCGCAACGCCTGGCTTGGTGCCGGTGGTAATTGGCAAAGTGAAAAACAACGGACCTTTTCTCACGAGCCAGACGCCGGCCTGCCTATCTCCTTTTCGAAAAAATACGAAACGAGCAAGATCAGGCCGTGTTATCTCGGCGCCAAAGCTTGTCACCTTCTCGCGAGTGAGCGCTTCACTTAATCGCGAATGAGCCAGCGCCCCTTTGCCGAAAAAATTCATTGTCTGCTGCCATTCGCGCTCGCGCGTGATGTAGGCGAAGTTGCCTCGGCCAAAAGCAAAGATCGACAGCGCATGAGTTTTGTCGTTGTAATCATTACGCAGCCATCGCCAAGCCTGGTAATAAGCGCTGGTGAGCTCCTCCAGCGGAGCGGGCCGAAACTCGGGATGCTCGGCGAGGAATCCTACGATCTCAAGCGTATCCATATAACTTACGACACCAAGGCTTCTGCCCCACGCGTAACCGTAGCCATCCGGCAGTATCAAATCCCACCACAAGCGCATCTGTTCTTTCAGCGATGGCTTCAACGCGTTGAGGATATCCTTCCGGCCCATCGTTTCAGCTGCGTCCCAAACAAAGCGGGCATACTCGTTCGAGTAGCGATCAAATCGACCCGTAGGCGGCGCATCATCGGAGAAGAGTCCGCCATTGGTGAATGGTTGAGCAGCGCGAGTGATAACTCCATCAACCAACGCACGATCTTTTGTCAGTCCGAGCTGATAGCTGGTCGCAGCTATTCGGGCTGCGACGCCCAGATAGTTTTCGGGAAGTTTGATTACCTGGCGAGTCTTTGGATCATAAAATGCCGAGATATCCAGAAACTTGCGCCACTGTTCACGTTGCTCCTCAGTGAGGCTTTGCCATACAGCATTCTTGTTTAGATCCCGGCCGAAGTTTCGCAGTGCGAGAACTCCATACAGCTGTGAAAACCTCGTGCTTTTGAGACGATACTCGAGCAGACCAACCTGTCCGACCTCTCGAGCAAGATTGTGACTGCCGAGATTTTGCTGACCAGTCAACCCAACAAACGCGCCCACCGCATTCATGAAAGAACCCCACGTGTACTCGCCTGTGGTGCCCGCTTCAAAGACTTTGTCGGGTGCGGGATCGTACGACTTGATGAAATCCAGGTGGGCGTTTAGCTCGTGACTAATGAAACTAGTGATCTCAGCATCAAGGTCGGAACTGGAAACAGCGACTTTGGGAGACGCAGGTTTACTCACCGGCCACACAGGCGGCGTCATCAAGAACAAGACCGAGATTAAGACGACTAACTTCCTCATTGACATGTAACGCAAACTGTTAGTTTGCAGTAACGTTGAATGCCTCGGCCAATACCACTTAGCGGCCCATCCAGCCACCATCAACTACGAGAACATGACCGTGCAGATAATCGCTCGCATCGGAGCTTAGAAATACAGCGGCGCCAGTTAAGTCATCGGGTTCGCCCCAACGATTCGCTGGAATCCTTTCCAGGATTTGGCGGTTTCGCGTTTCGTCTTTTTGCAGTGCTGTGGTGTTGTCCGTTCGCATGTAGCCAGGAGCAATCGCGTTCACGTTGATTCCCTTTGAGGCCCACTCGTTCGCGAGAGCTTTTGTTAGTTGGGCTACACCAGCCTTCGAAGCTGCATAAGCCGGAACCATAATCCCTCCCTGAAACGAAAGCAGCGAAGCGATGTTGATAATCTTTCCGCTGCCGCGCTCGAGCATGTGTCGCCCGGCTAGCTGTGACAGACGGAAGACACTCGACAGGTTCACTTCGATCACAGTGTTCCAGTCATCCTCCGAGTAATCGACCGCCGGTGCGCGACGAATAGTGCCCGCATTGTTAACGAGGATATCCAGGCGGCCAAGGTGTTTGATTGTTTCCTCAGTGAGCACTCGAGGTGTTTGCCGATCGCTGAGGTCGCCAATGATCCCAAACGAATTGCGGCCCAACTTGGTGATAGTTTCGCAGGTGGCGTCGGGCGCGCGGGTATTGCCGTGACAAGCCACATCCGCGCCGGCCTCGGCCAATGCGATGGCAATCGCCTGGCCCAGACCAGCCGATGCGCCCGTCACCAGCGCAACCTTGTCATCGAGTCTGAACTTATCGAGGATCAATCAAAGTACTCGTGCGAATAACTCTGCTGGATTCACAACGATCCTGGTTAATCGATCTTGACCGGCTCAAGCCGGGGTACCAGCAGATGCATGATTAACAATGCGATTAAATAGACTGAGCCGCACACGATAAAGACTGGTGTGTAGTTACTGTTCGTCCAGAGCAGCACATATCCAGTAACAAAAGAGAACAACATGCCACCGACTGCACCGGCCATTCCACCTATTCCCACAACGGAACCAATCGCACGTCGCGGAAACATGTCCGAAGCAAACGTGAAAATGTTTGCCGACCATCCCTGGTGTGCTGCTGTTGCCAGACTAATCAATCCCACCGCCGTCCACATATTGGTGGCAAACGAAGCGAAGATCACTGGAACCACGCAAATCGCGCAGACCAGCATCGCCGTTTTTCGACCGCGATTAATGGTCCAGCCACGCTTGATCATCATGCTCGACAACCATCCTCCGCCTACGCTGCCAACGTCGGCTACCACGTAAACAACAATGACGGGGAGGCTGAGTTTTGCGAGACTGATGTGGTAATTCTTATCGAGAAATTTTGCCAACCAGAAAAGGTAGAACCACCAGACCGGATCGGTCATGAACTTGCCAATCGCGAAGGCCCAGGTTTGACGATGTGGGAAGAGACGTGCCCAGGGCACTTTCGTCGTAGGTTCGGGCGGATCACTCTTGATGTGGGCCAACTCTCCTGGGGAAACTCGGGGATGCTCTTCCGGTGGCCGATAAAGCGGCAGCCAAAGAAATAACCACAGGAAGCCAACGACGCCAGTCGCAATGAACGCTGCCTGCCATCCGTATTTGCTGACAATCCAGGGAACTGTCAACGGAACAATAATCGGACCCAGATTAGAACCAGCATTAAAAATACCAGTCGCTAACGCTCGTTCCTTTTTTGGGAACCATTCTGCGACCGTCTTGATTGCTGCCGGGAAATTGCCTCCTTCTCCCAATCCCAGCGCAAAACGAGCTATGCCGAATCCAAATGCGGAACGCGCGAAGGCATGTCCCATCGCCGCCAGACTCCAAACTATGATCGCGAGAGAGTAGCCCTTGCGCGTGCCCAACTTATCCATGACACGACCGACCACCAACAGGCTCAGTGCATAAGCAGCCTGGAAAGACGTAACGATGAAACCGTACTGAGCTTCGTTCCAACCGATTGTGCGTTGCAGATCCGGCGCAAGAAAGCCCAGCACCTGACGGTCCACGTAGTTGATGGTGGTGGCAAAGAAAAGCAAGGCACAAATCACCCATCGATACCGACCAACGCGCAAGATCATCGCTTCTCCCGCGGTCACGGCCGCGGCAGTTATGCTTGCCGCAGCTACAGACGGCGGCCCTACTTCGCTCAGCGACTTTGGAGAAACCGCGACTTGTTGGGCCGCAACAATTTCTTCTTTCATGGCGTTTGCTCTTTTGTTTCGGCGGGCTTTGGTGCCGGCGGTTTGATGGGCTCGAGATAAACCTTGATCAAAATCATCATGAAGTCTTTGCCGGCAGTACTTCGTTGATGGGGAGTGCCGCGTGGAACGATTACTAAATCGCCCTTCTTGATCTCGACTGTGCGCCCGTCAGTAATGTTCGGACTTCGCCATTCGCCGGGCTCAATCTCTTTTGGACCATCGAGCTTGCCGCCAAGGACGAGAGTCGCCGAACCTTCGAGCACGTAATAGACATCGTCCGACGCATCGTGAAGTTCCGCAGCAGCTCCGGTTTTATTCTTTTCATGTTGAATGGCCACACGTAGCTGCATTCCCGCGCCACCGATAAGATCTTCAGCTTTGTTGTCGGGCTTCAACTTTTGTTGAAGATCAGTCAACGACTGCTCAGTCATTACGATGTAAGGCCGGATTGCTTCGCTTGGTTTTCGTTGAGGTGTGCCGGCGTCCTGCGCTACCGCGGTCGCGCCAACGCCGCTCAATAGCAGTATCAGTATGGTGGCGCGGTAGATTGAAAGTTTCATGTCAGTCCTCAATAGCAATCCGACTTCCGTGTCCCTACTTTTGCCTTTTTACTTTTTCCTTTTACTTGCTCGCCTACTTCCTGCTGGCTTCGAGGCCGCTGCCGCCTTTATCAAATCCAGGCTGAACAGTTACGACACCAAACTGGCGGTCTTCAACTTCGCGATGTGCAGCCATCATCCACACGAAGTTGATGGGATGACCTGGAACCGAGACGTTTGGATGAAAGCCTTTCGGCATTACCACTGCGTCACCATCACGCACCACGCCAATGAATTCTGGTTCATCGGGATTGGTGTAAACGAATTGGACGCCGAACGCCGGCGCAGGCATGTCGTAATACACGTACAGTTCTTCGAGCATGGCGGCGTGCTCATGAGGTGGCCAGCTGGTCCAATGCCCTGGCTCAGAAGTGGTGAAGCCTGCGAGGATTCGGCCCGCTTCTACATTCTTGCCCAGCGTGATATTCACCGTGCGCGAGTTTGAGGCGCCACCGGTCTTGAACTTCAGCGAACTGTCCTTTTCCACATCTGCATAACGCACGACCTGCAGCGGATATTTGTTGTCGACTTCCGCTGAGCACTCGACCAAATCAACCTCGCTGGTGGTCGAGATTTCTACATCGACATCGCGAGGCAAATAAATCGAGTCATAGCGATCGAGCTTCAGAATCTGGCCTTCAGCCTCGATGGTGCACTCGCCCGCGAGACAAATAAGTCCACACTCCATTGCTCCAGTCGCGAACTTAATGCGGTCGAGATCCTTATCAAGAATAATTCGCCCGTAGACGAGGTGTTTCATCGGACTGTTCTCGGGAGTAATAGCGACGTGCCGTCCCTTTTGTCCGTTCGTGTTTCTAAAGATTTGACCTTCTGAAATCTCTTTCATTTGTGTACTCATGCCTTCCCATCCTTTCTGCGAAGCGCTCACTTTATCACAGGATAAGCGCTTAACTCACTACAATTTCCTACGGATTCTCCTGGAGCCAGAGCAAATCCTCCAGCAGGTAATAATCACCGTAAATCAAACGACCATCGTTCGGTCTGGTGCTGGAACCATGTCGCAACACACCGGGTGGTGTCTTGTCATCGGCATTAACGGGAGTGAGGTATCGATCAACGAGTGACTGTACGATTCGGGTGCCTTCACTGCGATAGATACTCGCGAGCTTGGGGTCCTTTGTTTCTTTTGACAGACGTAACAAACCACCTGCTATCAACGCGGCGGCAGAAGTGTCACGATTTCGAAAATGTACGCCCTCATCGACAAAGTCATACCAGGGCACACCATCTTCTGGTAAATGATCTAAGACGAAGCCGGCGATCTTCTCCGCGGTTGCCAAAAGGCGAGGATCTTTTGTCTCGCTGTGCGCCACAGTAAAACCGTAAAGAGCCCAGGCCGTTCCTCGCGCCCAGGTGGTGTCGGCAGCAAATCCCTGATGCGTGTGTGTGAAAACTTTGCCGCCCGGCGGAACGCTGTTGGGAAGATTAACGCTCTGCGGCGCCGGACCGGACGAGGTGAAATCCTGACGATTATCACCCGGGTTGTAATGCACGGATTGAATTACTGAACCGTCGTCTCGTATTAGCCAATCAGCAGACTTGAGTGCATGCTTAAGACCGAGGTCACGCCATTGGTTGTCGTTGGTCTCACGAGTCGCCCACCACCAAATCTGCAGATTCATCATGGTGTCGATGATGGTGTCGTCACCACCGACCGACCATGCCGGAACGAGTCCGACGGTGGGGTTATACATTTGCTTCAAGCGTTCAGCCGCACGCAAGCCACCCTCGCGATATTTAGGATCCTTCGTAATCCGGTAACCAAAGACTGACGAGTAAAAGTTGATGAAGCCAACGTCGTGGTTCTCCATCATCTCCTTGTTAAGTAGCCGGGCGTTCCAAAGCTCCGCCCAACGACGAAACTTCTCATCTTTGGTTTTGTCATAAAGCCGCCAAAGCTCGCCTACCCAAAAATTGCCCGTCCAGAAGAACCCCTTCTGTTCCTTCCAATCGCCAGTTTGGTTGTCACCTTCGGTAAAGAAGCCGAGGCCTTTGTCTCGCTCCGCTACTTCAGGAGGGGTTTGGGCAATGATCGATTCCCATTTCGAAGCCGTGCGCTCGGCTGACTGTTTCAGTAATTCAAAAGCTTCAGCAAAAGTCTTTTTGTGATCTGGCTTCAGAGTGTCGGGGGGCGCTGATTGGACCTCACTTCGTTGCGAGAGGATTTGGACTTGAGCAGGACGAGCTATGCGAACCGCAGTCGAACGGACCAGTTCCTGGAACTTATCGCGAGAGTTGATTGAGTCGAACGGAAGAACCAGCGAGCCGTTCCGGTATCGAGCCGGTGCAGTGACAGATGTCACTGTCATGTTCTCGAGCCCTTCCTGATCCCACGCAGCCAATACCTGCCAACGAGCTTTGCCGCCTGTAACAGTTGGCTGGATCAAAAGATTCAGATTGTCATCCGGCAGCACCTTACTGTCGCTACCAGGTGCAATGATGGCGAGGCCGAGATTTTGATCGGGGGTGTCTGCTGTAGCCGTGGCGCCAGGTTGAACGACCTGACGGCCCCAGGATATTCGAGTCAAAGGTGAATCTGAGGTAGCCGGAGTCGATTTGTCTTCAAGGCCTGTCTTACGAGTAAGACCAGTCACGATCGTGAGCCCGTCACCACCTTGGATTGTGATGTCGTGTTCGAAGCCTCGTTCGCCGGCCCACTGCGTAATGCGGCTCACCAGATTTACTTTGCGACCACCGACAGCCCACCCCTTGTAAGTGAGCTCGACGATGGATCGCACCGGACCGGAGCTGATGATGCGCCAACTTCGATCATCCACGTCGGATACTTTGACGACCTTGCCGTCGACCAGAGCAGCTACGGCTCCAATCCCTATCGCGTCGCCAATTTTGTAGATATCACGGCCGAATGGAGATTCTTCGTGATAACCATATTCAGGCAGGCCGAACATCTCGAGATATAAACCGGGTCTACGCTTACCGAAAATATCGATCGCGTTGCGCTTATCGAAATAGACTCGCCAGGCGGTCAGTTCAGACTCCCAGGCCAATCCCTCAAACTTTAAAGTGAATTTTGCGGCCGTGCGGTTTGGGTAATCGCTGCGTAAGCGTTGAATGCTGATTGGGTCTCCATAAGCAACGGTGACGATGCGCGTCTGCTTTGGTTTCATTGAGATTTGAAAGGCGAGTTCATCAAACGTGTTATCGCCGTCCAAATCATCCGCTTGTGAGGGCAGCTCCGTGACTTGCAGGGTGCGGGCGTCTTCTTCGAGTGTCGCCGCGTCGCTCGAAGTCACTATGCAATTACCAGCTTTGAAGTCGGGCGCAATGCGTTTCAGATCGGCGACACTGACGACAATGTTGTCATGACCTCGCTCCTGGTCAGTCGGATTCGTAACTGCAAGTTTCAGCACCTTAATTCTCGGTGCTCCCAACAGGGGGGTTGCTGCAGCTAGCAGAAATAGCATGGCAACCACACCGGAAAACATCCGCAGATTACGCAGATTACACAGATGTAGCGTGAGCGAGATCCAGGTTCGCTTTACTGTCGTCACGATCCGTTTCGTAGATGTTCCAACTCTCATTAAGGATTTTTCCTCTGCGGAAATCTGTGTAATCTGCGGATGACGGTTTTCAGTCTTCAATCCTCATTCGCACGGTGAATCTCGCTTTGTTCGTGGGACTAGGAGTGGATAGCATGAGCTTCAAGCCGCGGGCCTGTCGCTCACCTTTATCCACAGCGCCGGGAGGTCCCGGTGCGGTCACAGTGTTCGTTTCGATTGTGCCCAGAGGTTTCGTCGCTGGGGACGCTTCAATCGTTGGATCGATCAATAGTTTCACGCCGCCCGCCTTGATACCGAAACGATTGTCACTTTCTTTCTCGATGCGATTGTCTGCGTGCAGAAGGAACGTAAGAACCGCAGGCTGTGTTGTTTCCACCTGGTCAGACACAGTAAAGCCGGCGCCGGGTCTGTAAACGAACTCTCGCTCAAACTTTTTCAAACCAAGTTCCGGTCCATAGGCTGCAATCGCATCTCCCCGGACCATTACCTCGTTCTTCTCTACTTCTACTTCGCTGATGCGGATGCGATTCAGGAGTTCGTAGGAGACGTCAGCAAACACATCGTGCCCGTCACCCTCCTTCGCCTGGCCTTTGCCGTTGATCAGCAGAGTGTTGTGATGCTCGGTCAACGGCACGCCAGCGTAGCCGCTGTCTCCAGTAAGGTATTCACCCCGGGCAAAAATGATGAAGCTGTTCGCATCCGGATGCGCGTGCCCAGAAGACAAACGCCAGTCTGGAAACTGTTTCAGTAAAGCTTCGGTATGGTGGCCTTCCGGAGGACCACACTTAAAGGCAAAGGCAGTTGCCCCTTTTGACCAATCCGAGCGCCAGTAGAAGACGTCGTGATCTGGAAAGTAGTGCCAGGCGCGTTGTCGCTCAATCGGCACGGGTGCAAGATTCGAGTCGTACCAAACCAACGACCAGAAGTCCTCGGCATTGACTTGCTCGAATCCTTTCAACCAGGCGGCCACACCCTGCGCCTCGCCGTCATGGAAGCGTTGCGCCAGGCGATAAAGCAAATTGTAGTTCGTATTAAAGTGGCCCTGCGGATGCGTGCGCGGGTATTCCTCGCCTTTGCCAGCGCGTGTCAATGGTCCTTCGAAGATATCTCCAAAATCAAAGACGTAATTACCGCTCGGCAACATCGAGTGCGCGACGTACTGATGCATCGAACGAAAGCCTGGACGATCGTAGAGGTCTTCTCCGGTTGAGTGCGAGTGTGCATCGAGATAATGGACCAGCCACGGGGTTGAAAAGATCCAGTATTCAAAGCCTTCGTAGTAATAACCATCCTGCGAATAGGTCGCCAAGACGCGATCGTAAATCGCCCTCGTCAGGCTGGCCCAGGCGGGAGCTTCGGGAGTTTCATCGTAAAGCGCGTAGGCTGCGACACCGAGGCCGGTAATCGGAATGAACGTATGGTTCTGACTGTACGCGAAAGTCTTACCCGGCTTTGGTTTGAAATAATCCGCCAGCAGGCGCGCTTGCTTGATCAGCTTCTCTCGATAACGAGTACGTTCTTGTTGAGTGAGGTCGTGATAGAGCAGGTCATAACCCCAGCCCAAACCGTAAAGCAGATGACCGGCTGCCAGATCAACGTTGGGCTTATTGTTCGCGTAGCCCCAAATGTCGTAACTGACGGCAGCGTCCATATACTTGCGCGCGGCGTCCAGATATTTCTTGTCGCCTTCGATCTTGTAGATAAAGGCAGCTTCCGCGATGGCGAGCCCCACATTATTCTGCTGTCGCCTTTGCTCGGCGGGCGGAGGTGGCGGTTCTGCTTCGAGTGCGCGTACGTGGCTAATCGCTCGTTGCCAAAGTTCGCGGTGGGACGTGCTAGCTCGTATCCGTAGCTCAGCGAGTTCCTTGTCTGTGACGTATACACGCGGATGAACCCCTGCCAACTCAGTCCGAAGGGCAGACTTGCGCGTTCGCATTAGTTCATTTAGCGGATGCTCACCTTTGAGTTTCTTGCTCGCAATACGTTCCTGCTCCAACTCTCGCGCATCCTGAGCGCGCAGAGGAATGACAGGCAAGATACTTGCGGCGAAGGTCAGCGCAATCACTATCAAGCGCTGAACATATATCCTCAAATTAATGCTGATGATCATCTCTAATCGGCGAATAGACAAGATTAACAGGATTGACACGATTAGAAATTGCCGAAATCAACCTTGTAAATCATGTTAATCCTGTCTAATAGATCTTCAGTCCATGAACATCCCGCCGTTGATTTCGATAGTCTCGCCGGCGAGATAGCTGGCCGCGTCCGAAGCCAGGAAGCAGATAACGTTTGCCACCTCAGCAGGCGTGCCAATCCTTCCGAGTGGAATCATGCCGACGTACGTTTTCATCATCTCTGGCGACGAGAATTGTTCGTGGTATGGCGTATCGATTACTCCGGGCGAGATGGCGTTTACACGGACTCCGAAAGGCGCGAGTTCCTTCGCCAGTCCTTTAGTAAACGTGATGATGCCACCCTTCGCCGTTGAGTAATGTATTGAGCCAAGCGCCCCGCCATTGCGTCCTGCGATTGAGGAGACGTTGATGATTGATCCCGTCTTGCGCTCCATCATTGAAGCTGCCACTGCGCGACAGCAGAGAAAGGCGGACTTGAGATTCAGATCGATTACTTCGTCCCAGCGCTCTTCAGTCAACTCCAAAATTCGTAAACGCTCAACGAGTGAACCAGCGTTATTCACGAGGATATCAATCGGTCCCAGTTCGGTGTTGGTCCTCTCGACAAGCGCCTTGACGTCGCTCGCTTTGGTGACGTCTGCCTGAATGGCGATGGCGCTTCCTCCCCTGCCCGTTATTTGTGCTCGCGCAGCTTCGGCTCCAGCTTCATTGCGATGAAAATTAATAGCCACTCGAGCGCCACGGTCAGCCAGAGCCTCAGCCGCCGCTCGACCGATTCCCGATGATGCGCCAGTGATTAGTGCGACCTTTCCCTTTAGATCGATAGAAACGCTCATGATAGATCTCCCGGATAATGACTAATAATTGAGTGAAGGTTTCAGCGTTATGCGCTTGATGCGACCCGAAAGCGCGAACAGAACCACGGTTCCAAAAGGAGCAAGTAATCCGGCGCTCACTAACACCGGCACATATGAAAAGTGGTCCACCACCCATCCTGTGCTAAAAATGAAAATCATCGAACCAATTCCCGCGCCGGTTCCACCCAAACCGGCTACAGAGGCGACAGCTTTGTCAGAGAAGAAATCGCTCGGCAACGTCTGCACGTTATTGATCCAGACTTGAAATCCGAAGAGCACAACGCCGATTAATGCCAGCGCGACCATTGCATCCTGCGCAAAGGCCGCAAAGATTCCCGCTGGCATCAGTAACGCGGCTATGAGAATCACTAATTTTCGTGCTCGGTCGACACTCCAGCCTCGCGCGATTAAGTATCCTGACAACCAGCCGCCTGACAGACTGCCTGCATCGGCAGCAACGTATGGCACCCAGGCAAAGAGACCAATCTTAACGAGAGAGAAACCGCGGGCGTCGGCGAGGTATTTTGGTAGCCAACTGATGTAGAGCCACCAGACGGGATCGGTCAAAAACCGCGCGAGGATAATTGCCCATACCTGCCGATAACGCAGCAGTTCTCGCCATCCGAGTGTCGCGGCCGGCTTGGCTACAAGATCATCGCTTGCGCTTTCGGTCTGCTGTCCCTCACGGATCAGCTTGCGCTCTGCATCGCCTAACCAACTATGACGGTCGGGTGTCTCGTAAACGAGGAGCCACAATACCAACCAGACAAAGCCATATGAGCCGGTAACGATGAAAGTTGTTTGCCATCCGTACGTCAGGCTAAGCCAAACGATCAGCGGTGGCGCAATGACCGAACCAATGGCGGCGCCACTGTTGAAGATGGCCATGCCAAAAGCGCGCTCGCGAACTGGAAACCATTCGGCCACAGTCTTGGCAGCGCCAGGCCAGTTCCCTGCCTCGCCCAGTCCGAGAATAAAACGAAAGACGCTGAGACTAGCCAAACCGCGCGCGAACGCGTGGGCCATTGCCGCGATGGACCACACCACGATCGAATAAACGAAGCCTCGCTTGGTACCTACGCGATCGTAAAGCTTGCCCGAAACGCTCTGGCTGATTGTGTAAGCAAACAGAAACCAGGTAAGGATGCCGCCAAACTCGGTGTTGGTGAGGCCAAGATCGCGAGTGATTACCGGAGCCAGGACGGAGATAGTCAACCGATCAATGTAATTGATGAGCGTGGCTAGAAAAATCAGCCCGACGATCCACCAGCGCAGTCCTGGAAGCTTGAATCCTGCTTCAGTCGCAGTCGTAATCGCTTCAGTTCGTTTTGCGTCCAGCATTGCACAAATAAAGGTCTTGGATCTTCGCTCTTTGGTCTTTGATTCTGTTCTTGGTTCTGGTCCTTTGTTCTTTGTGCGCGAGTCTTTGGGTAGTTGCCTTATTCCCGGATAAGGGAAAAAGAATTGCCCACAGATTCAAACGCAGAGAACAAAGAACCAGGCACAAAGATCCCATCAAAGACCAAAGTCCAAAGACCCAAGACCTTCGTCCTGATCAGAAGGTAAAACGCGCGCCGAACTGGAGCTTACGCATCGACGACGCGCTTGTAATCACGCCGAAGGATGCGGATGTCGAGCCCGCAGCAGGAACGGAGTTGCCCGGCTGTCCGAGATTCACCAGGTTGAAAACATTAGTACCCTCGGCACGAAGGCTGACTTTGTATCTTTCGCCCAGACGAATATCACGTGTGATAGCCAGATCGACGACGCGATAGCCCGGCCCGTAAAGCAGGTTGCGCGCCGAGTTGCCCTCAGTGGCAACGCCGGTCACGATCTTGTTCTGGGCAAAGGCTGCCGTATTGAACCACTGCTGCGCCGTCGGATGGTCGAGGTGTGGATTGCCAACCAGCTGTGCACGATCGGTGCCGACACCATCAAGGTTCGCGTCGACGTTGCCGTTAGTGATACTAAACGGAAGTCCGCTGCGTAGCTTGATGATAGGCGAGATGCTCCAGCCGTTGATTAGGCCACGTGCGATCCGATTCTTGCCAGAGTAGAAATCAGGCTTGAAGTTCAAGCTCATGCTGAAGATGTGTCGCTGGTCCGTATCGCCTGCCCCCTTGTCTAGAAACAGCTTGCTGTAGTTCTGTGCCTGTCCCTGAGTAGTGCTGTTGTAAAGCTGCACACTGCTGAGGGTCTTGCTGAAGGTATAGAACGCGTTAAACGAAACGTGGTGGTTCATACGCATGGCGGTGGTCAGCTGCAGTCCATGGTAATTGGCGCTCTGGTCCGACTGAAGGAGCAGTACGGCGCCGAACAGCGGGTTGGGCCGCCGTGCAAGTATGTTCGCTCCGGCACTCGTTGCGGTTGGTGTCAGGACCGGGTAATTGACGTCACGAGCAAACGGCAAGTTGCGGCTCTCCGTCCCAACATAAGCCGCTCCAACAACCAGGTCTTTAGTGACCTGACGTTGTATAGAAATGTTCATCTGATATGTGCGTGGCCACTTGAAATCCGATGCCACCGGGAAGAGACCGCCACCAGTGGTGAATGTCCCTTTGTAGGGGAAGGGATTACCGCCCACGAAGGCGTTGTAGGGATTGCTCAACGAGGCTCCAAGAGGTACTCCGGCCGCATTTGTCTTTTGATTGATATTGGTAAACGTCAAGCGCGTGGAGAACGGCTGGAAGTTGGTCATCGTGTTCCACTCGTTGCCTGAGATGCTGCCGTAAAACACGCCGAAGGCACCACGGAGCGACGTCTTTCCATTACCAAATATGTCCCACGCAAAGCCGAGGCGCGGCGAAAAATGCGTGTAGCTGGTGGGAATGCCTCCCCGTTCCACACCTGGGTCGCCGAAGAACAGCGCCCCAGCCGGCGCCGCCGCATTGACTGTAGACTTCTGGCCGGGGACATAGTTGACCACGCGGTTGAATGGGTCAGTGGGTGGCGTCTGAATGTCATAGCGCAGACCGAGGTTTAAGGTCAGGTTCGGACGCACGCGGTAATCGTCCTGCACGAAGGCAGCCGTGTACCAGCTATTGGTGTAACCCGTTACGGGGGCGTCCTGCGAGACCGCACTGGGTATACCTATCAGGAAATCGGCATACGCGTTA
>JADMIO011478672.1_pt1 | contig 39301 bp, 39 predicted proteins | sample 8958161 | NCBI WGS metagenome assembly JADMIO01 (sample SAMN16585339, study PRJNA669376) | soil metagenome | isolation source: Crop rotation soil | place: USA: Cullars Rotation, Alabama | collected 2011 | reverse complement strand
CCCGCCGCATTACGATTCCATGATCGGAAAACTGATTGTCCACGGCCGCAGCCGCGAGGAATGTATTCGCCGACTGCGCCGCGCCATCCGCGAGACGGTCGTCGAGGGCGTCAAGACCACTTTGCCGCTGCATCACTGGATCTTGGAACAGGAAGAATTCCTCGCCGGCGATTACAACATCCACTGGCTGGAAAAAAAGCTGAAAGAGCGGAAATCCTAAGCCGTCATTGCGAGCGACCATCGGGAGCGAAGCAATCCAGTTTTAAGTTTACTGGATTGCCGCGTCAGCCTTCGGCCTCCTCGCAATGACGAGATAAGTTCAATCTTTAAGCTGTTTCAGGCATAATAAATCTATGCAGCTTGTCCTGACGCCTGAACTTCTGCTTGGGGCTTACCGGCATGGGCTTTTCCCCATGGCCTACAGCGCGGGCAGTCCCTATATCCACTGGATCTGCCCGGAAAAGCGCGGCCAGCTTTCTGTGCCAGATCTGCACATTCCCCGCCGGCTGGAAAGAACAGTGCGGAGAGGCCCGTACGAGATCCGCATCAATGCCGCCTTTGAAAGCGTCATTAAAGCCTGCGCCGAGAAATGCAAGAACCGTCCCGAGACCTGGATCAACACGCCCATTCTCGAGGTCTATTGCAAGCTTCATCAGCGCGGCTATGCCCACAGTGTCGAGTGCTGGAAAGAGAACAAGCTGGCGGGCGGCGTGTACGGTCTGGCGCTAGGCGGCGCGTTCTTCGGCGAGAGCATGTTCTCCCGCGCGCGCGATGCCAGCAAGATCGCGCTCGTGCATCTGATGGCGCGACTCTGGAAGGGCGGGTTTACGCTTTTCGACACGCAGTTCGTCAACGAACATTTGAAGCAGTTCGGCGCTTATGAGATTCCGCACCTCGAATACCGCGAGAAACTCCAGGCCGCGCTGGCTCTCAGGGCCGATTTTCTGCTGGACGGCCTGGAAGAGGATAATATCATGCAGGCTTATCTGGGCATGCGGAAATTCCTATCTCGTCATCCCCGCGGCTGCGAAGCCGCAGGCGGAGCAGCTTAAACAGCGGGGATCCAAAGGCACGCGGCAATTGCCGCGCACGTATCATGCTGGATCCCCGTTCGGCGTTCGGCGCTTCGCGCCTCACTGGCCGGGGATGACAGATGATTTATCCGGCGCCTCGCCCTCTTTCATTTTCGGCTGGCTCGGCACTTCGCCTTCCTTGACCTCGCCCTCACCCTGCTGCTGGTTTTCCTTCTGCGCCGCCTGCCCCTGACTCGTCTTTTCCGGCAGGCAGTCCAGCACCCAGACGTCATAGATCGGATGATCCATCGAGGAGAGTCCCGGCGAGGATGCAAACATCCAGCCGGAAAAAATCCATTTCGCCTCTTTGCTGTGATCGACCTCCCAGATCTGCAGGAACGAGGCGGCCTCGGGCTGCTCGACCGGCGAAGCCTTGCGGCAGGCCTGGATCTTGATGTAGAGCGGGCCGAATTTGACGGTCGATCCGACATTGGCCTCGAATGTAACGGTGCGCGCCGTGACCTTGTCCAGCGTGCGCAGCCGCGCCACCTTCATGTCTTCCATTTCGCGCGCATGCGCAACGCCGGAAACCAGAGCCAGCATGAGGCCGCAAACCAGAACGAAAAGCGGGACTCTATTCCTTGGCGTCTTTCTTCTTCGCATCCTGCACGCTGAAAATGAACTGGCCCAATAACTGTTCAAGATTCTGGGGCGCCTGCGTGTATTGCACGCGACCGCCCGGCTTGATCATCTGCTCGTCTGCGCCCGGCTCGAGCTGGAGATAGTGCCCGCCGAGCAGGCTTTCACTGCTGATGATCGCCGTGGTGTCCTCGGGCAGGCGCAGGCTTTGCTCGATGCTCATGTGCACGCGCGCCAGATAGCTTCCGGGAACGAGTCCGACGGCGGCGACTGTGCCGACGGGCACGCCGCCGACCTGGACCTGATCGCCGGCCTTCAGGCCGCCGATACTGCTGAAATCCGCCGTGATCTCATAGCCGCTGGGCGTCGCGGCGCCGCCCGTTTTGTAGCCGTAAACCAGAAAAACGACGGCGACCGCAATGACGACCGCGCCCAGAATTGTCTCAACCACGCTGCGTTTCATGTTCCCGTCCTTATTTTCAATCTATCCAAACTTTTCGAATTATTCCGGCGGCCGCCAGGCTTCGTAATCTCCGGTGGCCTTGTCCCGCTGGCCGCCTTTCAAAAGATGTCCCGGCGGGCGGTAGGCCTGCGTCGTGCCGGTCAGATTTTGATTATGCGGCTTCTGCCAGGAGCGGCGGAAGGATTCATCCCCGCTTTCCGGCACCCGGTCGCTCTGGTGATGCAGCCAGCCGTGCCATTCGGGCGGAACGCGGCTCGCTTCCGGCGCGCCGTTATAGACGACCCAGCGGCGTTCGCGGGAATAACCGCGCCGCGGTTTTGCCCGGTAATAGCGGTTGCCCGACGAGTCTTGGCCGACCCTGCGGCCCCGGCCGAATGCGGTGAAAAAAAAGATATGGGCGGGGGACAGCACGCCTAAATATTCGGAAAGTCTCATGGCCTGAAAAATCCGCTCGTATTTACAACCGGCTGGAAGTATGGCAGAGGTGGAAAAAATTAAAAAGGGGGGTCGGAGAAAGGCCGGAAACCATGGATATCAGGGAAAAGCTTAAAGCGTTGGGTTATGAATTGCCTCAGGCGGCAGCGCCTGCGGCCAATTACGTCCCTTATGCGATTTCCGGGAATTATCTTTTCATCGCGGGCCAGATCCCGGTGCTGAACGGCCATGCCGTACATCCGGGCCGCGTCGGGTATTCCGTGACGCTTGAGCAGGGAATCGAGGCCGCTCGCGCCTGCGCGCTCAATATTCTGGCGCAGACCGATGCCGCCGTGGGCGGCGACTGGTCCCGGATTATCCGCTGCGTCAAACTCGGCGGCTTCGTAAATTGCGAACCTGATTTCAACGATCATCCGAAAGTCATCAACGGCGCTTCGGACCTGATGGTTGCTGTCATGGGCGAAGCCGGCAAGCACGCCCGCTTCGCGGTCGGCGCGCCGAGCCTGCCCCTGGGCATGTCCGTGGAAGTCGATGCGGTGTTCGAGATTAAAGTCTAATCCGACAGCTTTTCCTTCTGCGCCTGCCAGCTTTTGAACATCTCGAGCGCCGGATCGTGACCGAGCTGGACGTATTCCGGATTCTCGTTCTTCTCACGAACGCGGATCTGGCTGACCTCGACATGGCTCAGGCCGTAATAAACTTTCTTGATGCCGACGCTTAAGATAAGGGACTTGCCGATCATTGTCGGCTCGCTGGAGCAATAAAGCACGCAGTCGAACAGGTTGGCCCGGCCCAGCTTCTCCGCCGCCTGGCGGATGGCCATGACCTCGGCATGCGCGACCGGATCGGCGCGCGAGGTAACACCATTGACCCCTTCGCCGATGATTTTGCCATGGGCGTCCGTGACCACGGCACCGAACGGCCCGCCTTTTTTCGATTTGGCGTTTTTATCGGCCAGGGCGATGGCGCGCCTCATCAGTTCCTCGGGCGAATGCTGCGTTTCATGAGCCTCGACGCTCAGGGGCGCAGGGTTCAGGCCTTGACGCCGCGCGATCTGTTCAACCGTCCGGAGCAGACGGTCCGGATCGACCGGTTTCTGCAGCACTCGGCTTACGCCCAGAGAATTGGCCATGGTCAGGATATCGCTCGAATCGTCGGAGGTGATGATGACCACAGGGATCTTGAGCCCCTTGGCCACCAGGTATTTGACGAACTCGAACCCGCCCGTGGGCGCCATGTTGATATCGACGAGCGCGACATCGATGTCCTGTTTTTTGACGACTTCAATGGCGCTGTCACCGTCTCGCGCGCCATGGACTTCATAACCCTGCGTGCGCAGGACTCCGGCCATCATTTCCCGGCTGATGTCGTTGTCCTCGGCGATGAGGACGTTGATGAAAGAGACCTGTTCCATAGGGCCATTAAATCACAAATCGCGAAAAAGAGGGGCACAAAAAACGACAATCCCCTGCTATACTGCCCGAATGAATCTTTCGAGAAAAAAAGAGCGGGGAAGCGTGATTTTCTTCATTCTGATCGGCGTGGTCCTGTTCGCGGCGCTGAGCTATACGGTCGCGCAGATGATGGGCGGCGGTAACCCGGAGATTATTTCCGAACAAAAAGCCGATCTCTACGCCGATGAGATCATCGGCTACGCGCGCAGCCTGCGCCAGGCGGTGCAGACGGCCCGGATCAACGGCTGCGCCGACATGGACATCAGCTTCGATAACAAAGCCGTCGCCGGCTACGCGCATGCGCCGGACGTTGCGGATGCCTGCAAGATTTTCGGCACCGGCGGCATGAACTATCTCGTCCCGTCGCCGGAATGGCTGGATTCAACATATGCGGGCGCGGATTATTACGGTGAATGGTTTTTCCCCGCCGGCGTCTGCGTGCCTGGCATCGGCACGGGCGATACGAATGCCTGCAAATCCGACGGCGAGGACAATGAGGAGCTCATTGTCTTCCTTCCCTATTTGAAAGGGAAAGTCTGCGAACAGATAAACCTGGCCCTGCATGTTATCGAGCCCGGGGAAGCTCTGATGGCAGAAGCCGGAAATGCCTGGCCGGTGGCGGTATCAAAATTTACCGGCGCCGAATCCGACGGCGAAAGCCTGGATCAGGGTAATCAGATGAACGGCTGTTTTCCGGGCAGCGGCATTCCGGCTCTGAATAGCTGGACTTTTTTCCAGGTCCTGCTTCCCCGCTGATTTAAGTGATTTTCTCGGATTCTTCGGATGCGTCTTCGGAAGATTCCGGAGCTTCGGGCTCGAAGCGGAAGGTCAGCTCGCCGCCTGTGTAATCCACGGTGGCAACGCCGCCCTTGGTGAGCTTGCCGAACAGGATCTCCTCGGCCAGCGGGCGTTTGATCTTTTCCTGGATGATCCGCTGAAGGGGCCGCGCGCCCATGGCCGGGTCGTAACCGGTCTTGGCCAGATGCGCCCGCGCGGTGTCGCTGAGTGAAATCGTAACGTTCTTGTCGGAAAGCTGGCCCTCCAGCTGGGCGATGAACTTGTCGACCACTTTTTCGACCGTTTCGGACGAAAGATTCTTGAACGGCACCACGGCGTCGAGGCGGTTGCGGAACTCGGGCGCGAACATTTTATTGATCGCCTCGAGGTCCTCCTCGATCCGCAGGTCGCGCTCGAATCCGATCGGCGCCCGGGCCATCTCGGCCGCGCCGGCATTGGTGGTCATGATCAAAATGACGTTGCGGAAATCGATGGTCTTGCCGTTATTGTCCGTCAGCTTGCCGTAATCCATGACCTGCAGCAGGATATTGAACAGGTCCGGATGCGCCTTTTCGATCTCGTCCAGCAGCAGCACGGAGTGCGGGTGCTGGTCGATCTTGTCGGTCATCAGGCCGCCCTGCTCGAAGCCGACATAGCCGGGCGGCGTGCCGATCAGGCGCGAGACGGAGTGCCGTTCCATGTATTCCGACATATCGAAGCGGATCAGCTCGATGCCCATGGTCTTGGCGAGCTGGCGCGCGACTTCCGTCTTGCCGACGCCCGTCGGGCCGGAGAAAAGATAACAGCCGATCGGCTTCTCCGCCTCGCGAAGGCCGGCGCGCGCCATCTTGATGGAATCGCAGAGCACGCCGATCGCCTTGTCCTGGTCGTAGACCATGGTCTTGAGATCGCGCTCGAGATTGAGCAGCGCTTCGCGGTCGTTCTTGGTCATGCTCTTGGCGGGAATGCGGGCGATCGCCGCCACCACGCCCTCGATGTCCGTCTCGGTGATGATCTTCTTGCGTTTGTCTTCGGTCACCAGCATCTGCGCCGCGCCGACTTCATCAATAATATCTATGGCTTTATCGGGCAGCTTGCGGTCGCCGATATATTTTGCCGAGAGCTCGACCGCGGACTTGATCGCGCCTTCGGTATATTTCACGCTGTGATGCTTCTCGTAATAGGGTTTAAGACCCATCAGGATCTTGATCGTGTCTTCGACCGTCGGTTCGTAGACGTCGATTTTCTGGAAGCGCCGGACCAGCGCGCGATCCTTCTCGAAGTAATTCCGGTATTCCTTATAGGTGGTCGAGCCGATGCAGCGCAGCGATCCGTTGGAAAGCGCGGGCTTTAGAAGATTGGAGGCGTCCATCGCGCCGCCGCTGGTGGCGCCGGCGCCGATAACGGTGTGAATCTCGTCGATAAAGAGGATCGAGCCGTCGATATTCTCAAGCTCCGAAAGCACGGCCTTGATCCGCTCCTCGAAATCGCCGCGGTAGCGCGTGCCGGCGAGCAGGCTGCCCATGTCGAGCGAATAGATAGGGCTTCCTTTCAGGACATCGGGAACGTCGCCGTCGACGATTTTCTTCGCCAGCCCTTCCGCTATCGCCGTCTTGCCGACGCCGGGATCGCCGACATAAAGCGGATTGTTCTTCGAGCGGCGGCAGAGCACCTGGATCGTGCGGTCGATCTCTTTCTCGCGGCCGATCAGCGGATCGATCTTGCCGCGCCGCGCCTTGTCGTTGAGGTTGACGCAATAAGCCTCCAGCGCCTCGGAGCCGGTCTTGGCCTGCTTGCTCTCGTTTTCGGCCGTGCCGCGCGGCGTGCGGCCGGTGTCGCTCTGCGTCGGAACCTTTGCGATACCGTGCGAGATGTAATTGACGGCGTCGAAGCGCGTCATGTCCTGCTCCTGCAGGAAATAGACGGCATGGCTTTCACGCTCCGAGAACAGGGCGACCAGCACATTAGCGCCGGTAACCTCCTCCCTCCCTGAGGACTGGACATGAATCGCCGCGCGCTGAAGCACGCGCTGGAACGCCGTCGTCGGCTTGGCTTCTTCTGCGTCGTGGTTGACCAGATAGGTCAGCTCGTTGCCGATATAGGTGGCGAGGTGATCCTTGAGGTCCTGCAGCACGATTCCGCACGAGCGAAGCACTGCCATTGCGTCCTGATCGTCGGTCAGGGCGAGCAAAAGATGCTCCAGCGTCGCGTATTCATGGTGATGCTCGTTGGCGATCGCCAGGGCACGGTGCAGGGTCTGTTCGAGGTTGCGGGACAGCATGATTATTTCACTTTGATTGCATCTTCGAGGGCTTCGACCCGGCCGCGCAATTCATTGACCTCTGCCCCCAGATACCTGCTGGTCGACATAAAGCCGGACATGTGAGATTCAATGGCCTGCAGCCGCATATCCGCGCGGCCGGAATTTTCCTTTAACACGGCGATATCCGTTTTAATCGCCGCGCTATCGCCCTGAATATTCTTGAGGATGGGGATAACAATGTCTTTAATCTGATCGCTCATCGTGTCACCAAAAATTTCTATTCTTTTTCCATCGTGCATTGCAGAGGCTGTTCGTTGATGCGCGCGAAATCCATGACCTGCGCGACCTTGGTTTCCGCGATCTCATAGGTGAAGACGCCGCAGATGCCGACGCCGCGCCGGTGAACATGGAGCATGACGTCCGTGGCTTCCTGCCGGTTCTTGTTGAAAAGCTTCTCCAGCACATGGACGACGAACTCCATCGGCGTATAGTCGTCGTTGAGCAGCAGCACCTTGTACATCGAGGGCTTCTTGGTCTTGGGCCGGGTCTTGAGCAGGATTCCCGTGACCCGCTCTTCATTCGGGTTGTCGGGACCGGCTGGCGGACGACCGGAATCGCCGGGTCCGGGCCCGTTTTCATCCATCCGCATGTCGTTTATTTCTTCGATCAGGAACTTCATAGGTCTATCGTCATCAATATGGGTCGGTTTTTCGCCTTTCCCAGCCCTAAAACTGCAATTTCAGGCCTATACCAGTCATTCTAGCAGGAAACTCTCAGGAAAGTACTAAAAATCGCATAAAAAACAAAGCCCCGGGCGCTTGGCCGCAGGGCTTTGGAAGGAATTAATGATTTAGAATTAAGCGGCTGCGGCTTCGCCGGCCTTGCGCATGCCCCGGCTCATCTGCTCGTTCAGCGGCCCGGCGCTTTCGGTCAGGAGGCGTACGCCCAGTTCCGAGAGCTTCGTGGCACCGGACATGAAATCGTCAAAGCTTGCCTGGGCTATCTTGTTCTGGGCTTCCGTCCACTCGTTCAGCGTCTTGCTGCTCAGGGCCTCTTTCACGTATTGGGCCTGTTTTTCAGCGGCGCCCTGGGCCAGCTCCATGCTGGTGCGGACGAAGTCTTCGAAACCCTTGGCGAAGATCGTGCCCGACTTCATGAAGGCTTCGAAGCCGGCGCGGCCGAGTTCGTTTGAATCGCCGGCCAGCTTGTCGAACTTGCGGGCCTGTTGTTTTGTTGCGTTGGTCATGCTTCTCTCCTTGGTCTCTTCTGGTTTTTATATTTCTGCGGTTCCCCGCACACGAAAACTCTTATACAGCAGCCACTGTATATTGTGCACTGCACAATATCAATATGGACTTGAAAGATAGGGGTGTCAAGATTTTTTTGCACTGCACAAAAGACCGGAATCATGGACAAAGCCGAATAATTCTTGTATTATGAAGAATGTGAAGGTATCTCAAAGTCTTAACTGACAATTAATCTTATCTTTCATTCATTTTACAGGCCCAGACCAGACAGATGTTCGGAATACAGAGCTTTTGTTCCCGATTTTCAGGCCCCGGCGGCAAAAGGATCCTTGCGACTCTGGCTATTCTGCTGAGCGTTTCTTTAGGTGCCGGTAATCCTGCCCTGGCCAGAAAAACCGCGCCGTCACAGGAAAATCCCAAATATGCCTCGATTGTCATGGATGCCGATACCGGCGCCATCCTATACGCGCGCTATGCCGACAAGCCTGTTCATCCGGCTTCCCTGACCAAGATCATGACCCTGCTCCTGGTATTCGACGCCCTGGAGCAGAACAGGCTGGGCCTGAATGACCGCTTGCCCGTCTCCTCCCGCGCCGCCGCCATGGCGCCCAGCAAGCTGGGCCTGCAGCCGGGATCGAGCATCAAGGTCCAGGACGCCATCTATGCGCTCGTGACGAAATCCGCCAACGATGTCGCCGCCGTGGTGGCCGAGCGTCTGGGCGGCTCGGAGCGTAATTTTGCGCGCATGATGACTCTCAAGGCGCATAACCTGGGCATGACCAGGACTTTTTTCACCAATGCGTCCGGCCTGCACGATCCCACCCAGCTCACGACGGCCCGGGACATGGCGCTGCTAGCGCGGACAGTCATTAATACTTATCCCGGCTATTACCGGTATTTCTCCCGCAAGACATTTTCATGGAGCGGGCAGACCTTTCAGAATCACAACCATCTGATGGAAACCTACAGGGGTATGGACGGCATGAAGACGGGATTCATTCAGCCCTCAGGTTTTAATCTCGTCGCCTCGGCGGTCCGCAACAATCACCGCCTGATCGGCGTTGTCTTCGGCGGCCTTTCGGCGGGTAGCCGCAATGCGCACATGGCCGCGCTGCTTGATGCGGGATTTACGAGGGTCGGCCGCGAGGTTCGGATGGCCCGGGCGAATACGCCGGCATCGTCGGCGCCGGTGCGCCAACCTAATCTCCAGGTGGCCATGAACGCGCCGGCTGCGCCCGCAAACAATAACGCGACCGCATCGGTCAAACCCGCAAACCTTAAATTAACGGCACTGGAAAAAGACCTGCAGGAAGGCCGCTTCGGTGAACTCACCGGTGAAGGCGATTCCGACCCGGCCGCGTCCGAACGTATCGAAACCGGCCTGATGGCCATTTCCGCCGTCAAGGGGCAGGGCGCGTTTTATCAGGACGCTCCGGCGGTAAGACCGGATTCATGGGTCATCCAGGTCGGCGCGTTCCAGAGCCGCGCCGCGACGGACAAGGCCCTGGTCACGGCGCGCAAGGCGCTTCCGGCGAGCTTTACCGATGCGCAGCCTTTGATCGCGCCGCTCAAGACCAAGGACGGCTGGATTTTCCGGGCGCGCCTGAGCGGACTGACCAAGACCGACGCCTTTAAGGCCTGCCGGTTCTTACGCGAATGCATGCCGATCCCGGCGCCGTAGTTTTCAAATGACTCTGCCCGCCTCTTTCGCCCGCAAAAAAGAACGCGGGAACATGCTGTTCATCATTCTGCTCGCCATCGTTTTGATCGGGGTCCTGACCGCTGCCATTCAGCGCACCAACCGCCCCGAAGGGGCCAATATCGACAAGGAGACGCTCACGATCCGCGCTTCGGAAGTGCAACGCACCGCCTCGGAGCTCGAGCGCGCCGTCCTGTTCATCATGCAGAACGGCAAGAGCGAGAGCGACATCCGCTTCGCCCATCCGGACGCGCCGTCTGATTACGGCGATCTCAACGCTGACTCCGATCCGTCAGATCAGGTTTTTCATCGGCTGGGCGGCGCGGCGAATTATCCGGCGCCTCCTAAAGATGTCAACGATGGCAGCAAGTGGGAGTTTTACGGCGGTACAAGCCTGCCCGGCGTGGGATCCGATAAGGCGGACCTGATTGCCGTCCTTCCCCGCATCACCCAGCAGTTCTGCGACAAGCTCAATGAGATCAACGGACAGCATGGAATGCCGATGGATACGGGAGGAAGCAGCGCAGGCGGCGCCAGCCCGGGCGACTGCCTCGATCTCGGTCCGGCAGGTCGTTTCAACGACGCGCAGCAATTTTATACCACGCCCAATACCGTCGATGAGTCGACCTTCGAGCAGGACCCCGCCACCAACGCGCCCTACACGGCCAAACAGGCCTGCGTGCGCTGCTCGCGGGATTCGGAGAATTACTTCTATTCCGTCCTGCTGGCGCGCTAGGTTTGTCCGCGGTTAGGGCGAAACCCGGAAGATGCGGGCCCTAGGCTCGGAGAGCTTCCTGATTTTGGAATTCATGTTCAGGGAATAGTCGAACGCGGCGACGACCTGGCCGGTCCGGATCTCGGTGATGTGCAGGCTGACATCCAGCGTCTTGCCGCGCACATAATTTCCCGAAAGCATGAATTTGGGCGGACGCGTGCCGGGCGGGGGTCCGAGCGCGTCACCGCCCTCCGCGGTCTTGACGTTTCTTAAATCAACCCGGTAACCGAGCTGCGAGAGGCGCGTGCCGATCTGCTCGGGAATCATCCTGCCGATCTCGGAGGACAGATCGGGCCGGTGAACCTCGGCCAGCACCTCCGCTCCGATCAGATCGTCCCGGCTGACAAAATTCTTGGCCTGCCCTGCCAGGTAATCGGCGGCGGCGTAGTCTCTCTCGATCAGATTGACGTCGTGACTCTTGAAGATTTGCTGGGCGGCGGTGTCGAGGATAGCGGCCGCGCAGGCGGATAAGAAGCTAGCCGCGGCTAGAAGAACCAGGATTGAGAGGATGCGCCCGGGGCGTCTCAACGCCAGTCCCTCGGTCTGGAGTTCGTCGGTGCCATCGCAGGATCTTCGCCCGGAACGTAACCATACGCCGGAAGCCTATAGGTTCCGCCCGCCTGCAGCGGCACCGTATTCGGTGCGGCGAAGAAGGTCAGGGTGAGAATGAAATCATCCAGACCGGGCGGCGGGAGCGCCGGCTCGGGACCATTCGCAGGGCTGTCATCTTTGACGGGCAGGTTCACGTCGTATCGGATATGCGCGGGCGCCGATGGACTTTGCTCGAGGACATAGCCGCGGACGCGGAGCGTGTCCCGCAGCACGTCGTCATAGCTCGCAGTGAAGGCGTTGTGCACGGGATATGTCTCGACATAGACCGGCTGCGGAGCGAGACCCTTGGCCTCGAGCTGGGCGATCAGGTCCGAAACGGCCGCGCCCCAGCTTTGAAGAACGTCCCTGTTCGCGCCCTCGCTGTAGGGATAGCCGATGCCAGGCGCGGAGGGTCCAGGCGGGGCCTTGTACAGGTCGTTATGATAGGTGTAACCGGAGCCCATATAGGTCGGGCGTCCGAACATTTCTCCCGGCGTATCGCATGCCGCAAGACAGAGCGTGGCAAGAAGAAGGAAACGGACGCGCATCAAGTCACCCTTTCGCAGGAAATTTACCGTTCCCGAAGTTTATCAAGTCTTTCAGGTCAGGACAATGACCTGCTCATGCGCCGTGTTTTCTTATTTTTTTGACGGAAGAGGTGGTGCTGTGGCCTTCCCAGGCGGGCAGGACGCAGACCTCGCCGCCGTAGCGGCGCACGGTGGGGACTTCCGGGATCTCCTTCACCGTATAATCGCCGCCCTTGAAATAGATATCGGGCTGCAGGAGCGTCAGGAGCGCGTTGGCCGTGTTGTCCTGCCCCGTCCGCTGCGCGCCAAAGAGCACCACCATGTCGACGGAGCCAAGCGCGCCCAGAACGCCGGCGCGCGACATTTCGTCATGCACCGGGCGATCTTTGCCTTTAAGGATGCGGACCGAGGAATCGCGATTCAGGCCGACGATCAGGCGGTCGCATTTCACCTGCGCGGCATTCAGGTAAGAGACATGTCCGAAATGCAGGATGTCGAAACAGCCGTTGGTGAACCCGATTTTCAGGCCGCGCGCGCGCCAGCGCCGGACCTGTTCGGCGGCTTCCTCCAGGCTTAGAACCGGCGCCTGACGTCCTTCCGCCTGCACGGCGTCCTTAAGCTCGGCGGCGCGGATCGGCGCCGTTCCGACTTTTGTCACGACGACTCCGCCGGCGGCGTTGGCAAGGAAACCAGCCGTCTCCAGCGATGCGCCCGCGGCCAGCGTTGCCGCGACGGTGGCGATCACCGTATCGCCCGCGCCGGAAACGTCGAACACCTCGACATCCACAGCCCGGAAGTGAACGGGAGGCTCGTTTTTACAGATGATGCTCATGCCGTCTTTCGAGCGCGTGGCGATCACGGCGCCGATGCCGCTCGAGTCAATAAGCTTTCTGGCCGCGGCGACGACGTCCTCGTCGCTTTCCACCTTCATGCCGCCAGTCGCTTCGGAAAGTTCTTTCTTATTGGGCGTGACCGCCGCCGCCCCCTTATAGATGCTGTAATCCTTCGCCTTAGGGTCGACGATGACGGGAATGCCCGCCTTGCGCGCTAGAGCGATCAGGCCGGCGATGACATCGGGACGCAGCAGGCCTTTGCCGTAGTCGGAGAGAATCAGCGCCTGCGCGCCCTTGATCTGGATCGCGGCCTGTTTCAAAACGGATTTCGCCACCGTATCGGCCGCGGGTGTTTTTTCTTCGAAGTCGGTGCGCAAGAGCTGCTGGTGCCCGGCGAGGAATCTTGTCTTGACGGAGGTCGGGCGGGCGGGATCGGTCAGCAGCCCGCGCGGATCGACATCCAAGGCCCGGAGCAGTGCGCGCAATTGTCCGCCGGACTCGTCGTTTCCGGCCAAGGCGATGATTCGGCCCTTGACGCCAAGGCCGCGAAGATTGGCCAGCGCGTTGCCCGCGCCGCCCAGCATGACGTCCTCCCGCCGCACCGAAAGCACCGGAACCGGGCTTTCCGGGGAGATGCGTTCCACACCCCCGTATACGAAGCGATCGAGCATAATATCCCCGGCCACCAGGACCGTGGTTTTGCGCATCGCCTCGATAATTTCTAAGGCGTTGATATCAGAGGGTTTTTTTTGTCTGTTTTTCGCCACCGGGTCACAGGCTTCTAGAGGGTCGGAAGATTCCCCGTTTTTATGCCTTTTTGTTAGAGATTCGTCAATCTTTCTAAGGTTTAATGGAAGGATCGGAAACACAACCGACAGACGAAGCTAAAAAGGACAAACAATGAAACAGCGCAGCCAGGGGCGGAATATTGAGCGGGGTGTCTTGGGAAAAATCGGGCTGTGGCTGAATCGCAGCCGCCTTGGCGAGATCCTGGTCGCGCGCGGTCTGGTAAACGCGCAGCAGCTCCGCGATGCCCTTCACGTTCAGAAAGAAACTCGCCTGCCGCTCGGCCAGGTCTTCGTCGCCCAGCGCGTCATTTCGCAGGGGCAGTTGTCATCGATCCTCCGCCGCCAGGCCATGATCCGCGCATTTGCGGGAAGCTTGTTCTTTTTCGGCGCGATGACCGGCAATCTGAAAAAATCCCGCGCCGATGTGCTAAAGGATTCTTCGACCCAGATCACGCTCGCCAGCGCGCCGGTAATGGGCGAGGATCTCTCCCGGCTTTCCAGCTATCCGGCGCTTTTCGGCACCGCTGAAAAACGCTCCTCGAATCTCCGGCCTTTCACCAAATGGACGGGGTTGTTCGCGCGCTTCGATCAGGAGCTTCAGCATCCCTCTTCCGACTCCGCCGTGCAGGCGTGGGAGGAACGCTTAAGCGCGTTCCGCGGCCTGCCGCTCAGATCCATGGCCGATAAGGTCAACGATTTCGTGAACCAGACTCGCTATATCTCCGACAGCCGGAACTGGGGCAAAAACGACTATTGGGAAGTGCCCGCCGAATTCATCCGCCGCGGCGGCGACTGCGAGGATTTCGCGATCGCCAAGTACGTGGCGCTTCGCTCGCTGGGCGTTCCGGAAGAGCGCCTGCGCATCGCCATCGTCCAGGACACGCAGAAGAACATTCCGCACGCCTTGCTGATCGTCTACACCGACGAGGGCGCCTATTATCTCGACAACCAGAGCAAGTCGCTGGGCGCCGCCGGGAATGCCGGACGCTACCGCCCGGTCTTCTCGATCAACCGTGAAGGCTGGTGGCTGCACACCGCCCCCGGCGCCACGGTTATGGCCTCGGCGCAGTAGTCTCCAGCCGCTCCTTTTTAAGGAATCTCAGTGCTTGCTGCGGGCAGCTTTTTAATGCTGGATCGTGCGTTTTTTCTTGCACTTCACTTAAAACCCGGATGAAGAAGGTGTGGCCACCAATGTTCCGGTTCCCGTCGAAGGCCAGGTCTGGGATCTGTAGGCTACTCCACTTCCGCGATTCTCAGGATATTCGTTGAGCCGGGCGTTCCGAAGGGGACGCCCGCCGTCATGACGACGCGCTGGCCGCTTTGCGCCATGCCGTGCTCTTTCGCCAGATTCACGGCGTTACCGGCGGTACCGGTAAAATCGGGAATCGTCCCCGGCGCGTGCACGGCCTTCACGCCGTAGGAAACGCTGAGCCGCCGCGCGGTCGCAATTTCCGGCGTCAGGCAGAGGATCGGCACCAGGGGCCGGTGGCGCGCCATGCGCAGCGCCGTCGAGCCGGACATCGTGTGCGCAATGATACAGGCCGCCTCGACATCCTGGGCGACGTAATGCGCCGCCGTGGTGATGGCGTCTGAAGGCTCATGCAGCGTATCCGGATGGTCGGCCTCCATGATCTGGGCATAGGTCTCGTCTTCCTCGGTGCGCCGGCAGATCTTGTCCATGATCTCCACCGCGCGCACCGGATAATCGCCCGACGCCGTCTCGGCGGAGAGCATCACCGCGTCCGCGCCGTCATAGACGGCCGTCGCTACGTCGGACGCCTCGGCGCGCGTGGGGCGCGGACTCTTGATCATGGATTCGAGCATCTGCGTCGCCACCACGACGGGCTTGCCCGCGTGGCGGACCACGCGGACCACGCGCTTCTGCGCCGCGGGCACAAGCTCGGGCTTGATCTCGACGCCCAGGTCGCCGCGTGCCAGCATGATTCCGTCCGCCAGCGCGACAATGTCCGGCAGCGTATCCAGCGCCGAGGGTTTCTCGATCTTGACCATCAGCGCCGCGCGGCCCGCGATCAGTTCCCTGGCTTCCCGCGCGTCCTCGGGTTTCTGCACGAAGCTCTGCGCGATCCAGTCCGCGCTCATGCCGAGCGCCGCTTCCAGGTCTTTTTTGTCTTTGTCGGTGAGGGCGGGAATCGGAATCACCGCGTCGGGGACGTTCAGCCCCTTGCGATCGGAAAGCTCCGTTCCGGCGCGAATCACCGCCTCGACGTAATCCTTGCCTTTCTTCGTCACCCGCCCGCGCACCTTGCCGTCATCGAGGAAGATCAGGCTTCCCTCCTTCAGCACGTCAAGCACTTCCGGATGCGGCAGGCCGATTCGCTTCCGGTTTCCCGGCGCCGGGTCGAGGTCGAATCGCAGCACCATGTCTTTTTCCAGCGCGATTCTCCCCGCTTCGAATTTGCCGATCCGCAGCTTCGGCCCCTGCAGGTCGGCGAGGATGCCGATCGGGCGGCCGAGCTCGGCCTCGATCTCGCGGATCAGCCTGGCGGAACTCCTGTGAGTCTCGTGATCGCCGTGCGAGAAATTCAGGCGGAAGACATTAGCCCCGGCCTCGAATAGGCTTTTAATCGCGTCCTTTGTGTTGGTCGCCGGGCCCAGTGTGGCGATGATTTTCGTCTGGCGGTAGGAATGTGTCATGGAATTCCCGGATGGAAAAATCAGGTGTCGGCCGGGAATCATAGCACATCCGCGCTATTTCTTTACAGGCGCGGAAATGATCTTTGCGGGCGAGCATTTTAAAGACCGGATTATGGTCAGGAATTTTGAAATTTTATTGCGATTTTTAGGGGCGGAGACGGAGGATAAGAGGAGGGATATCAGGAATTCTCCATGGAGATTCAGGGGTCTTCCGGGGGTGTGGACCGGCGATTTAGGAAGGAAATCCTCAAGAATTTTATTTGCCGGGTCCCACGAGATGTAGTAGCGTAATAATCGTTAGACACTACGGATAGTGTTCATAAGCACTGTCTGCATCCCTAAATTCATCCCTTAGCGGATCTATATATTTTTAAAGAGGAAGAACTCATGTTTGACGTTGCGCAAATGGAGAGGGGAAACCGCGTCCAGATCGACCGCAGCCGCGATGCGTATCTGACCAATTTCGGCAAGGCGACCCTGACCGACCGCTATTTGATGCCCGAGGAATCCTACCAGGATCTCTTTGCCCGCGTCGCTATGTATTACGGCGACGATTCAGCGCATGCGCAGCGTCTCTACGACTATATCTCGAAGCTCTGGTTCATGCCGGCGACGCCCGTGCTTTCCAACGGCGGCACCAGCCGCGGCCTGCCCATTTCATGCTTCCTGAACGAATCGGGCGATTCGCTGGAGAATATCGTCGAGCTCTGGAACGAGAATGTCTGGCTGGCCTCGCTTGGCGGCGGCATCGGCTCCTACTGGGGCAATGTGCGCTCGATCGGCGAGAAGGTCGGCCGCAACGGCAAGACCTCGGGTATCGTCCCCTTCATCCGCGTCATGGATTCGCTGACTTTGGCCATCTCTCAAGGTTCGCTCCGCCGCGGCTCGGCGGCGATCTATCTGCCGATCTGGCACCCGGAGATCGAGGAATTCATCGAGCTTCGTCGCCCCACGGGGGGCGACCCCAATCGTAAAGCTTTGAACCTGCATCACGGCGTGCTGGTCAACAACGCCTTTATGGTCGCCGTCGAGAACGACGAGCAGTGGGCGCTGAAATCGCCGAAAGACGGCCACGTCGTCGATAAGGTCAGCGCGCGCGATCTCTGGATCCGCCTGCTCACCGCCCGCATCGAGACCGGCGAGCCCTACATCGTCTACATCGACCACGTCAACGACCGCATCCCGGCGCACCACAAGATGGCCGGTCTGACCGTGAAAATGAGCAATCTCTGCTCCGAGATCACGCTGCCCACGGGACGCGATCATCTCGGCAACGACCGCACGGCCGTGTGCTGCCTGTCCTCGCTCAACCTCGAAACCTTCGAGCAGTGGCAGGACCACCCGACTTTCATCGAGGACGTCATGCGCTTCCTCGACAACATTCTCAGCGACTTCATCGCCAAGGCGCCGGATTCGATGCGCCGCGCCAAATACTCGGCGATGCGCGAGCGCTCGGTCGGCCTCGGCGTCATGGGCTATCACTCCTTCCTGCAGTCGAAGATGATCCCGATGGAGGGCGTGATGGCGAAAGTCTGGAACCGCCGCATTCACCAGCACATCAAGCGCCAGGCGGACGATGCAAGCGTGAAGCTCGCGCATGAGCGCGGCGCCTGCCCCGACGCCGCCGATTACGGCATCATGGAGCGCTTCTCGAACAAGATGGCGATCGCGCCCACCGCGTCGATCTCGATCATCACCGGCGGCGCCTCGCCCGGCATCGAGCCGCATGCGGCCAACGCCTACACGCATAAAACACTCTCCGGCTCCTTCCCGGTCAAGAACAAGCACCTGACGGAACTCCTTGAGACCAAGGGCCAGAACACCGACGACGTCTGGAGCTCGATCTTCACCAACGAAGGCTCGGTGCAGCATCTGGATTTCCTGAGCAAGGAAGAGAAGGACGTCTTCAAGACGGCGTTCGAGATCGACCAGCGCTGGCTGATCGAGCATGCGGGCGACCGTTCGCCGTTCGTCTGTCAGGCGCAGAGCCTGAACATCTTCCTGCCCGCCAGCGTGCATAAGGCGGACCTGCACCGCATTCACTGGGAGGCGTGGAAGAAGGGCGTCAAGTCGCTCTATTACTGCCGCAGCAAATCCATCCAGCGCGCCGAGTCCGACGCCTCATGGAAGCGCGCCCAGGCCCTCGAGGACAGCACCCTCAAGGACAACCGCGAACCCGAACTCGGCGACGCGACCGGCCAGGGCAAATACGAGGAATGCCTGGCGTGTCAGTAAGAATTATTTGATATCGTTCCGAAGATGGTCGGCGACCGTCTCACCGAGAGCTTGGCGAAGTTTTTCCTGAAGAACTAGATCGTGCTTGACAGCAGCCTCGAACGCGGGTCCTATCGGAAATTCGCAAACTATGCGTCCATCTAGCACCGAAACTTGGGAAAGGTCGGCTATTTTTTGAGCCTGGACCGCTCTCGCAGCAGTAAGTTCCTGATTTAGGGTTTTGATTTGTCTGCCGACGAGTTCCAATTCTTCCCTCGTTGCTGTTAGAGCAGGATCCGCCTGAAGAAATTCCTTTATCCGGTCGTATGTGACGACGGCACCGGCGGGCACATTAAACATTTCGCGCAGCTGGATCTCGATTTCCGCCTTTGCTTCTCTTTCATTCTGCGGGGCTCTATTTTGCCAAAACCAGTCGGGGGCATTCGAATACATTCCAAAGCGCAGATTAATATCACCCAGAACGTTTTCCAGTTCAGTTGTATATTTCCGCGCACTAGATCCCAATCTAGGGGACACACCTCGAAGACCCACCACCTGTCCGACATAGAAAATTCCATGTTCGTTTAAAATCCGACGCGTGGAGTTCTTCAGAGGTGTATCTGCGAGATCGATCAGCATGCGAAGATCTTTCAGGAGTTCCGGAGGAATATTCGGTTTTAGATCCATTAATTAATCTCCATGTTAAAAACTCGTCATTGAGCCGCTGAAAGCGGCGAAGCAATCCAGTTTTTTCTAGATTGCTTCGTCGGCCTTCTCGCAATGACGAAAGAGAGAATTTACAGATTTTGCCCGGAATGTCAAGTTATGAAAATAATAAAAATCCTTTAAAATAAACTTGTCACCCCCACGAAGACGGGGTCTGGCTTTTTTAGTTGCCGGATGCCCGCCTGCGCGGACATGACGGCGTTTTCTACGCCGCCTTCTTCGAGAACAGCTCCTTGCCGCGTCGGCGCACTTCATCGTCCGAGACATCCTCGATATGCAGGGCGACGCTCCAGATCTGGCCGAATGGGTCGACGAAACAGGCGGTGCGGTCGCCGTAGAACTGGTCGGCGGGCTCCATCACCGGCTTGGCGCCTTTTTCCGTCGCCTTTTTGAAGACGGCGTCCGGGTCGTCGACATAGACATAGGTGGAGGACTTCGTAGCACCCATGCTCATGTTCATCTCCGGGCGCTCCTCGGTCAGCATGATCTTGGAATCGCCGATCTGCAGCGCCGCGTGCATGATCTTGCCGTCGGCACCATCCATGCGGAACTCCTCCCGGGCGCCGAAAACATATTTATAGAATTCGATCGCCTCGTCCGCCCCCTTGAGGGTGAGATACGGGGTGACGCTGTTGCTGCCTCCGGGCTTCTTCTGGACCATGACAATCTCCTTTTTCTCTCTCCGGATATGAGGAAAACGTACGGCGGAACCCTTTGTTCCGCAATGCACAACATCAAAGCCCCGGCGGCGCGGAACCCGGCTTCAGGGTCGTTCGTTTGTAAGTCTATAAGCAGGGGTGCTCCCTGTCCTTCGCGGGACATAGCTGAGAATATACCCTTAAAACCTGAGCCTGATAATGCTGGCATAGGGAGCTCATCGCCCCGTATTCTCCTCGAGAGAGTACGGGGCTTTGCTATGGCTTGAAAAAGCTTGAATGGCCGGCGGACCGGTTTAGATGTAAAATAGGGATCTGAAAGGGAAATTCCATGATTCCGAAAAAACCGCTTTTGCTGACGGTCCTGGGCGCCCTGTTTTGCGCGCCCGCGCTGGCCGGAGAGGAGACCGCCATGACGACCGCTAAAGAACCCAAGAAACTCACGGCCATCCAGGAGTACGTGACGAAGCACGGCGGTACCGAGCCCGCCTTTCACAACGAATACTGGAACAATCACGCGGAAGGCCTTTATGTCGATATTAACAGCGGCAAGCCGCTGTTTTCCTCGGTGGATAAATTCGATTCGGGAACCGGCTGGCCGAGCTTCACCAAACCGATCAGCACGGGCGCGGTCGAGACCGAGACCGATGACAAATTCGGCATGACCCGCACCGAGGTGCACGGCGCGGAATCGCATTCCCATCTCGGCCACCTCTTTGACGACGGCCCGAAGGACAAGGGCGGCATGCGCTACTGCATCAATTCCGCGTCCCTGCGCTTCATCCCCAAAGAAGACCTGACCAGGGAAGGCTATGGGGAATATCTGAAGCTGTTTGAGAAAAAATAACACAACATATAGTATGTGTTTCTTGAAAAGCATACCAAATGTATGAAATTATGAAACTCCCATATCCTGGGAGTTTTCTTTCACTTTCGGTTTTTGTGGACGAAGTCTGAAAAAAGACTCGGGGACGGGCCTATAGGAACTACAATCTTCCTGAGAGAATCATGAAATTTCCAGAGGAGTAAAGACTGCCATGGCTGCGAAGACAATCGACGACGTGACGAACGCCAATTCACCGTTGCTGCAGGAGCGCCATGTCTATAAGCCATTTCTCTATCCCTGGTGCTATGAGGCCTGGCTGACGCAGCAGCGCATCCACTGGCTGCCCGAGGAAGTTCCCCTCGCGCAGGACGTCCATGACTGGAAGAAAAAAGTCACGCCCTCGGAGCGCAACCTGATGACCCAGATCTTCCGCTTCTTCACGCAGGCGGACGTCGAGGTCAACAACTGCTACATGAAGCACTACAGCCAGGTCTTCGGCCCGGTCGAGGTGCAGATGATGCTCTCGGCGTTCTCGAACATCGAGACCGTGCATATCGCCGCCTACTCGCACCTGCTCGACACGATCGGCATGCCCGAGGTCGAGTACATGGCCTTCATGAAGTACAAGGAGATGAAGGACAAGTACGACTACATGCAGAACGCCTCCATGTCCTCGCGGCGCGACATCGCCAAGACGATGGCCATGTTCGGCGCCTTCACCGAAGGCCTGCAGCTCTTCGCCTCCTTCGCGATCCTGATGAACTTCCCGCGCTTCAATAAAATGAAGGGCATGGGCCAGATCGTCACCTGGAGCGTGCGCGACGAAACCCTGCACTGCCTCTCGATGATCAAGCTGTTCAACGCCTTCGTGCAGGAAAACCCGGACATCTGGGACGAGAGCCTGAAGCAGGAGATCACGGAATCCTGCAAGACCATCATCGGCTTCGAGGACGCCTTTATCGACCTGGCTTTCGAACAGGGCGATATCGAAGGCCTGGCAGCGGAAGATGTGAAGAAATATATCCGCTATATCGGCGACCGGCGCCTGCAGCAGCTTAACCTTGAGCCGGTTTTCGGCATTGAGAAAAACCCGCTGCCCTGGATGGACGAGATGCTCAACGGCGCCGAGCACACCAACTTTTTCGAGAACCGCGCGACCGAATACTCCAAAGCCTCCACACAAGGCTCGTGGGAATCGGTGTTCGAGAGCGACATATTCTCAGGCAATTACGGCCGCAAGATCGGCGGCACTGAAAGCGACAAGGACGAAGCCGAAGCGGCGTAGTAATAAATTCTATTTTGAACTAAGTTGGCTCCCGACGGTCGAAGCGGCTACCGGATTCTGCTTTTGGAATTTTCTTATCCAGTTCTCCTTTATGCCTGTCTAAGAAAGGGCCGACAATAGAAAGCCCTTCACCGCGACGGGGCGGCTGGTTTTCTCTTCCCGCAAGCGCGCCGCTAAAAACGCCGAAAAATACCGAAAGAGCGGCATCGTCGCCGTGATCGCGGGCGGTATCCGTTATCGCTTCTATATTCGCTTCACTGCCATCGAGAATCGTCCGAGACGTAAATTGCCATTCATTCCGTTCCAGTCTTTTTAAAGCGGTAAGGAAAGTCGTCGCGCTTGCATCGTCCGTCATTTCCCCGACCATATGAACGAATGCCTTGGCGGCATCACCGCCGATTTCGGTTTTAATGCCGCGATAAATCATTTCGAGAAGGTCAGAATTCAAATCCCCGCGATTGTTTCCGCTTCCGTTCCGGCATAAAATGCGGGCCGGCTGCTCATTTTGCCCTCTGCGTATTGATAAACAATTTGATCAACGGACATAATCATTATGTAATCTCCTATTATTTTTCGTAATATAAATAGAAAAATTAAATAATGTCAAATTTTAATACAAAGAAGAGTAAATTAGAATAACGCTATTTCAGATACATATCTCGATCAGATCTCGCTGTGGGCGTTCACGGCGAAGCCGTGATCGCGCAGGATTTTCAGGATTTCCTGCACGTGCATCTTGTCGCGCGCCTCGATGACAACATCGAGCTCGGCACGCTTCAGCGATACCGTCTGCATCATGCGCTGGTGGATGACCTCGATGACGTTGGCGCCGGACTCGCCGATGATGCGCGAAATATCGGCAAGCTGGCCCGGCGTATCGTCGATCTCGAATCTCAGGCGCGTGATGCGCCCCTCGCGGATCAGGCCGCGCATGATCAGTGTCGAGAGCAGGCGCGAGTCGATATTGCCGCCGCAGAGAACCAGCCCGACTTTCTTACCCTTGTAATAGGCAAGATCATTTTTGATCGCGGCGAGGCCGGCGCCGGCCGACCCTTCGGCGACGAGTTTTTCATCGCGTAAAATATCAAAGACTGCGTCCTCGATCTGATTGTCATTCACGACATCAATGCGCGAGACCAGTTTGCGGATGATTTCGACATTTGCCGCTGAAGGCTCGGCCACAGCGATACCTTCCGCCAGTGTGGGGCCGCCTTCTCCCGCATTATAGCCGTCGATCCGCGCCTTGACGGCAGCGTAGGCATCGACCTGCACGCCGATGACCTCGACCTGCGGCTTTATTCCTTTCACGGCCGTGGCGAGTCCGGCCATCAGCCCGCCGCCGCCGATCGGCGCGACAACAACATCGAGATCCGGACGCTGCTCCATCATCTCCAGCCCGATCGTTCCCTGTCCTGCCGCGACGGACGGATCGTCATAGGGATGGATGAAAGTCAAATTTTCTACCTTCGCCAGCCGTTTTGTTTCCTCCATGGATTCGGGAAGCTTCGTTCCGTGCAGCACGACACGGGCGCCGAAATCCTGGGTCTTGGCGATCTTGTTGAACGGGGTGCCCTTCGGCATGACGATCGTCGCCGGAATGCCGAATTGCTGCGCCTGGAAGGCAACCCCTTGCGCATGGTTGCCGGCCGAGGCCGCAATGACGCCGGCGCGGCGCTGCTCCTCATTCAATGTCAGAAGCTTGTTCAGCGCCCCGCGCGCCTTAAAGGCGTTGGTGTGCTGGAGGTTCTCAAGCTTGAGGTAGAGGTCGATCCCGAGATGCACGGACAGCCGCGCCGCCCGCACGGTGGGCGTGCGGATGACGGAGTCCTTGATGGCCGCATGAGCCTTCTGCACATCTTCAAATGTTACGGGCATGGCCAGAAAACCTATAAGGAAAGTCTCCGGAATGCAAGATTCTCGCGGAAATATTGCCCTATGGCAGGGAACATGATAAGAAGGCCGCGCGTTTGCGAAGCTTTTGGAGATAAGGCCATGGATTACAAGCACTGGACGATCGACGAACTGCCCTGGGACCGGCTGGACCCGGCCAAAGTGAATCCGGACCTGCTCAGCGTCATCAAGGCCGCGGCGCTGGTCGAATACAACGCGGATACCTATGCGGATTATCTGTGCAACGTCTTCGCCGACGATCCGGAATTCCAGCAGGCCGCCCGCGACTGGGCCGTCGAGGAAGTCCAGCACGGCAAGGCGCTCGGCCTGTGGGCGGAGCGGATCGATCCCTCGTGGAATCTGGAGAACGCCATGGCGCGCTTCCGCGCCGGGTACAAGCCCGAGCATTTCATGAACAAGGCTTCCGCTTCCGTGCGCGGCTCGCGCGCGGGCGAACTGGTGGCGCGCTGCATGGTCGAGACGGGAACGAGCTCCTATTACACCGCCATCGGCAACACCTGCGAGGAGCCGGTGCTGAAAGAAATCTCCAAGAAGATCGCGGGCGATGAGTTCCGCCATTACAAACTTTTCTACGACCATCTGCGCCGCTATCTGGAGAAAGACCGGCTGGGCAAGATGGGCCGCCTGAAGGTCGCGCTGGGCCGCATCTCGGAGAGCGAGGATGATGAACTCGCCTATGCGTATTATGCTGCCAATGCCGGCGCGAATGATGTTTACGACCGCAAAACATATGCGAAGGCTTACCTGAGCCGCGCCTACAGCTATTACCGCAAGCCCGAGCTTGACCGCGCGGTGTCGATGATTTTCAAGGCCTGCGGCTTCAAGCCTCAGACCATGGCCTATAAGCTTGCGGCCAGGATCGCGTGGTGGAAATTCGAAACCGAAAGCCGCGCGGTGCAGAAAAAAGCGGCCTGATCCGGCGGCGCTTTCACAAGCCTTTGGGTATAAGTTTCCCCCAGGTTTTATCGAAAAAACGCTGTAGCGAACCCCTATTGTTTCTGTTAGCATATAAGGGACTTAGTCATCAGAGGTTCCCCGTTTGATCCCTTTCTTCCACAGAACCATCCACAGACTTACCCGCCTTCTTCCCTCCCCATTATTGACCTGTTTTCCACTTCTTCACCCCTCACGCGAGAAGGAGCTCCCGCATGTCTAAAAAATCAGCGAAGAAATCCCGCAAGCACAGGAATTTCCATTCCATGAAGGACAATATCGTGCATCCCACCTTCTTCGAGGAGCGGGAACAGCGCGGGCGCGGCGGCTGGCACCCGGCAGAGAGTGAGATCGATTCCAACCGCGACCAGCGCTACCTGAAGAAGATCAAGCCGCGCTCGGAAGGCCAGGAACAGTTGATGCAGGCGATCAAGAATTACTCTCTGACCATGGCGATTGGCCCGGCGGGCACCGGCAAGACATATCTCGCCATCGCTGCTGCCGTCGAGGCGCTGGAAGACGGCAAGATCGAGCGCATCATTCTTTCGCGCCCGGCGATGGAGGCGGGAGAGTCGCTTGGCTACCTGCCCGGCGACATGCACGAGAAGATGGCGCCCTATCTTCGCCCGCTTTACGACGCGCTCGGCGACCGGCTGGGGGGCAAGAAAGTCCGCCAGTACATGGAGGACGGCTCGATCGAAATCGCCCCTGTCGGATTTATGCGTGGAAGAACCCTGAACAATGCCTTCGTGGTGATTGACGAGGCGCAGAACTGCACCTACGGTCAGATCAAGATGCTGGTCTCGCGCCTGGGCTGGCACTCCACGATGGTCATCACGGGGGATCCCGAACAATCCGACCTTCTCGACGGCCTGTCCGGCTTGCCGGACATCAGCCGCCGCCTGGAGACCCTGAAGAACGTCGCCGTTATCCGGCTGGGACAGACGGACATCGTCCGCCACCCGCTGGTCGCGGAAATGCTGGAGGTTATATGACGGAATTTCCGTCATCCCGAACGCAGAGCGGAGGGATCGGGTAAAATTCAACCCGATCCTTCAGTCGCTTTGCTCCTTCAGGATGACAAATGAATTTGTCAGTTTAGCATCTTCGCTCAGATGCTTGTCCGGGGTAACCCGGAAAACGAGGCCGCGGGAAACCCCTCCCGCGGTCTTTCCTTTTTGTAATATGAAGTGACTAGGCCGCTCTGGCCTTGGTCTTGGCGCGCATGTACTTCGCGGCCTCGACCATGTTCTTCAGGGCGGGCTCGACTTCCTTCCAGCCCCGGGTCTTGAGGCCGCAATCCGGATTGACCCAGATCTGCGCGGGATCCAGCACCCGGACCGCCTTGCCCAGCAGCGCGGTCATCTCAGAAACCGCAGGGACGCGCGGCGAGTGAATATCGTAAACGCCCGGCCCGATCTCGTTCGGATATTTGAAATCCTCGAAAGCGCCGAGCAACTCCATCTGCGAGCGCGAAGTCTCGATGGAAATGACGTCGGCGTCCATGGCCGCGACCTGCTCGATGATGTCGTTGAACTCGGAATAACACATATGGGTATGGATCTGCGTCTTGTCCGCCGCGCCGGCGCTGGAGATGCGGAAGCTCTCCACCGCCCAGTCCAGATAGTCGTTCCAGTCTGCCTTGTGCAGCGGAAGACCCTCGCGAATCGCGGGCTCGTCAATCTGGATGATTTGAATTCCGGCGCGTTCCAGGTCCTGCACCTCGTCGCGGATGGCAAAGGCAATCTGCCGGCATGTGGTTTCGCGCTTCTGGTCGTCGCGCACGAAAGACCATTGCAGAATCGTCACCGGCCCGGTGAGCATGCCTTTCATCGGTTTTTCCGTGAGACTCTGGGCGTAGGAGGTCCATTCGACCGTCATGGGGGAGGGCCGCGCAATATCGCCGAAAATCACCGGCGGCTTGACGCAGCGCGAACCATAAGACTGTACCCAGCCGTTCGCCGTGAAGACGAAACCGTCCAGCTGCTCGCCGAAATACTCGACCATGTCATTGCGCTCGGCCTCGCCGTGCACCAATACATCGATATCCGCTGTGTGCTGATAATCGACCACATGGCGGATCTCTTTTTCCATCGCCTCTTTGTATTGCGCGGCGCTGATTCCGCCCTTTTTGAAACCGGCGCGGGCCCTGCGGATTTCCGCGGTCTGCGGGAAAGAACCGATAGAGGTTGTCGGAAATAGCGGCAGGTTCAGAGATTCCTGCTGCAGCCTTTGGCGTTTCGCGAACGGGCTTTGTCTCCGCGCCATATCAGGCGTGGCCTTTTCAAGGCGCGCCTTGACGGCCTTGCTGTGCACGCGCGGGGAATTTTTGCGCCCCGCGTGCGCCTGACCGCTATCCTTCAGTTCATGGGCAATGGCGGCACGGCCTTCCCGGGCGCCTTTCGCCAGCACGGTAATTTCGTCCAGCTTTTGTTTCGCAAAAGCCATCCAATTTTTGATTTCGGGATCCAGGGATTTTTCATGATCCAGGTCGACCGGCGTATGCAGCAGGGAACAGCTCGGGGCGATGAAGACACGCTCCGGCCCCAGCGCAGCGACGGCCTTTTCGGCGAGAGCCAGCGCGGTGTCCAGATCGCCCCGCCAGATGTTGCGCCCATCGACCAGGCCCAGCGAGAGGATTTTACCGTCCGCCTTTTTAATCGCTTCGGCGAGCTGCGCCTGCGGGTCGTTGGCGGCCGTGTTCGCCCGGCCCGGCCCGCGGCAGAGATCGATATGAACCGCGTCCGCGGGCAGGGAAAAAGCGAGATCCGCATTGTTTCTCAGGCTTTCGAAATAGGAGGCGAGCAGGATTTTCAGGCCTTCCGGTTTCCTGAGATCTTTATACGCGGCGGCGACAAACTGCGTGCGGCTTTCGCCGGGATCGAGCGCCAGCACGGGCTCGTCGATCTGCACCCACTGCGCGCCTTTTTCGCGAAGCTGCCTGAGAATTTCGTTATAGACCGGCACGATTTTGCGCACCGTCGCTACCGGGTCGAAGCCCGCGTATTTGCCCTTGCCGAGCGCGACATAAGTCGCCGGACCGATCAGCACGGGCCGCGTCAGAATCCCGGCCTGCAGCGCCTGCTCGAATTCACCGACAATCTTCGGGCTGGCAAGGCGGAAATCCATGCCTTCCTCGAATTCGGGCACAATGTAGTGATAATTGGTGTCGAACCACTTGGTCATCTCCATCGCCGTGACGTCGGTGCCTTTGTACTGCGCGCCGCGCGCCATCGCGAAATAGGTATCGAGATCCACCTGATCGCCGCTCCAGTTATAGCGCGCGGGCACTGCGCCCAGCGTCGCCGTCATGTCCAGCACCTGGTCGTAGAAAGAGAAATCATTGGAAGGAATATGGTCCAGCCCGGCATCCTGCTGCAGCTTCCAGTGGCGAAGGCGCAGCTCGCGCCCGATATTGCGCAGGCCTTCAACCGGGCTCTCGCCCTTCCAGTAGGCCTCAACAGCTTTCTTGAGTTCGCGCTTCGCGCCGATACGGGGGAATCCGAGATTTGTCGCCAGGACCATGATGCACTCCTTCTTTGCGGTTTCCGTTACGGATACCACAGCGGAGAGACTTTCATGTCAAGGGCTGTGGCGCTTTAGCTTTTTTATCGCGGTGCAAGCTGATCCATCAAATGCCGCGGCTGCGTTCAAGCGCAACGATTATAGAAGGCCATTTTAGGAAGAAAGTGTCAAATATTTTGTATTGACTTAAGCTGCCATAAGCTCGGGGACAACGGCCTGAAGCGGTCTTGGATCCGGATTGCGAAACTCGATAGAGTTTATATAGGTGCCCACCTTTTCAGTCCAAGTCCTTCCAACAAACAAGGTTGAAAAGCTGGCTAGCCTGCAGGCCTGCCTTATACTTTCCACAGGATGGGTTCCTTTTAAAATTTCTATTATAAAGCCTGCGCTTTTCACATCACCTGCAGCCAAGGAATCTACAGCAGTACCCGCGAAGGGGATGTTAATCATTGAGTTAGTGTAATCATAATTAACGCGAACAGGATTTGCAGCGTCGGAAACCGCTGTCAGGCAGGCTTTGTAGGCGTCGTCATAGACGATTGTATCAAATAAGGTATCCCTGCTGGGCGTGGACATTCCCGGTGCCAGCGCCTCCCCCGGCGCTAGAATATACGTTGAATCCTTCAATGCGGGGGCCGCGGCAGAAGTTTTTTCTGGTTTGGTCACGTCATAATCGATTGTAACGGAAACCTTATTATTTCTGGCCACTTCTGCTGCAGTATTAACGATCGGTCCATAATTGCCCTGAATAAAAACCATATCGGCATCCAGAATTTCTTTAACTGCTTTCTCTTCCTTCCCCGGATCGCAAGGAAGGGCAACATCCGCAAAAGCCTTCTGAATGTCGAGCGCTTTCTTATCCCGTGAAATGAACCGGCCCTTTTGCCAGCTAGTAATTGTATTTACAGGTGTCCGGTAGGGTTGTTGACTGACCAAGTCTATCACTTTAATGCCATGCAGTTGATCCAATACGGAACGCCGGGCTTCATTTGAAAAGCTTAATTGATCTTTTCCTGGATAGTCTTCCGGTCCTATTTTCGTGACGAGTACGATTTCAACGTCCATACCATAGTCGGCGGCGAATTCTCTCAAGGAGATTGCCGTATTCACACCGCCCCCGCCCGCATGTTCGTATTGATCTGTAGGCTCACATTTCTCGTCAGGAATATGATCGAGATCCGCGTGAATGCTCACGCGGTCCCAAGAAGCAGAACCAAAAATCACGACTTTCTTGGTATTTGGTGAACGCAATATTATCCCCTTTGTTGATCTTTATGGTTAATATAAAATCCTAATATATGCAAATATTTTTTGACAGTTATCCGGAATTTCGCGGAAATCCAAACATTTCGCAGGCCTCGCGGGTGATGGCGGATTTGTTGAGCGTATAGAAATGAAGATGCTCCGCGCCGTTTTCGGCCAGGTCCCGGACCTGCCGGGTCAAAATATCGATTGCCCGTTTGTGGGCTTCTTCCGGTTTGCCTTCGAGTCCGGAAAACTGTTCCCTGATCGGATCCGGCACGCTCGTTTTGCACCTTGCGGCAAAACGCAGCATGCCGGCGAAATCGTGGATCGGAAGCAGGCCGGGGCAGATCGGCGCTGTGATTCCGGTCGCCCGGCACGCGTCGACAAAGCGGTAATAGACGTCATTGTCGAAAAAGAACTGGGTAATCGCCCGGTCGGCGCCGGCATCGCATTTTTGTTTTAAAGCCTCTATATCCGCTTTGGAATCCGGCGCGCTCGGATGTTTTTCCGGATATGCCCCGACCGAGATTTCAAAATCGTTCCAGGATTTGAGCGCTTTCACAAATGTCGAGGTCTGCTGGAAATACGCGGGGTCGGGGTCAAGCGGCCATGCGAGACCTTCGGGCAGGTCGCCGCGGATGGCAACGATCTGCCTTATGCCCTGCGCCCACCAGTTGCCGGTGAGTTCGCGCAGCGTTTCAATCGGCATGTTGATATAAGTCAGATGCGCGGCGACGGGAATGCCTGTTTCCTTTTTCATCCGCAGGACGGTTTCGCATGTCCCGTCTTTCGTCGATCCGCCCGCGCCGTAGGTTACGGTCATGAATTTCGGCGCCAAGGCGGCCAGTAGCGGAATCGATTCCCAGAGCATTTTTTCGGACGCCGGCGTTTTGGGCGGGAAGAATTCGAAGCTGATTGTCGGCTGTGCCACTGGGTTGAATGCCTTTATCTTTGCCCGGTTTTCTTTTATCAAACTCTATGACCGAGAAAAAACTTAACCCGGATTCGGCCCTGAAGCCAATGGGAATGGCCTTCGCCGGGTTTTCTCTCTGGGCGGCGGGCGATGCCGCGGTCCGTTCTCTGAACGATCATTCGGTTTTCCTTGTGACATTCATGAGCGCTTTTTTCTGCACTGCGTTCCTGTGCGCGTTTTCCAGCATGCTCGGCGGATTCAGGGAAACATTCCGCCAGCCGCGCCTGAAGCTGAGGCTTTTCAGGGCCCTGCTGCTTTCAATCTCCGCGGCCCTGAGCTTTTTCATTTTTTCCAATCTGGAGCTGGCGACCGCCTATGCGATTGTCTTCACGGCGCCGTTCCTTGTGAAAATTATTTCCGTCATTCTGACCGGGGAAAAAATAAAATCGCGCTCCTGGGCGATCACGCTTCTGGGTTTTGCGGGGGTGCTGGTCGTCCTGCGTCCCGGCTGGGTTCCGCTCGGCGTTGCCCCTCTTGCCGCGTTGCTGGACGCGTTCCTGTTCGCGCTGGGCTTCGTGCTCTCGCGTTATATCGGCGAGGAAAACCAGACAGCTCTGTCGATGGCCTTGTTCCAGTATTTATTCCTGATCGCCATGATGGCGGTTCCAGCATACCACGCCTGGATGCGGGCCGGGATCGAACCCTTCGCCGTCATCCTGACGGCATTCATCGGCCTTGGCAGCGCGCTGGGCACCATTCTTGTCTCCCGTGCCTTCATGCGGGCACCCGCCGCCTATGTCGCGCCCGTGCATTATATACAGATGCTCTGGGGCCTGCTGTTCGGGGCCGTGCTGTTCGGGGAATATCCGGACGCCTGGACGGCCGTGGGGGCGGGAATCATTATTCTCGCCGGACTGCTTCTGGTCCATCTGAGCCGCGAAAGGCCCTAATACTTTTGCATATTTTATACCTTATCCTACAAAAAACTTGCAAAAGCGGGCGCTAATATTCTATAGTCCAACAATTATCATAATAAATTAACGGAGAAGTTCGGAATGAGTATTGTTATTGTTCCTTATGAAGAAGGTGCCGCCGTTCAAAAAGCTGTTGCTCTGGCCACCGAACTCGGAAAAAGGCAGCGTATTACCGCCTGGCATCAGGGTGCTGAGGAAACACAGCCCACTGAGGGACAACCCGGAAATCACAGAACCTATACAGGTCAACTTTCTCCAGCTTATAATAAGGATCCTGGCGGAACGCCCGCACAGCGGGAAATCGTCGCCGAGTTTTGTTCTTCTGCATTGGGACTTCCTGCGACGCGGAACAATACATTTCTGGATCAGAACAATGGCCGCTGGGGCTTGAACCAGGCGATTCATATCGCCGCCGCCCCATGCTTTGTTGACTGGCGGTACAGACCCGTCGGCTATGTTCCCGCAAGACGCTGGGACATGGTAACCGATGAGTTCAATTACAATTACGTTGCTCCCTGGGGTTATTATCTGGCTCGGGAGGGAACGCCTGAAAATATCAAGGCCGCTCACGAAAACCACCGGATGCAGGCTGAAGGAACGAATGAGCTTGGCGTTATTCTATATCATGGCGAGCCGAGTAATCCGGAAAGCTTTGAAGGTAGTCCGGAACAAATAAGGCAAATCCACACTTTTACCGATTCCGTTAATCTTGAGCGCCAGGCGGCGAGTCAGCCCCCGCTCGTTGACCTTGGGGACTTTCCTTATTGGGGAGGTGCGCCCGTTGTTGAAGACGGCGTCGGAGGATGGCTCAAAACGGCTTATAATGAAGCTTATGTCATGAACAGCCCAACGCCGGGGATTATCATTGTCGGTTTTTCCAAAGGTATCGGCGCTGCCCGGCCGGGCGTTCACGCCCTGGTTTTCACAAACTCGGAAATGGCCGCAGCTTACGCCGTCGATTCCAAAGCGCGGACGAGTCTTTCATACGAACCCGCATTTTTTGATGCCGTGGTGGGAACGCTGCATCCCAACAGCTATCCCGATTTGAAGACTCATTTCAGAAATATGCGTGGCAATTATGAAAGAAATCTGGTGCCCGTGCAGGAGCATCTCGGTCATTTGCTTCAGGACGGCGGCATTGGAATGGTCCGCAGTCTCGGAGTGCCGGACGATGCCCTGAACAAATTGCCGCTGGACAGTAACGGACAGCCTTACCGTTATGCCGATGGCAGCGTTTTTGAGGTAAGAACAACGCGGCATGCGCTTGCCTATATCGCAAATCGCTATGGCGTTATTACCGTTGATCAGACAATCAAAGCCGAGCCTCGTCAGGGCATCCGGGCGGAAAATCTGGCGCGCATCGCCTTGAAATCGCCGGATCCCAATGTGGCTGTTGAGGGCGCGCAGGGATTCGCCCAAGGCATCGAGGATCTCCAGGCCGCCCCGGCGTTATAATAACCGTTGCGCCGCGCCGCCCTGCCGGGTAAATAAAGGGCATGAGCGACGCGGCCGACAAGATCCACAGCCTGGACGCCCATGCCGGGCACGACCATATACTCATCCTCGATTTCGGATCCCAGGTGACGCAGCTGATCGCGCGCCGCCTGCGCGAATCCGGCGTCTACTGCGAGGTCTGGCCGTTTAATCAGGCTCCTGAAACCTGCATTCGCGCCTTTAACCCCAGGGGAATTATCCTCTCCGGCGGTCCGTGCAGCGTCCGTGACGACGGCTCTCCGCGCGCGCCCGACGTGGTCTATAATATGGGCCTGCCGGTTCTCGGCATCTGCTACGGCCAGCAGGTGATGGTCGAGCAATTGGGAGGCCGCGTCGACCGCGGCGATTCTTCCGGCGCGGGGCGCGAGTTCGGCCGCGCCTATGTCGACATTACGGGGCAGGACGCGCTGCTCGAGGGCGTCTGGAGCCGCGGCGCGCGCGAGCAGGTCTGGATGAGCCACGGCGACCGCGTGACGAAACTTCCTGGCGGGTTCGAGGTCGTCGGCAAATCGGAAGGCGCGCCCTTCGCCATCATCGCGGATGAAAAACGCCGGTTCTACGGCCTGATGTTCCACCCGGAGGTCGTGCACACCCCGCACGGCGCGCAGCTCCTGAAAAATTTCACGCACAAGGTCTGCGGCTGCCGCGGCGACTGGACCATGGCGGCGTTTAAGGAAGAATCCATCCGCAAGATCCGCAAACAGGTCGGCAAGGGCAGGGTGATCTGCGGCCTGTCGGGCGGCGTCGATTCCTCGGTCACGGCGGTACTGCTGCACGAGGCGCTCGGGGACCAGCTCACCTGCATCTACGTCGACACCGGCCTGATGCGCGGCGGCGAGAGCAGGCAGGTCGTCGACATGTTTCGCGGTGCCTACAACATTCCCCTTATTCACGAAGATGCGTCCCAGGAATTCCTGAACGGGCTGGAGGGAATTTCCGATCCCGAGATGAAGCGCAAGCTGATCGGCTCGACCTTCATCGATGTCTTCGAGCGGCTGGCAAAAAAAGTGGGCAACGCCGAGTTCCTGGCGCAGGGCACGCTCTACCCCGACGTGATCGAGTCGGTGAGTTTCACCGGCGGCCCTTCCGTGACCATCAAGAGCCACCACAATGTCGGCGGCCTGCCCGACGTCATGAAACTCAAACTCGTTGAGCCGCTACGCGAACTGTTCAAGGACGAAGTGCGGGCGCTGGGACGCGAGCTCGGCCTGCCGGAAGATTTTATCAAACGCCACCCGTTCCCGGGACCGGGCCTCGCCATCCGCGTGCCGGGCGAGATCACGCGCGAAAAGCTGGAGATCCTGCGCAAGGCCGATGCGATTTATCTTGAAGAGATCCGCAGCGCCGGACTCTATGACGCGATCTGGCAGGCCTTTGCCGTGTTGCTGCCCGTGCGTACGGTCGGCGTGATGGGCGACGACCGCACTTATGATTACGCCTGCGCCCTGCGGGCCGTGACCTCGACCGACGGCATGACCGCCGACTATTACCCCTTCGACCACGCCTTCCTCGGGCGCACCGCCACCCGCATCATCAACGAGGTCCGCGGCATCAACCGCGTCACCTACGACATCACCTCCAAACCCCCCGGCACGATTGAGTGGGAATAACGCTTATTCGCGTATAAGGCGGGGAGCTTCAGAGCCGTCAGAAAGCGAATGATTGCTTTCTCTGACAACAGCGAATGGTGCAGGCTCGAAACGTTGCAGGAAGTGATCGAAATTCTGAATGGTCTGTTCCATTGCGCCCTGTGCATGCTTTAAAGCATTCCGATAATCGAACCATCCGTGAAAAGATATCCAAGACCAGATTTGTGTATATTGATTAATAATTCCTTTATCGGCAGGCTCCTTTAATCCGGCATGTTGCCAGCCAGCATGTGCCAGAAGTTCAATAAGAGGCATCACCTTGGAAATAGGCCTTTCGCCGGCAGATGCCTGTATTTCATCTAATTCGACACCTTCTCCAAACACGCCATCGCAGATGCATTTTTCGATCATTGGATTTCCAAGAAAGCGGTCTTTTGCGAAATTCTGGACAGCAGAATCCGGAAGGGCAAAGATACGATAAAATGAAAATCCGTTTTCAGTGTCTACGTAATGCGCCCGGCGGACGGGATCGTTGGCAAATTCTTGGGCCCACCGTTCTGTATCGACACTAATTCCAGTCCATTCCGAATCTGTATAAGTGACATTACGTTTTTCCGGTTTAGTGTCTGCGATCAGCATTCCCACAATCCCGTGTTGACTAATTAAAATCTCGGTAGGGAGAAAATATCTATGTTGTTCTTCCAAGGTTCGGCGGATCGTAGAAACCGCCGCTGCATCTTGGAATTGCAGCGCGAAATTATTTGCAGATGTAATCAATCTCTGTTTCGGATCGGGCATAATGTTATCCTTAAATGAATAAATAAAAGGATTATACCTGTTGAAAGAATATGTAAAGGAAAAAAGTATCGGCTTATTGCTTTCTAAAGGTTGGCGTGCCAGATAAATGAAATGTCCGATTTTATAAAGAAGCTGCTGAGAAGTTCGACGACGATGCCGCCGGGCGCGGGCGGCGGGCCGTCATTCCATCCCGATATGACGGGAAAGCATGAACACGGCGGTAAGCCGCATGTCCACGGCCCGCACTGCAATCACGGCCACGATCATGACAAAACGAATCCCAAGGGCGGGTGTTGTTAGATTCCAAATACGTCACCCCCGCGAAGGCGGGGGTCCAGTCAATAAAAAGGAGTGCAGCAAAGCTGCGCGCTTTGTAGATCCCCGCCGTGCCAGCATGCTTCGCATGCGCCGCGGGGATGACGGGGGGTTGGTTTGGGATTTATTCGCTTAGATCGAGAAGATCGCCGGGATGGGAAACGGCACTCATGAACTCGAATTCGAGTTGCGCCCCAGGCTCCGGCACCGTCAAGAAAGACATCAGGCCATAGGCATTACGGGCCGGGACCGCACGGCGCGGCGATTTCGGAATTTCAGCGAGCAGGATCATGTCTTCAAGACTGGTCAGCGGCATCGGCAAGGTGGGCGGTGGCGCTTCCGTGATTTCATCCGTATTCGCGCCTTCCTCCCGCATCCAGCGCTCGAACGCCGAGCGCCGCGGTCTGTTTAGAAGCCGCGGAAAATATATTTCTCTCGCCAATGTTACAGGACTTGCCATCTTTTATCTTATTGCACCCTCTCGCCATGGATTCGCATTCTGCAAATCCCTTCATCCAACATACGTAACGGGAAGCCGGTTCCTCCGCGCATTTGATTAAAATTATTTACATAATTAACAGCATATCAAGCAAACCCGCGGTATCCTTAGGGTAGGGAGGCATAAGACCTCCGGATATAGTCCTTGAGCCGCCGGTTTCCAGGCGGGGCGTTTTGAACGTTTTGCCGCCTTTAAGGAAGCGGCGGCCGGGGGCTCTTAAAAGAATGAATATATAAAAAAAGAGCAAGGGGACGGGACACTGAACGGATTGCTTGAGGGAGACATGCAGCAGGTCAAAGCTCTTGTCGAAGCCTGCGCCCGCGCGCTTCGGCAGTATTCATTCACGAACGCCTATCACGGCACGTTCGAACTCGTCCGCGCCGACACCGCCGCGCTCAGGGATAAAGCCTATCGCCTGCGCTATAAAGTCTATTGCGAGGAGCATGGCTTTGAATCGCCGCCCGCGCCGGACAGCCTTGTCGAGATCGACGCCTATGACGAGCGCGCATCGCATTATCTGCTCCTGCACCGCCTGAGCGGGGAGACAATCGGTACGCTGCGGGTGATCCTGCCGGGGGATCAATCCGAAGGGAATTTTCCGGTTCATGGCCATTGCGCCCATCCCCTGCTGCAGATGGAACCGCGCGCCTTCTGCGAGATCTCGCGTTTCTGCATGGCAAAGCGCTTCCGCCGCCGCCCGGAGGACGGAAATTTTCTGGCCTCTTATTACGAACAGGACGAAGCGGAGGGTGCGGATACGGCCCGGCGCCTGATCCCCTATCCGCAGGCGGCGCTGCTGGCCGGCGCCTTTGAGGCGGCTCTCGAGGCCGGTGTTTCCGAGTGCGTCTGGATGGTCGAGCCCCGGCATCTCCGGAGCCTGAACAAGATCGGCTTTCCCTACCGCATACTGGGGCCGAAGGTGGATTGCCACGGCGGGCTTGAGCCCCTGATCTTCAACATCCGGGGAACGCTCGAGAGCATGAGGACCCGGGCGCCGCATTGCTGGGATATCGTCTCCGACTCCGGGCGCCTGCAGCACATGGCCGAAACTCTCGGCCGGAGCGGCTGGATCTACCGGCTTCTCGACGACCAGTGCTGGGATGAAATATACCGCAGCTTCGCCGCCGCCATCGGCGATTAGAATTCCCCCCTTATAGAAAGTTTGAATTCCGGCGCCGGATATGTATATAAATAGCGCACTTTCAACTTTTTGAATAAAGGGCGCGAAACCATGAGCCGCGACAAGAATTCCGGAACCGTGATCAACCTCAAGACCGGCCTCGCCGAGATGCTCAAGGGCGGCGTGATCATGGACGTGGTGACGCCGGACCAGGCGAAAACCGCCGAGGATGCGGGCGCGGTGGCCGTGATGGCGCTCGAGCGCGTGCCCTCGGACATCCGCGCCGCCGGCGGTGTGGCGCGCATGAGTCCGCCGGAGCTGGTGCAGAAGATTATGGATGCGGTCTCGATCCCCGTCATGGCCAAGTGCCGGATCGGGCATTTTGCGGAAGCGCAGATTCTCGAGGCCATCGGCGTCGATTACATTGACGAGAGCGAAGTCCTCACGCCCGCCGACGAGGACTACCACATCAACAAGCATGACTTCAAAGTGCCCTTCGTCTGCGGCGCGAAGAATCTGGGCGAAGCGCTTCGCCGGATCGGCGAGGGCGCGGCGCTGATGCGCACCAAGGGCGAGCCGGGTACGGGCAATATCGTCGAGGCGGTGCGCCACCTGCGCGAGATAAACCGGCATATCAAGGCCATTGGCGTCATGGACGATGCCGAGCTGATGACCGAGGCAAAAAATATGGGCGCACCATTCGAACTGGTGAAGCTGGTCAAGGAACTCGGAAAGCTTCCGGTGCCGAATTTCGCCGCCGGCGGCATCGCCACGCCCGCGGACGCGGCGCTTTGCATGCAGCTCGGCGCAGAGACGGTGTTCGTCGGCTCCGGCATTTTCAAGAGCGAGAGTCCGGCGGCATTTGCAAGGGCCATCGTCAAGGCGACCGCGCACTACGATAGCCCCAAGATGGTCCTGGAAGCCTCTAAGGAGCTCGGCGGCGAGGCGATGCGCGGCGTGTCCATCGACACTATCGAAGCCGGCATGCGCATGGCCAACCGGGGCTGGTGATGGCGGGCAAACCCGTCATCGGGGTCCTGGCGCTGCAGGGCGCGGTGCAGCCGCACAAGGCGCATATCGAAGCTGCGGGCGGGGAGTTCCGCTCCGTTAAAATTCCCGAACAATTTGACCAAGTTGACGCCTTCATCCTGCCCGGCGGCGAGAGCACGGCGATGCTCAAGCTCATCGATACATTTGGTCTCTGGGACAGCCTCGCGCGGAACTTCAAAGCCAAGCCGGTCTGGGGGATCTGCGCGGGCGCGATCCTGATCGCAGAAAAAGTTGCAAATCCAGCGCAGAAATCTTTCGGATTGCTGCCCATCACGGTCGAGCGCAATGCTTATGGGCGTCAGCTCGACAGTCACCAGAAAGACGTGAAGGACTATCCCGTTTCGTTCATCCGCGCACCGGTTATCACATCTGTGGGCAAAAATATCGAAGTTCTGGCCGAGGCGGAAGGAAAGCCGGTCTGGGTCCGCTCCGGCCCCTACATGGCCACAACCTTCCATGCCGAGCTCACGCCCCATGCGCCTTCGCCCATGCACCGCCTGTTCATGGATATCGTCCAAGAATACAAACGGAAACAGGCCGCCTGACCGCGGCGTTGACTCCGTTCCCGGACTTCCGCAAGTTAAGCCATGATCAGATATATCTCTACGCGCGGACAAGGCGGCGCCCGTACATTCGAAGAAGTCCTGCTAGGCGGGCTGGCGCCGGACGGCGGGCTCTACGTACCGGAAACCTGGCCGCGCCTCGATCTGGAAGCGCTGCGCGGGAAATCCTATGTGGAGATCGCAACAGCAATCATGTTCCCGTTCGTGGAGGGAAGCATTGACCAGACGGATTTTCATGCAATCGTCGAGGAGACATACAGCGCCGATGTCTTCCGCCATCCGGAAATCGCGCCGCTTTACGCGCTTTATCCGGACCGGAACCTGCATGTGCTGGAGTTGTTCCACGGACCGACGATTGCCTTCAAGGACATCGCGCTCCAGCTTTTAGGCCGGCTGTTCGAACATATACTGGAACGGCGGAACGCGCGGGTCACGATTGTCGGCGCAACCTCTTTCCAGCACATTGGGATCCTAAGCTTAGAATTCCACGTGGACAAGTTGTCGCG
>JADMIO010871485.1_pt1 | contig 39301 bp, 26 predicted proteins | sample 8958161 | NCBI WGS metagenome assembly JADMIO01 (sample SAMN16585339, study PRJNA669376) | soil metagenome | isolation source: Crop rotation soil | place: USA: Cullars Rotation, Alabama | collected 2011 | reverse complement strand
CCGCGACTTCAAGTCACGTGAATTCCAAGCTTCGGATCCCACTGTGCTGGAAAGCAGGGCCGCAGCCAGGAGAACGTCCGGCTTCCCTATCTGCCGTTCGCGGAGGGGCTCTTCGCCGAGCTGGTAGCTTCGAGCCACGGCGCGCTCGCGGCTCTTGCGCCCGAGGTCGAGATGGTGGCGCGGCTGCTCCAGCCGGGTGTCGGCGAGGACACGCGCGGCGCGCCGCCGATCGCGCCCTCCGCCGACCAGGACAAGCTACGACTGTTCTTGGCCATCAGCCGTGCGACCGTGGCGTATGCCGCGCGCACGCCACTGGTTCTTTTTCTCGATGATCTGCACTGGGCCGATCAGCCTTCCATGGAGCTGCTCTCCCACCTCGTCTTCTCTACCGCCGATGCAGCCGCGCGCGAGGCGGTTCGGCTGTTGATCGTCGCGACCTATCGAGCGGACGAGCTCGCCGGGGCCACGGCGCGCATGGTCACGCGCCTGCAGCGCGAGGAGAATTGCACGAGGTTCGACCTCGAAGGCCTGAGCGACGCCGAGGTCGGCGAGCTGATGGAGAGCCTCGGGCTGCCACCCGTCTCGCGGCAGCTCACCGCACTGGTCACGCGCACCAGCGGTGGCAACCCGTTGTTCGTGCAAGAGCTCGCGCACCATCTGAGCGAGCAGGGGGCCCTGCAGGAGCGCGGCGGATACCTGGTCACCACCGTCGCGCCGGACACGCTTCGGCTCCCGGACGACCTCGGCGCCGCCATCGGCGGGCGCACGGCAAGCGTCAGCCCGCGTTGCCGGCGTATCTTGACGCTCGCCGCCTTTCTCGGCGCGGGCGCTTCTGTCGACACCCTGCGGGCCGTGAGTGCCTCGAGCGAGGCCGATGTGCTTGCCGCCATCCAGGAGGGGATGGAGAAGCGCCTCCTGCAACCCGAAGACCCCGGAGTCCAGTTCGCGCATCCGATCGTGCGACAGGCATTCTACACCCAGCCCAACCCTGTGGAGCGTCAGCGGATCCATCGTCGGATCGCGGAAAGACTCGAGCGGTCTTACGCCGGCCGGTCGGACGCGCATCTTCTCGAGATCGCACAGCACATCGTCGACGCCGGTCAGGCTGTACCTGCAAGACGGACGATCGAGTACGCCCGCCGCGCCGGGGATCGCGCCTTCGACATCTTCGCATGGACGGAGGCAGGCCGCTTCTACGAGGCGGCGCTCGCGGCGGCGGCGACCCTCGCTCCGGCGCACGTGCTACCGGTCGCGGCGATCGCGGCCCTGCACGAACGTGCCGCGTGGGCGCACTACCGCGCCTTCGACGTCGGCCCCTGTCGGGATCAATTCGACAGAGCGGTGGCAGCCTACGAGCAGGCCGGCGACGTCGAGCATCGAGCCGAGGCGCTTCTCGGCAAGACGCGGGCGGCGTTCACGCTCGCCTCGATCGCCTACGGCGCGATGGTCGACACCGAGCCGCTCGAGGCCGTGCTCGTGGCGCTGGGCGAGCGCGAGCCATTGCTCCGCGGGCGTATCGCGCAGACGCTGAGCGAGGTCTACTGGCACGGCCGGCAGACCGCCAAGGCCGAGGCGATGGGCCGGCAGGCCATCGCCATCGGCGAGCAATTGGACGACGACCGCCTGTGCGCCGAGGCGTACCACGGTCTCGCGCTCGCCCACATGCAGAGCCTGCGCATCCGCGAGGCGCTCGACCTCTGGGAGCGGTCGCTCGCCTTCGCGCGCAAGACGGGGGACCCGTGGGTGCAGTCGTGGCCGTTGCCGCGCATGTCCCTCGCTCTGCTGTGGCTCGGCGACGTCGACCGCGCGGAGGAGGTGGCTCGCGAATCGTGCGAGCTCACGCGCCAGATCCACAACTGGGCGGAGTACTCGGTCGCGTTGGCGCAGCTCGTCTCCATTGCCGTCTTGCGCGGCGAGTTCGCGGCGGCGGAGCAGCACGCGCGCGAGTGCATGGCTCTGGTCGGCCACTCGCGCTATCCGTGGGGTGGGGTCGCGGCTCTGACCGCGCTGGCGTGCGCCCGCGCCTTGCGCGGGGCGTGGGATGAGGCCGACGACGCCGTCGCTGCGCTCGTGGAACCGGGGCGCGTATTCGACGAGCCCGGACCGGCCATGCAATTCACGGCTTGGGTCTATCGGCTGTTGATCGCCGCCGGCCGCGACGCCTCGGGTGGGGCGAGCGCGGAGACGGTCGGAGCGATCGTGGCCGCCCTCGGGCAAGAGGCACCCGACATGGGAGCGGTCGCCGCCCTGTGCGCGCTGGTCGAGATCGGCGATCGCGCAGCCGACCCCCAGGTCGCTGGGGCCGCGTGTCCCGGTCTGGTGCTCGCCGAAGAGCATGGCGTGGTGATTCCGTACGGCTGGGTGTGCTTGATTCCACGCGTGCTTGGCGTCGCAGCCACGCTGCGCGAGGCGTGGGAGGAGGCCGAACGCCACTTCGAGCAGGCTGCGGCGCTCGCCCAGCGTGTCGGGGCGCAGCCGGAGCTGGCCCGCACCTACCTCGACCACGCCCGCGCCCTCGCCGCGCGCCAGAACCCGCTCGGCCGCACGCGCGCCCGCGCGTTCCTGGCCCAAGCCCACGCCCTCTCGGGCGACCTCCGCATGCAGCCCGTCGCGCAACAGTGCGAGCAGCTCGCAGAGGCGCTCGGTGCGCCACTCCCGCCGGCCACGTCGGGCGCTGGCACGGCGGCGTTGACCGATGTCGAGATCCGCCTTCTCCAGTCGATCGCACGCGGTCGCACGGACCAGGAGATCGCCGACCAGCTGCTCGTCGGTTCCGCGTCACTCGCGGCGCGCATCGAGCGCCTGTTCCGGAAGATCGGCGTGCAGCAGCGCGCCGCGGCGGCGCACTACGCCGAGACGAAGGGGCTTTTGGCTCACGAGGATGTAGCGACGAATCATGCCATCGCACCGGGCGGCTTCCGCACCATTCTCTTCACCGACATGGCCGGCTCCACCGCGGCCATTCAGCAGCTCGGCGACGACCGAGCGCAAGCGATCATGCGCATTCACAACCGCGTCGTGCGCGATTGTCTCGGCCGCCACCAGGGGACCGAGGTCAAGCATACGGGAGACGGCGTGATGGCCATGTTCGCGTCGGCTTCGCAGGCCATCGCCTGTGCCGTGGCGATGCAGCGCGCCTTCGCCGAGGGCGCACATGAGGCGACCGCACTGCCGATCCGGGTGCGCATCGGGCTGAACGCCGGCGAGCCACTGGCCGAGGAGGGCGACTTCTACGGGGCCGCCGTCAACGCTACGGCGCGCATCTGCGCCCGCGCCCAACCCGGGCAGATCCTCGCGACCGAGGTCATCCGCCAGCTGGCGATCGGCAAGCAGTGGGTGTTCGTCGACCGCGGCCGCGTCACCCTGAAGGGCTTCCCGCGTCGCTTTCACGTCTACGAAGTCGAGGTTGGCGGTGAAAGTGTCTAGGCGCCGCGAGAGGAGTCGTTCGAGAGCCATGCAGCGAGGACGATGTGGGTGATCCGATCCGGGCGCCCCACTTCAGGAAGGAGCACGTGATGGGCGGCATGATGGACAAGATCGTCAAGACCTCGTTCCTCAAGAGGCTCGATCAGATGACGGCGCTACGCAATGCCTTCGACCTGCAGGTCGTCGTGGACGACTTCGACCCGTGTTCGGGGAGGACCACGCTCGATCTGGCGAAGGACTACGGCGTCGCCATCGACGCCGCGTCCGAAAGCCACATCAGGGATCACTGGCTCGACCCGGTAGGCGGCTGGTTCAGGCACGGGCGCAACCCCGAGATCCTCCGACGCGCGCTATGGGAAGCCGTCAAGCTGGTGCAGCTACACGACCTGCCGATCGATTCGTACTGGATCTGCCACGGGCCCGACAATACGCGGCCCATCGAGGTGACCCTGTCGGTCAACGAGCGTCAGGTCACCATGATCCTTCTGACCCCGAATCCACCGATGAGCGCGGATCCGCCCGTGACCGAGCCGGCGATGTGGGTCACGCACTGGGACGGCAGTGCGGTCGAGTACCGCAAGGTCAAGGCGTGATCTTGTTGTCGATGCTCTGCAGGTTCATCGGCGACTCATGCCGGCGGCGTCGTCCGTTGGCAACTAAGCTGCTCCTGTCTGATTCCCCTCAGGGGACGCTGCGCGCCTTCTCGCAGCTCGCGTCGGCCACGTCACCGGAGCCGATGCCGCCGCGGCAGCGGTCCTTCCCCGTTCCACCGTCCATTCCGTCATCGCCCGGGCCACCCGAGAGCAGATCTCTTCCCGAGCCGCCATCGAGGTAGTCGTCGCCCTTGCCGCCGATGAGCGTGTCGTCGTCCTCCTCGCCGAGGAGCAGGTCGTCGCCGCTCCCGCCCGCGATCGTGTCGTTGCCCGGGCCGCCGCAGAGGACGTCGTCGCCCGCCAAGCCATAGATCGTGTCGTCGCCGCCCAGGCCTGCGATGATGTCGGTGCCGGGCGTGCCGGTCAGCTCATCGGGGCCGGGTGTGCCGACCAGGGTCGGAACCTCGCCGTTGCAGAGCGGGCTCCCCATCCGGGCGACGAACGTCTTGTCGAGGTTCACGGTGAGTACCGAGCCGGCGTCGGGCTTTCGCAGGCGCACGAAGGCGAAGCCGCTGTGCGCCCCGGGAGGCACGGTCTGTATCGAGCCGGATTCGAGCCAGATTCCGCGTCCGTCACTCGTCTCCTGGTCGGAGCCGCCGTATCCTCCGAGGCTCACGCCGTCGCAGTTTCCACCGCTCCAGAACACCATGGCCATGAAGGCCGTGCCTTTTCGCGTCTGTCCGGCCTGGAACATGAGCTTCGTGCCCCAGAAGATGGTTTCTCCCGGCGAGAGACCGGTCACGCACTGCGATATCGTCGCTTCTCCGTTGATGCTGACGTAGGTGCTCGAGAGGGCCCCCGAGCCCGAAGCCTTCGATCCGTCGGCATCCCGCGAGGGGTCGAAATTGAAGTGACCGGTCTCGGCGAAATCGACGTCCCAGTGCGCAACGTCGGCGTTGAACTGCGAATTGGCGAGGAGGTTCTGAGCCGAGCTCGTTCTTGCCGCGAGCAGGCTTCCGAGAATCATGCCGAGTACGCGAAATCTCATCGCTGCCTCCATCCGCCCCATTCCGGTGCTGCCGGGTGGGCGCCGGTAGTCCGTCTCGGCATGAAGGCGTGCGATGGGATCGAACAATGTGCGGCCGGTCGGGAGATGCGGTTTGCGGGCCGGGAGGCCGTACGCGGGCGGCGGAGAGCAAACAGAGGGAGAAAGAGCACCCGGTACCGTGGGCGGCCCAATGTCAACGTCCGACAATCGGCGGATAGAGCAGCGGAAACGAGGCGCCCGGCACGCGCGGGTAGCGATGTCTGAATTCGATCAAACCGTCGCGTTGGCGACGGCTGTCCGCCGACGGCGCGATTCGGCGCGCGTCTTCGCCTTGACCACTGCCTGACGGGCCGCATCCGAGGTCCGATACAGATCCAGGTCCTCGTCTTGCGCCGCCATCGCTCCCGTCGCGATGGCGAGGTCGGTGTACGAGCGTCGCAGCGGATCGCGCCGGATGCGTCGGCGCGTGCGATCGATACTCCAGAGCAGCCGTGCAATCGGCGCGTAGGTCGCGACGATCTCGCGGGCGCGGCGCGCCGAGAACACGAACAGGTTCTCGCGCGGCATCCCAGGGCGGCGCTGACTGCGCAATTTGCGTCGGATGAGCCCACCCTGGAGTGGGTGCACACCTTCGTGGACGGCACTGGCGAGGAAGAAGAACGCGGCTTCCGCCACGCGCCGCCCGCTGCTGCCGCTGGCCATCGCGCGCCTGAGCAACGTCTCGATGTGCGCCGGCGAGTAGTAGAGTCGCCACGCACGTTGGTAGGTTGCGAACCACTCCTCGGGCGACATGTGCTGATGCTCGGTGATCACGTGCTCGCTGTCGTATCGGTTCATGTCGGGATCCATGGGCGTACCGTTGTTGAACAGCACCTGATGATCTTTCGATCCCGGCAACGGCGTGAGGATGAAGAACTCGAGAATGTCGATCGGCAACTCGCGCTGGATGACCGCGATGTCACTCGCGATGCTTTCGGGGGTATCGTGCGGAAAGCCGAGGATGTAGCCCGCGAAGGTGAGCACCCCGCCGCGGCGCCAGGCCTGCAGCATCGCGCGGTACTCGGTGATCTGATTCTGTCCTTTGGAGGCTTCTTTGAGGTTCGCCGGATTGATGTTCTCCAGCCCGATGAACACCTTCGTGCATCCGGCACGGGTGGCCTTTTCAATGAAGCCCGGAATCTTGTGACACATGGTGTCCACCTGCATGTTGAGGTGGATCGTGAACCCGTGGTCCTGGCGCAGCGCGACGATGCGATCGAGGATCGGCTCCCAGTTCTTGTTGCGCACGAAGTTGTCGTCGGTGATGAAGAAGCTGTGTACGCCCTGCGCCGCGCTCGCTCGGATCAGGTTCTCGATGTCATCCGCGGTACGATAGCGCGACTTGCGTCCCTGCACGTTGATGATGGTGCAGAAGCTGCAGGTGAACGGGCAGCCGCGTCCGGCGTCGAAGCTGCCGATGTTGCCCAGGTACCCGCGCGTGTGACGCGCCGGCAGAATCGGCAAGGGTTGACTCTCCAACCCGGGCAGGTCCTTGATGAAATTGTAGATCGGCTCGAGGCTCTTCTCGTGCGCCGCACGCAACAGCTCGGCGAAACGACCTTCGCCCTCGCCGGCGAAAAGACAGATGCCGAGCGCCAGCGCCTCACGGAGCTCGGACGGGAGATCGGGCAGCATCGCGAGGCAGCCGCTGACATGGAAGCCGCCGATGGCGACTTGAATCCCGGCACTGCGCAGTTGTCTGGCGATGTCGAGCGCGCGCGGGAACTGATTCGTCTGCACGCCGACGAGACAGACGAGACCGCGCAGCCCGTTGCGTTTGAAGCGGCGGATGATCCGGCGCAAGGGGAGCACTCCGGTGCTCTCGTCGCGCACGCCGACTTCGATGGACACATCCTTGCCCAGAACTTGACGCTGTGCCGCGTCTTGCGCCAGGCCATACAGACTCGCGAGGGAGTTGGCAGGAACGGATCCCCGCCACCATTGGATCACGTAACCGTCGTCGTCGTAATGTGACGGTTTCAGCAGCTCGAGGAGAAACGGACGCGTGGCAGCGACGCTGACATTCGCGGCTGTGCGTCTTGCCGGCAAAGCAACCATGAACCTCCCATGTGAGTCTTCTACAATTGAGAGATGTCGAGAGAGACGTTTTCTTCTTAGCATTCGAGGACGAGTAGGCGACGCGGGTCGAGCGCAGGCGCGGCGTCGACCCCGGGGCGGGTCGGCAACTCAGTGGCTCGGGACCTGCGGGATCTGAGTGAGACAGGATGCGGTGGCCGAGGGCGAGATGCACATCGACGCTTGGTAGCGCTTCTTGCGGCCCGTCACGGTGAACTCGCAGCGAAGGAGAGGGAGCGTGACCCAAGACGCGCCCTCCGCGCGCGCAGCGCGCGGCCGACCGAAGGGAGCGCGGGGAGTGAGGCTCCATGCGGCTTTGCCGCGAACGCCACGCACCACGCGGCGAGCACGCCGAGCATCGCCATACGGATGACCTTGTCATTCGCTCGAAGCCGCTTCATCTGGACACCCCCCGGTTCGGATGGTCTCGATCGGTCGCGCGGCATCGCATGGTAGCGTCGGCCAATGCCGTGAAGTCATGTTCCGCGCGACGAAAGAGCAAGACGCGTACCGCATTTGCCGTCTCAGGTAGCGAGCGACCAACGCCAGCTCTGAAAACTGGATCTGCGCCCCATATTGCATAGCCCACAGGCGGGATTTTTGTGCTCCTCGATCTTTTCCGAGATGAACACCTGGACCTGCCCCATCGTGCCCAGCCTGCACCAATGTCAACTCCAGCCCTCTCCGTCCGATCCTGCGGACATCCGGTCTTCTACGGCGCTCGAAGTCCCGTGGACGGGAGCCACCCCTGCTAGCGGATGTTCGCCCGCTTTGGCTCGGTCGTCCCGAGCGACGCCTTCCGGACGAACGCGCTCTTCGAGGTGACCAAGCCGGCGAGGCTCGGTGTGCCGGCGAGCATCAACGGCGACGTCTTGAGCGACGCCGAGGGAGCTCACGCTCACCGTCTGAGCTGGTCGGTCGACCATCGCACCGCCAGGCGCGGCGGCTCGAGGGCCTTGAAGCGCCGCTTCGTTCTCACTATCCCGGTTCGGTCCTCGCGGACGGACCATGCGGCCAACTCGTCTCGTGCACGGCAGGTCGAGCAAGCCCTCGACCCCGGACCGGCGCGACCCCTCCCGACTTCGCATCCTCGTGCTCACATCCGCGAGCGTCGGGGGCGGGGCGCAACGCGCGGCGTTCGAGCTGTGCCAGGCGCTCCGCGATTCGGGCGCAGAGGTGACGGTGTTCGCGGGACGGCGCCGTCCCGGCGATCCTACCTGGGTGCGGACCATACGCCTCGGCATCGAGGACGTCTTCCACCGGATCGACCGGACGCTCCACCTCGATTCCGATCTTCGACACGTCGGCTCGATCCTTCGATTGAGCCGCGTGCAGAAGACGCACTTCGACGTCGTCCATTTCCACAACCTGCGCGACTCTCGGGGCGGGTGGGTCTCTCTGCGTGCCGCTCGATCCCTGGCGCACCGCCTGCCGGCGGTCTGGACCTTTCACGACGAGTGGCCCGTCGTTCCCGGGCTCATCGCGGACCTGCAGCGAGCGATGCCGTCTCAAATGGTGCGTGAGGCAGTAGGGGAAGACGAGCCGCTCTATCGCGACCATCCGCGCACGCTCAGGCGGCAGCGCTGGATGCGTCGAGCGCTTCCCAGACCCGCTGCGATCGTCTGTCCGTCCCGATACATGGCGCACCTGGCGGCGGAGTCGGGACTCTACTCCGGGGTGCCGGTGCACCACGTGCCGAACGGCCTTGCGTTCCTCCATCGGCCCGAGACGCGAATCGATCGCGCCGCGGCCCGCCAGATGCTCGGGCTGCCCGCGCGGGGACCGATCGTCCTCCTCGTCGCCCCGAACCTCGAAGCGCCGATCAAAGGAGCTGCGCTCGCGGTATCGACTCTGGCTCGATTGACGACTCCGGGAGCTCGGCTGCTGGCGGTCGGCAACGCTTCCCAGCGCCTCCGCGACGCGATCCATCTGCCGGCGACCTTCACCGGCTATCTCCCGCCGGACGACGCCAGGCTGGCCGCGGCGTACCGAGCCGCAGACGTCACGCTGATGCCGTCGTTCAGCGACAACTTCCCCTATGTCGCGCTCGAGTCGCTCGCGTGCGAGACGCCGGTCGCCGCCTTTCGCGTCGGGGGGCTGCCCGAGATCGTCGGTCTCGATCGTCGCGGCCGACTCGCGCCGCCCTTCGATTGCGCCGCCCTCGCCGCTGCCGTGGACGAGCTACTCGGCGACGCTCCGGCACGGCGCGCAGCGGGAACGTCCGGGCACCGCTGGGCCATGGAGACATGCAACCCGAGCCGCGCGACCCGTGCGCATCTCCGGATCTATCGCGAGGCCATGTCGGCCGGGGGCACGAACGGAGCTACTTGACGTAGCGTGTCGCCGGATCAGCGACAGGACTTGTACGGCTTGTCGTACAGCGAGAACGTTGCTCGCGATGCTCCTCGTATCGAACCCGGCACGTCGAGTCTGGATTACTTGACCGCAAAGCTCGACCACCGCGACTTCGCTCGCCCCACGGAGTTGATGGCGAGGACGCGCCAGAAGTAGGTCTGTCCGCGGGGAAGAGTGCTGGTGTTGACCTGGCTCTCGCCGAGACGGGCCCTGAAGACCGTGGGGCCCGTCTTCGAGCCTTCGCGAACGCTCACCACGAACCTGCTCGTGCACGGCGTGTCGTCCCAATCGAGCTGGGGCGTTCGCGCCTTGACCTTGACGCCGTCGCTCGGCCCGAGCGGGATGGGCTTCGTCGGCTTGACGACACACATCTCCACCGCACCCATGTCCACGGCCGCGCCCTGTGGGCGCTGCGCACCACGTTGATCTTCCGCCGGCGCACCCGTCCCGACCCCCGCATCGAGAGCCGGGCTTCCCGTCTTCAGGAGAAAGGTCTCGGTCGAGCTGCCGTGGTAACCCAGAGCTCCGAGGAGCGGGTCGTTCTCAGACCCGTTCAGATCGGAGACCTTGTTCAGATAGGTGCTGCAGGAGTCGTCCATCGAAAGATTTCCGCCCCCGGACTTGATGGTCTTGGCATTGTTGTCCTCGCAGTTGGGTCCGCCGAGACCTCCCGCGATGATCGTGTTCGTCAGCGTAGTGCCTTCATCGCTGTACGTATCGCTGGCGATCCCGCTTGCGCCGATGGTCGCCGAATTGCCGAAGATCGTTGCGTTGAGGATGGAGACGGTGCTCTTGATGTTCGAATAGGCGCCGCCGAACGCAGCCGAGTTCCCGGCAAACGTGACGTTGGTCAGGTAGACGCCGGCGGAATGGCCGACGTAGAGACCGCCGCCCGCACTATCCGCGCCGTTGCCGCGGAATGTCGACTTGACGATGCTCGCGAAGTGGCCGCTGTCATACACGATCCCGCCTCCCACATTCGTCGCGGTGTTTCCGTACACCTGGACATCGTTCAGCGTGAGCCCGCCCCGCTGCGAGTCGATGCCGCCGCCGCTCCCGTCGGTCGCCTTGTTGCCGTGCAGCTTTACTGTCTGGAGCGAGATCGCGGAGTTGGCGAAGGCGTTGTAGATCGCTCCGCCTTCCCGGGCCTGGTTGTCGTAGATATCGCTGTCGATGATTCCCACGCCGGCGCCGTCCCAGAGGAGGATCGCGCCGCCCCAGCCGTCGGTCGTTCCCACCGCCTGGTTGTCGTGCAGGACGCTGCGCTCGATCGAAACCGGTGCCGCGCTGTATCTCGGATAGATCGCGCCCCCGTTGGTCGCCTTGTTGTGGTGGAGAACGCTGTCCATGACGTTGAGCTGTCCGTAGGTGACGATGGCGCCTCCGCTCGCCGCGGCCGTGCTGTGGTCGATCGTCGAATGTTTGAGGATCACCCAGCCGTCGTTGTAGATCGCGCCGCCGTCGTCGGAGCTCGAGCCGCGGGTCAAGACGATGTTCTCGAGCGTCAAGCGGCCAGTGTCCGCGACGGAGAAGATCCGTGTGGCGTTGTCTCCACTCAGCGTGATCTTGTTGCCACCGTCGATCGTCGTGTCCGTCGTGATGCCGGGAAGAACGCGCCCGAGGTGGATCAAGGAAGCGGCGCACTGAAAGGTCAGCGTCCCGCCGCCACCTGCGCCCTGCATGGCGGTCAGATCGCTGCGCAGCTCGGTCTCGTCGGCACAATTTGTGACGACTTGGTCGGCGGCATTTCCCGACGATGGAAACAGCGGCAGGAGGAGGACGCTGCAAACCGCAAGAGACGCAACTCGCGCTCGACGAAACATTCGGCTCCTTCCCGTGGCAGGCCCTGGCCCGACCGTCGTGGAAGCATCAGAATCTCACCCGGGCTTCGCTAGAGATAGACGCAAAGCGGGCTCCGATCGCCCTGGTGTGAGCTGCAGCGAACGCTCGCCCCCGACGCTGGCCAGCGGAGCTGATCCCGTTGTTCGAGAACGACCCCGAGACCAAGGCGATCGCGATCTACATAGTCGCGATCTATCGGCCCTTCTTGTGGACCAGCCCTCGCGCTGCATCATCCCCTCTTGCTACCCCCTTCCCCGTCTCTACGGCGTGACCGTCGACGGCGCACCCGAGACACTCACCGCGGGCATCCCGAGCTGGGAGCTCGTCACGGGCGCGCAGGGATCGCTAACCCACGTGACGACCTTCGCGGCGAGCTTCGCAGTCACCAATCCCGTCTTCTACTACCTCGACGACTCGACGCCCCCCATCATGCAGTGCACCGGCGACGCGTTCGCATATGGCTCGAGCGGTGTGTGGCTCAACCAGTCGATCCCGGTTACGGACCCGCCGGGTGGCGGCACGGACTTCCTGGTCCATACGCGCACCCTCTACTACGACGCCCCCGGGCTCGGCGTCGGCGACGCCCAGTCCCACCCCGAAACCGATCGCCAACCATGATCGCTTCATCTCAATCCCTCTGGGTTCGCGCCGAAGCTTGATCGCCGCGGTCGGAGGGGAGGATGGCGTTCATAGAGGGAGGCAGAATGAATCGAGGGTGAAAAAGGAGCGAATAGCGACCCTCGTCCGACGAGGGCTCACGCGGGGCGGATCGATTGCGCGAAGCGGAAGACGTCGTCGGGATCGACGCGCGCCTTCACCGCGCGCAGCCGCTCGAGGTTCGCGCCGTAGTAGGCGCGCTCCCAATCCTCGAGCTTCGGATCGATGTAGTTCTGGTACGAGGAGCCGGAGCGGTAGGGCGCTACGGCCGCGTCGAGGCCGGCGACCCAGGCCATGTTGGCCTCGGCGACCTCGGCGGGCGCGCTCCTGGTCCAGCGTGCCTGGTACTGCGCGACGAAGAGCGCGTCGCGATGTACGAACGCCGTGGCATCGGCGGGCATGTCGCGCACCGCGCCGTCGCCGGACTCCACGAGCACTTTCCCGACGTTCGTGCCGGCCACGAATGGATCGGGCGTGAGCACCGGATCGCGCTGCCGCCGCTCCATCCACTCGACGAGCAGCTCGATTCCCGCTTTCGGCCATGGGCCCTTGGCGATGTCGCACCGCCAGTAGCCGGCAGGACGGGGGAGCCGTCCCTCGGCCGTCTCGTCGGCGGTCTGGCACTCCTCGGGACGCAGCCCCTTGCAGTAGGAATCGAACGCGGTGGAGTAGAAGTCAGTCGTCGAGAACGACGCTTCGAGCGGATCCTCGCCGATGGCCGCGAAAAGGTCGGCGAGGAGTGCGCGCGTTTGCGCCTCGTCGCCAGCGTTCACGAGCTCGACGGTCACCGTCGGCTCGTTGCCCTGACGAGGATCCTGGGTCTGCAGGACGAAAAGAGGCCAGGCCTTTCGCGCCAAGAACGGAAGCCACGACTGCCACGCGTCGAAGGCGCGCGCGGCGACTCTCCAGGGAAACGAGAAGGTCGCCAGCGTGAACGGGCTGTCGGCCGGTACGAGGCGAAAGGTCAGCGACGTGACGACGCCGAAGTTTCCGCCGCCTGCGCCGCGCAGCGCCCAGAAGAGGTCGGCGTTCTCTTCGTCGTCGGCGCGCACGAGACGTCCATCGGCGGTGACCAGCTCGACGGCGGTGAGCGCGTCCGAGGCGAGCCCGTACTCGCGTCCGAAGGCGCCGAGCCCGCCGCCGAGGGTGAGCCCGGTGATTCCCACATTGGGACAGCTCCCGCCGGGGAACGCCTTCCGCGCGGGCCAGAGCGCCCGATACGCGGCGATGTTCGAGAGACCGGCGCCGAGGCGCGCGGTCGCGGCGTCGGGGGCGATCTCCGCTTCCGTGAGGTTGCGAACGTCGATGACGATTCCATCGGAGGTCGAGTAGCCGCCGAAGCTGTGGCCGCCGGCTCGCACGGCGAAAGGGAGGTCATGATCGCGGATGAACCGCATCGCGGTCGCGACGTCCTCGGCATTGGCGACCTGCACGATCGCCCGGGGCCGGACCTCGTCGAAGCGCGAGTTGAAGACCACGTGCGCGCGGTCGTAGGCGCTCATGTCGGGGCGAAGGACGCGCCCGCGGATGCGCGCGGCGAGGCGATCGAGATCGCTCGTCGAGCTGCTGCCGCAGGCCGTCAACGTGCGGGTGGCGAGAAGGGCGCCCATCCCGGCCGCGCCCCCGAGGAGGCGTCGCCGGGTGAGGCCCCCCGAGGGCGATAGCTGCTTCTTCGCTCGCATGGTCCCGCGAGAATTGGCCTAGGATGCGGCGTCCTTCAAGGGCGAAAGTCAGCCGGCGCGTCGATGCTCACGCGCCGGCCGGAATCAAGGGACCAACAGAGGAAGGCTCAAAGGGTCGAGCTCACAAGCCGCCGCGCACCGCGCGGACGGGGCGGCCGGAGCTAGGGCCGTGGCCCGAGAACTTCTCCACGACCCGCAAACTTTACCCTTCCTTTACGACTTCGAGCGCGGGCTCTCGTAGATGCCGGCCATGACGAACGCTTCACCTCGATCGCGCAACTGGCCGACTTCCTGACGGGAGTCGCGATACGGCTCACGGGACCCCGGTGACGACGATCCTGAAAACCACAGGGAGGACAACGACCATGCAAACTACCATCCGTTCGCGAGTGCTTCGAAACGCCCTCATCGCCGCCACGATCTGCTGCGCCGGAACAGCACTCGCGGGCCCCACGCCGGCAGAGAAGTGCCAGGCCGGAATGAGCAAGGCGGCCGGCCAGTACAGCGCGTGCATCGCCAAGGCCGGGACCCTCACGGATCCGGTCAAGGAGGGTGCGGCCCTGACCAAGTGCCACGACAAGCTGCAGGACGCCTGGACGAAGCTCGAAGCCGCCGCCGTCGACAAGGGATCGAGCTGCCTGTCCACGACACCTCCTGACGAGTTCGCGACCTTCCTCGACGCGTGTGTGGACGGCGTGGCTGCGGCGGCCGGAGGAAATCATCTCCCGACCGACGTTACGACCTGCAACGACGATCTCGGCACCTGCAACGGAGATTTGAACACCTGCGACGACGACCTCGACACCTGCGAAACCGACCTCGGCACCTGCGAGTCCGGCGCCGCGTGCGGCAACGGCACGGTCGATTCCGGCGAGGACTGCGAGGCCGGCAATCTGGCCGGCGAGACCTGTGCGTCGCAAGGCTTTGCCGGCGGAACGCTGGCCTGCGCGGCCGGCTGCCACTTCGACACCAGCGGCTGCTACGCCACGCGCTTCGTCGACAACGGCGACGGGACGGTCACAGACCACCAGACCGGCCTGACGTGGGAACAGAAAACGGGCGGCTGCCCCGCTGGCTACCAAGCCAGCGGATTCTACGATTCCGACATTCCTTCGGGTGGAGAGTTCGCGCTGACATTCGACAGCGTCGGAACATCCTGGACCGGTTCCATCATCGACTACTCCACCTCGTTCCCCAACGGCAGTTGCAGCGGAACGACATCGGGCTCCACCTTCACCGGCACGTGCTCCACGGGCTCCGAAACGGTCTCCGTCAGCGGAAACGTGTACTGCGGCGGCGGAGGGATGGACTACTCGTGGACGCGCGGCTCCAGCTCAGCCACCGGCTCCGGGTCCCTGTATGGCAACGACGATCATTCCTTCAACTTCATCTACACCTGGACCAGCTCGGACAACCGGTTGAACGGCGGAGTGACCGTCGACTTCCTCGACAGGCTCAACGGCGTGCAAACCGGCCTTTGCTTCACGGCCAACTGTGACTGGCGACTGCCGTCGATCCAGGAGCTCTGGACGATCCGCGATGCCACTGCTCCGGGATGCGCCGGCCATACCGCGGCATGCATCGACCAGTCGATCTTCGGCCCAACGGCGCAGGATACGTACTGGACGGGACAGACCGAGGCCGGCCAGCCGCCCGTGGCCGCAGCCGTGGACTTCGCGTCCATGGTCGCGATCACCGATCGCTACAAGTTCGACAGCCGGCCTGCCCGCGCGGTGCGCAAGGGTCTTTACTGACAGCGCTTTCGTAGTCGCTTGTCGCGCCGAGGCTACACGGTTCGCCACGTAGCCCCGGCGCGACCGCTGACGTTCCGCGTCCGCTTGCTTCGGGTGCGAGCGCGGTCGAGCCTCGATGCCTCGATGCGTGACACGGTGGTCGTCAGGGTCACGGTGTCCATCCCATCCGTGGAAACAGTGAAGGGCGTACCCGGAGTCGACGATCCGGCCGGAATCACCGTCGCCCGCAGCACGAGCTTCGAGGCCGCCGAATCGAACTGCTGCCAGACGATCACCGTCTTGTCGCCGCTCGCCAGCGCGAGATGCGGAAGCGATGAATTCCCGAATCCGTTCTCCGGAGGGATTTCTCGAAGAGCGAGCTTCGAGACGCGCCTATTCTAGTCTGGTCCGGGAATGCAAAGAAAGGAGAAATCGACGGCCCCGTCCACGGCGCGATCGTCTCCGTGCCGCCGCGATTCACACGCAACGCCGTCTTCGAGGCGATGGACCGCCCGCCAGGAGCGACCCCGCGAAGGCCCGTCAGGAGACCGTGACCCGTCGCGCCGGCGAGTAGCCGCTCGTGAGACCCTTCGCGGGATCGCGAAGGCGAGCGCGGAACGAGTACGTGCCCGGCCCCGCATCCGGGGTGAACGACGTCGACAGATCGGTCGTGCCGTTCGGAGGTGTCAGGCGCGCGAACTTCTGACCCGGACGCTTGATCTTGACGTCGAAGACGATCCCCGACGGCGGCGCGGTCTTGGCCCAGCTGATCGTGAACGACGTGGAGGTGGCTCCCGTCTTCGGAGACGCCGACGGAGTCACCTTCAGCTTGCCGATCATCCCGAATTGGTCGCCGTGGAACGAGCAATGGTAGTTGAACGTACCCGACCAGTTGAACGTCAGTGCGGTGGAGGATTTCCCGCCGCCGATCGACTTGGTGTCCCAGAGCCCGAGGCCGGTGAAGCTCGAGCCGTCCGCCGCGCCGTCGCTCGTCGCGGTGTGCGGCGTGAACCCGCTTTCGTTGTGCCAGACGACGCTGTCCCCGAGCTTCACCTTGCGCGGCGTCGGCGAGTAGAAGAAGTCGTCGGCCGAGACCTCGATCGTGGCCGCGGGTGCGGCCGGCGCGCCGAAAGCGACGGCGACGAGAACGACGAACGCATACAGCTTCACGACTCGATCCTCCATCCAATCGACCCTGCCTGATTGGAGGCGGTTCGCGCAATCCCGATCGCAGCCCGGCCTCCAGCGAGGGAAGTCCAGCACCGACTTCTTCGCCACGGGTACGTCGATCCGTACCTCTAGCGCCGATAGCGACTGCTACGGCAGGGGCAGCGGGAGGTTCAGCTCCTTTGCCTTGACGTCGAGGGCGTCCGCAAAGCGCTTGTGCCCCGCGCGGCTCATGTGCAGGCCGCCGTCCAGGCTCTCGAAGTAGATCTCCGACGGGTTGGCGCTCGGGCAGGTGTTGAGCTGAGTGATGAAGTCGCCCGTGACGAGGCCGATGGTCGTCGTCTGTACGAGCTTGGACTGGTTCGACGTGCCGTCGACCTTCCCGATCGTTGGAGCCTGGAACGTGGGGCAGTCGACACCCGGTAACCCCAGGTACACCTGGTTGTAGCTCGGGAGCCCCATGTTGAACCTTCCCGGCTCGACCCAGAAGAGCCGATCGCCCTTGCCCTGCTCGCGCGCCAGCTTCGCCTCGTCTTCGACCGCGCGCTTGATCGTCGCGTTGACCTCGTTGGCCATCGCCTCGATGTTCCAGGGGCTGTAGTAGTTCGCGAGGAGCGGCGTGACGACCTGCCCGATGATCGGATACGTGAGACCGTACAGCATGACGACCACTCGGTTTCGTGGACCATCGAGCAGGCGGCGATAGATCGCGCGCAGCCGCTCGTAGAGCTTCAACGTCTCCATCTGCTTCTGCATGCACTGGATCCCCGCGCTCACCTCGTAGAAGCGGTTCAGCAGGTTGGGGATCCTGGCGCACTCCTCGCCGAGCTTCGTGTCGAGGATCGTATTGGCGAGCATCGGATTGGCACCGAGCGTCAAGACGGTCAGGTTGTTCTGCAGCATCGCCTCGAGATCGCGGTAGAGAACGCCGCCCTGGCCCCAGTCCTCGGGCCGCGCGCCGGACACGGCGCGGTTGTCGAAGGTCGTCAACCCGTTGGTGGTGCGCTGGATGCCGTGGCGGTTCGCGAACTGCGCCGTCCACGAGACGTTGGCCGCGAGCCCCGCGTCGGGGCTCCAGCGGTAGAGGGGTCGCTCGTCGCCGGGGCCGACGAAGGCGTTCGACGAGCAGCGGTTGTTGAGGTTGGCGAGGGGCTCGCACTGCTTCAAGCGTACGATGTCGAAGTCGTGCTCGTTGCCGCTGATCTGGGCCGGCGTGCCGCCGACGTAGCCCCAGCCCGCGGTGATCGAGTCGCCGATCGCGCCCATCACGAAGGGCTTGATGCGCATGTTCACCGTCAGCTGATCCCACTGCGTCGGAATCGGAAAATTGTAGTAGCCGAAGCTGTCGTCCCCGACGTAGCCCGGCTGCGGTGTGTAGGTCACCTTCAGGTAGCCGTTCTCGATTCGCAGGTTGCTCGCGGTTCCGTGCTCGGGCGCGGAAAAGACCTCGAATTGCGGCGAAGGTGGCAGCTCCTTGGCATCCGTGGCGCAGATCCGGATGTCGTAAGGCTCGTTCATCCATCCGACCAGATAGCCGCTCCTCGGCGGAGCCCAGGCGAAGCGGAGGCCGGTGAGGGGGAATTTGCTGGGCTCGGTGTCGGCCTTGCTCGTGCACACGAACGGCAGGCTCGCGCGCGGAGCCGCGATCCCGATGTTGACGCGGCTCCGATACCGCACGCGAGCGCGCTCGTCGTCGTTGCCGTCGCCGAACTGGTCGAACGAGGCCGTCGCACTCACGTCGACGAGGACCTTGCCGAAGTTCCTCGGGAGGCTGGGAAGGCGTTGCCCGGTACCGAGCCACGTGGCGGCCACGGCGGTAGCCGTCGCCTGCGAACCCACATGGCGCTCCGTGACGGCGGCCGATGCGCCGCATGGCGCACTCGAGAGAAGCCGTGCGCTCTCCTCGGGGGTGAGCTGGAAGACGTGTGTGTACGAAATGCCGGAGCTGCTGGTATCCATCGGGAGCGCGTGCGTTTGAACGAGGCGAACCCGCCCGGACGGCCCGCTCGGGTTTGCCCCTTCGCCGCACCCGCCGAGCACGACGTTCACGCGGCCGACGTAGTCGGCCTTGTCCGGAATGAGCCCGTCCCACGCTTCCTGCAGGTCCGGGTACTTTACGGTTACCTCGAGTCGCAGACGACCCTCCGGCCCGGCAAACTTCTCGAGCCGCACGCTCGCCACCTTCGGCGCGCCCTCGATGAAATCGTCCTCCGAGTAGGGAATCCCTTCGGGTGCCGGCCCCGGGTCGCCGCCGAGGAATCCACCGACCGCAGCCGCCAGGCTCGATCGCGGCGCGTGCAGATCCGCGGCCAGAAAAAGCGTCAACAGGCTCACGGCGACGGTGGTGGCTCGAATCGGCATCCCACTCTCCTCCTCCACGCACGACGGTTCGGCATTCCTTCCGCCAGGAGCGCATGGCCGACGACGGGTTCGTCGCACCTTGTAGAATGAAGCCGCCGGCGTCCGCAACGTACTTTCGCGGACGTGCATCGAACGAGGTGGCGGTCGGCCATCCGCCGATGACAAGGATTGGGATGGGAGCGGCCTGTGCCCACTCCAAGGCGTGTGCTCGCTTCACGATAGCTTGACGCCACAATGGTTGCGCGTTGGCTCGCTCCCCTGACACTCGGGTACGCTGGCTGCGGCCCGCCCATGCGCGCTCAAGATTCGTTCGCAGTTGACACGCCGCTTTCCGGTTGAATACGAAGTCTGGCTGCGAGGCGGGGACCGGATCCGTCGAGCGCCCATCTCAGAACAGGACGCATGCACATGAAAATGCCTCACCGGATGAGATTCCGCGGACCGTCTTCTTCGTTCCTGCCGGTGGCTCTCGCGGCGCTGACGCTCGTCGTCGGCGCGTGTGGCGACGGTTCGGATTCACACGGCGCGTACGCAACGGTCCGGCGCTACGAGGGGGTTACCGATCCGGCCGAAGCAGGGCGGCGGGTCGCCGAGGGGTTTGTGCCGATCATCAGCGGCATCCCCGGGTTCATGGCCTACTACTGGGTGGATGCCGGAGACCGCGTGATGTTCTCGACGAGCGTGTTCCGGGACAAGGCCGGCGCCGAGCAGTCCAACGCGACCGCCGCGGATTGGGTGCGGGAGAATCTCGCACCGCTCCTGCCAAACCCGCCGCAGATCACCGCCGGTGAGGTCGTCGCCCACAAGGAGAACGCACCTCTGCCCACCATGTACTCCACGGTCCGCCGCTACGAGGGAGCGATCGATTCCGCAGAAATCGCACGGCGCGTACGCAAGGGCTTCGTGCCGATCGTCAGCGGCATCGATGGGTTCGTCGCGTACTTCCTGATCGATGCCGGAGGCGGCGTGATCGTCTCGACGAACGTATTTCGCGACAAAGCCGGCGCCGATGAGTCCAACGCAGCTGCAGCGGATTGGGTACGGGAGAATCTCGCGCCGCTGCTGCCGAACCCCCCGCAGATCACCGCCGGCAACGTCGTCGCCCACGGCTAGGAGTTCCAGGGGCGATCCGACCCTCAGGCTCGGCGGCGTGATCATCGCCGCCGGCCGGGTGGACGCGCTCGTCCAGGTGTCAGAACCGGCGGCTGCCAACCGGCGCCTCTTGCTCTGACGCCCCGCACTAGAGCGTGACCCAAGACGCGCCCTCCGCGCGCGCAGCGCGCGGCCGACCGAAGGGAGCGCCGGGAGTGGGGCAAAGCTTAGGCTTTGCCGCGTGGGGCGAGGGGTCGCGTGACCCCTCGTTGAACTAGCGCCGCAGCGAACATTGTTCGTCGAGAGCGCACGCCTTCTCGTCGAGGCGAGACCCAATCCGCAGCCAGCGGAGGGAAGATTCGCCTCGGAAGGAGCTCTCCCATGTCGCGCCCGGGCCTTTTGATCGTGCTCTCCGTTGTCGGCGGCCTCTCGCTTTTTTCAGCCGCGGCCCGCGCGGCGACGATCCAGGTCAGCACGACCGCGGACGAGTACAACTACAACGGCGCCGGTTTGGGCTGCTCCCTGCGCGAAGCCGTCACCGCGGCAAACAAGGACGTCGCCTTCGGCGGCTGCTCCTCCGGGAAAGGGCCCGATACGATCCTCCTCCCCGCGGGACTCTACAAGCTCAACCGAAGCGGCAGCGACGATACCAACGTGAACGGCGACCTCGACGTCCAGGGCGGCGTCCTCGACATCGTCGGTGGCGGCGCGAAGAAGACGACCGTCGATGCTCAGAAGCTCGATCGCGTGCTGCACGCCCTACCGAGCTCGGAGCTCACCCTCCGAGGGGTGACGCTGCGCAACGGGAAAAGCCCCTCCGTGGGCGGCGCTCTGTACGTCGAGGGGGTCGCCTACCTCATCGACGGCACGCTCGCCGACAGCGAAGCCGCACAATACGGTGGCGCGCTGGCAGTGGCCAAGTCCGGGAGATTCGGCACCGACAACTGCATCATGCAAAGCAGCCACAGCGCACAGGGCGGCGGTGCAATCTGGAATGCGGGGCAGATCGGTCTCAACGGCGACACGATCCGCTACGACTACACGACGTCCGCAGGCGCCGACGGCGGCGGCATCTTGAACGTCGGCTTCATGATCCTCAATGAGAGCAGCCTCTACGGCAACGTCGCCGAGGGCCAAGGCGGCGCCGTCGCCAACAAAGGTGACGCCTCGACCATCGGCGTGCTGATGAACGTCACCGTCAGCGACAACGCAGCCAAGGGGAACGCTGGCGGCGTCCTCAACGCGGCCGCCGGGAAGATCGGGCTCTACAACGTCACGCTGGCAGACAATCGTGCCGACTCGAACAGCGACGGTACGGGCCAGGGTGGCGGCATCTTCGTCGAGAGCGGCGACGTCGTGCTCGCGAACACCATTCTCGGCAACAACATGGAGAAGACCAATGCCGCAGCCTCGGCCAACGATTGCAGAGGGAGCGTCGTCTCGCTCGGCTACAACCTCATCGAAACCATCGGCGGCTGTACCCTCGTCGGAACTTTCAACGACAAGCTCGGGCAGGACCCGGGGCTCGACGCCCTGGGAGACAATGGTGGTCCGACCCTGACGCGGCGCTTGAAACCCAATAGTCCGGCTCTGGACGCCGGCGATCCCAAGGGCTGCTTCAACCTCAACGACACCGAGATCGTCACCGACGCGCGTTCCTCGACGCGCCCCGCCGACTACTACGCAACCGGTACGCCGCGCTGCGACATTGGTGCCTTCGAGGCTTTGCCGTACGGCCTCTGCTTCGCGAAGCCCGAGAAGGCAAAGCCCCTCGCGCCGGCCAATCAATCGCCGACCGACGAGGACCACGCCGGGCTCGATTGGGACGACGTTCCCTGCACCACCCGATACAAGGTGATCGTGCGCGAGGGCAGCCCGAACGGTCCGTCCTTTGCCCACGGGCAGACGCACGATGTGTCGACGTTCCGCTTCGCGAAGCCGCTGACGGTGGGCAAGAGCTACTTCTGGCGCGTCAAAGCCTGCAACGTTGCCGGCTGCAGCAAGAGCCCGTGGTCGAGCTTCAAGGTGACCGCGCCCCTGTGAACCCGAGCACCCGGTCCGGAGCCTACGCTATGGCCGATAGCATAGGTTCTCTTGGCAAGACCAAATTAAGTTGCTGCTTCATCCCCGCCGATACTCCTGGTGAAGCTTCGTCTCAAATTCGGTGGTCATGCAGCCTCTGGGCCGCGAAAAGGGAAATTGTCATGCGACGAATTCGATGGGCCGTCTTGGCGTCGGTACTGACGGTCGCTGCATCCAGCGCGCATGCCTCGGATCTGACCGGCAGCTGGCTAGGCTCGCAGAAGTGCACGTACACGAATGGCGACAAGCCCTACAAGTTCGAAGCGACCATCACCATGCGGTTCAGTCAAGCGGCTTACGATTTGAACGTGTCCTCCGAGGGCGGCCTTTTCCAGGTCATTTACAACGGGTTTCCGCGCCAGGATCCGAAGCATCCCAAACTCTTCAAGCCGACCTTGATCTGGTGCGACAATGACGCGAGCCAATCCATCATCGGCGTCTTCAAGGCGAGCACGCGTGACGATGGCGGCGGCAAGATGAGTGGGGTCGTCAGCGCCATGAGCGCGCCGTTCACCTACTCCTGCAAATACCGACTCGAGCGCATCAGCACTGCCGATCCGGGAATCAGCGGCACGGGCTGCCCGTAATCGCGCCCGAACCCTCACGCAGTCCCCCGAAGCCGAAGATCGCGCTCACGATGCCGCTGCCTGGCGCTCTTGGTTGATTTCTTGCCGCACGGGACCTCTAGACGGATACCGCTAGTACGATCTCGGCGCCCGCTGACGGTCGAGTCGGCGTCGGGTCCGAGCGGAGCTCGAGGGGAGTGGATCATGTCGCGTGAGCACGATCAGCCGCCGGAAGAGGAAGCCGAGGTTTCGACGCGGCGAGAGCCGTATCGGCCGCCTGCGCTGACCCGCCACGGCCGAGTCGCGGAGCTGACCCAAAACGGCATCGGTGCCGTCACTCAGGACGGGCCCACGTCCTACTCGTAGTTGCCGACGGAACACGATCGGTTACTCCGGCATCGCGCGCCGAGCGGCCCGTAGCGCGATCTCCACGCGGGTGCGCCACGAGAGACGTCGGCCCGAGGCCCACCCGCGATCGAGCCGGCCCCGGGTTCGCCAAGTCGCCGTCCGAAATTCCAGACGGCTTCCAGAGTCTCAGAATGCGGTCGTTCCCGACCGTCGCGATGGTGCGTAGGCGACCGCTTTCGGCCTAGAGAAAGCGGCGGCTCCGACGTCGCCGGGGTTGCCTCCCCGCGTGGCGCAGTTCATGCTCGCGAGCCCTTCCCATGAGAGCCGACGAGACCGCATTCGCCCGCGCGGCGCGATGGTTTCTTCCGGATCACCGCGCGTTCGCGATCCTCGTCCTAGCTTCTTCGTGCAGCACGCTTCTCGTCCTCACGCCGGCTTTCGCCACGGTGCCGAGCGACCTCTGCACACCCCATGCTTCGTCGCCGCCCAGTACCGGCGCCAGCTGTACGATCACGGGCGCCCACGTCGTCGATGTGGGCGCGGATCTGGACTTCGGCTCCCAAACGGACCTTCAGCTTGACAGCTCGACAGTCCTTCGCGTCGGACAGGCGGCCGGCGCAGCTCGGAGCATCCGCCTGGCGGCGCGTTCGATCGCGCTCGCCCCAGGCGCGCGAATTCTCGGTGACGGCGATGCCGCGATCGTTCAGCTGGAGGCGACCGGCGGAAACCTCGAGCTCCGCTCTTCCGGGTCGACCCTGTCGCGCATCGACGTCTCCAGCTTCACCGCAGGTAGCATCGAGCTCGTGGCGAGCGGCGACGTCATCGCCGGAGGCGTCCTCGACGTGCATGGCAACGGCGCCGAGGCGAGCGCCGGAGACGTCATGATCGACGCCGGCGGCGCCATGCGCCTCAGCCGCCAGGCCGAGATCGGCGGCACCGGCAGCTACGCCTTCGGCGGCTCGCTCGAGATCTACGCGAACGACGATGTCTCGATCGATGCGGTGATCGATGGCGACGCACCGGGCGGCGGTGCGAGCATCGACATCACCTCGGTCCACGGCCGCATCGCGATCGCCGAGCGGATCGACGTCAGCGGGGGGAATCCCGACGGCTCCGGGGGACCCATCGATCTCACGGCGCCGGACGGTGACGTCGCGATCTCGGGCTCGATCGTCGGCACCGGCGGCAGCGGAATCGAAGAATCCTGCGGCGACGGCTCGGAGGTGACCATGACCGCGGGAGGCGCGGTCACGGTCTCCGCCGCGATCACCCTCTCCGGAGGAAATCAATGCGGCGGTGGTACGCTCGACGTGGACGCGGGCGCGGCCTTCACGCAGACGGCGGGCGAGATCTCCGCGCGCGGCGCGGGCGCCTACGGCAGCGCCGGCTACGTCAGCATCGCGGCGGAGCTCGATGCGACGCTCGGTGATGTCGATCTGAGCGCGCCGGGCGGAGGTGGGTCCGCCGACGTACGCTCGGAGAACGGCAAGGTGAGCTTTCTCGGAAGGCTCGACGTGAGCGCCTCGGCCCCCGACAGCGTGGGTGGCTTCGTTACCGCGCGCGGCTGCACCGTCGACGTCTCGAGCACGGCCAGGATCGATGCGCGCGGAACGCTCGCCATACCCGGCACCGGCTCGATCTGGTTTCGCGCCTCGAACGCGATGCGCGTGGCCGGCATCCTGCTCGCGGAGGTGACCAACGAGCTCCGCGTACGGAGCGGCGCGCCGATCCTCACCGGCTCCATCACGCCGGCGCCCGCGGTGATCGTCGATCCCACGCTGACGCCCTGCGGCCAGTGCGGCAACGGCACCATCGATTCGGGTGAAGCTTGCGACGACGGCAACATCTCGGACTGCGACGGTTGCAGCGGCGACTGCCGCCGCCGCGACGGCGTTTGCGGTGACGGCATCCAGGAATGCGCCGAGCAGTGTGACGACGGCAACTCCTCGGACGGCGACGGCTGCGAGGCCGATTGCACCCCGACCGCCGGCGCGCGCGTACGGTTCGCGGGAACGGGCAGGACGACGGGGTGCTTCGCGGAGTGGGATCTCGCGCTCGCACACCCGGTGATCGATCCGGTACGCGGCTTGCCCGACGTCACACAGACCTGCATCGACGGCGATCCGGAGTGCGACTTCGACGGCGCGAACGACTCGAGCTGCCGGTTCGACGTACGCGTCTGCCTGAAGGCCCGCGACGCGCGGCTTCCCGCCTGCGCGCCGCAGGCGATCGGATCCGTGACGCTCAAGCGTCCCGGCTCCCTCACGGTGGGCACGAGCGTCGACGTCGCCAACGCGCAGACGATCGCCGGAGCGCTCGGGGCGCTCGGCGGGAAGGTCGTGGTGGGCGCGACGACGACCCATGGCGGGCCCGCGCTCGCCGACCCCGAGAACTGCACCCCGAGCTTCGGCGTGATCGTGCCACGAGGCGCGTCGACCCCGAACCAGAAGTATCTCAACCTGCTCGCGCGCGACGACGCAGGCACCCCGATGAGCTCGAACCAGCTCTACCTGCGATGCGTGCCGAACGACGCGGTGTGCGGAAACGGGGTGCCGGAGGTCGGCGAGGAATGCGACGACGGCAACTCTCTCACCTGCGACGGCTGCACTCCCGCCTGCCGCCGCGAGCGCTGCGGCGACGGGATCGTCGAGTGCGGCGAGGAATGCGATCACGGCGAAGCCAACGGTACGGCGGGTGACCGCTGCAGCTCGACCTGCACGGAGCTGCCGCCACCGGCGCGCATTCCCGGCGGAGGCCGCAAGGACACCGATTGCCTGCTCGAGTGGTCACCCGAGCTTGCAACCCTTGCGATCGACTCGAAGGACCTGCCGAGGGCCAAGCAGTCATGCCGCGACGGCGACCCGTCCTGTGACCTCGACCCCACGCCCGGCATGTGCCGGGTGCGCCTGTGGGCCTGTCTCGGCGGCGCCGATGCGCGCCTCGGATGTGTCGCGACAGCGGTGGGTTCGCCGAGCATTCTGATGCCGCGCTCGAGCGCCACGGGCAGCGCGCAGACGGCACGTTCGGCCCTCGATTCGGCGCTGCACGCGCTGGCGTTTCCCGCGGGCCCGGGCGAGCGGTGCACCCGGCGCTTCGAAGTGCCCGTGCCGGTCGGCCCGCGCGGCCTCGCGCTGCGAACGCGCGTTCAAGCCGACGGCAGCCACGTCGCCGATACCGACGCGATCGTGCTGCGTTGTACGAGTCCGTGAGAGCGGCTGTCGTCACGCGGCGCGCGGATGGGCTCCTAACGCGTCAAGCATACAAGCACATGGGCCGGCCTGCGCACTACAGACAGAGGCAGTTCGGCATGCAAAGGAAGCTACACTCTCCGGTATCGCTACCGTCGCACTCCTCGGACGCTTGATTGACGAGGTTGTCGCCGCAGAAGGGACACCGGCAACTATCGCTGCAGAGTCCGCTGCACGCCGCGTCGTCACCGCCGTCGCACTCCTCGGACGTCTGGTTGACGACGCCGTCGCCGCAAACGGGGCACTCGCAACTCGCGCTGCAAAGCCCGCTACAGGCCACGTCGTCACTGCCGTCGCATTGCTCGACCGGTCGGTTGACGATGTTGTCGCCGCAGGTCGGACACTGACACGCGTTGCTCGCCCCTGGGGAACCACATTGATCGGGACAGGCTGGCGCGTTGCTGCCGTCGCACGTCTCGACCGGCGACTCGATCACACCGTTGCCACACACCGCGCAGGCGCAGGTCGGCAGGCAGCTTCCCGGACACGCGGTCGCATCGCTGCCGTCGCACTCTTCGGACGCTTGGTTGACGATGCCGTCGCCGCAGACGGGGCATAGGCACTCGTTGCTCGCTCCCGGAGCGGCGCACCGACCGGGGCAGGTCTCGTCGTCGCTGCCGTCGCAGTCTTCGACGAAGGGCTCGGCCACGTCGTTGCCGCAGGTCGCGCAGGTACAGTCGTTCGCACAGTGCTCTGGGCACGCGTCGTCGTCCGAGCGATCGCAAATCTCGCCGGGCCGGTTCACCTGGTGATCGCCGCAAAACGGGCAGGTGCATTCGAAGGCGCTGCCCGGTGGCGCGCACAGGCCGGGGCATGCCGAGTCCTCGGTGCCGTCGCAGATCTCGAACGGCGACTCGACGACGTTGTTGCCGCACAGCGGCTCGAGGTTGGCCGCGACGTCGTCGACGAAAGCATCTACCAGCGCACCCAGCGTGGCGCTGTCTCCCGAGGTGAGACACGCGGCGCCGTATTTCGACTCGAGCTTGGCGAAGCACCCGCGCTCCGGAGCCTCCCCCCCGTCGAAGCGCGCTTTGGCCTTGGCCACGCATCTGGTGTCGACGGCGAAGCCCTTGCGCGAGGCCTTCGAGTAGCACGACGACAGCTTCGCGATCTTGTCGAGGACACACTTCTTCTTGCCCGCGGAGCAACGGTTGACGATCGGGTCCGGGTATCCCGGATCGAGCCGGTGGACGACATCGAGCACGAAGGCCTCGAGCCTGTCCTGCATGGGCTCGGCATCGTTCGTGGTGTAGCACGAGTATCTCGCTTCGAGGCCCGCGAAGCAGCCCTGCTCGGGAATCTCCCCACCGTCGAACTTCGTCGCCGCGCGGGTCAGGCAGGACTGCTCCAGGGCGCCCTTGGCTTCGGCCTTCGCGTGGCAGGAGAGAAGACCCGTGGTGGCTTTGGCGACGCATTCCTCCTTCTCGGAGGCGCACTTGTTGGGAAGCGCGGCGCCCGCCGGAGAGACACGGCACGCGACCAGGAGGGCGATCGCGACAGTCACGCCCGTCACGCTGCGGATCATTCTCGCACCCCCTTTGCACGCCGCCCGTGGAGGTTCTGCCGGCTCTCGAGCTCCCACTATCACCATCGGGATCCCGGAGACTTACCCCTGCCCGATATCATAGCTTGTCTGAACACGACAAAAGTCACCCGTTTTCGAGGCTGTTCGTGAGGAACCAGCCCGGGAAACTCAGACGCACGGACCGTAGATCCCCTCCTGCGGGACGTGAACGCCCTCGGGGGTGATGATCTCGTCCGGGCTCAAGGAGTCCATGTCGTCGCAGAAGATGTTGTCGATCTCGCCGTCGGCGGAGAGCAGGTTGTCGAAGCCCTGGCCGCCGGCGATGGAGTCCACTCCCGCGCCGCCGATCACGGTGTCGTTGCCCGCGCCGCCGCTCATCTCGTCGTTGCCCGCGCCGCCATCCACGGTATCGGTGCCATTCCCGCCGACGAGCACGTCGTTGCCCCCGCCACCGTCGAGCGTGTCGTTGCCGACACCGCCGGTCAGGACGTCGTCGCCGTCTCCGCCGTGCAGATCGTCGTGATCCCCATCGCCGCTGATCGTGTCGTCGCCGGCGTCGCCGAACAGGTGATCATCGCCAGGCCCCCCCAGGAGCCGGTCGTTGCCCGGGCCACCGAAAATAGTGTCGTCGCCGGCCTGGCCGACGAGCTTGTCGTCCCCCGCGCCGCCGTCGATGACGTCGTCTCCGAGATCGCCGACGAGAGTATCGTTGCCGGCATCGCCCACGATCGTGTCGTTGCCGCGGCCGCCGTGGATCAGATACTGGACCGCGCTCGAATCGGTGACGACGACGCTGTCGTCCTCGTCATCGAGAAAGACAGTGACCTTGCGAATGCCGTTCAGCGGGATCGGGCACTCCGCCTGGTGCACGTTCCCGCCCACCAGGGCGCAGCCCTTGCGGGCCTTGATCACGACGTTCGCACCGTTGTCGGTGAACACGTACGCGGAGCCGTTGCTCGAGATCGTGAGATTGTTGGTTTCGCCTCCGGCCGCCTGATAGGTCGCGCCGCTTCCGGATAGATGGACGGATGAGGCGAGCGCTGTCGTCGGAACCAGAAGCGACGCGAGCGCGCACGCTACGGGCAACGCGGTAGCGAGCCCAAGGACTCGGGATCGGTGGCTGAACTCGTTCGGATTCATGGCGAAGACCCTCGTTTGTCCGGACCGCCACGGGCGTGTCGGCGCGTTTGGGATCGCTTCCCGCTGCCGAGGCGCTCTCCGCATCGGTGGTCGGGACCGGCTCTCGGGCCGGTCTGCGATCGTCTGGGGTTCGCCATTGCAATGGGCGCACCAGGGGGCGAGCAAGCGGCACCGCGTTCGTGGTCCTGACCACCTCTGGCTTGCGACGAACCTGAAAAAGCTTGCCAGACAGGGGCTTGGCGCTCAGCACGCTCGAGTCGTCGGCTGGCTGGACCACTGGGGCGCAGCTCGGTTCGCCGCCGGCGACAGATCTCGGCTGCTGCCTCGCGTAGTTTGCACGTTCGAAGGGGAAGGCCTGGCGCCGCCAACCGCTGTTGGCGCAATGGCTCCTCGACATGCAGCCGCGAACACGGCCATCGTTCCGGCGCATGCGGGTTTCGTCATGGACGATTGGCGGTCGGCAGAACTGGGTGATTTGCTGATCCGGTCATGAAGAGAAGGTCGGCGCCGTCCCGGAGAAAGCCGGCATCGCGGCCGCGCTGGCTGTTGCCTGGCGTGGCCCTGGCCGCGCTCGGCGGCGTCGCTGCCCTCGTGCTGCTCACGCGGGCGCCCGGCGGACTGGACGCGGTAGTTCAGGCGGCCGCGCAGTCGACGGACGTGCCCAGGTATGGCTATCGCGTCGTGCGGGAGTATCCGCACGATCCGGAGGCCTTCACGCAAGGCCTGATCTACCGCGACGGCTTTCTCTACGAGAGCACCGGTCTCAACGGCCGTTCCAGCATCCGCAAGGTGCGTCTCGAGACCGGCGAGGTCGTGCAGCGCGAGGAGGTCGACTCGCAATACTTTGCCGAGGGCCTGACCGACTGGCAGGATCGCCTCGTACAGCTCACGTGGCAGTCGAACCTCGGGTTCTTCTACGACGTGGCGTCGTTCAAGGTGAGGGGGACCTTCAACTATTCAGGTGAGGGCTGGGGCCTCACGCACGACGGCCGGCAGTTGATCATGAGCGACGGCAGCGCCGACCTGCGGTTTTTCGAGCCGGCGTCGTTCCGTCAGACCGGCCGGGTGACCGTACGGGATCGCGACAGGCCGATCGGTCATCTGAACGAGCTCGAATACGTGGAAGGAGAGATCTTCGCGAATGTCTGGCAGACCGATTCGATTGCGCGGATCGATCCCGTGTCGGGCCGGGTCGTGGGCTGGATCGAGATGACCGGGCTGCTGAAGGATGCCGACCACGCGCGGCCAGTAGACGTGATGAACGGGATTGCGTACGACCCCGCGGGGAAGCGGCTGTTCGTCACCGGCAAGCTCTGGCCAAAGCTCTTCGAGATCGCGCTCGTGCGCCGGTAGGGCTACCGCCGTCACCACCCCGCCGTCTCCGAAATCATATGGCAACGGCCATCGCGCCGTTGTCAACACAAATAATGTCCGCTCAACCCCCATCCTCGACGGCTTCGGCGGGCGTGAGGAGCCAGTCCCGCAGGCGAGGGGCGTAGTGGCGCCGTTCTCGACTGCACACCTTGACAACCGGACGGCTTCCCAACGAGATTGTGGCGTGTGGATCCGCTGTCGTTCGAGGACTTGCTGGTCGCTGGCGCGCGGAGCGTGCTCGCCCTCGTCTTTCTGACGGCGGGGGCGCTGAAGATCTCCGGCGCGGCGCGCGTCGGCGAGACGATGGCGAGGCTCGGCTTCGGGGGCGCGGGATGGCAGACCGCAGGGCGATGGCTGCCGCACCTGGAGGTCGTTGCCGGCGTCGCTCTGATTTTCCCGCAGACGGCAGTCGCCGCAGGCGTTGTCAGCGTCTTCCTGCTGGGCGCGTTCACCGCGGTCATGGTCGCCGCCGTTCGTCGTGGCGACGCGCCACCATGCAATTGCTTTGGCGCCCTCACGCCTACGCCGATCAGCCGGCGAACCATCGCTCGAAACGTCGTGCTGCTCGTGCTGGCCGTCGGAGCGCTGCTCTTGATGCTTCGAGATCCGGGACCGTCGCTGATGGGCTGGGCGAGCGGCCCAGCAATCGCATCCGAAGGCCTGGCGCTCGCGGCGCTGCTCCTGGCAGTCGCGCTATTCGCGGTCGGAAGAACGCTGCTCGGCGTCATGGAGACCCAGCGCTCGATGCAAGCTTCGCTGGCCACGCTCGAGCGGAAGCCTGGCCCCCCCCAGATCGCACGCGACGCCCCACCGCTCGACAACGGCCTTCCGCTTGGCGCGCTGGCTCCTGGCTTCACCCTGACGACAATAGGAGGGACCGCGGTGTCTCTCGCACAGCTGCTGGAGACAAACCGCGCCGTGTTGCTGATCGCGGCCAGCGCGACGTGTGCACCGTGTCGCGCGCTCGTGCCCCAGCTCAAGGAGTGGGCGGCCGCCCATAGAGATCGCCTGACGGCGGTGGTGGCCTACGCAGGCGGCGTCCCGGAGCTCGGCGCCTTCGGCCCCCACATCATCCTCACCGCATCCGATGATGCGGTGATCAAGGACTACCGGTTGCAGTGGACGCCGACCGCCGTGTTGATCGATCGGCAGGGACGGATCGCTAGCCCGGTTGCCGCAGGGGTGGAGTCGATTGAAAAGCTGATGGCGGCGATCGCCGCGAGCCAGGAGCCGAACGCTCGAGCGATGACCACGCACTTCCGCGAGCGGATCCGCGGATTGCCGATCGGAACCGCGGCCCCGTCGCTACCGGTTGCGAACGGCGGCGGCCCCCGGCTGGTGCTCTTCTGGAGGCTCGGCTGTCCTCACTGCCAGGGGATCGTCGCCTCGGTGAAGCACTGGATTGCCGTTCGAGCCGATCATCCTGCCGATCGCATGTCGCTCGTCGTGGTCAACTGGGGACAGGAATCCAGCGTCGGCCTCGAGGGCGTGCCCGTCGTAGACGACGCTGCCGGGGATTTCGCGCGACTGTTCGGCGCGCCCGGAACGCCTTCCGCCGTGATCGTCGACGCCGACGGCCGAGTCGCGTCTACCGTTGGTGTCGGCGCACCCAACGTGCTCGCGTTGCTCGGCGAGCCTGGCTGAAACAGGATCGCGCGTGCTGCACTATTTCCAACGCCTGGGCGACGCGATCGAAGCCGATTGGAGGCGTCGTGAGTACGACGAGGACGCCTTCGGACCGTTGTGCGTCAGCGCGCTCGAGCACGATTCGCCGATCGGAAAGGTCGCGCCCGAGGACGTACTCACCTGGGTGCGCACCGCGCCTTCGATCCTGCCGCAGATCGACATCGAAGCGCGGTTCGGGTCGCCGCCGGTGACGGTCTATCGTGCACCGCGCTTCTACATCTCCGTGCTCTTCTGGATCGACGGCTCGACCTCCATCCATCAGCATTCGTTTTCGGGCGCATTCCAGGTCCTGGAAGGCACCTCGATCCACATCCGTCATCGCTTCGAAATCGAGCGCGTCGTCAATCCGCGCCTACGGCTCGGGTCGTTGCACGTCGACGAGATCGAGCTGCTGCGAACCGGCGACATCCGCCGAATCGATTCCGGCGCCGCATTCATCCACGCGCACTTCCACCTCGATCGGCCGACGACGACGCTGGTGATCCGCACCGACGAGGATCCATCGACACGGCCTCAGTTCGACTACACGCCGCCCGGCATCGCCGTGGACCCGTTTTTCTTCGAAGGTCACATGAACCGCAAGGTCCAGACGGCCTCGCTGCTGCTGGCGACACGGAAGTCGCATGCGTTTCCCGCCATCGAGGAGATGCTGACCTGCTCCGATCTGTTGACGACGTTCCGCGTGCTCGCCGTCGTCCGCAATCACATCGCCAATCACGGGTTCGGCGCCCTCTTCGGGTCCAACGTCGACGAAGAGCGCTTCGAGCACATGCTCGACGTTGCGCGGCGGGCGCATGGATCCGCGATCGACGTGCACAACGCCAGCTTGACGGCGACCCAGCGCCGAACGCGCTTGATGAACACCCGGCGATCGGTCGAGGACGTCGATCAGCGATTCCTCCTCGCGGCCGTGATGAACCTGCCGAACCGTCGAGACGTGTTGACGCTGATCGAGAAGCGAAACCCGGGTTGCCGCGCGCCGGAGCTGGTGGCCGACTGGACCGACGGGCTGGTCCGCACGCGAGTCGGCAACTCGAATCCGATCGGCTTGCGCGTGGACGACCTCGGAATTCAGGCCTTCCAGCTGATGGTCGAGGGGCGGTCGTTGGCTGATGTCCGGCGATGTCTGCAGGCGCAGGGCACTCGGCTGACGGATGACCAGCTCGAGCAGGCGGTCAAGAACGTCCGCGAGCACTTCGGCGCCTCGGTGCTGGGGCCGCTCGTCGCGGACTGCCACTGACACGCGCTCTCCAGTGTTCACTCGCTGCGTGGAGGCCTACGGCGTGTCGTTCGCCGTCAGAGCCGACAGCGAATTCCTGCTGAACGAGATCGAGTCTCGCCTTCCTCCTTACTCGACACAGGCACCCTCGCTGGATGGCCAACGCGTCTATTCCATCGCCGCTGCCCACGGCGCCTCGGCGGCGGACTATTCGCTGACGGCTGACGATGAAGTGATTTGCCGGGATGCCGATCTGGAGACGGTGCTCGATCGGCTCGAGTCGCACGTTCGGCTGCACGTTGCCGAGACCTCGCGAGACTATATCTTTCTCCACGCGGGCGTCGTGGCCTGGGAGGGCGGTGCGATCCTGCTGCCCGGTCGAACGTTCAGCGGGAAGAGCACGCTCGTCGCTGAGCTCGTTCGGCAGGGCGCGGGTTATTACTCGGACGAATACGCGGTGCTCGACCCGTCCGGGCGGGTTCACGCATATCCCCGGCCGATTGGCTTGCGGCATATCGGCGATCACGGCGTCGTCCGTCAGCGTGTCGAACCGGCCGCTCCTGCCGGAGGTTATCCATCGCTCCCCGTCAGGGCCGTGTTTCTCTGCGCATTTCGCATGGAGTCCGCGTGGAAACTCACGCGAGTGACCCCCGGCGAGGCGGCTCTCGCGCTGGTTTCGCATGTCGTTTCGGCGCGTCGGGCCCCTGCGCGAACGCTCGCCTGCCTCAGCCAGCTGGCGACGCTGTCGCCCGTTTTCGTCGGGGAGCGAGGCGACGCCGCCGATGCAGCCGCTCACATTCTGAGATCATGCCGAGAGTCTGGCTAACACCGGAGAATCGGTATACGGTGCGCGCCGACTGGCCGCATCATCGGGGCACGGCCTTTGTCCGCCAAGAGGGGAGCTCGATGGCGACGAACGACTACCCAGAGAGCCGCACGGACGGCATCCTCACCCAGACGCTGGGTGAAGAAATCCTCGTGTACGACCTGGACAGGGACAAGGTGCTCTGTCTGAACGAGACGACCGCCATGGTGTGGCGCGAGTGCGACGGCACGAGATCCGTTCCCCAGATCAGTCGCGCTCTCGCTGCGAAGGTCGGTACGACTGTCAGCGAGGACGTCGTCTGGATGGCGGTGCGGCAGCTGAAGACGGAGAACCTGCTCGCGGTCAACGAATCGTTCGAGACGCCGTTCGACAGCATGACGCGGCGTGAGATGGTGCTCCGCGTAGGATTCGTGACGGTGGCCGCTCTGCCCGCCATCTTCCAAGTCGCGGCGCCGACGGCGGCACATGCGCAGTCGCTCGTGTGCGGACCACTCGGCACCTGTACGGGTTCGGGGACGGCGACGTGCATCTGTATCCCACCTGCTCCAGTCGGCGGGAACATAAACCCCGACGGTTGCGAGTGCAGGACGAACGGCGATTGTGCGGGCAACTGTCGTTGCGGCAATCCGTGTACAGCGGGGACCTGCTCGCCCGGCGAGAGTTGCCAAAGCGGCATTTGCCAAGACCCGATGGGTGGGGGCAGTCTTACCCCGTGCAACGGCAGCTGCCCGGCTGGTCAGTCGTGCGTGACCGACATGGGCGACTCGGCCTTCGGAACCTGCGCCGGGACCTGCCCGCCGTCCTCATTCAACACCTGCATAGGTGCAGGAACCTCGAACCCCATCTGCATTCCGGGAAATCAAACCAACCTGAGCGCCGACTGCTGCCCCTGCGACATCGACGGCGACTGCGCCGGCTGCTGCAGCAACAACAACGCCCCAGGCGTACCCGGCATCTGCATCCCTTGCGTCTGACGAACGCCGTTGCGCGAGTGGCTGCTCGGCCGGCGTGACGACACGCGGGACGCGCTGATCGCCGCGGCCCTGGACGAGCCGCAGCGCGCACTGCAGGCATGGAGCAGACTCGCCATCACCAGCCTCGAGGATCGCGACAGGATCGCGACCCGATGGCTCTCCCTCATTGCTCTCAACATTGGCAATCACCTCCGTGACGAGCAGTCACGGCAGATCCTCGAGCGCGCGACGCGCGAGGCCTGGGCATACAACGTCCGACACCTTTCCGCCGTCAGGCCAGTCGTGTCGGAGATGCGACAGGCCGGTCTCGACCCCGTCCTGCTGAAGGGCGCGGCCCTCGCCGTCACGGTCTATCCGCATGCAGGCGCTCGAGTGGTCGGCGACATCGACATCCTCGTCCGGCCGCACCAGTGGCTGGCGGCGTGCAACCTGCTGGTCAATCTCGGGTGGGAATCTCCATCATCGGGCGACGATCCGGCAGCAGCGCACGCGAGGAACTTCGTCAGTCGATCGGGAACGGCTCTCGACCTCCACCGCTATCTTCTCCCGGAGTGTGCATGGGACGACGCGGACGATACGGCATGGACGCGGATCCAACCGGTGCGCAGCGATCTGATCGACGCCGGCGCGCTCGGCGCAGCGGACCAGCTGGTGCACACATGCGTGCACGGTATCCGCTGGAGTCCGGTACATGCGGCGGTGTGGCTCGCTGACGTCGCGTATCTCGTTCGCGATGCCGGTCAGCGCCTCGATTGGGATGCCGTCGTCGCCGAAGCGCGACGACGCGGGCTTTCGTTCCAGATCCGCAGGTGTCTTCAGCTGGCGCAAGAGCTGGCGCGTGTCGAAGTACCGCCGGACACGCTCGAGACACTCGGCGACGACGCTTCCTTCTCCGAAGCAATCGAGTGCTGGTCGAAAGTGAGACCGGTGTTGGGGCCGGCGGGCCTCCTCACCTACTGGTTCGGATGGCGCAGAAGGCGTCAGCGCACGCCTGTCGGGTTTCTCGACTACGTGGCAGGTGTCGCAGGCACCGGGTCGCGCCAGGCTCTCGGCCCCTGGCTGCTGCGGCAAGTCCGTCGAAGGCGTGCCGTCGGCTTTCGCGACCCCTGGGGCAGCGGCCGTTCCAAGCGACCGGTCCTACCGACGGCGCAGGAAACGAAGACCAAGCAGCAGGACTGAAGCAGGCTCTCCCGCCCATCCGGAGCGCGGCGCGGATCTCAAGGCGCGCTCGCCTGGGCCGACGCGATCGAACGCAGGCGCGACTCGATCTCCGCTACTTGCTCGTCGTGATCGCAATCGAAAGCTGCTCGAGCGATGCGACGGCGCCGAATCTCCGTTGTGCCTCGAAGGTGACGCCGAGGGAGATCGCGGAGAGCAGGAAGAGAGGGATCTTCTCGACCACGATCCGGCGCAACGAACGCGGCCGACCCGCGCCCCCAAACGAGGCTCGTCCGAGAGGCCAGACGTCGAGCAGGAGGAGCGCCGCCGGCAGCGTCATGAGCATCGGCTTGGCGGCGAGTCCGAGGCCGAAGAAGGCGGCGACGGCGAGGTAGCGGGCGATCCCGGGACGCCGCGCGTAGGCTGCATAGGCGCAGAGTGCGGCGCACCAGCAGACCGCGGCGAGGACGTCCTTTCGCTCGGCGATCCAGGCGACCGATTCGACGTTCCGCGGATGCACGGCGAAGAGCGCGGCAACGAAGCCACTCCGCCATGGCGCGAGCGTCAACGATCGCAGCGCGGCGAAGAGCAGGACGCTCGCGAGCGCGTGTAGCACGAGATTCGTCAGGTGATGCGGTCGGGGATCGAGTCCGAACAGCTCGCAGTCAAGCATGTGGGAAAGCCAGGTGAGCGGATGCCAGTTGGCGCCGTGCATCGCCTGGAAGGCCCAGGCGACGTTCTCGCGACGGAGACCCGAGCTCACGTGCGGGTTCTCGACGACGTACCCCGGATCGTCGAAGTTGACGAAGCCGTTCGCGCCGACGCCGCCATAGGCGAGCCCGACGGCTAGGACGAGGAAGAGAGCGATCGAGAAGTCACGCACTCGCGTCGGTCGCTCCAACAATTCGCTGTGACATCAGTGGATGTCTCGTCTGACACGTGAGTACCAGATTTTCCCGCTGGTGGAACCGCGCCTCGAACGGCCGTTTCAGGGGACGTCGGCTTCGGCCTCGCAGCCGGTGAGAGGGCCGTCCGAGCCCTGACCACCGTCGCAGGAGTCGGCTCCCGCACCGCCGCGCAGGTCGTCGTCGTCGTTGCCGCCATAGAGGTGGTCGGCGCCGCTTCCGCCGCGCAGGACGTCGTCGTCGCCCGAGCCGTAGGCGTAGTCGGTGCCGCGGCCGCCCCAGACGCGGTCGTCTCCGTCGCCTGCACAGATCGAGTCGTTGCCGCGCCCGCCGCAGATGCGGTCGTTTCCTCCGTTGCCGTCGATCGTGTCGTCGCCGCGCCGTCCAACGATGACGTCGCTTCCCTCGGTGCCGACGAGGAAGTCGTCGTCCTCGGTGCCGATGATCGTCGCCGGCAGCCCGCCACAGACGGGCGTGCCGACAGGTGCGAGGTAGGCGTCGTCGACGTTGAGGGTCAGCTGCGACCCCTGGGTCATCGTCAGGGCAACGCCGAGGCGCATGCTCTGCGTGCCCGGGGGAGCGATTGCGCCGCTCCTGGGGCCACCGAACGACACGAGCTGCCACTCGCCGCGATCCTCCGAGGCCCAGAGCACCGGCGTGTTGAACGAACCGAGCACTTTCGAAGGCGCTCCGCTGTCGCATGTCGTCGTCGACCAGAACTGGATGTAGACGAAGGCATAGCCGCTGCTCGTCTCGGCCGCGTCGAAGCGCAGCGTGCCCCCGAAGAAGAAGGCATCCCCGCCCGCGATGCCGGTCAGGCAGTCGTGCCGGGCGGCCAGAACGTAAAGCGCCGCTCCCTCCGGCGGCTCCTGGTGGATCATTCCCAGCGAGCCCGATCGGTCCGAGTCGCTCGCGTCGCGCTCGGGATCGAAGCCGACGACGCCGACCAGCGAGAGGAGATGCCAGCCGCCGATGCCCGCGTCGAACTGGCCGTTGGCGATCATCTCCTGGGCCACGGCGCTACCGGCCGCCGCCAGCTCGATGGCGAGGACGGCGGCGAGCGCGATCAGGGATGCCCGGGTGACGGTCTTGCGGATCATCGTTTCCTCCTGACGGGTGCCTCCGTGGCCCCGTCCCGGAGACGTTCAAACGGATGGAACGAATGATGATCTGCGTCAGGAAGGCGACCGGCAGTGCGTCGTGCGTCAAGGCCAATGTTTCCGCGGGCAGAAGAGAGGTGGTGAGCGGCACGGGAACGAAGATTCGCAGCGCGAACGCAAGCCCATAGGCGACGCCGACGGACGACAGATCGCCGACGGCGAGAGCCAGCGTCAGCCGCCTCGCTCCGAGCGAGGGCGAGGTCATGCCGGCCGTCAACATGCCGAGCGTGCTTACCAGACGGGTCCGCGTGGATCCGCGTCGCCATGCGTCCGGCGGCGATACCGAAGGACGTTGCCGTGGCTCGACACCTTGCAGGTCGATTTCAGCTTCCCGGAGATCTCGAGGATCCCCGGTGGCGATTCGATCTCGATGCCGCCGGAAGAGTCGCGACCCTTGGCCTCGAGCGAGCCAGCGATCGAGTACGTGGGAGCTCGGAGCGCCCGCTCCCTGCGAGACCCGGCGCGCTACCCGCAGCCGGCGAACGTCGAGCCGCCGTCCCGTCGCCACATTGCCTCGAGTACGTCGTGACGGGAGGCGCACCCTTTCGGTTGCGGACGGCCGTCCGAGCGCAGTAGATCTGGCTGCGAGGGCACGCGCATGGCCGAGTTCGACGTCGTCATCGAGAACGGCACCATCGTCGACGGCACGCGCTTGCCGCGCTACCGCGGCGACCTCGGCATCAAGGGTGGGCGCATCGCGGCGATCGGCCGCTTGCGCGATCGCGGAGCCACGCGGCGCATCGATGCCACCGGGCACGTCGTGGCGCCGGGCTTCGTCGATCTGCACACGCACTACGACGCGCAGCTCTTCTGGGATCCAATGTGCTCGATCTCCGGCTGGCACGGCGTGACCTCCGTCGTGATCGGCAACTGCGGCTTCGGCTTCGCACCCGTCAAGCCGGAGCAGCGCGAGCGCGCGATGCAAACCATGACCCGGGTCGAGGCGATTCCCTACGACGCGATGCGGGCCGGCATGCCGTGGGACTGGATCACGTTCCCCGAGTTCCTCGACAGCGTCG
>JADMIO011113535.1_pt1 | contig 39306 bp, 34 predicted proteins | sample 8958161 | NCBI WGS metagenome assembly JADMIO01 (sample SAMN16585339, study PRJNA669376) | soil metagenome | isolation source: Crop rotation soil | place: USA: Cullars Rotation, Alabama | collected 2011 | reverse complement strand
TTCACCGCCAGCAGCACGACGTCGGGCCGCTCGCCGATGCGCTCGAGCTCGCTCTCGTGGAACGCCGGCAGGTGCAGCGTCAGCGTCTCGTCCGGCAGCTCGACGCGCAAACCGTCCGCCCTGATCGCCGCGACGTGCTCCGCCCAGGCATCGACGAGCCGGCACGGCGGCTCCGTCTCGACCCGCGCGATCGTCGCCGAGCCGACCGCGCCCACCCCGACGAGCCACAGCTTCATACGTGCGCCGCCACCTGCACGCGGCAAGGCAACGCGGCCAGGCCGGCGACGCCGGGCGAGCACGCGAAGAGCGCGCCGGCACCCGGGGCCTCGTGACCGCCGTAGCGGGACGTGGTGACGAAGAGGGTGGCGAGGTCGGGCCCGCCGAACGTGCAGGCGGTCGTCGGGCCGCACCCGATCTCGAGCTCCGCCGAGACGGCGCCGTGCTCGTCGTATCGCCGGACGACGCCCGGGCCGACGAGGGCCACCCACACGCCGCCGTCGGCGTCGACGCAGAGCCCGTCGGGGTGGCCGTCGGCCTCGTCGACGACCGCGAAGGGCACGCGGTCGTGCAGGAGGCCTGCACCGCCGTCGAAGTCGAAGCGGTCGATCCGGTGCGTGGCCGAGTCGACGAAGTATGCGACGTCGCCGGACCACGCGAGCCCGTTCGAGATGGTGACGCCGTCGAGCGCCAGGTCGACGGTGCCGTCGAGGTCGACCCGCCACAGGGCGCCGCCGCCCGTGCGGAGGTCGTAGGCGAGCGTCCCGACCCACAGCCGTCCCTGGGGATCGCAGCCGCCCTCGTTGCTGCGCACGTCCGGTCCGAAGGGCAGCTCGACGAGACGGCGCGCGCCACCGGCGTCGAGCAGCTGGACGTCGTGCTCGCATGCGACCGCGACGGCGCCGCCCTCCGCGAGCGGTCGCACGAACGCGGCGACCGGCCCGTCCACCTCGAGCCGCTCGGTCGCGCCGGAGGCGGGATCGGTGGCGAGCACGGCGCCGTCGAGCATGTCGACCCAGTAGAGCGTGCCGGTGCGCGCGTCCCAGCACGGCCCCTCGCCGTGCGTCGCCACCACGCCTGTCACTTGCTCGACGGCCACCCTGTGCCGGAGAATCTCACGAATGAGCGACAACGGGCAACGCGTCGCGCTCGTCACGGGCGGCGCCTCGGGTCTCGGCAAGGCGATGGCGAAGCGGCTCGTCTCGGATGGGCTGCAGGTGGTGATCACCGACCTGCGCCCCGAGGCGGGCGAGGCGGCGGCAGCCGAGGTCGGCGCGGTGTTCGTCCAGCAGGACGTCTGCGACGAGGAGCGCTGGCCCGCGGTGCTCGGCGAGGTGGAGTCGCGCTTCGGCCACGTCGACGTCGTCGTGAACAACGCGGGCATCTCCGGGGCGATGGAGGCGACCACGCCGGAGACGACGCCGTTCACCGAGTGGCGGAAGGTCTTCTCCGTGAACGCCGACAGCGTGTTCCTCGGCTGCCGTGCGGCGATCCCCGCGCTGCGTCGAGCGGGGGGCGGCTCGATCGTGAACACGGCATCGATCGCGTCGTTCGTCCCGGCGCCCGACTCGCTCGCCTACGGCGCCAGCAAGGCCGTCGTGCGTCACCTGACGACTTCGGTCGCCACGTACTGCGCGCAGCGGAAGCTGAACATCCGCTGCAACTCCGTGCATCCCGGCATCGTGCGCACACCGCTCTGGGAGGTCTACGCGGCGAAGGAGGCGGAGCGGCGCGGCGTGACGCTCGACCAGGTCGCCGACGAGGCGGGCGCCGGCGTGCCGCTCGGCGACTGGACGACGCCCGAGGACGTCGCGAACGCCGTGTCGTTCCTCGTCTCCGACGACGCCCGCCACATCACCGGCATGGCGATGATCGTCGACGGCGGCTTCGTCAACTGCCGCTGATCGCCGGCGTCTACCGACCGCAGCCATCGGCCGCGTCTATCGGCCGCGTCGGCCGCGTCTATCGGCCGCGTCCGTCGGCCGCGTCTATCGGCCGCGTCTGACTCGTCTCTGACGAGAGGTGTCACGAAGTGCGCGCCAGAATGAGACAGAACTGCGCGGACCCCCGTATTTGCAAGGACTTTCGAAGTGTCCGGCCAGGCCATGACGAACAACGGACATACGCGAGATTCCCCCCGGCGCAGTCAGACTCGAATCTGACTCCCGTCAGACTCCGGTCAGACGTCGAGCGGCTCGACCGCCGTGACGACCGGCCGCTCGGGCAGGCGGTCGCGGTCGACGCGCGCGCCGTCCTTCACGACGAGCGCGACGCGGCCGTAGTTCTCGGCTGCGTCGAGCGGGCTCGCGTCGAGGATCAGCAGGTCGGCCCGCTTGCCGGGCTCCACCGACCCGAGCTCGTCGTCCTTGCCGTAGGCCTCCGCGATGTTGCGCGTCGTCGCGAGCAGCGCGTCCATCGGCCGCAGGCCGCGCTCGAACGCGGCCCCGAGCCACACGACGTGCGACCGCCCCAGGTGGCGGATGTAGTCCGGGTCGTCGGCCAGCACCTCGTGGTAGTGCGGGCTCCCCTTCGAGTGCACGCCCATGTCGTTCGCGAGCAGCAGCTTCGCGCCCGCGTCGATCAGCCGGCGCGCGTTGCCGTCCTGCACGGCGAGGGTCGTGCCGAAGTGCGGGCCGGCCGACGTGTCCGGGTTCAGGGGCGGCGGCCTGCGCTCGTTGATCAGAGCGATGTACCGCGCCGTGTTGAGGAACGAGACGCACGGCAGCTGCCGGTCGACGATCAGCCTGAGCGTGTCCTCCGGCATCGGTCGCAGGCCGGTCACGTCGCCGTGCTGCAGGAGGTCGACGCCCGCGTCGATCGACATCTTGAGCGACTCGGGCGCCTGCGTGCACGCCTGCGCGGTGAGACCGCCCGCATGCGCCTCCTCGACGATCGCGCTCTGCGCGTCGGGTGAGAACGCAATCGCGCGGAAGAGCGCGTGCACGCACGACGAGTACTTCACGAAGTCGATCCCGGTACGCGCGACGTAGTCGCGTACGGCGTCGCGGACGTCGTCGGCCGACATCCACGTCAGGTCGGCGCCGACCCCCTGCTCCCACTGGTCGTTGATGCGCTTCACCGTCGCCGGGTTGAGCGACGACCGCACGGTCGAGGAGAAGTCCCACGACAGCGGTCCGTTGTTGCCGATGATGTTCCCGGCGCAGAAGATCCGGCTGCCGACGATGCTGCCTGCGGCGATCCCGTCGCGGACGCGCAGGAGCGGCTCCAGCGGCCCCCACGTGTCGAACACCGTCGTGATGCCGGCGCGCAGCGCGATCTGGGCGGCCTCGACGGCCAGGTCGTCGTAGTCACCGGGCTCGCGCCGGAGCAGCAGCTCGATGTCCGGGTAGACGAGGTGGACGTTCGCGTCGAGGAGCCCCGGGATGACGTACTTGCCGCCGACGTCCACGACCTGCGTGCCCTCGAGCCCGTCGAGCTGCGCGCGCGGGCCGGTCCACGCGATGCGCCCGTCGCGAACGACGACGGCGGCGTCCGGCACCGGGTCGGCCCCGGTCCCGTCGATCAGGGTGCCGCCGACGTACGCGGTCGCGCTCATCGCGCGGCGGCCGCGTAGACGCGCCGGAAGTTCCCGCCGAGGATGCCGGCGATCGTGTCCCGTGCGTACCCGTGGTCGAGCATCACGCCGACGAGCTCCGGCAGCTGCTCCGGCGCGAAGCACCGCCCCTCGCCGTTCGGGATCTGCGTGCCCGACGGGTCGGGCCACGCATCGACGCCCCAGGGCCACTCGGCTCCGTCGACGACCTGCCACCAGTCCGCGAAGTCGCTCACCGGGTACTGCTTGACGTAGTCGGTGCCGATCCCGACGTGTTCCGGCCCGACGAGCTCGGCCACGTAGTCGACGTGCCGGAACATCGTCTCGGTGCGCGCGTCGGCGTCGCCGAGGAACGAGCCGATCCCGACGATCCCCACCACGCCGCCGCTCTCGGCGCACGCGCGGATCTGCGTGTCGTCGATGTTCCGGATGTGCGTGCAGAGCGCCGACGGGTTCGAGTGCGAGAAGATCACCGGCGCCTCGCTCAGCTCGATCGCCTCGAGCGACGAGCGGCGGCCGGTATGCGTCACGTCGACGACGATGCCGACGCGGTTCAGCTCGCGCACGAAGCGCCTGCCGTAGTTGCTGAGGCCCGCATCGGCGACCTCGGCACAGCCGTCGGCGACGAGGTTGCGGACGTTGTACGCGAGCAGCATGTGGCGCACGCCCAGGTCGTGCAGCACCTCGAGCCGCGAGAGATCGAGCTCGACGAGGCGGGTCTCCTGCGTGTTCAGGCCGACGACGAGCTTCCCCTCGCTCCGCCCGCGGTCGATCTCGTCGAGCGACGCGCCGAACGCGAGCCACTCCGTCTCGTCGATCAGCTGCTTGAACCGCGCGACGGCGTCGAGCGTGCCCTCCCACGTGGGCGGCCAGTCGGTCAGCGACGCCGACACGAACGTCCAGCCGGAGTCCCTGTATGCGGCGAGCGTGTCGAGGTCCCAGTACATCGGCACCCAGGGCAGCGTGACGTCCCAGACGTCGACGCCCGCGAGCAGCTCGCTCACGTCGGAGCGCGCCATCAGTGCGTCCCCGCCGAGCTGCGGTCGGGGATGGCGGCGTCGTCGCGGAAGCGGTCGATCCGGAACGGCGCGATCTCCGGCGGCGCCACGCCCGTCGCGACGAGCCCGGCCAGGCCGAGCCCGCCCGCAGGCACCGCCTTGAAGCCCCACGTCCCCCATCCTGCGGTGACGACGAAGTTCTCCACCTCGGTCGGTCCCATGAGCGGAGAATAGTCCGGGCTCATGTCGCACACACCTGTCCACTGCCGCAGGATGCGCAGACCGGCCGTGAACGGGAAGAGGTCGATCGTGCGCGCGGCGCACTCGGCGAGGAACGGGAAGGTCGAGCGCGTCGAGTAGCTCGAGTACCGCTCGATCTCGGCGCCCACCAGGATCTCGCCGCGCGACGTCTGCGAGACGTAGACGAGCAGGTCGGCAGAGGTGACCAAGCGGTGGAGGATCGGCTCGTACGGCTCCGTCACGAAGGCTTGCAGAGGATGCGTGACGATCGGCAGCCGGAGCCCGGCGAGCGCGGCGGTGTGGCTCGTCCAGCCCGCGGTCGCGCACACGATCGTGCCGGCGCCGACCCGGCCCGCGCGCGTCTCGATGCCCGTCGCGCGCCCGGCGTCGACGACGATGCCCGTCACCTCGGCACCCTCGTGCACGCGCACGCCGAGCCGCTGCGCCGCCGCCGCGTAGCCCCACACGACCGCGTCGTGGCGAATCGTCGACCCCGGCGCGTGGAACGACGCGCCGAGGACGGGCCTGCCCTTGCCGCCGGCGTCGAGGTCGAGCGGCGGGCAGAGCTCCTTCGCCTCCTCCGCGCTCACGAACACCGTGTCCACGCCGAGCGCCTGGTTCAGCAGCTCGCGCTCGCGCTGCAGCCGCAGCGTGCTCTCGGAGTGCGCCAGCCAGAGCGACCCGCGGCGCGACATCAGCAGGTTGTAGTCCAGCTCGGCCGACAGGCCGCGGTAGAGCTCGAGGCTCTGCTTGAAGAACGCCACCGACTCGGGCGTCTTGTAGTTCGCGCGCAGGACCGCCGTGTTGCGGCCCGCCGAGCCGGAGCCGATGTAGCCGCGCTCGAAGACGCCCACGTTCGTGATGCCGTACCGCGACGCGAGGTAGTACGCGGTGGCGAGGCCGTGCCCGCCGCCGCCGATCACCACGACGTCGTAGCTCGACCGGGGCTCGTGGGCGCGCAGGTACGTACGCCTGCGAAGGAGCCCGCTCACGCGGCGTCGAGCTCGTCGCCCCACACCGATCGCACGCCCCACGAGAACAGGGGGCCGAGCATCGTCTTGTGCGTCTCGCCCGGGAAGATCTTCAACGTCAGCTCGAGCGAGGGGTACTTGCGGATGCTCAGGAGCTCGGCCAGCCGCGCGATCGAGCTGACGTTGTTCCAGCCGAGGTGGTCCTGCGGCTCGCCTTCGCCCGCGGCGAGGAAGACGTGCGCGGGCAGGTCGTCGTGCTCGGCGGCGTAGCGCTCCTCGTACGGCCACACGCAGTCGAGCGAGCCGCTGCCGCAGATGTAGCGCGTGAAGCCGCCGGGCCGGGCGAAGAGGCTGTACGCCACGAACGTGCCGCCGGCCGAGTAGCCGGAGAGGCAGTGGTCGTCGGCCAGGCGGTAGTCGGAGGCGAGCGCGGGCCGCACCGTGTCGATGAGGAAGTCGAGGAACCGCTCCGCACCGCCGCCGACGGGCCCCAGCTCCGCCCACGAGGTACTGCGAACGTGCTCGCCCATCGCACCCTCGGGAAAGATGTGCTCGACGGGGTAGAAGTCGAAGATCCGGCGCATGCCGGAGTCCTTGTGCGGCACGGGTGGTGCTCCCACCCCGACCAGGATGAGCTCCGCCGACCCGACCGCCTGGAGCGCCGGCTCGAGGTGGTTGTCGGTGAGCCACAGCACCGGGTACGAGCGGTCGGTCTCGCCGTACGAGACGGGCAGGGCCACACGGATCTCGTGGTCCCAGTCGTAGCCCTCCGCCCGCATCGTGCGCGGCGGCTCGACCGTGAAGGTCGACGTCCGCAGCGGCGCCTCGACGGGCGTCAGCCCCATGAACCACTCCGTCCTCCGTTCGGCCTTCAGCTCGGCCTCGGTCTTCATCGGTCTCCCCTACGTCGCTGGAGACAACTCTTAAAGTTGCCTGACCACTTAGCAGGTGAGAGTCCTAGCGCATCACGATGCGGCCCGTCAAGGTGCGAGGCGCGATTTGCTTGATGGCCTGGCCAGCGTGGGGCCATTCGCTATGCTCGGCGCGTGTCGACCTCGCAGGATGCGGCAACTGCGGCGGATGCGCTCGGCCCCGTGACGCCCGTCGTCCACCGCAGCGCGGCGGCCCAGGTGGCCGACCAGCTCGTGACGGCCGTGCGCGAGCAGCGCCTCGAGCCGGGCGCGCGGCTGCCGTCGGAGCGCGAGCTGGCGGAGCGCTTCGGGGTCAGCCGGCCGACGATCCGCGAGGCGCTCGCGGCGCTCGAGCTGGCCGGGATCGTGGCGTCCCACCAGGGGCGGGGGACGTCCGTCACGGGCACGTCGGCCCAGGTGGCGATGTGGGGGGTCGAGATCCTGCCGCCGCAGATCTTCGAGGCGCGGCTCGCGATCGAGCCGGAGCTCGCGCGCCTCGCAGCCGAGAAGCGCTATCCCGAGGACGTCGCACAGATCCGTGCGACCTTCGAGGCGCTCGACGCACGCTTTGCCGCCGACGGGAACTACGCGGACGACTTCCCGATGCACCGCGCCGTCGCACGCGCTGCGCGGAACCCCATCCTCGAGCGCGCCCTCGAGGACGCGCTCATCCACACGCAGGGGCCGCGCTGGCAGGACCTCACGGATCGCGTGTTCGTCACGCCCGAGGCGCGGGCGGGGCACCACGAGGAAGCACGCCGTGTCCTGCAGTTCATCGAGCGCGGCAAGCCGGCCGAGGCCGCCGACGTGTGGCGGCAGCACCTCGTCTACTTCCGCGACGAGATGCTCGGCCGCCTGCGCGCGACGGCGTAGCGTCAGCTCGGGAAGACGAGGACCTTCAGCCCCGCGCCGGTGCGCGCGGCGTCGAACGCGTCGTTGACCTGGTCGAGCGAGTAGCGGTGCGAGATGATCGGCTCGAGGTCGAGCGACGCGAGCAGCGCGCCCGATGCGTGGCTGGCCTCCTCGCTCGCCCCCATGCTCGCGACGAGCGTCGTGTTGCGGAGGTGGAAGTCGAGGAGCGGCAGCTCGAGCCGTGCGCTCTCCCGACTGACGCCGAACATCACCACGGTACCGTCGCTCTTCACCGCGGCCAGGCAGTCCGAGAGCGCCGGCAGGAAGCCGGTGCTGTCGATCGCCACGTCGATCGGCCCGCCGTCGAGCGCCTCGCGGATCGGCGTGGCCGACGGGTCGATGCCTGCATCCGCGCCGAGCCGCAGCGCTGCCTCGCGCCGCGCCTGGTCGGGCTCCGACATGACGACTCGCGCGGCGCCGGCTCGGCGTGCGAGCTGCGTGATGATGAGCCCGTTGCTGCCCCCGCCGGTCACGAGCACGGTCGCCCCGAGCGGGATCCGCGCGCGCATGACCGCGTACGCGCAGGCCGCGACCGGCTCGAGGAACGCGGCAAGATGCGGCGGCAGGCTCGGCGAGACGGGACGGAAGGCGGCGGCCGGCGCGACGGCGACCTCGCCGAACCCGCCCATCGCGCCGAAGGCGCCGACAAGCGTTCCCGGCTCGAGCTCCACACCCGGGCCCACGGCCTCGACGACGCCCCCGAACTCGTGCCCCATGCGGGCAGGGATGTCGAACGCGCGCGCGTCGTAGAAGCCGTCGACGAAGTGCACCTCGGTGACGCACACACCGCAGGCCGCGACGCGCACGCTGATCTCGCCCGGCCCCGGCGCCGGGGGCTCGAGGTCGTCGACCTGGAACGTGCTGCCGGTCCACTGCGCGGATCTCATGTGTGTGACCATCGCAGACCGCGACGTGCGCCGCAATGAGATAGTCACGGCGATGCGCGACCTGATCGTCCAGCACGGCCTGCCGGTGCCGCTGCCCGACGGCACGCGGCTCGCGGCCGACGTGTACCGCCCCGCCGCGCCGGGCCGCTATCCCGTCGTGCTCGTGCGCACGCCGTACGACAAGCTCCAGGCCCTCGACCTCGCGAACTTCGGCGTGGACGCGCTCGCGCTCGCGCGCGCCGGCTACGCCGTCGTGCTGCAGGACACCCGCGGCACGTTCGCCTCCGAAGGGACGCTGCGCCACTTCCAGCACGAGGCCGACGACGGCGCGGCGGCGATCGCCTGGGCGGCCGAGCAGGAGTGGAGCGACGGCAACGTCGGCATGACCGGTCCCTCGTACGTCGGCGCCACGCAGCTTCTCGCGGCGACGCGCACGCCACCGGCGCTGAAGGCCGTCGTCCCGATCATCACGGCGGCCGAGTACTACGAGAGCTGGTCGTACCAGGGCGGCGCGTTCCAGCTCGGCTTCACCCAGATGTGGGCCGTCGGCATGGCGTACGCAGGCCTCGCGCGCCGCGAGGCGCAGGGCGAGGAGGTGCGCGGCGAGCGCGAGGCGCTGGAGGCGCTGATCGCCGACCCGTGGGAGGGGTTCCTGCATCTGCCGCTGCGCGACGTGCCCGGCCGCGCCGCGTCGCTCTCGAGCTACGGCGAGTGGCTGAGCCACCCGGACCGCGACGACTTCTGGCGCGCGACCGCGATCAACGAGCGCTACGCGACGGTCCAGGTGCCCGCGCTGCACGTCGCGGGCTGGTTCGACATCTTCGCGAAGGGGTCGCTCGAGAACTTCCGCCGGCTGCGCGAGGAGGCGGGCACGCCCGAGGCGCGCGCGGGCCAGCAGCTGATCGTCGGGCCGTGGGGGCACGACAACCCCGGCGAGTGGTTCGGCGACGTCTGGTTCGGCGCGGGCTCGGCGTTCGACCTGCGCGGCGCGTACCTCGAGTTCTTCGACCGGTGGCTGAAGGGCGCGCCGTCGGAGAGCGCGCCGGTGCGCATCTTCGTGATGGGTGCGAACCGCTGGCGCGACGAGGATGCGTGGCCGCTCGCGCGCGCGGTCGAGACGCGCCTGCACCTGCGCGCCGGCGGGGGCCTCACGCAGGACCCGCCCGCCGACGAGGAGCCGGACACGTACGTCTACGACCCGCGCGACCCGGTCCAGACGGTCGGCGGGAACACGCTGCTGCCCGGCGGCGGATTCCGGATGGGGCCGCGCGACCGGCGCGCAGGTGCAGGCCCGTCCCGACGTGCTCGTCTACGCCACCGAGCCGCTGACGGGCGACGTCGAGGTGACCGGCCCGCTCGCCGTGCGGCTGCACGTCGCGACCTCCGGCCGCGACACCGACTTCACGGCGGCGCTCGTCGACCTGCACCCGGACGGCAGGCCGATCGGCGTCGCGGACGGGATCCTGCGGCTGCGCTACCGCAACGGCCTGGACGCGCAGGAGCTCGCAGAGCCCGGCCGCGTCTACGAGATCGAGATCGACCTGGCGGCGACGAGCATGGTGTTCGCTGCCGGGCACCGCATCCAGGTCGAGATCTCGAGCTCGAACTTCCCGCGCTTCGACCGCAACCCGAACCACGGCGGCGTGATCGCCGACGCGACGGAGCGCGACCTCGTGCCGGCGACGCAACGCGTCTTCCACGACGCGCTGCGCCCCTCGTACGTCGTGCTGCCCGTCGTGCGCTGAGCTACTTCGCTTTCACCTCCAGCGCCCAGTCGCGCGTGTAGTAGATCGCGTTCACCGTCGGCCAGCTGAACTTGCTCGAGATCGCGAAGTTCGCGTCGGTCAGGTACAGCGGCACGTACGGGACGTCGTCGGACAGGCGCTTGAGCAGTTTCGCGTAGATCGCGAAGCGCTTCGCGTTGTTCGTCGTCGCGACGCTCTCGGCGAGCAGCTGGTCGACGTCCGGCGGCGCCCAGTCGGTGATGTTGAACGAGCCCGCGACCGCGTTCCTCGAGCCGAGCATGAACTTCGGGTTCTCGTTCGGGTCGGGCGAGTTGCAACCCGCAGTGACGAACTGCAGCCCGATCTTGCTGCGGTCGGCGCCGACGATGATCCCGAACCAGGCACCGACCGGCAGCGCGTTCACCTGCAGGTTGATGCCGATCTTCGCGAGCTGGGCCGCGATCACCTGGGTCACCTGCGGGTACGCGCCGAGGCTCGCCGTGTTGAGCGGCGCGCTGAACCCGTTCGGGTACGCCGACTTGGCGAGCTCGGCCTTCGCCTTGGCGATGCTGTACGGGTAGAGGTTCAGCGACTTGAACAGCGTGTTGATCTGCGCGTCCGACGCGATCGAGCGCAGCAGGTACGGCGGGTCGAGCGTGTAGTACGGCTGCGCCGGAGTGCCGCTCGCCTTGATCAGGTCGGTGCGGTTGAGGGCGTAGGCCACCGCACGGCGCACGTGGACGTCGTTCCACGGCGGGTACTTCGTCTCCATCCCGATGTAGGCGCTGAAGCAGCTCGGCACGCTCGTCACGGGCTGGCCCGAGGTCGCCTGGAACGCCCGCGGGTCGAGAATCCCGAGCGCGATGTCGAGGTCGCCGGCGCGGTAGGCGAGGGCCTCGCTCGTCTCGTTGTTGAAGTACTTGAGCGAGATGTGCTGGATGTTCACCTTGCCGCCCCACCAGTGCGGGTTCGCCTTGAACTCGATCCCGCTCGTCGGATCGAAGCTCACGGGGTTCCACGGCCCGGTCGCCATGATCAGCGTGCCCGGCTGGCCGAAGGTGCCCTTGTGCGCCTCGAGGAACGCCTTCTCGAAGACGGGCGCCGCGTAGCCGGCGACCTGCCACTTGAAGCTCGCGTCGACGTGCCGCAGCGTGACGGTCACGTCGTAGCGCCCGGTCGCCTTGATCGTCTTGACGCTCGTGAAGAAGAACGCGGCAGTGGAGCCGGGATAGCGCAGGTAGTTCCAGGACGCCGCGACGTCCTGGGCGGTCAGCTCCGTGCCGTCCCAGAACGTGACGCCGTGCCGGAGGTGGTAGACGTAGACGGCCTTGCCGGGCTGCGTCAGCGACGTGGCGAGCCAGGGGCGGATCTTCCCGGTCCTAGGGTCGGGCACCATCAGCAGCTCGGCGGACAGCGCTTCCGTCGAGCCGCTGTGAAACGGATCGAGCGTCGAGGCGACGTTGCCCGCGATCCCGATCCGGAGCAGTGGAATGGTCGCGCCCGACCGGGCGGTCGAGGCCGCCGAGCCCGCGACGAAGAGTGACGAGGCGACGGCTGCAACGAGCGCAGTCGCGACGGAGACCGCGAGGCGCGGCTTCATGGTTCCCCCTCCCGCCGACGGCGACCAACGTGACTGGCCACCTGGTAACCCGGCTCTTCTACCCCAGCGCGGGGGCGGCAGTCAAGCGGTCGACGCGCGCGCCCTCCTTCACCACGAGCGCGACGCGCCCGTAGGCCTCGGCGGAGGCGAGCGGGTCCGCGTCGAGCACGACGAGATCGGCGACCTTCCCCGGCTCGACGGTGCCGAGGTCGTCGTCCTTGCCGTACGCCTCCGCGATGTTGCGCGTCGTGGAGCAGAGCGCGTCCATCGGCGCCATCCCCCGCTCGAGGGCCGCGCGCAGCCAGAAGATGTGCGACGTGCCCAGGTGGCGCGGATCGTCCGGGAGGCCGGCAAAGAGCCCCAGGAAGGGGCTCGTCGCCCAGTGCTCGCCGAGGATCCCGGCGTCCCAGGCCGTCAGCAGCTTCCGCGCCGCGCGCGATCAACCTGCGCGCGTTCGCGTCCTGGGCCGCGACCGTCGCGCGCCAGTGGCCCGGGAGCTGCGCGCCCGCCTCGACGGCGGCCACGACGCGCTCCGTGTAGAGGAAGGCGACGCACGGCAGCTGCCGCTCGACGATCAGGTCGAGCGTCGCGTCGGGCATCGGGTGCGGGCCGGTGATGTCGCCGTGCTGCAGGAGGTCGACGCCCGCCTCGATCGCCACCTTGAGCGCCTCGGGCGTCTGCGTGCACGCTGCGCGGTCAACCCGGCGGCGTGCGCCTCCTCGACGACGGCGCGCTGCGCGTCGGGCGAGAGGGCCAGGAAGCGGCCGTGCGCGTGCGCACTCGAGGCGTACTTGACGAAGTCGATCCCGCTCGCCTCGATGTATGCGCGCACCGCTTCGCGCACGCCTTCGGCCGGGAGCCACGTCAGCTCGTCGCCGACGCCCTGCGTCCAGTGCCTGTTGACCTCGGCGACGACGGCCGGGTTGAGCGCCTCGCCGTACCGCGTGAAGTCGGGCGACCACGGGCCGCCGTTGCCGATGATGTTGCCCGCGCAGAAGATGCGGCTCCCCGTCGCCGCACCCGCGGCGATCCTGTCTCGCACCCGCCGCAGCGCCTCGAGCGGGCCCCACGTGTCGAAGACCGTGGTCACGCCGGCGCGCAGCGCGACCTGCGCCCCCTCGAGCACCAGCTCGTCGTAGTCGCCGGGGTCGTGGCGCAGCAGCATTTCCGGCTCCGGCACGACGAGGTGCACGTTCGCGTCGAGCAGGCCCGGGATCAGGAACTGCCCCTCGAGGTCGACGAGCTCGAGCTCGGGCCCGGAGGTGAAGTCGGCCGCGCGCCCGACGAACTCGATGCGCCCGTCCCCGACGACGACCGCCGAGCCGGGCAGCGGCTCGGCGCCGGTGCCGTCGATCAGCGTCGCGCCGACGTATGCGGTCCTACCCTTCGTCAACGGCTGCCTCCTCCCAGTGCGCCGCGCTCCAGGCGTACGGCGCGCCCGGCCAGCAGAGCTCGAGCCCACGCTGGAGGATCTCCGTGAGGGCGGTCATGTGCGTCTTCCCGGCCAGCAGCTCGCACGTCAGCCGCAGCCCGGGATAGCGACGCTCCTTCAGGGTCTCCGCCAGCCGTGCCGTGCCGCTGACGATACCGAGCTTCGAGGACTGGATCGCCTCCTCGGAGCCGGCGGCCAGGTACACCGTCGCGGGGAGGTCGTCATGCGTGCCGGCGTAGTCCGCCTCCTGGCGGTGCACGAAGCCGTCGTTCAGCGTCAGGGCGGGCGACGCCGCGATCACCTTCGCGAAGGCCCGCTCGAAGAGTGCATAGAGCGCGAAGGTGCCGGCGTCGGAGTGCCCGAACACCGCCTGGTCGGCGTCGTCGGCGCGGTAGCGGCGCGCCACGAGCGGCTGCAGCGTGCCGGTGATCAGCTCGAGCAGCGCCGGAGCGCCGCCGATGCGCAGCGGCAGGCCGAGCGTCGCCAGCACCGCCTCCGTCTCGCGGTAGAGCGGCGACGCACGGTCCCACTCGGAGGTGGTGAAGTCGTACGTCCGGCGCACGCCGCGCGTCGCGACGTCCGTGCCGTCGGGGTAGCCGATTCCGACCACGATCGTCTCGGCGAGCTCGCCGGTGAGCGCGCGGAACCGGCTGACCTCGGCGACCGTGCAGAAGCTGTTGTCCGCATCGAGAACCCACAGCACGGGGTAGGCGCGATCGCCCGTCCCGTACGAGAGCGGGAGCGCGACGAGCAGCCTGTAGCCGTCGAGGTCGATCTGCTCCGAGCGTGCCAGCGCGACCGGGCGCGTCAGCTCGAGCGTCCCAGGGTCTCGAAGTTCTCGGCCACGCGCTCGGCGCTCCAGTCGTAGGGCGAGCCGGGCCAGCAGATCGCGAGCGCGCGCTGGAGGATCTCCGGGTACGCGGTGATGTGCGACTTGCCGCTCAGGATCTCGCACACGAGCTGGAGGCTCGGGTAGCCGCGCTCCTTCAGCGTCTCCGCGAGACGGGCAGTGCCGCTGACGATTCCGGTGTTCGAGAACTGCAGTGCCTCGTCGGAGCCGGCAGCGAGGTAGAGGGTGACCGGCAGGTCGTCGTGCGTCTGCGCATACCGCTCCTCCAGCCGGAAGACGTCCCAGTCGTTGAAGGCGAAGCCCGGGCACGCGGAGATGTACTTCGTGAACGAGTCGGGCCGGCTGAAGAGCGCGTGGCCGACGAAGTTCCCGCCCGCCGAGTGGCCGAGGATGGCACGGTCCGCCGGGTCGACGAGGTAGCGATCGTGAATCGCCGGCTGCAGCTCGTCGACGAGGAAGTCGACGAACGCGGGCGCGCCGCCCAGGCGGAGCTCGTGGCCGATCACCTCGAAGACCCCGAGCGCCTGCCGCGCCAGTGACGACGTGAGATCCCACTCGGACGTGGTGAAGTCGTACGTGCGTCGGGCCGTCTGGTAGCCGGGGTCGTCGCCACCCGGGTAGGCGACGCCGACCACGACGATCTCGCTCGTCTCGCCCGTCATCGCACTCTCGCGCGCGTACTCGAGCGCGGTGCCGAACCAGTTGTCGGCGTCGAGCACGTACAGCGCGGGATAGCGGCGTCCGCTGCTGCCGTACGAGAGCGGGAAGCCCACCGAGATGCGGTAGTCGAGCCCCGTCGCCGACGTGACGTCGAAGCTGCGGGCGAAGGGATAGGTGAACGGCACGTCGGACATCGCTCTGCTCCTCTCGGGATGTCCTGCGATCTCTACCGGTAGAGTTAAAAGATGTCAACTCGTGTCCCGCACCACCGGCACCCCCGCCGCCGTCCCGGCGGGCCGCCCGTCGGCCTGACCCGGGAGGCGATCCTGCACGCGGCCGACGGGCTCGACGTGAACGAGCTCTCCATGCCGGCGCTCGCGGCGTCGCTGGGCGTCACCACCGCCGCGCTGTACCACCATTTCCCGGGCAAGGGCGCGCTCGTGGGGGCGCTGGCCGAGCGGGCGCTGCGCGACGTGCGGCTCCGCGCCGTCGGCCGCCGCAGCTGGCGCGACCTGGTCGCAGAGGCGGCGCACGCCATGCTCGACGTCCTGCTCGCCCGGCGGGCGTCGCTCCCGCACATCGGCGCCTCGGTCGGCGCCGCCGCCGAGCCGGTCGCGGAGCGGATCCTGCTCGCGCTCGAGCTCGCCGGCTGCGGCGAGGAGCGGGCGGTGGCGGCACTCGAGCAGATCTTCGCCTGGTGCGTCTACTCGGCGCTGCAGACGGCGTACCTCGCAGAGCACGGGCTCGCGGGTCGCAAGGCGCTCGGCGCGTACTGGGACGCGACGGGCGCGGCGGCCGACTCGCGGACACGCGTGCTCGTGGAGCGCTACGCGACCCGGGGCCGCCGGGAGATCTTCGACGCGACGCTCGCCGCGATCCTGGACGGCGCGTCACGCGCGGAAGAGGCCGACCCGCAGCGCTGAGGGCCCCCACGGCCAGTCCTCGGACCGGAGCGTCATCGACCCGGAGACGACCGTGTCCGGCAGCTGCGGCGCCAGGTCGTGCTCGCCTGGCACGTCCTCGACCCACGCGCCGTAGACGTGCCCGGCGTGCGCAGCGATCCCGTTGTAGTCGCCGAGGCAGGCGCGGCGCGCGTCGATGCCGGTCTCGACCCACACGTGGTTCGCGAACGTCTGCCCGCCGTCGGTCGACCGCGCGAGCGTGACGCCGGAGAGGACGTTGTCCGGATCCGCGCGGCGGTCGTAGAACTGCACGTAGAGGTCGCCCGTCACGGGGTCGACGGCCGCGTGCTGGGTCAGCTGGTCGGCGCCGTTGCCGACGGGGTCGTCGTTCACGCGCACCGGCTCCCCCCACGTCCGGCCGCCGTCGCCGGACGCGACGCAGAAGACGTCGCGGTCGCCTTCCCGGTAGTCGCCCCAGACGAGGTAGTGGCGGCCGTCGCCGCGCGGGTCGAAGGCGAGCACCGGGAACCCGAACGCGCGCGGGAAGGCGTGGCCGCCGCCGACCGGCAGGTCGGGGTGAGGGTTGCGGCTCGGCCCGGGACGCGTGACGGGGAGCGGCTCGCTCCACGTCTGCCCGTGATCGTGCGAGGAGACGAGCGTCACCTGCCAGCCGCGCTCCCACGACGGCCGCGGCTCCTCGGGATCGAAGGCCACGACCACCGCGTGGATCGTGCCGTCACCCGTCGCGAGCGCGTTCAGCACGGTGCCGCCGTCGCCTATCAGGCGCTCGGGCGACCACGTCTCCCCGCCGTCGCTCGAGCGCGAGAGGTAGATCTCGTCGCCGCCCTCGTCGAGGTTGCGCGTCCACAGGACGTAGACGTTCCCCGCCGCGTCGGCGCACACGTGCGGGATGTGGTCGAACGCGCCGCCCTCGGTGGGCGGATGCTCCGAGAGCGCGACCGGCGCGCCCCACGTGCGGCCGCCGTCGACCGAGCGGACGACGAACTCGCCGTGCCGGGTGGTGGGCGAGCCGAACGCGAGGTCGTCCATCGCGATGTAGACGAGGTACGCGTGCCCGCGCGCGTCGAAGCCCACGGAGCCGTCGAGCGAGCGGCGGTAGCCGGGATGCGTCGCGTCCGCGACCGTCCAGGTCCGTCCGCCGTCGGCCGTCCACGCCGCGTGGAAGTCGACGCGGGTGTCGGGATGGTGGTCGCCGCCCGGGCCGACGGCCTGCTGGTACGAGACGACCGCGTTCAGCGGGTCGAGTGGGTTGACGGCGACCGCCGTCTCCTGCGGCTGGTCGCCCGGCCGGCGGGGAAGCGTCACCACGCTGGACTCCGGCTGCGCCTCCGGTGAGAATCGCGACATGACTTCACATTTTGAACCTTTCTGGGGCTCGGGACGTCCGCTCGAGGGCAAGACCGCGCTCGTCACCGGCGCAGGCCGCGGGATCGGCCGCGGGATCTCCGAGGAGCTCTCGGCCGCCGGTGCGCACGTCGTCGCGGCGGACATCATCGACTGCGAGGAGACCGTCGCCGGTCTCGTCGGGTCCGGCGAGACCGCGCACGTCGACGTCACCGACGAGTCGTCGATCGCGAAGCTGTTCGACGGCCGCGGCTACGACCTCGTCGCGAACGTCGCCGGCGTGCTGAGCACGTTCAACGTCGAGGATCTGCCGGTCGACGAGTGGGACCGGATCTACGCCGTGAACACGCGTGGCACGTTCCTCGTGGCGAAGGCCGCGCTGCCGGCGATGAAGGAGGCTGGCTGGGGGCGGATCGTCAACGTCGCGTCGGTCGCCGGCAAGCAGGGCGTGGGCACGGGCTCGCACTACTCGTCCTCGAAGTTCGCCGTGATCGGCTTCACGCAGTCGCTCGCCCAGGAGGTCGCCCGGTTCGGCATCACCGTCAACGCGGTGTGCCCGGGCGTCGTGACCACCCACATGATCGCCGACGTCGCGCGCGCCTGGAACACGACGGCGCAGGAGATGGTCGACCGCTTCCAGCTCGTCAAGCGGCCGCAGGAGGCGCGCGAGATCGGCGCCGCCGTCGTCTTCCTGATGGCGATGCCGTCGATGACCGGCCAGTCGATCAACATCGACGGCGGAGGGCTCTTCCATTGAGCGCCTACGACGTGATCGTCGTCGGCGCCGGCTCGGCGGGCGCCACGATCGCCGCCCGGCTGACCGAGGACGCCGACCGCAACGTCCTGCTCCTGGAGGCCGGGCCCGACTTCCGCTCGGCCGAGCGTCCGCCCGAGCTCGGCAGCCGCGACCCGTACCAGATCCTGCGCACCGGGTTCCCGCCGACCGACGAGACGCTGCGGCGGCACTACTACCCCGACCTGCAGGCGCGCCGCACGTCGACCCAGCCACCGACGCCCATGATGCGCGGCCGCGGTGCCGGCGGCAGCTCCGCGATCAACGGCCTCTTCGCGATCCGACCCACCGTCGAGGATCTCGACGGCTGGGCCGCGGCCGGCGCGAACGGCTGGTCGTTCGACGAAGTGCTGCCGCTGCTCAAGCAGCTCGAGTCAGACCAGGACTACGCCGACGCCGACTACCACGGCGGCGACGGCCCCATCCCGATCGCGCGGCCGCAGGGTGACGACCTCCTGCCGATCGACGAGGCGTTCAGGGAGGCGACGATCGCCCTTGGGCATCCGTGGGCGCCGGACCACAACGCACCGCGGACGAGCGGCGTCTCGCCGTACGCGTACAACGGTCGCGACGGCCACCGCGTCTCGACGAACGACGGCTACCTCGAGCCGGCGCGCGGCCGCTCGAACCTCACCGTCCAGGGCGACACCACGGTCGACCGGGTGCTCTTCGAGGGCAGCCGCGCCGTCGGCGTGCGGGCCCTCCACGACGGGCAGGCGGTCGAGTACCGCGCTCCGCTCGTCGTGCTCTCGTCGGGGGCCGTCCACTCGCCTGCGATCCTGCTCCGCTCCGGGATCGGGCCGGCGGCCGACCTGCGCACGCTCGGCATCGACGTGGTCAGCGACCTCAAGGTCGGGCACGGGCTGCAGGACCATCCCGCGCTCGGCGTCGACGTGACGCTGCGCGACGAGACGCACGGCCAGCCGGAGAACACCCGGCACGTGCGCTACTGCCTGCGCTACGGGCACGGCACGACCGACGAGCCGTGCGACGGGATGATCATCCTCGGCAGCACGCCGCAGGCGCCCGGCACCGGGATCATGCTCGGCTGGCTGAACCGGGTGGCCTCGAGGGGACGGATCTCGCTCGCGTCGACCGACCCGACGCAGGATCCCGTCGTCGAGTCGAACCTGCTCTCCGACCCCGAGGACCTCCGGCGCATGCTGCAGGTCGTCGAGGACATGCAGGAGATCCTCCAGCAGTCTGCGCTCGCGTCGATCATCGCGGGCGCCTCGCTCGCCGAGAGCAACACGACCTACACCGTGAGCAAGTCGACCGGCGGTGGCATCGACCTGATGGGCGACCGCGTGAAGGGCTCCGACCACCGCGACTTCGTCCTGGCGAACCTGATCGACGGCGCGCACATCTGCGGCACGAACCGCATGGGCGCGCCCGGCGATCCCGACGTCGTGGTCGACGACCACGGTCGTGTGCTCGGCGTCGACGGGCTGCTCGTCGCAGACGCCAGCATCTTCCCCTGGGTGGTGAGTGCGAACACGCACATCAGCGCCGTCCTCGTCGGCGAGAAGATCGCCGGCCTGATTCGAACGGAGGCCTAATGCACGCGCCCGAGCCGCAGTACACGGAGTGGACGCATGAGAAGGAGCTGTACGTGCGCATGCGCGACGGCGTGCACCTCTCGACCGACGTGATCCTGCCGAAGGGCGCGCCGGACAAGCTGCCGACGATCCTCGTCCGGACGCCGTACGACAAGGATCGCGGCGAGGGCTTCTCACGCGGGAAGTGGAGGGACTTCTTCCTGCGACAGGGCTACGCACTGGTGCTGCAGAACGAGCGCGGGCTGTTCCTCTCGGAGGGCACGTTCCACAACTACCTGGCCGGCGCCAGCACCGACGGCGTCGACACGATCGACTGGATCCTCGAGCAGCCGTGGTCGAACGGGAAGGTCGGCACGATCGGGTGCTCGAGCTCGGCGGAGCACCAGTGGGCGATGGCCGCCAACAACCACCCTGGCCACACGGCGATGATCCCGATGGCGTCGGGCACCGCGATCGGCGACATCCCGGGCAACGACACGCGCGGCGCGATCTACCGCGGCGGCGTGCCGATGCTCTCGACGTGGGTGATGTGGTACGGCCGCGCCGGCGTCACCGAGCGTCCCGGCGTGCCGGCGAACAGCACGCAGGAGCAGCGGATCCGGCTGCGCACGTTCTACGCGCTCGGCTCGCGGGCGGGCTTCGCGCCCGACACGGCGGAGCGGCTGCGCAGCCTGCCGAGCGGCGACATCCTCCGGAAAGCCGAGGGGCCCGACACGCCGTTCAACCGCTACATCACGTGGTCGCCCGCCGACCCCGGGTGGGACGAGGTCGAGCAGCTCGGCGCGGGCGACGAGCCGCGCGTTCCGTCGCTGCACATCAACACGTGGCACGACATCGGGATCGGCGAGATGGTGCGCAACTTCGCGTACCTGCAGAGCATCGGCGCCCCGGACCAGTACCTGGTCGTCGGCGCCGGGCCGCACTGCGTGCTCGCGAGCGACCCGCCGTTCGCGCTGACGAAGGCGGACGTCAAGGAGATGATCGAGGGCATGGGCTGGGCCGACCTCGCCGGGCTCACCGAGCTGGACATGGCGAAGCTGAAGTTCGGCGACCTCGAGGTGGGCGACGCGCGCTACGGCGGCACCGACCACGGCTTCGCGAACCTCTGCCTGGCGTGGTTCGACAACTACCTCAAGGGCGACGCGAACGGCGTGCTCGACCTGCCGAAGGTGCAGCTCTTCGTCATGAACAAGGGCTGGATCGCCGGCGACACGTGGCCCCTGAAGCAGACCGTCGACACCGCGTACTACCTCGGCCCGCCCGACAGCACGCCGACGACGCTCACGGGCTCCCTCTCGACGGCCGAGCCCGGCGACGGCGGATCCGACTCGTACATCTACGACCCGCTCGACCCGACGCCGAGCCTCGGCGGGGGCTGCTGCGGCTACGCGGCAGCGCTCGACCAGCGGCCGATCGCAGCGCGCAAGGACGTGCTCGTCTTCAGCACGCCGCCCCTCGAGCAGGGCGTGACCGTCGTCGGGCCGATCTCGGTGGTCCTGCACGTGTCGACCTCGGCCAAGGACACCGACTTCATGGTTCGGCTCGTCGACGTGCACCCCGACGGCAAGGCGATCAACCTGAACGACGACGCCTTCCGGCTGCGGTATCGCGACGGGTACGACAGGAAGGTGCTCGCCTCGGAGGGGGAGGTGTACGAGATCACGCTCGGCACGATGGTCACCGCCAACCACTTCGGCGAGGGCCACCGCATCCGTCTCGAGATCTCCTCGGCCAGCTTCCCGCTGTACGAGCGTAACCTCAACACGGGCGGCAACAACTACGACGAGTCCGAGCCGGTGCTCGCCGTCAACACGATCCACCACGGCGCGGCGCACCCCTCGCGCGTCGTGCTGCCGGTGCTGCCCGGCTAGCGAACCCGGGGAGGCGCGGCGCGCGGCGCGCGCCGCGCCTCCCCGCGAACGTCTCGCACGGCGTCGTCTGACAGGTGTCTGACCAGACGTGTGGAGTAAGCGTCACGAAAGTCGCGCGAATGTGCGAAGAGGCGGCATCGTGCAGGAAGTTTCTGCACCGTCCGCAGCGCACTCGTCCCGAAGCGGACATGCTCGCCGCGAGGGTCGGCGTGCTCTGACGTGAGTCGGACTCGCGTCGGACTCGCGTCGGACTCCCGTCAGACGACGCTTGTCGCTCAGACGCGCTCGAGCACCACGACCGGGATCTCCCGGCTCGTGCGCGACTGGAACTCGTCGTACGTGGGGTAGACCTCGTTGGCCAGCCGCCAGAGGCGCTCGCGCTCCGCGCCCGTCGCGGTGGTCGCACGGGCGGCGAAGCGATCGGCCATCACCTGCACCTCGACGCGCGGCTCGGCCTCGAGGTTCAGGTACCACTGGGGATGGTGGTCGGCGCCGCCGATCGACGCGACGACGATGCAGCGGTCGCCGTCGCGGGCGAAGATCAGCGGCGTGCTGCGCTGCTTGCCCGAGCGCCGGCCGACGGTGGTGAGGATCAGCATCGGCGTGCCGCCCTGGACGCCGCCGTCCTCACCGTCGGTCGCGAGGTAGCGGGCGAGGTGCTCCTGCGAGGAGGCCCGGATCTGATCGAGGAACTCGCGCTTGATCGTCATCGCCGTGCCGCGAATGCTCGCAGCTCGCCGACCGCCGCGCCAGGCTCGTCGCCGAAGCCCGCGACCACGCCTTCGCAGCCCGCGTCCGCGAGCTGCTCGACCGCGCGCTCGACAGCCTCGGCCGAGCCGCCGGCGATGCGCGGCACGATGCGAAGCTCGGGCCAGCGCTCCTTCACCTCGCGGATGCGGGCGACGTCGACGCCGCCGCTCGGATGCCACACGTCGCCGAGCTCGCGGGCGCGCCGGATGGCGCGGTCGGAGCCGCCGCCGACCCAGAGCTCTGGCGCCCGCGCGGGGCGCGGCTCGAACGTCGCCTCCGGCCACGGCGGCGTGCCCGCCCACAGCGCCTGCATCAGGCGGATCGCCTCGTCGGCGCGACGGCCGCGCCCGGCGAACTCGACGCCCATGTAGCGGTACTCGTCCTCGTGCCAGCCCACGCCGACGCCGAGCGTGAAGCGGCCGCCGCTCAGCTCATCGAGCGTCGCGACCTCCTTCGCGAGCCGGATCGGATGGTGCAGCGGCACGAGCACGATCGACGTGCCGAGCCCCACGCGTGACGTGAAGCCCGCGATCCACGCAAGCGTCCCGAGCGGGTCGAGCACCCGGCCGTACGGATCGACCCCGGCCGGCCCGACGATGATGTGCTCGGTCGTCCACACCGAGTCGAAGCCGAGCTCCTCCGCAGCCTCCGCCACCGCCCGCACGCCGGCGGCGCTCGCGGTGCGACCGTAGTTGGGCAGAACGACGCCGACGCGCACCTCGCGAACCTAACAGCACGCGTATGGTTGCCGGATGGACGCCATCCACGACTTCCTCCTCCAGAACCGCGAGCGGCACCAGGGCGCTCTGGCCGACCTCGTCCGCATCCCCAGCGTCAGCGCGCTGAACGCGCACAAGGACGACATGCGCTCCGCCGCCGAGTGGGTGGCCGACGCGCTGCGGCGCGCCGGCGCGCCCGAGGCGACCGTGCACGAGACGGGCGGGAACCCGATCGTCGTCGGCGGCTGGCGGAAGCCGGCCGACGACGCACCCACGGTGCTGATCTACGCGCACTACGACGTGCAGCCGCCCGATCCGCTCGACCTGTGGACGTCGCCGCCGTTCGAGCCCGTGATCCGCGACGGGCTGATGTTCGGCCGGGGCGCGAGCGACGACAAGGCCGGCGTGCTCACCGCGATCACGGCGTGCGAGGCGTTGACGCAGACCCTCGGACGGCCTCCCGTCGGCGTCACGCTGCTGATCGAAGGCGAGGAGGAGATCGGCTCGCCCAACCTGCGCGCCTTCATGGAGCAGCACCGCGACGAGCTCGCGGCCGACGTCGTCGTGAGCGCCGACAGCGTGATGTGGGACCACGACACGCCGTCGCTCGTGCTCGGCGGGCGCGGGATCGCCGCCGCGGACATCACGCTCCGCACGTCCGACCACGATCTGCACTCGGGTCTGTTCGGCGGGATCGCGCCGAACGCGACGCTCGCCCTGGCGCACCTGCTCGCCACGCTGGTGTCCCCGGACGGCGCGATCATGGTCGACGGCTTCTACGACGGCGTCGATCCCGCATCTGCGCAGCCCACGGATGCGACGCGGAAGGCGCCTTTCGATCTCGAGGCGATGCTCGCCAAGGAGGGCATCGGCGCAGCCTGGGGCGAGCCGGGCGTCGACCCGCTCGTGCGCAACTGGCACCGGCCGACGCTCGAGGTGAACGGCTTCCACGGCGGCTTCGGCGGCGACGGCTCGAAGACGGTGATCCCGGCCGAGGCGAAGGCGAAGATCACGTGCCGGCTCGTGCCCGGCCAGGTGCCCGCCGACGTGCTGGCGGCGATCGAGCGGCACGTCGAGCAGCACGCGCCGCCGTACGCGACCGTGCAGGTCGAGCGGCACCCCGGCTCGGCCGCGGCGTTCGCGCTCAGCCGCGACGACCCCGCGCTCGCGCCCGCCGCGGAGGCGCTCGCCGCGGTGTACGGGCACCCCCCGCTCGAGATGTCGCTCGGCGGCACCCTCCCGTTCGCCGACCTCGTCGGCCAGCTCCTCGGCCGCAGCCCGGTGATGCTGGGCTGGTCGATGCCCGACGAGCGCCTGCACGCGCCCGACGAGTTCTTCCGCCTCGAGAACCTCGAGCTCGGCGCACGGGTCTACGCGGAGTTTCTCATTCGCCTCGCGGGCTGAGCGTCTGCGACTCGACGTCCTTCGGCGTCGTGGTGAGGATCTCCGGCGTCGGGCCCGCGACGACGGTGTCGTCGTGGCGGAAGCCGCCGAGCCCGTACTCGTAGATCCCCGGCTCGACCGAGAAGACCATGCCGTCGACGAGCGGGTCGCTGTTGAACGCCGTGTCGATCGGGAAGTCGTGGCCGCCGAGGCCGAGGCCGTGCCCCGTGCGGTGAAGGATCAGGTCGGCGACGCCGAGGCGCTCGAAGACGTCCTGCGCGGCGGCGTCGAACGCCCAGATCGGGTTGCCCGAGACCATCGCGGCGCAGCCGGCCTCGGTCGCCTGGCGCGCGGCCTCGAACAGCTCGACCTGGCGCTCGTTCGGCTTCCCGCAGAACCACGTGCGCTCGTTCTCGACGTACAGGCCGTCGATCGCCGGGCACACGCAGTTGACGAGCACGTCGCCCTCCGAGATCCGCGCGCCCGCGAGGTTGCCGAGCGACGCGCCGGCGCCGTGCGGCGACGCGCTGATCGGCCCCGAGATCGTCCAGCACAGGCAGCCGACGTCGGCGCCCGGGAACCGCTTCGCGGTCTCCTCGGCGAGCAGGCAGGTGATGTGCGCGTCGAGCTCGATCAGCAGCCGCCCCGCGCGGATCTCCTCGCGGTAGCGCTCCTGCACCCAGTCGGACAGCTGCGCTGCGACGCGCATCAGCTCGAGCTCCTCCGCGCACTTCACCCAGCGCAGGCGCCGGCACTTCTCCATCACGGGGACGACCGTCAGCCCCGGCAGCAGCTGCGCGACGCCGGGCAGCGTCCCGCCCTCTGTGCCGATGCGGCTGCGCTGCAGGCCGCGCTGCTCGAGCTTGGCGACGACGACGTCGTTCCACTGCTGGATCAGCGGCAGCCGGTTCCGCACGCGCGGGTGCTCGGCGTAGAACGACGCGTCGGAGACCCAGATGTTCCCGCGCTCGGTGCTGAAGCGCCAGTTGTTGGTCGAGAGCTCGTGCAGCACGATGAACGGGTCGCCTTCGCGCGGGATCACGCAGATCCCGGGCCGCTCGAACCCCGAGACGTCGGCCGAGAAGTTGGTTGCGAACTTGACGTAGTCGTCGGACTGGAACGCGAGGGCATCGAGCTGCTCGCGGTCCATCAGGTCGCGCATCAGACCAAGGCGGTAGTCCCGCGTCGCCGTCCCTACGCCGATCACGTCCGTCATGCCGACTCCCTTCAGTTGAGGCGGTCGGCGAGCGCCTCGCCGACCATGATCGAGATCAGGTTGGTGTTGGTGCGGGGCACGCCAGGGAACACCGACGCGTCTGCGACACGCAGTCCCTCGACGCCGTGCACGCGCAGCTCGGGGTCGACGACGGCGCCGATGGGGCACGTGCTCGTGCCGTGCATCGTGTCGACGACCGCCTCGAGCAGGTTGCGGTCGAGCGCGGCGTCGTCGTCGAGCGAGTCCCACAGCTCGGCATTCACCTGCCGCGGGTCGATGCGGCAGATGCCGGTCACGGCGTCGCTCTCCACGAGCCCGGCGAGGACGCGCGCCGCGTGACGCATCCGCCGGCGGTCGCGCTCGTCCGCGAGCATGTTCTCGGCGACGACCGGCTGCACGGCCGGGTCCTGCGAGACGATGCGCACGGACCCGCGCGAGTATGTCGCGTTGAGCCAGACGCCGATCGTGCCCGAGTGGCGGACGTCCGTGGTGCCGGGCAGCGGGTGGTACGGCCACTGGCCGCCGCTCGGGTCGGTCCAGTTGACGGAGAGCAGCATCAGGTCGTACGGCAGCCCGTCCGGGTCGCCGCTGTCGAAGCGCGCGCAGCAGTTCGTGTGCCGGTCGTCGAGCGTCCGCACGGACGTGTCGGGGCGCAGCGGCAGGACGAGGCCCAGCATCGGGTGGTCCTGCAGGCTCTGGCCCACGGGCAGGTCGGCGACGACGTCGATCTCCAGACCGGCGAGCAGCGCCGCCGGGCCGACACCCGAGCGCATGAGGATGCACGGCGTGTGGATCGAGCCCGCGCACAGCACGATCTCGTCGCCGCGCTCGACGCGACGCCCGCCGCCCGGCTCGACGACCTCGACGCCCACGGCGCGGCCGGCCTCGAACACGACCCGGTCGACCGGCGACCCTCCGGCGATCGTCAGCGTGTCGAGGGCGCGGGCCGGCTCGAGGTACGCGTCGGCGGTCGAGACGCGCAGGAAGTCGCGCGAGGCGATCGGGTACGGCGAGACGCCCTTGGCCCCGGGGGCGTTCACGTCGTCGGCCCAGCCGAGGCCGGCCGCCACAGCCGCCTGCGCGAGCGCCTCGTCGATCGAGCCCCAGTCGGCGCGCGGGGCGCGCCAGACCGGCGTCGGCCCGCTGTCGCCGTGGTAGGGGGCGTCGCCGTAGTCGACGTCCGTCTCGAGCTTGCAGAAGTACGGGAGCACCTCGTCCCACGACCAGCCCGGCAGCGCCCAGTCGTCGAAGTCCTCACGCGGGGGACGGATTGCGATCTGCCCGTTGATGATCGAGCTGCCGCCGAGCCCGCGGCCGCGCATGTAGAGGAGCGGCTGCTGCGCCGCGGTGCGCGCCGCGGCCAGGTCGCCGTAGATGAACTCGGACCAGCTGTCGAGCTCCAGCACCATTCGGTCGCCCGGCTGCCGCAGCACCGCGGGCAGCTCGTCGGGGCGGTAGTCGGGGCCTGCCTCGAGCAGCAGCACCCTGCGTCCCTGCGCTGCACTCCTTGCGGCGAGCGCCGAGCCCGCCGAGCCCGCGCCGACCACGATCAGGTCCCACGTCACCGAACCACGCCCCCGGGCCGCGCGCCGGTCAGCGACCCGCCGTCGACGACGCGCTCGCCGGCCACCCAGACGCCGAGCACCCCCTCGGGGCTGCGCTTCGGGTCCTCGTACGTCGCGTTGTCGACATACCGGGACGGGTCGAGCAGCACGAGGTCGGCGCGCTTGCCGACCTCGATGCGGCCGCGGTCGTCGAGGCCGAGCAGGTCGGCTGGACGCGCCGTCAGCCGGGCAACGGCCTCCTCGACGGGCAGCAGCCCGTCGCGCAGGACGAACCGCCCCAGGAACCGCGGGGCGCTCCCGTACAGGCGCGGGTGCGGATGCTCGCCGAAGATGCCGTCCGAGCCCATGAGCTGCGCCCGATGCGCGGCGATCGTGCGCACGGCCTCGTCGCCCGCGTAGTGGAGGATCATCTGCGCGGACAGCTCCGTCTCGAGCAGCAGGTCGAGCACGGTCGCGACGGGGTCGCCGCCGCGTTCGGCGATCGGGACGCCGCCCACCCAGATGTGCTCGGCGCCGAGCATCGTCAGGTCGTTCTCCCAGCCCGGCAGCCCGTGCGCGACGTCGAAGGCGATCCGCGCGCGCTGCTCCGGGTCGCGGACGCGCTCGAGCGTCGCCGCCGCACCGCCCTCCTGGGTCCACGGCGGCAGCAGGGCCGCGAGGAGCGTCGACCCTGCGCCGTAGGGGTACTGGTCGAACGTCGCGCCCGACTCCTCGACCAGCTCGAGCAGCGCGGGGATCTGCTCCGGACCCGTGAGCGACTTCAGGTGCGAGATGTGCAGCGGGGCGCCGGAACGGCGCGACACGTCGATCATCTCGCGCACCGACGGCAGCAGGTCGTGCCCCTCGTTTCGCACGTGCGGGACGAGCGGCGCGCCGAACTCGGCGGCCACCTCCGCCACCGCGACGAGCTCGTCGGTGTCGGCGAAGCGCCCGGGGAAGTAGATCAGGCCGAACGACAGCATGCGCGCCCCCGCCTCGAGCGCGAGTCGCACCTCGCGGCGCATCTCCTCGAGCCGCGGCGGCACGTTGTCGCTGCCGACGACGAAGTCGCGCACCGACCCGTGGCCGACGGACGGGACGAGCGAGATGGCCGGCCGGGTCGCGTCGAGCGCGTCGAGGTACTCGGCGAAGCTCGTCCAGCCCCACTCGAGCGGCCCGTCGCCTTCGAGGGCGCGGAGGTACGCGCGGCGTGCGCGCCAGTCCGCCACCGGCGCGGGAACGAGCCCGTCGGGGCCGATCACGTCGGTCGTGAAGCCCTGCAGCGGCTTCGGCGTGAGCAGCGGGTCGTCGAACGAGGCGAGCGCAGTGTGCGCGTGCAGGTCGATGAACCCGGGGGCGAGCAGCGCCCCCGAGCCGTCGACGACCTCCGCGTCGGCGGCCTCGACGTCACCGACGGCGACGATCTTCCCGCCGGCGACGCCGACGTCCACCCGGAGCGGCGGGCCCTCGCCGGGGTACACCTCGGCGCCCCGGATGACGAGCACGTCGGGCACTACGTCACTGCGTGATGTCGGAGATCCACTCGGTCAAGTAATACATCGGGCTGCAGCCGGTGACGAAAAATCGTGTGTGAAACCTCGTAGCCCGGCGCCGACTGTATTTTCTTGCCGCCCACGGCGTCAAGCCGCAGGCCGACGCAGGGCCGGCGCCGCTACTCGGCCAGGAGGGACTGCTCGGGATCGACGCCGACGCGCTCGAGCGCGAGGTCGTCCGCTCCGTCGAGGAACTGCTTGACGCGTCGGCGGAACGTCCGCACGTGCTCGACCGCAACGGCCTCGGCCGCGTCGGCGTCGCGGAGGTCGATCGCGGTGAGGAGCTCCTCGTGCTGCGTCGCGATGCGGTCGAGGTGGTCGTCGACGTTCGCTCCGCTGTAGCCGCCGCGCCCCCCGTAGCAGAGGTAGGCGAGCCGCTGCCCGTGGTCGTGGAGCGACGCAGCCATCACGCCGAGGTGCGCGCTGTTCGCCGCGCGCGCCTCGGCACGGTGGAGCTCGGCGTTCGACGCGGTGATGCCCAGGTAGTCGCGCCGCTCGATCGCCGCCGCGACCGCGTCCGTCGCATGCCGCAGCTCGTGCAGCTGCGCCGGCGTGCGCCGCCGGGCGGCGAGCCGCGCGACGGCGCGCGAGAGCACGACGTGCGCCTCGAAGAAGTGCGCGATGTCGAGCAGGTCGAGAGGGCGGACGACGAAGCCCTCCGTGCGCAGGTCGATGAACCCCTCCGCACCGAGCCGGAACAGCGCCTCGCGCACCGGCGTGCGGCTGAGGTCGAGCTGCTCGCTGAGCGCCCGGTCGTCGATGCGCGTCCCGGGCGTCAGGTCGAGCGTGATCACCCGACGCTTGATCTCGTCGTAGGCGCTCTCCATCAACGACCGGTCCTTGCGCGGCATTCGGCTCACCTCGCTGGTTGCGGTTTGTATACATAGGGTATACGTTCTTGCTCGATGAGCGCGACGATCGTGGGTGTGGATGTCGGTGGGACGTTCACGGACCTCGTGGCGCTCGCGGACGGTCGCATCATGACGGCGAAGGTGCCGTCGACGCCCGCCGACCAGGCGCTCGGCGTGCTCGCCGCGCTGCGGGCCCCGTCCACGCCGCGCGGGCGGATCGACGCGATCGCGCACGGCACGACCGTCGCGACGAACACGTTGCTCGAGCGCAACGGCGCGCGCACCGCGCTGGTCACGACGGAAGGCTTCGCCGACGTCGTCGAGATCGCGCGGCAGAACCGGCCCTCCCTCTACGACCTGACGCTCCGCCGCCCACCCGCGCTCGTGCCGCGCGAGCTGCGCCTGACGGTGCGCGAGCGCATGGGCCCCGCGGGCGTCGTCGAGCCCCTCGACGCCGGCTCGTGCGCTGCCGCGATCGCCGCGCTGCGCGCGGCGCGGGTCGATTCGGTCGCCGTCTGCCTCCTCTTCGGCTACCTCCACCCCGAGCACGAGCGCATCGTGGCCACCCGGATCGCCGAGGCGCTCCCCGGCGTGCGCGTGTCGACGTCGAGCGACGTCCTGCCGGAGCTGCGCGAGTACGAGCGGCTCTCGACGACCGTCGCCGACGCGTACCTCGCCCCCCGGCTCGAGCGCTACCTGCGCTCGCTCGCGTCCGCGCTCGAACGCGACGGTCGCCCTGCGCCGACCGTCATGCAGTCGTCGGGGGGATCGACGGACGTCGAGGGCGCGGTGGCCCGCGCGGCGGCGTGCGTGCTCTCGGGCCCGGCCGGCGGCGTGGTCGGCGCCGCGTTCGTCGCCGCCGCGAGCGGCTTCCGCGACCTCCTCACGTTCGACATGGGCGGGACGAGCACCGACGTCGCGCCCATCGTCGCGGGCGAGGCGGAGGTGACGCACGAGTCGTCGGTCGGCGGCATCCCGATCCGCTTCCCGAGCCTCGACGTGCACTCGGTCAGCGCCGGCGGCGGGTCGATCGCCTGGGCCGACGACGGCGGCGCGTTGCGCGTCGGCCCGCGGTCGGCAGGCGCGCGCCCCGGGCCGGCCTGCTACGGCGTGGGCGGCGAGCTGCCGACGGTGACCGACGCGAACCTGCTGCTCGGCTACCTCGAGGACGGCGCCGTGCTGGGCGGCGAGGTGCGCCTCGACCGCACGCGGGCGGAGACGGCGCTCGAGCAGCTCGGCGCGCAGCTCGGCCTCGATGCGCTCACGGCCGCGACGGGCGTGCTCGCCGTGGCCGACGCGGAGATGACCCGCGCCCTGCGCGTGATCAGCATCGAGCGGGGGCTCGACCCGCGCGAGTTCGCGCTCGCCGCCTACGGCGGCGCGGGCCCGCTCCATGCCTGCTCGCTGGCCGAGGAGCTCGGGATGACGACCGTGCTCGTGCCGCGCGCCGCAGGCGTGCTCTCCGCTCTCGGCCTCGCGGTCGCGGGGCAGCGCCGCGACTACGTCGCGCCGTTCCGCGGCTTGCTCGACTTCGCGGCGCTCGAGGCGCAGGCGGAGCGCGAGCTGCCGGGATCCTCCACGGTGCGGCTCGTCGACGCGCGGTACCGCGGCCAGTCCTTCGAGCTCACGGTCCCGGCGGAGTCCTGGGAGGCGGCGTTCCACGCGCTGCACGAGCGGCGCTTCGGCTTCCGCATCGACGACGCGCCGGTCGAGCTCGTGCACCTGCGCGTCGTCGCATCGCGCGCGGTCGACGCGCCGTCGCTGGCGGAGCCCGCGGGCGACGGCACCGGCGCGCTGCGCGCACGGCGCCGCGCCTACCTCGGCGGCGAGTGGCTCGACCTCCCGGTCCTCGACCGCGAGGGCCTCGGCGCCGGGTCGGAGGTCGACGGGCCTGCCATCGTCGAGCTGGCAGGCTCGACCTGCCTCGTGCGCGAGCGCTGGTCGGGCCGGATCGACGAGGCGGGCTCCCTCGTGCTGAGGCACGCATGAGCGTCGGCGGGCGCACGCGGCTCGATCCCGTCGCGCTGTCCGTGCTCGCGAGCGCGCTCTCGGGGATCGCCGAGGAGATGGGCACCGTGCTCGTGCGCAGCGCGTACTCGTCGAACATCAAGGAGCGGCGCGATTGCTCGACCGCGCTGTTCGACGCGGGCGGCCGGATGGTCGCGCAGGCCGAGCACATCCCCGTGCACCTCGGCGCGATGCCGGAGGCGGTCGCCGCGGTGATCGCGCAGGGCGCGGCGCCCGGCGACGTCTTCGTGCTCAACGATCCCGCGACGGGCGGGACGCATCTTCCCGACCTGACGCTCGTCTCGACGATCGCGCCGTTCGGCGACGTGCTCGGGTACGCCGTCACACGCGCCCACCACTCCGACGTCGGCGGCATCCGGCCCGGGTCGATGGCGGCGGGGACGACGGAGATCTTCCAGGAGGGGCTCGTGATCCCCCCGGTCCGGCTGACGCCGGAGGTGATCGCGCTGATCCTCGCCAACACCCGCACACCTACCGTGCGCGACGGCGACCTGCGCGCGCAGCTCGCGGCGAACCGGTTGGCGGAGGAGCGGCTGGCAGAGCTCTGCGCGCGACGCGGGCTCGAGACGGTGCTCGCGGCGTTCGACGACCTCGTCGCGTACGGCGAGCGGCGCGCGCGCGAAGCGATCCGCGCGCTGCCCGACGGCTCGTTCGGCGCGTCCGGCTTCATGGAGGGCGACGGCGTGACCGACGACGACGTCCCGATCCGCGTCACGGTCACGGTCGACGGCGACGAGCTGACGGTCGACTTCACGGGGACGGCCGCGACCGTCCCGGGCAACGTCAACTGTCCGCTCGCCGTGACGCGCTCCGCGTGCTACTTCGCGTTCCGGCTGCTCGTCGGCCAGGACGTGCCGGGCAACGCCGGGCTGTACGCGCCGATCACGGTCGTCGCGCCGCCGGGCACGCTCGTCAACGCCGCCCCCCGCGCCGCCGTCGCGGCCGGCAACGTCGAGACGAGCCAGCGCATCGCGGACACCGTGCTGCTCGCGCTCGCGCAGATCGCCGACCTGCCGGCGCAGGGCCAGGGCACGATGAACGTGCTGACGATCGGCGGCCGCGACTGGACCTACATCGAGACGCTCGGCGGCGGGCAGGGCGCGTCGAGCACCGGCCCCGGAGACTCCGGCGTGCACGTGGGCACGACGAACACCCTGAACACGCCGATCGAGGCGCTCGAGCTCGAGTTCCCGCTGCGCGTCGAGCGCTACGAGCTGCGCCGTGGGAGCGGCGGCGCCGGGTTGCACGCCGGCGGCGACGGCCTCGTGCGCTCGCTGCGCCTGCTCGAGCCCGGCTTCTGCTCGATCCTCGGCGAGCGGCGCCGGCACGCGCCGCTCGGCAGTGCCGGCGGCGGGACCGGTGCGCACGGACGCAACCTCGTCGACGGCCGCGAGCTGCCTGCGAAGGCGAGCGCCGAGCTCGCCGCCGGCGACGTCGTCACCATCGAGACCCCCGGCGGCGGCGGCTGGGGCGAAAGGACGGAGAGATGAGCGAACAGCTGTACGAGACCCGCCTGCTGAACGACATCGGCGTGCCGATGCGCGACGGCGTCCGGCTCTCGGCCGACGTCTACCTCCCGCGCGAGGAGGGACGCTGGCCCGTGATCCTGATCCGCACGCCCTACGGCAACCAGAGCCACTTCGAGGAGGGCAGCTTCTTCGCGCGGCGCGGGTATGCCGTCGTGGTTCAAGACTGTCGGGGGCGCCACGACTCGGAGGGTGCGTTCGACCCGTGGACGATCGAGCCCGCCGACGGTGCGGACACGGTCGAGTGGTGCGGGACGCAGGCGTGGTCGAACGGCCGCGTGGGCATGATCGGCGGCTCGCACCTCGGCAACGTGCAGTGGTGGACCGCGCAGACCCCGTCGCCCTATCTGAAGGCGCTCGTCCCCTTCTCGGCGGTCGCCGACATGTTCCTGTACGGGATGAACTACCGCGGCGGCGCGTTCAAGCTCGCGGGGAACCTCCTCTGGTCGACCATGGTGATCGGCCGCACGATGCAGCCGGCGATGGCCTCGACACCGTCGACCGGGACGGCGTCCGACGCCGCGGGGGTCGAGGGCTCGCCCTTCGACTGGGACGCGCTGTTCCGTCACCTGCCGCTCGCGACCGCCGACGAGGAGGCGGTCGGGCGGCCGATCGAGTTCTACCGCGAGTGGCTGCGCCACTCCTCCTGGGACGACCACTGGAAGCCGTTCACGAACATCGGCCGCTACGACCGTTTCGACGTGCCGATCCTGATCGTCGGCGGCTGGTTCGACGTCCACCTGGTCTCGACGATCGCGAACCTCGAGGGGCTGCAGCGGGCGGGCCACGGCAAGCACGCGCTCGTCATGGGCCCGTGGGGGCACGGGCCGGCCGCCGACCTCGGCGAGATCGACCTCGGCCCGGACGCGCAGGGCGACTTCCGGGCGCTCCAGCTGCGCTGGCTCGACCGTCACCTGAAGGAGATCGACAACGGCGTCGACGCCGAGCCACGCCTGCGCCTCTTCACGCTCGGCGTCAACGAGTGGCGGACCGCCGACGAGTGGCCGCTGCCCGAGACGCAGTGGACGGCGCTGCACCTGCGCGCCGGCGGCGGCCTGACGGAGGAGGCGCCCGCAGAGGGCGAGGAGCCCGACACGTTCGCCTACGACCCGGCGGACCCCGTGCCGACGCTGAGCCCGAACCCGTGGGACGACCGCCAGCTCGACCACGGCGCGCAGGAAGCGCGGCCGGACGTGCTCGTCTACAGCACCGAGCCGCTGACGGAGCCGGTCGAGGTGACCGGCCCCATCCAGGCACACCTGTACGCGAGCACGAGCGCCGTCGACACCGACTGGACGGTGCGGCTGATCGACGTGCATCCCGACGGGCGCGCGATCAACGTCGTCGACGGCATCCTGCGCGGCCGCTTCCACGATCCGCCCGCCGTGCGTACGGGCGTGCCGGCCGAGGGCCAGTTCGAGCGGCCGCAGCCACTCGAGCCGGGGCGTGTGTACCGCTTCACGATCGAGGTCGGCGCGACGAGCATCGTGTTCCTGCCGGGCCACCGCATCCGCATCCATGTCTCGAGCAGCAACTTCCCGCGCTTCGACCGCAACCTGAACACCGGAGCCCCGCTTGGCGAGACGAGCGACTTCGTCGTCGCGACGCAGACGATCCACCACGACGCCGAGCATCCCTCCCACATCGAGCTGCCGGTGATCCCGCGCTAGCGGACGTCAGACGCGCGCATCGGTCACGAACATGTGTCCCGGCGCGTGCGTGATCACGAGCGGGAGCGCGGCGGCTCGCGCGGCCTGCGTCGCGGTGACGCCGCACGCCCAGAACACGGGAACCTCGTCGTCGAGGATCTCGACGGCGTCTCCGAAGTCCGGCCGCGCGAGGTCGGCGATGCCGAGCGACGCGGGGTCGCCCACGGCGACCGGCGCGCCGTGCGCGTCGGGCAGCCCCGCGCAGATGCGCACGGCGGCGTCGAGGTCGCTCCGCGGCAGCGGCCGCATCGAGACGACGAGCGGGCCGTGGAACGGTTTCGCCGGGCTGCACGCGTGGGACGTCGCGTACATGGCGACGTTCCGGCCCTGCTCGACGTGGCGCAGACGGATCCCGTGCTCGAGGAGAACGTGCTCGAACGTGAAGCTGCAGCCGATCAGGAAGGCGACCGTGTCGCCCTGCCACAGGTCGCGCACCTCCGCCGGCTCGTCGACGAGCTCTCCCTGCCGGAGCACCTGGTAGCGCGGCAGGTCCGTGCGCAGGTCTGCACCCGGTGCGAGGCGCGGCTCGGGATCGCCGGGCGCGGTCCGCTCGAGCACCGGGCACGCCTGCGCGTTGGCGCGGCAGAACGCCTCGAAGGCGTCGGCATGGTCCGCCGGCAGGGCGACGAGGTTCGCCTGCACGTAGCCGGGCGCCGCACCCGCGGTGGGACGCGTCCAGCGTCCCGCGCGCGCCTCCTCGCGCACGGCCGCAGCGGTCACGCCGGTGCCAGCTCGACGCCGGGTGCGCTCCAGACGACGTCGCCGCCCACGATCGTCGCGCCGACGGCGAGCGAGGCGAGCTCGTCCGGCGGGACCTCGCGCGGGTCGCGGTCGAGGACCACGAGGTCGGCACGGAACCCCGGTGCGAGGCGGCCGCAGTCGCGCTCCGACTCCTCGGCGTACGCGGCACCGCGCGTGTAGAGACGCAGGGCCTCGTCGATCGTCACCCGCTGCGACGGGCCGACGACGACGCCGTCGTCGCGCCCCGTGCGGGTCACGAGCGCCTGCATCGCGTTCAGCGGCTCGACGGGCGCGACCGGATGGTCGGTCGACGCGGCCACGGACACGCCGTGGTCGAGGAACGTACGGTGCGCGAACATCCGGTCGACACGGTCGCCGTACCAGTCGACGAGCTTGCCGCCGTACATGCGCGTGTACGCGGCGAAGGGCAGCACGACGGCACCGAGCGCACGTAGGCGCGCGACGATCGTGTCGTCGACCAGCGTGCAGTGCTCGACGCGCGGCCGGCGCAGCGGGCCGAGCTCGGCCGCGACGCGCTCGAACGCGTCGAGCAGCCCGCGGATCGCGCGGTCGCCGTTCGCGTGGACCGCGACGCGGCCTCCCGCGGCGTGCACGCGGCGCGCGATCGCCTCGCTCTCCGACGGGGGCAGCACCTCGATCCCGTGGTCCTCGGTCCCGACGTATGGCTCGTCGAGGTATGCGGTCCGGCCGCCGATCGCGCCGTCGACGAACCACTTCACGCCGGCGAACGTGAGCCGCTCTCCGAGCGGGGCGAGATGCTGCGCCGGGTCGAAGCCGGCGTGGTCGACGAGCATCGCGAGCCTGAGCGTCAGGTCGCCGCGGGCCTCGGCGAGCTGCAGCCGCCGGACCTGCTCCGGGTGCACCCACGCATCGCACACCGACGTCAGCCCGGCAGCGTGGAACCGCTCGTTGACGGCGCGCGCGCAGCGGCACCACGTCTCGTCGTCGAGCTCCGGGACCTGGAACGCGAAGAGCGCGGTCTCGTAGACGTAGCCGTTGGGCTGCCCCGCGGCGTCGCGGCCGAGCTCGCCGCCGGCCGGCGGCGGGCCGGTCAGGAAGCCGCCGCGCCGCAGCGCCTCCGTGTTCGCGACCGCCCAGTGACCCGAGACGTGGGTGACGAGCACGGGATGCCCGGGTGCGGCGCGGTCGAGTGCGGCCCGGTCGAGGCGTGCGGCATCCCGCACCGACGAGTCGTCGTAGCCCGCAGCAGTGATCCACTCGCCGGGCCGCCGCTCGGCCGCGCGCCGTTCGACATGCGCGAGCAGCGCCCCGGTCGTCGGGCTCGCGACGGGGCCGGCGTCGATCGCATGCTCGTCGCGCGTCGCCATCAGGAAGTGCAGGTGCGCGTCATGGAAGCCGGGGAGCACGACCCCGTCGACCTCGACCACGCGCTCGCCGCGCTCGGGACGCACGTCGCCCACCGCGGCGATGCGGCCGTCGCGGATCGCGACCGCAGGCGCATCCGGCCCTTCCAGCGTCGCGATCCGCGAGGCGCGGAGGATCACGCCGAGAAGTCCGCGGTCGCCACCCGGATGAGCGTCGGGCCCCACGGGAAGTCGGGCTCGGACGGCGTCATCTCCCCAGGCCCGGCCTCGAACGGCGTACCGCTGCGCACCTCGCCCGGCGCGTTCTCGACCCAGGCGGCGTACACCTTGCCGTCGAGCGCGCCGAGTCCGAGGTACTCGCCGAGGCAACCCACCCGCGGATCGGATGCGACGTCGCTCCAGGCGTAGTTGGCCCAGGTCCGGCCGCCGTCCGTCGACCGCGCGAGGGTGATCGCCGCGCGCAGGTTCTCGTCGTCCCCGCGGCGGTCGTAGAAGAGGACGTACACCGAGCCGTCCGCCGGGTCGACGGCAAGGGTCTCCATCGCCTGGTCACGGCCGTTGCCGACCGCGTCGTCGTTCACGCGCACCGGCTCCGACCAGGTGCTCCCGCCGTCGTGCGACGAGACGACGAAGACGTCGCGATCGCCGTGGCGCGAGTCGCCGCAGACGAGGTAGAGCGTGCCGGAGGCGTCGACGCCGAGCGTCGGGATGACCGCGTTGCGCGGGAACTCGTGGATGCGCATCGGCTCGCTCAGCTCGAGCGCACGCACGCCCTCCGAGAACGTCTCGCCGCCGTCGCGCGACGTCGCGACGATCACGACGTCGTCGTCGGGCCAGAGACCGTACGCCGCGTAGACGGTGCCGTCGGGCCCGACCACGGCGGAGTGGCCGCCGATCGGATGCGTGCCGACCGAGCGCGGCGCGCTCCACGTCTCGCCGTCGTCGGCGGTGCGGACGACGATCGCCTCCTTCTCCGTGCCGTCGAGCTTGTAGAGGTCCCACATGACATACGCGGTTCCGCCGCGCGGGTCGATCGCGAACTGCGGGAAATGGTCGAGGTTGCCGCCGTGCGTCTCGGCACGCTCGACGAGCGCGACGGGTGCGCTCCACGTGCGGCCGCCGTCGCGCGAGCGCAGCAGGTATTCCCCGTGCTTGGTCGTCGGCGCGCCGAAGCTCATCGAGTCCATCCCGATGTACACGAGGTACGCGACGTCGTTCGGGCCGTACGCGATGTGCGCGTCGATCGACACGCGGTAGCCGGGATGCGATGCGTCGACGACCTCCCAGCCCGCGCCGCCGTCGGCGGTCCACGCCACCTTCACACGTACGGGGATGCCCGGGTGGTGGTCGGAACCGGGTCCGTCGGCCTGCTGGTACGAGACGACGGCGTTGCGCGCGTCGTTCGGGTTGACCGCAAGCGTGATCTCCTGGGGCTTGTCGCCCACGGCGCGCGGCAGCGTCGCCACCTGCGCGTTCGGCGGGCGGTCGAGTAGTGTCGGCATGGGCATGAATCTAGGCTATTTCGAGACGCAGGACGGCACGCGGCTGGCCTACGTGCTGTGGCTGCCGTCCGACCACGGCGTGTTCCCCGCGGTGCTCACGTACTCGGCGTACTCGAACGGCGGCTTCCGTCGCGAGGACGCACAGCGGTTCCTCGACGCGGGGTACGCGTTCGTCGCCGCGAACGTGCGCGGGACGGGGGCGTCCGAGGGCGCGTTCAGCTACTACCAGCCCGCGGAGGGCCTGGACGGCGCAGAGCTCGTCGAGTGGATCGCGCGGCAGACGTGGTGCGACGGCCGCGTGGGCATGGTCGGCGCGTCGTACGGCGGCCACACGCAGGTCAAGGTCGCGGCGCAGCGGCCCCCGCACCTGCGCGCGATCGTCCCGATGGCGACGGAGGGGAGCGAGTACCGCGACGAGGGCGTCACGGGCGGCGTGTTCAACGCAGGGCTGCTCGGCGTCTGGACCTTCGAGATCCAGCCGCAGCTCGCCCGGAACGGCGTCGAGGCCCGGCGTGCCATGGGCGACGAGGAGTGCACGGCGATCGTCGAGGCACAGCCGCCGAACCGCTCGTACCAGGAGGTGCTCGAGCACCCGCTCTACGACGCGTGGTGGGACGAGCGCTCCCTCGACACGATGGCCGCGCACGTCGAGGTGCCGACACTCCTCGTCCACGGCTGGCAGGACGAGTGGATCCGCCCGAACGGCGCGGCGCGCCTGTTCGACCTGCTCGGCAGCGCGCACAAGCGCATCGTCTTCGAGAACGGCGCGCACGGCCTCGGCGCCCTCACCGTCAACCAGGAGGAGGAGCTGCGGTGGCTCGACCGGTGGGTGAAAGAGGAGGCAAACGGCGTCGAGGACGAGGCTCCGGTGCACGTCCTGTGGGAGGTGCAGGCCTCCGACGGCGACCGCACGACCGGGCGGCCTGCCTGGCGGACGAGCTACGCGTCGTGGCCGCCGTCACAGCTCGAACAGGTGACGCTGCACCTCACCGCCGACAGCCGCCTCGCGGCAGAGCCCGGCGCGTGCGGCGTGCGCACCTACCTCGCGCCGCTGGCCACGGAGCTCGTCGGGAGCGCCGAGCAGTCTTTCCAGCACAGTGGGATCCGAAGCTTGGAATTCACGTGACTTGAAGTCGCGGCCGCACTGACCCTATAGTGAGTCGTATTAATTTAAATCATACCAACATGGTCAAATAAAACGAAAGGCTCAGTC